>WNFT01002791.1_pt1 | contig 25161 bp, 21 predicted proteins | sample 5400191 | NCBI WGS metagenome assembly WNFT01 (sample SAMN13153359, study PRJNA577476) | soil metagenome | isolation source: 80 cm saprolite under Madrone tree | place: USA:California | collected 2016-06-14 | reverse complement strand
CGGGTGAACCGTTCAGTCACCTTCATGTTCTGGCTGGCTCCTCTGTACGGGTTCTTGTCGTTATAGTTTGTCGTTTCGATAACCAGCGTCTCGCCCTCCCAGTGGCCGCGCGAGTCGCCCATCCACTGGCGGATCTTTGGTGAAACGTGGGGACGGCCGTCCAGGGGAATGATGCGGACATCGTGGATCATCTCAGTGAGAATCATCACGTATCCCTGACCCTGCACGATCTGATAATTGGCGTTGTAGCCGGCGTTCATCATCGGCGGTCCGGAACCCGCCATGATGATGCAGCGTGTGCCTATCGGCATGTTCTGCACCGCGTCCGTAGTGGCGCCGGCCCGCCGCCTCTCCGCTGCGCGGTCGGCCGCTCTCTTCTGTCCTTCGGGGGTAACCGAAGGAAGTTTTCCATCGGGCGGATCGATAATCATCGAAGTCCGCACGCTCGATAAGTGCGTGGACTGGTTCCGGTCGAGCCCGAACTGAGTGAAATCATAGTGCACGTCGGCTATGGTGCCGGGCTCGGTTTGCTCACTTTCGCGCTCAGCCGCCCGCTTTTCAATTTGGATGGCTTCCTCTTGTGTATAGAACTCTTTCGTTACGCCGTTGGGCCGCTCGAGCGGCACATAGGTGGAGTTCGTCCAATATCCCTGCAGGTCCGGCTGGCCGTCGGGCGTACGTGGCGCCTTATAGACCTTCGCCGCTGGCTGAGCTTTTGCTCCAGCCGAAGGCGCCTGACCGGCAACAGAGAGGGTCGCCAGCAGGACGATGCTCAGAACACATATCAAAACCAGAAATCGACGACTCATCTGCATTCTCCTTTTACCTGCTGGTCGTTGGCTGTTTTCTCAGATGCCCGTAGATCAAATCTTCGACAAATTCCACGCACTTGAATTCCATGATCTGAGCATTTCGTTCGACGCGCTTGTAGAGCGGCATAGTGATCTTCCACGGCCGCGAAAACGTCTGCGGATCCTCGATCGTAGCTTCATAATTCAATGTGTCGGGGCTGCGCGCAGTGATGCGTTCGACAACGTGAAGTGCATCGCTGTGGAAATTCCCCGCCCTGTCGAACCAGGTCTGGTCGTTGAAACCGGTGGTATCGATGACCAGCGTCTCGCCCTCCCAATGTCCGTTCGACCATCCCATCCAGCTATCGGCAGGCGCTTCCGTTGCCTTGCCCATATTGACGGTACGCACGGCTCCCGCGAACTCAAAGACCATCATGATCACGTTCGGACTTTCAATAATCTGGAACGGCATTCCTTGATACATGGCGCGCGGAACGCCGGGCAGGTAACACTTGATCTCCGGATCAAGAGTCAAGCGCTTCTCAAAGTTTTCCTTCTTTTTTGCAGCCGCCGCAGGCAGATACGGGATCGGTCCGCCCTCAACAATACCCAACCCGGGGGGAATCGCGTCCGCCGCGCCGAGTGCGACCACCCGGCCAAATCCCGCCGCATGGGCCTCGAGATCCCAATTGGCTTCGTTCAACGCCTGCCAGACGCCGTTCAAGTTGGGCTTGGCGTCCGCTGTTCGCGGCGCCCTGTATGCCGGCGCAGGTGTCTGAGCAAAGTGCGTCGTGACGGCCACCAAGAGGCCGGCCACGATGACCATAGAAATCGTCCAAATCACATACCGGTTTCTCATCTGATCGGTCTCCTCTAAACCCAATGCGTTTATATGCTAAATGCCAGTGTCTTTGGGGAAAATAATCTCTTCAAATGAGGTTGATGTCAATTAACATAACGTCGAAAACTATAAAGAATGAATCGGATACTTGCGGCAATCTTTCTTGGGCTCTTTGTTCTCTCTCCCGTCGTTCTGGCAGAAACCCTTCCGCCGCGACTCAGCGATGCGGAATTCTGGCAGATGATCTGTGACTTTTCCGAGCCGGACGGCTATTTCAGTTCGAATAACTACTTGTCCAACGAGAACACCTTCCAGCGCGTGATACCGGCACTAAGAGCCGCAATCAGGCCCGGCGGAGTGTATATCGGAGTGGGCCCGGAGCAAAACTTCACTTACATCGCCGTGCTTGAGCCCAGGATTTCCTTCATCATCGACATTCGCCGCCAGAACATGCTGCAACATCTAATATACAAGGCGGCTTTTGAACTTTCCGAAACCCGTGCGGAATTCCTTTCGTTCCTGTTTTCAAGAACGCGCCCGCCGGAACTGGATGCCCGCTCCAGTCCGGAGGATTTGTTCGAGGGATATCAAAAAGCGGCTTCCGATCGAGAGCTTTACCAACGCAATCTTCAGACGATCATCAGACTTCTGGCCGAGCAGCACCATTTCACGCTAACCACCTCGGACACCGAAAGCATCGGGCGCATCTATCGAGCGTTCTTTCTTGCGGGACCCGACTTGAGTTACTCGTTCATGGCCGGTCCGCGCCCCGGCCGGACGCCGACCTATTCAGAACTGATGACGGAGACCGATGGCCAGGGCCGCAACTGGAGCTACCTTGCAAACGAAGACAATTTCAAGCTGCTGAAAGATCTTCAAGGCAGGAACCTGGTGATTCCGATTGTCGGCGACTTCGCGGGACCGAAGGCCATCCGCGCCGTTGCGCAGTATCTGGAGGAGCACGAGGCGCCGGTGAACGCTTTTTATACTTCGAACGTCGAGCGATACCTCTTCGAGGACAACCTCAATTGGAAAACCTTTTACTCGAATGTCGAAGCGCTTTCCATTGACGCGAAGAGTACTTTTATTCGTGCAGTCCTGAATGCCCGCGCGTATTCCAATCGCCGCCGAAATGCTATCCGATCAGTGACGTTGCTCTCCTCCATTTCGGAACTGCTCGACGGAATCAAGGAAGGCCGCATCACGATGTACGAGCAACTGAACGCGCTATCGCGCTAACGCTTCGGAGGAACAATGTTTTTGTCGATCGTTATCTCTCTCCTTCTGACACAAGCCCAGCAAGGCACGGCGCAATTGAGGGTTTCCGAACGGCGCCCGCTCTGTTTCAGCAGAACTGTGGCACGTGTCACGGTAAGGAGGGCTCGCTTTCCATGTTCCTGGGATCGGGCTATGGCACCGGCAACTCGATCAATGGCAATGCTCTGCTCGCCTTTGGACCGGACTAAACACTGTAGCGGCGGTCTATGACCGCCGGCGATCTCACAATTGCGACACTGTCGGCGGTCATAGACCGCCGCTACAGTGAGGAGAAAGCATGAAAAGTTTTTGTGTCATTCTTGTGATGGTTCTCTCGGGTTGCGGCGGTTCGCCCACCGAGAAAAAGGAGCCTGCCGCATCCGCAACTCCAGCGCCCACTATGGCATCGCCGAACGCGGAGGTCCCCGCCAAGTGGACCGCCACCGAAGGCATCGATACACCGGAAAGCGTGTTCGTGGACTCTGCATCCGGCTTCATCTTTTCATCCCAGATCGTGGGCATGCCCGGTGAACGCGACGGAAACGGTCGCATAGTGAAGCTGAGCTCTGATGGCAAGGTGATCGACGCAAACTGGGTGAAAGGACTCAACGCGCCCAAAGGCCTGCGCAGTACCAACGGCACGTTGTGGACCGCCGACATCGATGAGGTCATCGGTATCGAGATCGCGACCGCCAAGGTTGGACCACGCATCAAAATTCAGGGCGCACAATTCCTCAACGATGTGGCGGTCGGCGCCGACGGAACCGTGTACGTGACGGACATGATGGGCAACAAGATCTACGCCATCAAGAACGGCAAAGCATCCATATTCGCCGAGGGCGAAGACCTGGAGTATCCTAACGGTATTCTCGCGGAAAACGACCGGCTCGTTGTTGGAGGCTGGGGAAAGCCTGAAGCGGACTTCACAACCAAGGTCCCCGGACATCTCTTCACACTCGATCTGAAGACGAAAAAGAAGACGCTGATTACTCCCAATCCAACGGCCAACATTGACGGTCTGGAGAGCGACGGCAAAGGCGGCTACATCGTCACAGACTATATCGCCGGCAAACTTCTACACATCACCGCCAACGGCGACGTCCACATGCTGAAACAGTTCAAGCCGGGAACTGCCGACATTGCATTCGTGCCCGCGGAAAATCTTGTAATCATTCCCCACATGAACGAAAACAAGATCGCGGCCTACAATATTTCGCAATGAACTGACGACACGCCACACACAAGGAGGCGTTATGAAAGTGCGGTTCGCTTTTTCGATTTCCATCACGATGCTGCTGGGAAGTCTCTGGATAGTGGCGCAAGTGAAAAACTTCCGCCCGGTCACGGAGGCCATGCTGCGCAATCCCGCTCCCGGTGACTGGCTGAACTGGAGGCGCACGGACAACGCATGGGGTTTCAGTCCGCTGAACCAGATCAACAGGCAGAACGTCCATCAACTGCAGCTCACATGGTCGTGGGCGATGGACGATACAGGCGCGCAGGAAGCGACACCGCTCGTCTACGACGGCATCATGTACCTGCCGAACCCGCGAGGCGTCATTCAGGCGCTGGACGCCGCAACCGGCGACTTGATCTGGGAATATCGTCCTGCGGCGCCCGCACGGGAGCCCGCTCCGCGTGCGGCCGGCGCCGGCGAGCAGAGTGTCATTCCGCGCCTTTCACAGGCGCCCGCCGCAGGTGCCGGCGACGGGAGAGGAATCCAAAAGAATATCGCCATCTACGACGACAAGATCTTCGCCACCACCAATGAGGCCCACATTGTTGCCGTGGACGCGAAGACTGGAAAGCTCGTGTGGGACACGGCCGTGGCCGATCCGAAGCTGGGGTACGAATACACGGCTGGTCCGATCGTTGTCCGCGGCAAGGTGATTGCAGGAATCTCGGGATGCAGCCGCTACAAGGAGGACGTCTGTTTCATCACCGGGCACGACGCAGCCACCGGGAAAGAACTGTGGCGCACATCCACAATTGCACGGCCCGGTGAGCCCGGCGGCGACACATGGGGCGATCTGCCGCTGGCCTTCCGCGCCGGCAGCGATGCGTGGATCTCGGGTAGCTACGATCCGGAAACCAACCTCGTTTATTGGGGCACGGCGCAGGCCAAGCCATGGGCCAGGGTCGCTCGAGGAACTGACGGTGATGCGCTCTATACCAACTCGACTCTCGCACTCGATCCCGACACGGGAAAAATGAAATGGTATTACCAGCACCTTCCCGGCGAGACGCAGGACATGGACGAAGTATTCGAAAACATCCTGATCGACGCGGGCGGACGCAAGTCGCTCTTCAAAATGGGCAAGCTTGGAATTCTCTGGCAACTCGATCGGACGACAGGGGCGTTTATCCGGGCCACCGACCTCGGCTACCAGAACATCGTCCAGGTCAATCCGCAGACCGGCAAGGTCACGTACCTTCCCGGCATGATTCCTCGAGTCGGGGTCGAGGTCGCTATGTGTCCGAGTACCTCCGGATTCAAAAGCTGGCGCGCAATGGCCTTCAATCCTCAGACGAATGCCCTGTACATTCCCCTGACGCTGAACTGTGAAAGAGCTATTTTTGGCGCCGGGCCACAGAGGGTTGTAGGGGGCGGCGGCTCCGGTTCGGTGGGACGCACAAACTACAAACATCCTGAATCCGAGGGGAACCTTGGCGAGTTCCTCGCCATGGACATTCGGACCGGAAGGGTGTTGTGGCGTCAACGCACACCGTCGCCGTCGAACACTGCTGCGCTGTCAACCGCGGGCGGCCTGGCATTCGGGGGAGATTGGGATCGGCACATGTACGCCTACGATGCGGCCACAGGAAAGGTCCTCTGGCAGACGCGCCTGCCAACTTCCGCTCAGGGCTTTCCAATCACGTATCTGGCAAAAGGAAAACAGTACGTTGCGATGCCCGCGGGAATTGGCGGCGGAAGCTGGTCCACGCTGATCACGCCGGAACTGGCTCCGGAAATTCGACGCCCGAATTCCGGGAATACGCTGCTGGTGTTTGCGCTACCGTAGGTAAAACACAAGAGGGACCAGAAAAATAGCCGCGAATTACGCGGATTACACGAATGGGCGCATCAAGGAATCTTTGGTGCGCCCATTCGCGTAATCCGCGTAATTCGCGGCTATTTTTCTGGTCCCTCTCGAAGAATCAGGCACGCGTCCCCGAACTCGTGTCCCAGATACCCAATCTCGGCCGCGTGACGCCAGGCGCGCCTGAGCGAAGTTTCGTCTGTAAATGCGCGGAGCAGGCGGAAGTGACTTTGGGAAGGTTCGTGGATACCCGTGAGCAGGCCGTCAACGACGCGTGGAGAAAAGTCCTTCGTGATAACCAGTCCGGTCATTCCGGCACCTTCAATCAATTTGCCCGAATGTTGAGCGGCGCAGCCCTCGAGCGCCCGCACGACTGTCGTGCCGACGGCCACAACACGTCCACCAAAAACGTGCGTCGCCTCTATCGCCTCGACAGTCGACCCTGGAATTTCGAAGCGCTCGGCCAGAGGGAGTAATGCATCGAGATCTTCATCACCAGTCGCGCTAAGGCCGGCAGCGTGGGTGAGGTAAGCCAAACGCACACCTTTCCGGCGGAGTGCCAGAAGGATCCGCCAAGACAGCGCTTCTCCCGCCGACGGCATTTCCACCGCCCACGGACGCGCCGCATACACGGTCTGCACAGACCACAGAGCGAGATCCTTCGACAGATACGAATACTGAATCGGTTTGCCGCAGGCGTAGAGAGCGGTCCACAGATCTTCGCCGCTGCGATCAAACCGAACCGTTATCAATCGCGGCGAGTCTGGAGACACCTCGACGACTTCCATTGCGAGGCTCTGACCCACACTAAGGACCGAACCCGGTGTCACTCGCTCCGGGGGATCCCGGAGTTCGGTCGGAGTCCTCCAGTCCCCTGGTCCAAAAAGAGCAGCTTTCCATGTGGAGTTTTCAATCTGACCAAGGAGGCGAATCTCGGCTTCCACACCGGACGCCGTCCGTGCCCGCAGCGATGCGGGGAGCGTGGCAGCATCGTTGACCACGAGAAGATCGCCGGGACGCAGAAACCGGGGCAGTTCAGGCATCAGGGTGTCTTCAAAGGTTCCGCCTTCGGGATCGAGCACCAGCAGTCGCGCCGCATCTCGCGGCGTGCGGGGCTCGCGTGCGGGTATCATGCGACCTCCACTCGTGATGCCACGACTCGCGCACCGGTTTGGAAATCGCCGGCATGGCGAATGATGTCGCATATGCGTTCGGCAACATCCTCAGGCTTCGCCAATGTTGCCGGATCCGCATCGGGCATCGCATCGGCGTGCATCCGCGTATCCATCTCGCCGGGATCGATGCTCATAAACTGAACGCCGGTTCCTTCGAACTCTTTGGCAAAGATCCGCATCATGTGGTCCAGTGCTGCTTTCGAAATGCCGTACGCGCCCCAACCCGGATACGCTTCGACCGCCGCATCCGAACTTATGCCGATGACGAGGCCGCGCCCGCGCAGTGACATTGCGCCCGCGACAGCCTTTGCCAGCCGGAACGGGCCGATAAGATTCACCTGAAGAACCTGCTCCAGGTCCTCGCATTCGGTGTCCATCAGCAGCGGCAGAGGAACCGCGCCGAGGGTGCTCGCATTGAGAACGAGAATGTCGACGGGGCCTGCAAGCGCCGCGCTTTGCCCGGCCATTGGGTAAATCGCAGACTTATCGCCGGCGTCGGCTGCGATTCCGTGCGCTTCACCGCCAAACGCGCGAATCTCAAACAGCGTTTTATCCAGATCCTCGCGATGACGTGCAATGAGCGTAACGCGGGCGCCGTCTCTGGCCATCGCTTTCCCCAACGCGCGTCCCAAACCACGACTCCCGCCAGTGATCAGTATCGAAGCGTCCCGGATTTCCATATTCCCTCCTGACGATTCGAATTATCGGCCCGCGCTGACAATAAATCATCAGCGTTGCCAATTAATTGTCGGACGGCTATCGTTTTGACGTGAGCAAACAAATTGCGACGAACCTTGGAAATAACGTCCGGCAGTTGAGGGAGGCGCGGCGGATGTCACAGGAACAGATGTCCCAGCTCGCGGGCATTCCCCGGCCGACCTGGTCGAATCTCGAATCCGGCAGTTCGAATCCGACTCTCACGGTCCTGGTCAAGGTCGCCAATGCGTTGCAGGTGCCTCTCGAAGAGCTGATTGGGCCGGAGCGACAGAGCGTGAAACTCTATCGCGCGGATTCGTTGCCCTCGCAACAGCGTGGAAAAGTGCGAGTTCGAGGCTTATTGCCCGAGTCGATCGCGGGACTGCAAATCGATCGCATGGAGTTTCCACCCGGAGCCTACATGGTAGGGGTCCCACACACGCCTGGAACGCGCGAGTATCTGACGTGCGAAATCGGAAAAGTGCAATTGAGCGTGGCGGGAACCACGTGGGAACTGGGACCCGGTGACGTGCTGGTCTTTCGCGGCGACCAGAAACATGCGTATCGAAACCTCAGTTCCGGCACGACGGTCGCCTACAGTGTTGTTGCACTCGCGCCCGTCGCGGAATAGCCGTCTCATCGCATCTACTCCTTCGGAAAGATCAGGGAAAGCACAGCGTCCGCGGTGAACATGCACCGGGCGTTGTGGCCGCATGCAGGCACGACGATCGTCTTGTGCTGCGCGCCGTACTTCTCGTTCACGTACTTGCTGAACGCCAGGCCACGGGCCAATCGAGTGGGACCTTGCGCCATCGCGGAACAGGACGAGTCAAATCCGTACAGCGGCAGGATATCGAGTTCGCCCAGCAGGTACGTTGTGGGCCGAGCGGTAAGCTGTTTTTTCAACTGGTCGTCAGCAAGTTTGGCAGTATAGCCGGTGCGGTTGCGCAGCCCATAAGGCCAGGTATCGTACGTCGTGCAGTTCGAGGCGTCTGAGAATGAGACGAACGGTGCAGGGGCATTTGCGGAAACTGGAGGAATGTATCCCGGCGCGGCGGCAGCGACGGTTGCGGGAATGGCAGCCGTGGTAGGACGGAGGCTGTCCGGATACGCATAGGAAGACGGGTTCGCCACGACATAGGCAATGGCAACGCCCAGGCGATCGTGTATCTGGTTGGCCATCTCGTAGCGCGTAACAAACTGGCCACCGGCAGAATGACCGGCCACCACAATGGCTTTCAGGTTCGGAAAGATCTGTTTGCGCGTCAGTTTCCGCAGGATCTCGTCAGCAACGTCAAAGGAAGTGGCCTTCGTGTTGTCCAGCGCTGTGCCGCCGCTGCGCCACGTATCGGATCCATTGCATTTCCAATTCAGCTCTTCGGATGCCAGCCTGTCTCGGCAACCGCTTCCATCGTTCGAGGCGAATCGTGGGGAGATAATTACCGTATTGTCCAGAGCGCCGGCCAGAAAGGCAGCGGCAAGAACATGGCGAAAGTAGCTGTCACTATCGCGGCCCGCGCCGTGGACCATGATGAGGGCGCGAGTAATATCCTCGTTCCTGGCGTCCAGCGAATACGAGCGGTAGACGAGGGAGCGCGCCGGGCCTCCCGCCACCGTAATCCATTCCGTGCACGCAGTGGTGGCCGTGATACACGGTGCCGCCCATGCAGTTTCTGCAGCAAGAAACAGCCACAGACACACCCACAAACGCCTCATAGCGACTCCTCGACGGACGAATGATAAAGCGGGAAATGCGCAGGTACCAAAAAGCTTAACCCATCAACTTGGTTCGCGTCGAATCCCCATCATGGTGATGTCGTCGAATCTGGAAGTGCCCTCGCGAAATGTCGTAACGTCTGCCAAACAGCTTGCGACGAGCCGATCCGCCGGCATGGACCGCGATGCCGTTGTAATATGGACCAACCTCGGCATCCCATACTCTTCGCCTGTGTTGTTCAAAGTTTCCAGAACTCCATCTGTATATAAAAGGAGAGTGTCACCAGCCTCCAGCTTCACCCGGTCGATGGAGAATTTCTGATCCGGGAACATGCCCAGCGGAAGACCCGTCGCCGAAATCGGTTCGATTCTGCCGCCGCGTATCAGCAGAGCGGGAGGATGCCCTGCGTTGCAAATATGGATTTCTCCGTCTTTCGATGCGCGTCCGCAAATGAGTGTCGCGTATTGACCCGGCAGCGTGCTTTCACCAAACAGGCGGCCTGCCCGTTCGATGAGCTGATCCACTCCCAGGCGGAGCGAGATCAGGCTCCGGAAAACGGCATGAAGCTTTGCCATCAGCATGGAAGCGGCGACTCCCTTGCCGGAGACGTCACCCAGAGCGAAATAGAGGTCGGTTTCGATCGGGTAACAGTCCAAGCTGAACCTGCGACGCGAGGTTCAGATCATCTTCAAGAGCGCGCCGTTCCTTTGCATTGAGGTGATCCAGGCAGAAGCGCTCCAGAGGGTTTGAGATCAGACGATCGGCTTCCACGGTGTCGTGGCAAACCTCGCACAAGCCGTACGTTCCGGACTCGAAGCGCTGCAGCGCCGCGTCCACTTCGTTAAGTAACGCAGTCAATTGAGGATCGGGCCCACCGGAAGAAATCGCTCGGGCGACCCGATCCCGGCGCTGCTCCAGCTGCCCGCGCATGACGGAACTGAAATCAATGCTCATGCAGCCTCCTTTAAAGTCAAGAAGGACAATCGCCTGAAGTAATGCGGCCGAATCTTTTTATGCTAGCGCGGCCGACGGTCAGATCAGGTCCGCCTTGTAAAACTCTTAAAAGGCAAATAGCAGAAGTTGTCAGGCGGCCTCAGCCGGATTATAGTGGCACGGAAATCAGACAAACCACCGAGGGGTCATCATTCCAGAAAAACAACTGGACACAACGAAAGGGCAAACCACTATGAAGACGATGATCGTGTTTCTAGCAGCCGTGGTGTTTCTGCTGGGCTCCCTGATGCTCGCCCAGCAACCACAGGCCGGCGGCCAACGGGGTGCGCAACCACCTCAGCAACCTATGAGCTTCTTTATCACGAGCGCGGGCAAGGGCGACGGAGCGAATCTGGGTGGTATCGCAGGAGCGGATGCGTGGTGTCAGTCCTTAGCCATGGCTGCGGGAGCCGGCAACAAGACCTGGCACGCGTATATGAGCACACAGGGTCCGGGCGCTGTCAATGCGCGGGATCGCATCGGAGCCGGACCGTGGTATGGTCCCCGGGGAGCGCGGGTCGCTCAGAACGTCGGTGACCTGCATGGCGATACACTCGACCAGGCGCGTGTCGGCAACAGCGTAACCAAGGCAACAGCACTCACGGAGAAAGGAATGCCGGTCAACGGCGTCGGCGACATGCCGAATACGCACGACATGCTGACTGGCTCGCAACCGGACGGCAAGGCTTATACCGACGGCATGGACCATACGTGCAACAACTGGACGAGCAATAACATGGGTACTGCCCAGCTCGGGCATCATGATCGAACCGGCGGCGGCAATGTTTCCTGGAACTCCGCGCACCCAAGTCGAGGCTGCAGCCAGCCGAACCTCGTCAGCACCGGCGGCGCCGGCTTGTTTTATTGCTTCGCGATTAACTAGGTTGCATTCACCTGTAGCGGCGGTCTATGACCGCCGACGGTTCGGCAATTTTGAACATCGCCGGCGGTCACAGACCGCCGCTACAGTTAAAAGTTAAGAAAGGGGAATTCAAATGAGGATTTGTTTGAATTCGGTGATTTCTGCATTCGCGGTTGTTGCCGTGCTTTTACTCCAACCGACGCACGCAACCGGACAGCGCGCACGGGCACCGGAGCCGCCCATAATGAAAAACCCGGCGCCGCGGCTGCCGAATGGCAAACCGAGCATGAGCGGTCTCTGGGGCCAGGTGCGCAGAGCCGACGTGACAAACAAAAACATTCCGGGATATGTGCCGGAACTTCCGTATACGGCCTGGGGCAAAAAGCAATGGGACGAATACACCGCTGACAAGGGCGATTACACAGGCAGCTGTCTGCCTTTTGGTTTATCCCGCACACTCTACGGACCGCATCCGATCCAGATCATTCAGGACAACGACTTCCTTGTGTTCCTCGCGGAGCAGAATTCGTGGTTCCACGCTGTTCCAACGGACGGCCGTGCGAAAGACAAGGAACTGCCGGCGTCCTGGTGGGGCGATTCCGCGGGCCATTGGGACGGCGACACGCTCGTCATCGAAACGACAAATTTGAATGGCTACACGCGAGTGGATACCGACGGCCATCCGATGAGCGAACAGGCAAAGATCACGAACACGTTCCGGCGCATCGACTATGGCCACGCCGAGCACACGTACAGTCTGGATGATCCGAAGACTTACACGAAACCCTGGACAATTAAAGAAACCTGGACGCTCCGGCCGAACGACCGGATCATGGAATATTCCTGCGAAGAGAACAACAAGGACTTTTTTGATGGGCACATCGCTCCGTGGCGTCCGCCCAGCGAAAAAGATTAGTAAAGGAGAATGAGATGAGGACGAAGAGAGTTTTCTATGCAGGCATCGTGATGGTCGCCGTCGCGATGTTCCTGACAGTCTCGCTGACCGGCCTCGGTGCACGACAGGCAGCCGGACAAGCGGTCCGCGTTGATAACGACGACATTGGCGGCGTGGTCACCAGCAGCAAGGGCCCGGAAGCCGGCGTGTGGGTGATCGCGGAAACGACCGACCTTCCAACCAAGTTCATCCGGATTGTGGTCACCGACGATCAAGGACGCTATCTGGTGCCCGATCTTCCGAAGGCCAATTACAAAGTCTGGGTGCGCGGCTACGGCCTTGTGGATTCGCAACCGGTTCAGTCCGCGCCCGGCAAGAATCTCAATCTCACTGCCGTCATTGCGCCTGATGCGCGGGCGGCCGCCCAGTACTATCCCGGCAATTACTGGTATTCCCTGATGAAGATTCCGGACAAGAACGAGTTTCCCGGCAAGGGCGGCGCCAACGGCCTCGCAGAAAACCTCAAGAGCCAGGGCGAGTTGCTGCACCTGCTCAAGACCGACAGTTGTGAGTCGTGCCATCAAGTTGGCAGCAAAGGCACGCGTGAAATTCCTAAAGCCCTCGGCACGTTCCCGTCCTCGGCAGCAGCGTGGGAGCGCCGCGTTCAGTCAGGACAGGCGGGCGGCCAGATGCTCGCAAGCATCAACAGCATGGGCAAACAACGCGTATTGTCGATGTTCGCCGACTGGACCGATCGCATCGCTGCCGGCGAAGTGCCTCCGGCGCCACCGCGGCCGCAGGGCATGGAACGCAACGTCGTCATCACGCAGTGGGACTGGGCCGATCCGAAGTCTTATCTCCACGATGAGATCGCAACGGACAAGCGAAATCCCACTCTCAATGCCAACGGCCCGATTTTCGGTTCCCTGGAATTGAGCTCGGATTACCTGCCCGTACTGGATCCGGTGCGCCACACGACAGACAGGGTGACTGTACCCGTTCGCGATCCCAATACAACTCCGGCATCGGGACCGCCGGTCAAACCCTCCGCGTATTGGGGCGATGAAAACATCTGGACCAGCAAGGGCAATGTGCACAATCCGATGTTCGATGGAAAAGGGCGCGTATGGTTCACGTCCCGAATTCGTCCGAATGACAATCCTGCCTTCTGCAAGGAAGGCTCGAGCAATCCTTCAGCGAAGGTGATGCCGCTCAGCCAGGCCACGCGTCACCTGGCCGTCTACGATCCGAAGACGAAGAAGGTCACGCTTGTTGGAACTTGTTTCTCAACGCACCACCTGGTGTTCGCCGAAGATGCCAACAACACGCTGTGGACTTCCAGCGGCGGTGGCGGTGCAGTCGTCGGCTGGCTGAACACCAAGATGTTCGACGAGACGGGCAACGAAGAAAAATCGCAGGGCTGGACGGTGCTGGTGCTCGACACCAACGGCAACGAAAAACGCGACGCCTATACGGAACCCGACCAACCGGTGGATCCCAAGAAAGACCACCGCATCAATGCTTCTTTCTACGGTGTGATGCCGAGTCCCGCCGACGGCTCAGTGTGGGGTACGGTGTTAGGCTATCCTGGTTCTATCGTGCGTCTGAATCCCGGGTCGGACCCCACGAACACCGCATTGGCCGAAATCTACGATGTTCCCGCTCCAGGCTTCTCACCGCGCGGGCTCGACGTGGATCGTAACGGCGTCGTCTGGACCGTGCTCTCGAGCGGACACTTCGCCAGCTTCGACCGGCGTAAGTGCAAAGGGCCGCTGAATGGCCCCAATGCTACTGGACAGCAGTGCAAAGAAGGCTGGAAGCTCTATCAAACGCCGGGCCCGCAGTTTAAAAACGTGACGGATCCCGGCAGCGCGGATTCTCATTACTACGACTGGGTGGATCAGTTCGACACGTTCGGCCTCGGCAAAAACACACCGATCGCAACCGGAAACGACTCCGATGCGCTGCTCGCGCTGGACCCGAACAGCGGGAAGTTCACCGTCCTCCGCGTTCCGTACCCGAACGGATTCTTTGCGAAAGGCATGGATGGAAGGATCGACGATCCGAAGGCCGGCTGGAAAGGCAAAGGATTGTGGTCCACCTGGGCCACGCGAGCCGTGTTTCATAACGAAGGCGGCACGAAGAACCAGACCAAAGTCGTAAAATTCCAACTCAGGCCAGATCCGCTGGCGAAGTGAGGTAAGCATGAACCTGGAAAACGTATTTCGCTCTACTGTAGCGGCGGTCTATGACCGCCGGATTTTCGCGGCATGTAAGGTAGAACCGGCGGTCATAGACCGCCGCTACAGTGGAGGGGAGTACGTTTTCCGGGCAGCCGTGATCAACGCGGTAATTCTCGTCTCATTACTTCTTACTTTCTCCACCCATCTCCACGCACAGTGGCTCAATCACCCCACTCCCGGAGTTCCCCGGACGGCTGACGGCAAGCCGAATCTGAACGCTCCCACGCCCAGAACAGCCGACGGCAAACCGGACTTCTCCGGAATCTGGGAGCCGGAGAGAAACCGGCCGTGTCCGCCGGAGGGCTGTCTCGACATGCAGGTCCCGCAGGAGTTTTTGAACATTGGCTGGAAGCTGAAAACCGGCCTTCCCTTGCAGCCTGCTGCAGCGGAAGTTAAGAGAGCGCGGGCAGAAGAGAATGGGAAGGATGATCCCGTCTCGCGATGTCTTCCCGGTGGCCCGGTGAAATTGCACACGACTCCCTTGCTGCGAAAAATCGTGCAGATCCCCGGCCTCCTTGTCATTCTCAACGAAATGGACATGAGCTTCCGCCAGATATTCACCGACGGACGCGCGTTGCCCGCCGATCCGGAACCGACATGGCTCGGCTATTCGTCAGCGAAGTGGGACGGAGACACGCTTGTTGTCGAAACGGTTGGTATGCGCGACGGCACGTGGCTCGACCGCGGCGGCACTCCGATGTCGGGCGGGGCGAAAATCACGGAGCGGTTTCACCGGGTGAACTACGGCAACCTGGAAATCGATCTCACAATCGACGACCCCCAGACGTTCACGACGCCATGGACGATCAAACTGAACCAGACCATCGCGCTCGATACGGATCTGCTGCCTTACGTGTGCCTGGAAAACGAACAGGATCTCCCTCACTTGCTGGGTAAATAGCGGGAATAGATGTCGGAAACCAGGGTTCTCGCGTCCTATCTTGCATCGAGCACTATCAAAGATATTCCCCCCGATGTCCGCCACGAGGCGAGGCGTGCGGTTCTGAACTGGATGGGCTGTGCTGTGGGCGGCAGCCGCGAACCGGCGGTCGATACCGCGCTTCGGGCACTGGAACCCTATTCGGGCAAACCCGCTGCAAGTCTGATTGCGCGATCGGAACGTCTGGACCCGCTTCATGCTTCTCTGATCAACGGCATCAGCGGGCACGTCCACGAATACGACGATACGACACCCAAGAACTACATCCATCCGACTCCGCCTCTGGCCTCGGCACTCTTCGCATATGCCAGCGCCAACCGCGTATCGGGCGTCGACTTCATGCATGCATTCCTCATGGGATTTGAGGCGGAGGAGCGTATTGGCGATGCCGTTTATCCCGCGCACTACGAGGCCGGCTGGCATATCACGGCGACGGCTGGTGTATTCGGCGCTGCAGCAGCCATCGGAAAGCTCATCGGTCTGTCGATTCAGGAAATGATCTGGGCCCTGGGCCTTGCATCGACGCAGGCCTCCGGATTGCGCGAGATGTTTGGCTCGATGGCGAAGTCATTTCACGCCGGAATGGCGGCCCGGAACGGATATGCCTCCGCCGTCCTGGCAAAGGCCGGCTTCACGGCCGGTGAATATGCCCTGGAAAGCCCGCGAGGATTTGCGGCGGTGCAGGCGTCAAGGTACGACTTGTCCAAAATCACGGCGGGACTCGGCGTCGATTTCCAGATTCGGTACAACACGTACAAACCGTATCCGTGCGGCATCGTGGTTCAACCGACTATTGATGGCGCAATCCAGCTCCATCACGAGCGGCATCCCAATCCGGAAACGATCCGCGCAGTCCGTGTCCGGGTCAATCCGCTGGTGCTCGACCTGTGCAACAAGCGCAACCTTGCGCGAGGGCTCGAGAGCAAGTATTCGATCTACCACAGCGCCGCTGTCGGTCTGGTTCGCGGAAAGGCCGGCCTGCGGGAGTTTACCGACGAGGCGATCAACGACCCGCTTATCAAACGCGTTCACGAGTGTGTCATCGCCACAGGTGATCCTTCGATCACTGAAGATCAGTCGCACATCGAAGTCGAACTCTTGAACGGTCAGAAGATCAGTTGCTTTGTCGAACAATCGCTCGGAAATATCCATAAGCCACTCAGTGACAAGCAACTCGAAGAGAAATTCCGGGACCAGGCCGTCCTCAACCTGCCGGCCGCCCAGGTCGAGAACATTATTCAACTCTGCTGGCGAATCGATGAGCTGGATGATGTGGGCGAACTGGTAAGAGCGACACTACCCGCATGAGACGCCGCGTTGCCGAATTTCTTTGTGCCCTTGTGTCTTTGTGTTTCCTGTCGAGTTGTAACGCGAGTCCCGCTCCCGGTGAGGTCACCGAAGTTCGGATTCCCAAAGGTGCCGGCGGCGTTGGATTCCTTCCGCTTCTGGTTATGGAAAAGCATCAGCTCATCGAGAAGCACGCCAGAGAAGCCGGCGCCGGAAATTTGCGAGTACGCTGGATCGACATCGGCGGGCCCGCCGTGATGAATGAGGCCCTGCTTTCCGGATCGGCCGATTTCATCGCGGCCGGCCCGCCCGCGTTCATCATTTTGTGGGACAGAACCCGGGACTCTGCCAAAGTGATGGGCGTTGCGGCAATGACTTCACTGCCGATGTACCTCAACACGCGGGCGGAGCATCTGAAGAAGCTCGATGACATCACGGAAAAAGACAAGATCGCGGTCACGGCGATCAAAGTGTCCATTCCGGCGATCGTCATGCAGATGTATGCAAAGAAGAAATACGGTGCCTCCGAAGTCGCGCGTTTCGACAAATACACTGTCACGATGACGCATCCGGATGGCCTGATTGCGCTGTTGTCGGGTTCGAATGCGATACAGGCCCATTTCACATCACCGCCATTTCATCAGCGCGAACGGAAAGATCCAGCCGTGCGCACGATCATGACATCGGATGATGTGATGGGAGGTTCCACGACGTTTACGATGCTCTCAACCACCACCAGGTTCCGCGAGAAGAATCCCAATGTCTACAGCTCGGTGCTGAAGGCGCTGGACGAGGCGATCGCCATGATCCTCGCCGACAAGAAAGCTGCAGCCGATCTCTTGCTTGCTTCTACTGCTGAGAGCGGATTCTCCCCTGACGAGATTCTCGAAGTCGTCAGCGATCCGAGCGTCAAGTTCACAACGACGGCGGAAAACGTCATGAAGTACGCCGAGTTCATGCACGATACCGGCACCATCAAGACGCGCCCAGCCTCGTGGAAGGATTTGTTCTTCCCGGACATTCATGCAGGTCCTGGCAGCTGAGCCCGCTGTAGCGGCGGTCTATGACCGCCGAGGATGTCTTAAACTGCTGCATTGCCGGCGCTCATAGAGCGCCGCTACAGTGGAAGGCTCACCAATGCTCCTCTCCGTCGAGAGCGTAACTCTGCAGTACCGAACCAGGGATCAGCTCGTAACGGCGGTTGATCGCGTCACGTTCAATGTTGGCCAGTCCGATCGTTACGTCATCCTCGGGCCATCGGGTTGCGGGAAGTCGACGATTCTGAAAGCTGTTGGGGGATATATCCGCCCTGTCGAAGGACGAATCCTTCTCAATGGCACGCCGGTGAGCGCTCCCGGACCCGACCGCGTTTTTGTATTCCAGGAATTCGACCAGCTTCTGCCCTGGAAGACCGTCACCGAAAACATTACCTTCGCGCTCACCGCGAGCGGGAAGTTGCCCCGCCGCGAAGCGCAAGACCGCGCAATGCTTTTCATTCACAAGGTAAACCTGACAAAGTTTGCCAACAGCTATCCTCACACCCTGTCCGGCGGCATGAAACAGCGGGTTGCGATTGCGCGCGCCATGGCAATGGAGCCGAAGATCCTGCTGATGGACGAACCCTTTGCCGCGCTCGACGCGCTCACCCGCGCGAAGATGCAGGAAGAGTTGCTGCAGCTGTGGAACGAAACGAAGTTCACAGTCCTGTTCGTGACACATTCTATTCCCGAAGCCATACGAGTGGGCACTCGCACCCTGTTGCTGAGTGCACATCCGGGACAGGTGAAAGCCGAAATTGACAGCCACGGAGCCGATCCTCTGCATATTCAGGAAATGTTGTTCGGCGGCGAGAAGGGAGATACCCTTGGCAAGCAGTCCCCAAATGAAGAGCAGGAGTAGGCCAATAACGAGGAGCACAGAGCCATGAGAAACGACAGACGCCTCACGCGCCGCAGCCTCTTGCAGGGAGCAGGCGCCGCCATAGCAGCCACGATGCTTCCAACTCGAGTTGGGATAGCCGGAGACCCTCCCAGTCCGGTCATGACCAGGCTCAGTACATATATGAGCGAGGCCCAGGGCCGCACACTGCCCGCCCAGGTTCTCGAGAAGGCAAAGCATCACATCCTGGACACGTTCGCAGCCATGATTTCGGGGTCCGAGCTGGCTCCTGGCCGCTCGGCGATCCAATTCGCGCGTGCTTACGGCGGCGAAAAAGTGTCGACGATTGCCGCCTCGAATATTCTCTGCGGTCCAATTGAGGCAGCGCTCGCGAACGGCGTGATGGCTCATGCCGACGAGACTGACGACTCATGGCCTTCGGGATGGCATCCGGGCTGCAACGTGGTGCCCGCAGCACTCGCAACCGGCGAGAAATTCGGCATCACCGGAGCGCAATTCATAAGGGCCGTCACCCTTGGCTACGACATTGGGGCTCGCATGCTCATCGCCTTGCGCCCCGGAGTGTTCGACACTCACAAGAGCACCCACAGCATCGGCGGAGTCTTCGGGTCCGCCGCAGCTGCCGGCTGCGCGGCAAATCTGAATCCGCAACAAATGCGATGGCTGCTCGATTACACCGCACAGCAGTCCTCCGGTATTGCCGCGTGGGACCGCGACTCGGATCATATCGAAAAAGGCTTCGCTTTCGGCGGCATGCCCGCACGCAGCGGTGTCACGTCGGCGCTGCTGGTTCACGCCGGCTGGACAGGCGTGGATGACATCCTTTCCGGCGACGACAATTTCCTTCTCGCGAATGCTCCACATGGCGATGCGAACGCACTGATCGACAAGCTCGGCGAACGCTACGAGATCGTGCGCACCAGCATCAAGAAATGGACCGTCGGGACTCCCATCCAGGCGCCGCTGGACGCGTTGGAAATCATGCTGAAGAAGCGCCCGATCGAACCGGACCAGGTGCGGGAAGTCATCGTGCGCATGGATCCGCGTACATCCGTCGTCAATAACCGCGAGATGCCGGACGTCTGTATCCAGCACATGCTCGCCGTGATGCTGATCGATAAAACCGCGACGTTCCGTTCCGCTCACGACAAGCCACGGATGCAGGATCCGGCAATTCTCCGTCACCGCGCCAAAGTGCGGCTCGATCCCGCGGCGCCGCCCTTGCTCACGATTGTGCTCGCCGATGGGACGCGCTTGAGCGAGGACGTCAAGGCTGTGCTCGGCACTGCAGAGAACCCGATGACGCGCGATCAGGTCGTCGCCAAAGCCCGGGAGTTAATGACGCCTGTCCTGGGGGCCTCGGCCACCGCGAAACTCATCGAGAGAACCCTGGACCTGGAAAACGTGAAGAGCATCCGGGACTTGCGCCCGCTGCTGCAGCGGGCCTAGCGCTTTGAAATTCGGGGACAGACGTATAAATCACCTAATTAGCTTCAAAGTTCCTCTTACCGCTAATTAGGTGATTTATACGTCTGTCCCCGAATTTCTTTAAGAACTTTCTCTCGGCGGGCCGCCGGGAGATAATTCACCCACTATGAACACCGGGTTTGCAATTCGCGGTCTTCTGATCTTGCTGATGCAGTTCCAGCCCGCCGGCGGCCAGCTCGTACAGGTTCGCCATTGGTCCGGACAGGGCGTCGCGCCGGTGTACGAAGGCTATGACGTCAATCCCGACGGTTCTTACAACATGTGGTTCGGGTACATGAATCGGAACTACGAGGAAGAGGTGGACATCCCTGTCGGGCCCGACAATCATTTCGAGCCTGGAGGCGATCGCGGGCAGCCGACGCATTTCGTGGTGAGGCGCCACAAGGATGTATTCAAGGTTGTCCTGCCGAAGGATTTCGGCGATCGCACGCTGGTGTGGACGCTTACCGCGCATGGCCAAACCGCTCAAGTTGCCGGGACGCTGAAACCGGTTTGGATGATCGACCGCCTGCGCACAACGCGTGGGGGAAACAGCGAGAAGATCAATTCCAACACGCCGCCCCAGGTGAGCATAGAACCCGCGGAGCGTACGATTACCGGCCCCGGCTCCGTAACCCTCACCGTGTCGGCGACCGATGACGGGCTGCCCGCGCGAGCCGGGAAAGCGGTCGGCATGACTGCCATGTGGGCGATGTATCGCGGACCCGGCGCCGTCACATTCGGCGAGTCGAGATCGAAACTTGTCGATGGCCGGGCTGTCACGACTGCAAGCTTCAGCCGGCCGGGCGAGTACATCCTGCAGGTCGTGGTGGATGACGGTTCCGGCGAGTCCGCAGGAAATTTTGGATATCACTGCTGTTGGACGAACGCTCAGACGAAGATCACTGTCAACGGAGGAAGCAATGATGGCGCGCAACACTAGTTCGTTGTGTCTCTCGCTTGTCGTCCTGGTGGCGCCTCTGGCCGCGCACGCGCAGGACGTAAACCGTCCAGCGACTTTCAGCAAAGATGTCGCGCCCATTTTCCAGAGAGCCTGCCAGACCTGTCATCATCCGGGCACGTCCGCGCCAATGTCGCTGGTGACGTACCAGGAAGCGAGGCCGTGGGCACGGGCCATCAAACAGCGCGTCGTGCTCCGCGACATGCCTCCATGGCACCTCGATAAAACAGCAGGCATTCGCAAGTACAAAAACGATCGCTCCCTGAGCGACCAGGAGATCTCGACCATTACTCGCTGGGTGGATGCCGGCGCCCCGGAAGGCAATCCTGCAGATATGCCGCGGCCGCTCAATTTCTCCGCAGACGCCGAATGGTTTATCGGCGAACCGGACCTGCTGGTGACGACAAACCAGGACTTCGTCATGTATCCCAACGGGCCCGATTGGTGGATCGATCAGTTCGGCGAAGTGAAACTGGATGAGGACCGGTGGATCAAGGCAATGGAAATCAAGCCGAGCAACCCGAAGATCGTCCACCACGCCGTCGTATACGCGATCGAGCCCGATGCGCCCGAAGGGACGCCGGAGAGCGGCGTGATGCTTCACGAGTACGCGGTCGGGAAATACGGCGATATCTTCAGTGAAAATACCGGGCGTTTGCTGAAGAAGGGCACCCGGCTGCGATACGACATGCACTACTTCGCCATGGGTTCGGAGCAGCACAACAAAACGACCATCGCATTCAAGTTTTATCCGAAGGGCGTGGTTCCGAAGTATCAGGTGCGGTCCGTTCCCATTCGAAATATTCCCAACGACGAACTCGAGATTCCGCCCAATTCCGTGGTTCGCACCGACGGCTACTACCGCTTGACCCGCAACGCGCGGATCGATGCGTTCCAGCCCCATATGCACATGCGAGGGCGCGCGATGACGCTGGAAGCAATCAACCTGGACAACACCACCACGGTTCTGAGCTCGGTGGACCGTTTTAATTTCAACTGGCACATCAACTACATCTATGCGGACGACGTCACGCCTCTGTTGCCGGCCGGTACCGTCCTGCACATGATCGGCATCCACGACAACACCGCTGCAAATCCGCGGAATCCCGATCCTTCGGTGTGGGCCGGCTTTGGGGAACGCAGCGTGGACGACATGCTCCAGGTATGGCTGAACATAGTTTACCTGGATGACGCGGAGTTCAAGGCGCAGGTTGAAGCACGAAAAGGAAAGCCGGCGGCAAAATGAGGATCGCGACTACTGTAGCGGCGGTCTATGACCGCCGACAATACAGCAACTTGGGAGATCGCCGGCGGTCATAGACCGCCGCTACAGTTGCATCGATGATGATGCTGAAGCCATTGTTAATCGTAATCTTCCTCTTCCAGGCTGCGGCGGCTCAGGCGCCCATCACGAATCCAGTTGCAGGTGATCGTGATGCGATCCGCGCAGGAAGCGGGGTATACGCGATGCGTTGCGCTTCCTGCCACGGAATGGACGCAAAAGGCACTCCAGCCGGATCCGATCTATCCGCGCTCTGGACCGCAGGAGGCAAGGACCAGACGCTCTTTCCGAGTATTCGCCGCGGCTTTCCAAACACGCTCAAGCCTCACAGCTTTGGGCCCGACAAGAGCATCTGGGCAATCCTCGCATATCTGCGCACAGTCGACTCCGGGACCTCTACTATCAAGCCGGCTGGCAATGGCGAAAATGGCGAGCGCCTCTTTCGCGAGAATTGCAGTGTATGTCACCAGGTCAACGGCAGCGGAGGCCGTCTCGGTCCGGACTTGTCGCAGCCAGGATCCCGGCGGTCGCGTCCGGTGCTCGCACATAAGATCCGTCACGCCAGTTCGTACATCATGAGCGTCAATGCGGGCGGCTTTGTCATCGAGAGCTATCAACCGGTGACGCTCGTCACGCGAGCAGGCCAGCGTATCCGCGGAGTGAAGAAGAATGAAGACGCCTTCTCGGTTCAGATCATGGATACGCAGGAACGGCTTCAAGGCTACCTGAAGGCCAACCTGCGGGAACTCGTCAATGAAGAAACATCGCTGATGCCGGACTTCGGTCCGGACCGGCTGTCGGATCGCGATCTCGATGATCTGCTGGCCTATCTCGGGAGCCTGTGATGAACAAAAAAAGGAAGCCAGAAGCCAGGGAAGCCAGAGGCCAGAATAGCCGAACAAAGTTTGTTTTCCATTCTGGCTTCTGGCTTCCCTGGCTTCTGGCTTCCTTTCTTCTGGTGGCTCCCTCGTTCATGGGACAGATAACGATCCAGGATTTGCGCAACGGCTTACGCGACCCCTCACGCTGGTTGATGTATTCCGGCGATTACACGAGCCAGCGCCACAGTCCGCTGACGCAGCTTACGCCTGCCAACGTCAACCGCCTGACCCCGCAGTGGACCTTCCAAACCGACCTGTCGCAATTCATGACGACCGGACGATCCGGTGGATTTCAAAGCGTGCCGCTGGTTCTCGATGGCGTTCTGTATTTTCCCGGCACGCATAATGTCGTATGGGCCATTGATGCACGCAGCGGCAGGCAGATCTGGCAGTATCGCCGCAACATGCCCCCCGACGTTCCGACCACGACCACGCGCGGCGTCACGCGAGGTCTGAGCATGCTCGGGAATTTACTATTCCTGGGCACGCTGGACGCGCACATCATCGCGCTCGACAGCAAGACAGGCCGCGTCGTCTGGGATACCGTCATCGAGGATTACCACAAGTATTACAGCGTCACATCGGCGCCGCTCGTGATTGGCGAGAACAAGGTGGTGGTCGGCATTGGAGGCGGCGACAGGGCGCCTGCTCGTTTCTTTCTGGATGCCTACGACACGCAGACCGGCAAGCGCCTCTGGAGGTTCTACACGGTTCCGAACGCGGGCGAACCGGGGAGTGAAACCTGGCCGAATGCCGAAGCCATGCTCCGCAGCGGCGGCGCCACGTGGACTACGGGCAGTTACGATCCGGAGCTGAACCTGGTTTTTTGGGGTACCGGCAATCCGTATGGCAACACCATCGATACCCGGGCCGGCGACAACTTGTACACGTCATCGCTGGTGGCCGTCGATGCCGATACAGGCAAGCTCCGCTGGTATTACCAGGTCGTGCCGCACGATCTTCACGACTACGACGCCAATGTAATCCCGGTCCTCGCGGAAGTACGAATAGGCGGACAGCCCCGCAAGGTTGTGCTGTTCGCACCCAAGACCGGCTATCTGTACGTGCTCGACCGCGCAAACGGAAAGTTCCTCGCGGCTCATCCCATGGTGGAAGGCGCGAAGACCTGGGCAAAAGAGTTTCGTCCGGACGGACGGCCGGTCCTGGGTCCGGACGATGGAACTCAGTGTCTGCCCGACCTCCACGGTGGTACGAATTATTGGCCGCCTTCATATGACGCCGCCCAGGGACTCTTCTTCGTCACCGTGCACGAAGTGTGCGAGATTTTCAATCCGCCCCAGCCGGCAGGCCAGGTGGCCGGAGCCGCCGGCAGTTGGACGATTGGCGGAGCGGGCTTTGCCGCTCTGCGGGCGTTCGATCCTCTTACCGGTAAGCAGAAGTGGGAGTACCGCTATCCTCCGTCGGACTTCGGTTTGACCGGTGTGAGCCAGGCACGAGCCGGCCAGGGCATCGGCCTGAGCGGCGGCGTGACCTCAACCGCCTCGGGACTGATCTTCACGGGCGACAACGAGGGCAATTTCATTGCGTTCGACTCACGAAACGGGAAACCACTCTGGCATTACCAGACGGGTTCCCCGGTGTGGGGGTCGGCGGCGGTGACATACATGCTGGACGGAAGGCAGCACGTATTGATCGCATCGGGACTGACACTGACGGACTTCGCTATTCCAGGCCCTCAATGAAAACGCCCAGCCGGTGGCAAAGGTTTTACGACAACGACGCCGCACGCAAATTCGCTCTGATCGTTGTTCTGGCCGGCGTCTGGGAAACTTATGCACGGTGGCTTGCCAATCCGCTCCTCTTCCCGACTTTCTCCGCCACGGTCGGCGCGCTTTTTTCATCCATTGCTTCGGGAGAACTGCCGCGGGCCGCAATTTACACGATCCAGTTGCTTCTGAAGGGATACGTCGCT
>WNFT01000897.1_pt1 | contig 25167 bp, 20 predicted proteins | sample 5400191 | NCBI WGS metagenome assembly WNFT01 (sample SAMN13153359, study PRJNA577476) | soil metagenome | isolation source: 80 cm saprolite under Madrone tree | place: USA:California | collected 2016-06-14 | reverse complement strand
AGTGCCGGACGATCGCGCGATCCCGTCCTCCATCTCGCGCCAGGCGCACTCGTCCAGGGTGCCCGCCCGGCGCTCCGCCCAGTACTTCCAGACGTCGCTCCCGCTGCCCAGGGTCTGCCCGCGCCAGTTCCCGCGCAGCATGGGTCCCGCGGGGACGAAGATGGCGGGCAGGTTCATGGTGGTGGCGCCCATGATCAGGCCGGGGACGGTCTTGTCGCAGCCGCCCATCAGGACCGCTCCGTCCACCGGATACGAGCGGAGGAGCTCCTCCGCCTCCAGGGCCAGCAGGTTCCGGTACATCATCGTGGTCGGCTTCATGTACTGCTCGCCCAGGGAGAGGGCGGGGATCTCCATGGGGAAGCCGCCCGCCTGCCAGATCCCCCGCTTCACGTCCTCGGCGCGCTGGCGGAAGTGGCCGTGGCAGGGGTTGGCGTCGCTCCAGGTGTTGAGGACGGCGATGACCGGCTTGCCCGCGAGCTCCTCGCCCCCGAACCCGGACTGCTTCACCCGGGAGCGATGGCCGAACGAGCGCACGTCGTCCTTGCCGAACCAGCGATGGCTGCGGAGGTCGGTCGGGCTCTTGCGGGTCACGCGTCCTTCTCCTTGAGGGCCCGCGCGACCGGCGCGAGCCGCTCCAGCTGGGGGCCCTCCAGGGGCGAGACGTACGGGGGGATGGGGCCGGTGCGGGCGATGCCGGCCAGCTCGGTCGCGTGATGGAGGACCCGGGCGGGGCCCCAGTCGTCACGCAAGTCCTCGAGGGGCTTGAACGCGGTCCAGAGCGACTCCGCCTTCGCCCAGTCCTTCGCGAGGCCCGCGGCCAGCAGGGCGTTGCTGAGGCGAGGGGCGATGGACCCCGAGCCGGTGGTCATCCCTGCGAGCTGGAAATCGCGGAGGTGGACGACCGCCGGGCGCTCCCCGATGCCGCTGACCACCCGGCTGCGGTCGACCCGCCGCAGCAGGCCCTCGAGGTAGGAGTCTCGGGCGGGATCGGGCCGGACCACCGCGTACTTCACGGCCACGCAGACGCCGTCGGCCACGAGCCGGCCCACCGCGTCGAGGCCCCGCTCCTTGTCCGACCCGAAGCCGTCCTCCGACTTGAGGTACAGGATGAGGGGCAGCCCCGCCGCCTCCGCGATCTCGCGCAGGCCGGCCTCCAGGCCAAGGGCGTCGCGCGGGTCGCCGCAGGGGAGCATCATCGCGGAGCGGAACGAATGGCGCCGGAGGAGTCGTGCCTGGTCGATCGCGCGGCCGAAGGAAGGGCCGAGGCTCGGGATGGCCCAGCGCTCGCGCGGGAAGCCGGCCAGCCAGCCGACCAGCTGCTCGTACTCGGGCAGGGAGACGTGATAGAGAAAGGCGTTGCCGCCGTAGAGGAAGCGGCTCACCCCGCCCGCCGCGATGTGGCGGGCCACCCGCTCCGCCTCCTCCAGGTCGAGGGGCCGGCCCGGCGCGTTCCGGCGGGGGAGGGGAGGGACGGAGAATACGCCCCTCAGGTCCTGGGGAGCGACCGTGTCCTGCGTCATGGGTGGAGGATAGCGCAAGATTGCGCGGGGGGTCGATGAATACGCGGAGCCAGACGTACCGTAGCGTTCCCCTCCCCCTACGTGGGGAGGGATAGGGTGGGGGGTCGATGACAGATGGGGGGTCGATGAACGAACGAAATCTCATGCGCCTTGCCGTGAGCCTCATCTTTCTTGTATTGGCGACGATTCCCGCTCGCGATGCCCGGGCCGGAGTCGCCGACAAGCGTCTCGACGTGTACTGGATCGACGTGGAAGGCGGGGCGGCCACCCTCATCGTGACCCCGGCCGGCGAGTCGATCCTGGTGGACGCGGGCAACCCCGGCGATCGCGACGTGGGGCGCATCCACCGCGTGGCCAAGGAGGTGGCGGGCCTCGCCCGCATCGACCACCTGGTGGTGACGCACTACCACGTCGACCACTTCGGCGGGGTGGCGGCTCTGACGGCGCTCATGCCGGTGCTGGCCCTCTACGAGAACGGCATCGACTCCGCGCCGGACCAGGAGCGCCGCGATCCGAGGCTCGAGGCCTATCGCAAGGCTCCGGTCGGTCGCCGGCTGATCGTCCAGCCGGGGATGGAGATCTCCTTGCGGGGCGCGAAGGGGGCCGAGCGCTCGCGCCTGCGGTTCCTGGGGGGACGGCAGCGCTTCGTGACCTCGAAAGGCGCGAAGCGCAACGAGGGCGTCTGCCAGGACCTCACCGAGAAGGATGCGGACACCAGCGACAACGCCAACAGCGTGGTCCTGGTCCTCGAGCACGGAGGATTCCGCTTCTTCGACGCGGGCGACCTCACCTGGAACGTGGAAGGACGCCTCGTCTGCCCGTTGGACCGGGTGGGGACGATCGACGTCTACCAGTCGACCCACCACGGCCTCGACCGCAGCAACAACCCCGTGATCGTCCGGACCCTCCAGCCGACGGTGGTCGTCTTCAACAATGGCCCCCGCAAGGGAGCCGATCCGGACGCCATGGCCGCGGTGAGGTCCGCCTCCTCCGTCAAGGCGGTCTACCAGGTCCACCGAAACGTGCGCGAGGGCGCCCCGAACACGATCGACTCCCGGATCGCCAACCGCGAGGAGGCCTGCGCGGGCGAATTCGTCAAGATGTCGGTGGCCGCCGACGGCGAGAGCTACGTCCTCACCGTGCCGTCCACCGGGTACAGCGAGGCCTACAAGACACGACGGCGCTGACCGGGATGGCGTTTGCCTCTCGGCTCGCGCCCGGCTAGCATCAACGTTTTGCCTCGCCCGGGACGGCACCTCCGAGCGGAAAGGACAGGATGACTCGCAAGCTCGCCCTGAGGGCGCTGCTCGTCGCGGCGGTGGCCGCGGCCGGCGCCTGCCAGAGCCAGGAACAGAAGAAGGAAGAGACCAAGGCGGCGGGGGCCGGGGGCGCGGCCGCGATGTCGGAGGACGAGAAGGTCGTGTACGTGATCGGCACCCGGATCGGCGCCCAGGCGGCGATCCTCCACTTGAACGCGGCCGAGGTCGAGGCCCTCAAGCGGGGCGTGGTGGACGCGGCCTTGGGCAAGAAGCCCGAGGTCGACGCCGAGGTCTACGGCGCGAAGGTTCAGCCTTTCGCCCAGGCGCGCATCCAGAAGGCGGCCGAGGCCAGCGCTTCGGCGGCCCCCATCCTGAAGCAGAAGGGGGCGGAGTTCGCCGACGCCGCGGCGAAGGAGCCCGGCGCGGTGAAGACCGCGAGCGGCCTCGTCTTCAAGTCGCTCTCGGCGGGCGCCGGGAAGAGCCCGGTGCCCACGGATACGGTGAAGGTCCACTACCGCGGCGCCCTCACCGACGGGACCGAGTTCGACAGCTCGATCAAGCGCGGCGAGCCCGTGGACTTCGCCCTGAACGGCGTGATCCCCTGCTGGACGGAGGGCGTACAGAAGATGAAGGTGGGGGAGAAGGCCCGTCTCGTCTGCCCCTCGAGCATCGCCTACGGCGACCAGGGCCGGCCCCCCACGATCCCCGGTGGCGCCACCCTCGTCTTCGAGGTGGAACTGCTCGCCATCAAAGGCAAGTAAGCGCGGAGCCGGACGTGGGGCGCGGAGCCGGGCGTGGATCTGCATTTCCCTCCCCCTACGTGGGGAGGGATAGGGTGGGGGGTCGATGACCAATCGGGTCGGGGGTCAACAATGAAGATCCACGAGTACCAGGGAAAGGCGGTCCTCGCCCGGTACGGGGTCCCCGTGCCGAAAGGAAGCGTCGCCTATACCGCGGACGAGGCGGTGGAGGTGGCCAAGGGGCTCGGCTTCCCGGTCGTGGTCAAGGCCCAGATCCACGCGGGCGGTCGCGGGAAGGGCGGGGGAGTCAAGCTGGCGCGCTCGGCCGACGAGTGCGAAGCGCACGCCAAGGCCATGCTGGGAATGACCCTGCGCACCCACCAGACGGGGCCGGAAGGCCGGGTGGTGCGCCGGCTCCTGATCGAGCAGGGGATGGACCTGGCGGGCGCGAAGGAGATGTACCTCGCGATCCTGGTCGACCGCGCCACCGGGCGGCCCGTCTTCATGGCTTCCGCCCAGGGCGGGATGGACATCGAGGAGGTCGCGGCCAAGGACCCGTCGGCCATCCTCAAGGAGTCGGTCGATCCCGCGGCAGGGTTCCAGCCGTTCCAGGCGCGAAAGCTCGCCTTCGGGCTCGGCATCCCCGAGAGCCTCGTCGGCAAGGCCGTCCCCTTCATGCTGTCGCTCTACCACGCCTTCGAGGCGGTGGACGGCTCGCTGGTCGAGATCAACCCCTTCCTGATGACGAAGGCGGGCGACCTGTTCGCCCTCGACGCCAAGGTCAATTTCGACGACAACGCGCTCTACCGGCACCCCGAGCTCAAGGAGCTGCGCGACTTCGACGAGGAGGACCCCCTCGAGGTCGACGCCTCCAAGCACGGCCTGAACTACATCAAGCTGGAGGGCGGGAGCGTGGGCTGCATGGTGAACGGGGCCGGCCTCGCCATGGCCACCATGGACATCATCAAGCTGGCCGGGGGGAGCCCCGCGAACTTCCTGGACGTGGGCGGCGGGGCCAACGCGGAGCAGATCCGGAACGCGTTCCGCATCCTGCTCGGAGACCGCGACGTGAAGGCGGTGCTCATCAACATCTTCGGGGGCATCCTGCGCTGCGACGTGCTGGCCGAGGGCGTGATCGCGGCCGTGAAGCAGCTCGACGTCAAGGTCCCGGTGGTGGTGCGGATGAAGGGCAACAACGAGGAGAAGGGCAAGGAGATGCTCCGGACCTCCGGCCTCAACTTCGCGACCGCGGACCAGATGACGGAGGCCGCGAAGAAGGTCGTGGCCGCGGCGGGAGGTGCTCGGTGAGCGTCCTCGTCGGCAAGGACACGCGCCTCCTCGTCCAGGGCATGGGGAAGCACGGGACCTTCCACGCGATCGGCTGCCGGGACTACGGCACGAACGTGGTGGGCGGGGTCACCCCGGGCAAGGGGGGGACCGCGGTGGAGGGCTTCCCGCTCTTCAATACCGTCGAGGAAGCGGTGCGCAAAACGGGAGCCAACGTCTCGGTGGTCTTCGTCCCCCCGCTGGGCGCGGCCGACGCGATCATGGAAGCCACCGACGCGGGGGTCCCCCTGGTCGTGTGCATCACCGAGGGGATCCCCACCCTCGACATGGTGAAGGCGGCCGCGTTCCTGAAGGACCGCAAGACCCGGCTCATCGGCCCGAACTGCCCGGGGGTGATATCGCCGGGGGAGAAGTGCAAGGTCGGCATCATGCCCGGCCACATCCACAAGGGCGGGTCGGTGGGGGTGGTGAGCCGTTCCGGGACCCTCACCTACGAGGCGGTGGCCCAGCTCACGGCCCTCGGCATCGGACAGTCCACCTGCATCGGCATCGGCGGCGACCCGATCATCGGCACCAACCATACGGACGCCCTGCGCCTGTTCAACGACGACGCGGGGACCACCGCCATCGTGATGATCGGCGAGATCGGGGGCGACGCCGAGGAGAAGGCCGCCGCCTTCGTGAAGGAGCGGGTGAGGAAGCCGGTGGTGGGCTTCATCGCCGGCCAGACCGCCCCCCCCGGCCGGCGCATGGGCCACGCGGGGGCCATCATCTCCGGCGGCAAGGGCACCGCGGCCCAGAAGATGAAGGCGATGGAAGGGGCCGGCATCCGGGTGGTGAAGTCCCCGGCGGACATCGGGGCCGCAGTGGCGGAATCGCTCAAGCGATGACGGCGTGAAGGAAGGGACTGGGTTGACCGAGAGAACGTTTTCCATCATCAAGCCGGACGCGGTTGAGGCGCGCCAGGCCGGAGAGATCCTGGCCCGCATCGAGAAGGCCGGCTTCGAGGTGGTGGCCGTGAGGCTGCGGCGCCTCTCCCGAGGGGAAGCCGAGGGCTTCTACCACGTCCACCGGGAGCGGCCGTTCTTCGCGAGCCTTTGCGCCTTCATGTCGTCGGGCCCCTGCATCACGATGGTGCTGGAGCGGGAGGGGGCCGTCGCGCGCCTGCGGGAGATCATGGGGGCTACCGATCCGGCCAAGGCGGCGCCGGGGACGATCCGCAGGGACTTCGGGGCCTCGATCGAGGCCAACTGCATTCACGGCTCCGACGGCCCCGACACCGCGCGCTTCGAGATCGGCTATTTCTTTCCGGGGATCGAGCTGCTTCCCTCGATCGGAGGGGGCACGCCTTCCTGAAGGCCGCACCCTTCCTTCGCCCAGGCCGTGAACTCGGGATCGAGGGCCGCGCCCTATCATCGACGGACGGGAAGTCCCTGCTCGTGCCACTGATCGAGACGAAGCGCCCAGAACCCGCGGCGCCCGCCCAGGTGGGGTTCGACCTGTCCCCAGCGACCGACCACCTCCTCCGGAGTGGTCAGCTTCCAGACGTCGCGGTCCTTGGCCTCCCGGAGCACGAGGGCCAGGAGGCGGTCCCGTTCGGGGTCGGAAGCGTCGCTCAGCCGCCGCCGCACCTCGGCCAGGGTCATGGGGTCGTGCACCGTGAAGTAGGGGATGGCCACGGGGTCGTCGAGCTCGTCGGAAAAATGCACGAGCTCGTGGGGGCGGAAGCCGAGGGTCACCAGGCGACGGAACGCTTCCACGGCTTCGCGGCGGGCGGCCTCGTCCTCGCTCCGCAGGACCGCGGCCAGGAGCGGCTCGACGTCTTCGATCCAGCCGAAGGCCGACGCCCTTTCGCGCGTGAGGCCCGTGAGCAGGGCCAGGCATCGAGCCGCCGGCAACGGGTGGTGCGGCGCCATCTCCGCCAGTCGACGCACGACGAGGTCTTCCCGATCGATCCTGCCCGCCGAACGCAGCACGAGCTCGAGCTGCTCCAGCGCCCAGGCCGCGTCGAACCGGCCGGCCGCGAACCAGGATCCGAAAGCGCTCATCTCGGACCGCGAGGCGGCGTTGCGGTTCGCGCCGGCGTGGCGCCGTTCCCATAGAGCCTGGTAGCGCTTCAGCACGGCTTGATCGGCACCCTCTCCCTCCAGGCGGTGGCCGACGAACCAGAAGAAGTACCGGCGCAGCTTCAACCCCGCCGATTCGAAAAAGCGCTCGAGAAGGACGTCCTGGCCCTGCGCCTCCAGCGTCCCCCGTCCGCAGAGGAGCGCGAGATGCTCGGCCAGGGCCTGCTGGTCGCTGCTCAACCCGGCATCCCCCTCCGGCTCACCACCCAGGATCTCGAGGGCGCGGCGATACGTCCCCTGCAGCACGGAGAGCACGCGGTCGTCGGGAAGCGCCCCCGACTGGACATAGCCGTGCCAGGCCGCTCGCCACAGCTCCATGGCGCCGTCACGTTCCGGGAAGAGCCGGGCCAGGTTCGAGCCGACCCAGCTCTCGCGCAGCAGCACCAACGCGGGCAGGTTGCGTCCCAGCTCCTCGTGGTCGGCCGCGACTCCCGAAGCCACCGCTGCATCCAGGATCGGCCGCACATCGGGAAGGTCGTCGGGCGGCCGGCCTGGCGGCTGCCCCGTCCCCCGGCGCACCCACAGGGCGTATTGGATCGCGGTCCCGAGGGCCCCCGCGCGGCCCTCGGGACTCGGGTCCCGGTTCAGGGCCTCGACGAGCCCCCACACGGCCGGCCGCGACGTCGGCGCCAGCCCGCCGGCTCCTCCCTGCAACCCCAGGATCACGAGCCGCACGAGAGCGCCTCGTGCCCATCCCCAGCTCGGATCCTTCCACCCGTCCCAGATGGGCTCGGGTTGCTGGACGGGCTGCTCGGCGACCCAGTGCCCGAGCTCGAGCACAGGCCCCCAGTCGAACGTTCGGTCTTCACGGATCGCCGAGTCGAGGCCGGCGAGAACGGCCCGAACATAGGTCGGCTCGAGGTCGCGGAACAGCCGGGCTCCGTCGGCAAAGCGCCCGGGCTCCTCCGCCACGACCCTCGCGATGCGGTCGGCGAGCCCCTGGGGCTGCACCAGGGGGTCCAGCGTCGTGGGCGTCCACGACTTGAGGAAGGCTGCCAGCTCCTCGACCGACATCGAACGGATCCTCTCCTCGGCCAGAGGGCTCGGCCATCCCACGGGAACGCTCGCGCGCTGCTCTGCCGCATCCACGAGAGGCGGCGCGCCGAACTCCCTCACCAGCCGGCTCGCCCGCTCGTTCCAGACGTCGGGCAACGTGCCCGCGAGCGGGGTGAGGCGCCGCCACTGCCAGCGCCGGCGCTCGACGTCGGCTAGCGTCTTGTCGGGATCGGGCCCCGCGTCGATCCAGCCCAGCCATTCCGACTGCTGGGCCTCCGTCAAGGGGCCGAAGCCTCGCCGCACCAGGAGCCGGTATTCACGACCGAAGCCGTCGAACAGCCGGCGATCGAGAAGTCGGGCGGCGACCAGGTCGGGCGCTGCGGCAGGGGATTGGCCGAGGACTTGGAGAGCCAACCGCTGAAAGACCCACCAGCGGCGGCGTTCGAGGAGCTCCACGACGGAACGGATGGCGGTGGGATTCTCTCCGACCAGCCGCTCGGCGACCCCGCGAAGCGTCGCGATCAGCAGCTCCTTGGCGCCGTCCCGAGCGTCGCCGTGCAACCGGGGGCTCCAGACCTCGGAATGGTCCTGCAGGTACCGCTGCCCGTCTTTCCGCCTTTCGGGCCGGCCGGGCCGGGAAAGGCGGATCGTGCGGTCGAGAGCCTGGCTGATGGCGAGAAGGCCGTCCACGCCCAGCCTCGCCACGATGCTCCCGAGGTGTCGATCGAGGACTCTCGAGAGCCTCAAGGGGTCGACGCGCACGTGGGCCAGCAGCGCCCCGAGCAGCCGGCGCGCGGCCGCCACCTGTCCGGAACGAGCCAACCCCTCGGCGAGAGCGCCGAGCTTCGAGGGCAGCACGGAAGTGGAAGCGGGGCCGAGGCCACGGACGAGCCCCGGCACCAGACCCGCCGAGAGTGCGGGGGGGAGCTGCAGGGCGGCGTCCGCCAGATCCTCGTGAACGAGGACGTTGCTCGTCTCGATCGTCTCCGCGACCCGGGCGACCGCCGCTTGCGCCTCCGCGCGACCCGCCATCCGACCCAGGAACTGCGACGCAGGCCAGCGCGGGTAGGTCTTCCCGCGCGGGTCATTGGCGAGGGCCGGCTCCGGGGAGTCGGCGAAGAAGCCGCGCTGCTCGAGGGGTCCGATCCAGGCCGGGTCGTCGATCCTGGCGAAGAAATGGCGCCGCTCCCCCGGCCCCTTCAACAGGGGCAGGAGCCGGTCGAGGGTTTCCGCGTCGGGGGCCCCGGAATCGAGGATCCGGTCGATCTCCTCGACCCCGCTGAAGAGGCCGTCCGCGATGGCACGAAGCCCGTCCTCGAACCGGGCGAACTGGGTTCGCAACTCATCCTCGTCCGGCCGGATCCCATTCTCGAACCACGCCGTGACCTCGGTCAGCTCCCGCACCACCGGGTGGAGCGCGGCTTGCGCTGGCCGCTCACGGTGGAACAGCCTCCCCAGGCGAACCAGGAGGGCCCGCCAAGATGGCTGGCTACCGACAGGAACAGAGTCCGGCGTCCCGGCGTCGGCGCTAACCGGCCAGGTGGCCCGGGGGAGCAGACCGTTCGCGAGCTCACGCAGGGAGGCGGCGATCAGGGGCACGCGCCCCGGGAACGAGGTGTCGTCGAGGAGACGAACCGCCGCGGCATGCACGTCGGCCAATCGGCCGGCGTTCCGCTCCAGCCACTCGTGCAGCCGCCTGCGCTCCGCCGTCCACGGATCGTGTTGAGGCGTCGGGTCGGTCATGGCCGCAGTGGGGTCACGGACATTGTAGACCGCTCGCCAGGATCGCCCCAGCGGAGTGAGCTCAAGCGTTTGGCGCCCGCAACGGCGCGCGAGCACTCATGAGATGAACAGACCTGGACAATGGTGGGTATCATAGCTGAACAGATCTGTTCATTTGCTTCGGCCGACCAGGACCCGGACAAGCAGACGCTGCTGCTAGGCTGACGCCTGTTCATGGACGCTCCGACCTTCGAATGGGATCCCGCCAAGGCGGTTGCCAACCTCGAGAGACACGGTGTGTCATTCGAGGACGCGGTCACCGCGTTTCAAGACCCCCTGGCGAAGGTTCACCCCGACCCCGATTCGGAGTCCGAACCCCGTGAGATCCTGATCGGTCATTCTGCCGAGCGTCACCTGCTGCTTGTGGCGTTTACCGATCGGCAGGGTAAGATTCGTCTAATCAGCGCTCGGAAGGTCACCTGGCGCGAGCGTCGAGACTATGAAGAGAGCCCGCAAGACGGTTCGTAACTCCTCCGACGACCTGAGGCCGGAGTACGTTTTCGACTACTCCAAGGCGAAGGCGAATCCCTACGCCGCACGGCTCAAGGGTCGGACGGTCGCCGTCGTCCTTGAGCCCGATGTGGCGGCAGTTTTCCCGAGCTCGAAGGCCGTCAACACCCAGCTGCGGGCGGCGGTCGCCGCGGTACCTAGGCGCTCACGCAAGCGCCTCGCTCCCCGAAGGCGAGGCGGTCGAACAAGGGGATGAACCTGACGAGGTCCGCGTCGGCAACGGGAAGGGCGGCCCTCGCAGGTACGTTGGTTGCCGTGAGCGGATGACGGGAACGGGGGCGCATGGCCAAGACCGACTTCAAGTCCGTAGACGAGTACATTGCGACGCACCCCGAAGGCGAACAGGCGGTCCTGCAGCGCGTCCGCGGCGCCATCCGCAAGGCCCTGCCCGGCGCCGATGAAGGCATCAGCTACCAGATCCCCACCTTCAAGCTGCACGGCGGCTACGTGGTGTATTTCGCCGGGTGGAAGCAGCACTACTCGCTCTATCCCGCCACCGGTCGCCTGGTCGCGGCGCTGAAGGACGACCTTGCACCGTACGAGGTCAGCAAGGGCACGATCCGCTTCCCGCTCTCCGAGGCCGTCCCCGTGAAGTTGATCGGGCGCATCGCGAAGTTCCTCGCGCAGGAAGCCGCCCGGCGCGCGAGGCCGAAGTTGGCAAAGTCGAAGAGGCGCAGGTGAGGTGTGGCGCGGCAGAAGGGAAAGCAATCGCTGCGCAAAGCCGCCACGGCCGGAATTCTCCTGTGCTGTCTCGGGCTCCCTGGCTGCGTCAAAGGCTTTCCGCATCCGCTGGCTCCAGTTGATAGAGCCTTTGTCGATCCCCAGCTTCTGGGTTCGTGGGACTGCACGGGAACGCAGGATCCCAAGCCCGGTGTCATGACGGTGGTCGACTTCGATGGCAAGCAGTACTGTCTTTTGCTCATGGAACAGGGAAAGCCGCCCACTCTCGCCCGCGGGCACTCCAGCCGCATCGGTACCGTTCCGTTCTTGAGCTTCAAGTCGATCGACGCCAAGGACGATGACGAGGGCTGGTGGTTCCTGGAGTACACCTTTCCCGACGAGCAGCATCTCCGGCTACGGCTGGTGGACCCCGAGCCCTTCAGGAAGGTCGAAACGAGTCCGCGAAAGGTGCGAGCCTTGCTGGAGCGTCGCCTCCGTGCTCCCGACACCTTCATCGACCTGTCGTCGTGCGTCCGGCGATCGGAAGGTCAGGAATGAGGGGGGCTGCTGCGCTGGTCCTGTTCGTCGCGGCTCGGAGGACGTCTTCGTTCCCGGGACCACACGTGATGCCCGTGGCCAGACAGGAGTTGGCGGAGCTGCTTCCTCTGCTCTTTCGGCCGTGAGGGTCGAGGCTCATGAGCGGGCTTTCTGAGCTCGGACGAATCGTTCTGGTCATGGGCGTGGTCCCTGCTGTTGACCCTCCTCTTCCGGCTCTTCCGGCACTAGCCGACCGACTCCCCGATCGGGAGCTTTTCCGTAGCATCGGTCAAAGTTGCCGCACATCTTGCCGCCTCGCCGGCGGAACCGCACCTGTAACTGTCACGAAATGAAGTGCTTGCCCTGCCCGACCGCCTTCCCAGGGTTCGGCACGCTCCTTGCCCCTACAGGTGCCGGAGGGAAGCATGTCGACGCTGGCCGAGGTCACGCTCGAAGAGGTCGCGCTCGCGGACGAGGGGGAAAGCGACCTTCGTCCTGGTCTTGGGGATCGTCCGCACCGGGTCGGAAAGCTCCTGAACCTCCTGGCCACCACGTCCCGTTCCTTCCTGCTCTACGACGCGAGGAACGACGCGATCCGCAGCTTCCTGAGCCAGCTCGTCGAGGGCTTCGCCGAGACCCTGCGGGAGGAGCACGCGATCCGTCTCGAAGTGCGGCCGTTCGAGATCGCGTTCGAAGGGCAGCCGGTCTACCTGAACCGCGATCGGGAGCGAAGCCTCGCCTTCAGGCTCTATCGGGACGGCGTCCGTGCCCTGACCTTCAACGAAGGCTTCGGCCTGGAGGAGCTGGCCCGGCTCCTCGAGATCCTGTCAATTCGCTACTCCGGCGTTCACCAACACGAGGACGACACGGTCACCCTCCTCTGGAAGGGGGGCTTCCATTTCCTCGAGGTGGTCGCGGTGGAGGGCCTGACCCCCGAGGCCGGGGATGCGGACGCGGTGGCGCGCACTCGGCCATCCCAGCCCGCTCCCTTTCTGCCCGAGGATGCCGACCTCCCGCTGCCCGCGGCGCCCGCCCCCTCCCAGCCGGTCTGGGTCGAGGTCGAGGACGGTGCGAAACAGGTGCTCCGTGATCAAGTCGCCTCGGCCGCCCTGCCCGAGGACGCCCTCCGGCTGGCCAGTCTCGTCGCGCGCGGCCTGCAGGATCCCGTCGAGTCGATGCGCTTCGCCGAGGCGATCCACCTTTTCGAGGAGATGCGGGATTTCCTGCTCTCGGCCGAGAGCCTCCTGCCCCTGCTCGACTATGTGTGCCTGCTGAAGCGGCTCGCGAAGTCTCCCTCCCCCTCCTGGGATCCAGGCCGTCAGGAGGCGGTGGTGGGGCTTGTCGCCTCCTGCGGGAGCGATCGCGCGCTTCGCAAGCTGATCCACTCGATCCCCGCGGCCGAGCGTCGGTTGAGCCATTCGCTGGTGGAGATCCTGGACCAGGTGTGCCCGGATCCTTTCACCGCCGTGGCCGAGGCCCTGGCCCTCGAGGAAAACCCCGCCGGCCGCGCGGTGGCTCGTCAGCTCCTGGAGCACTACGGGAAGCAGCAGGGGCAGCTCCTCCGGCAGCGCTTCGCGGCGGCCAAGGGCCGCGTGGCCGCCGACCTGCTGCGCTTGCTCGCTCGGTTGGAGGACGGCGCGCCCCCGGCCTTTCTCGCCCGCCAATGCGCGCACCTCGATCTCGAAGTGCGGGAGGAGGCGCTCTGGCATCTCGAGCACGTCGCGTACACGGGCGCGCTCGGCCCCGCGTTCCTCGACGCCTTCCGGCGCACCGAGGGGGATCACCGCCGCCGCGTCCTGGCCCTCATCGAGAAGTCCCGCGACCGGCGGTTCGTGGAGCCCCTGGTTGCCCTCCTCGATGGCGGGCTCGAGGGCCCTGCGGAGGCCCTGGAGGTGGGACGGGTTCTGGGACGGTTGGAGGGTCTCGCTGGCCTCGCGCGTTGGCAAGTGGCGCTTCGCCCGGCGGGCCGCCTCCTCGGGCGGCGCCTGCCGGGCTCGGTCGCCTTCCAGGTGGCGGCGGTGGCGGCGGTGGCGCAGATCCCCGGAACGGGCGCCACCCACCTGCTGGAGCAGGCCCACGACGCCGCCAGCTCCGAGGCGCGATCGTGGATCGAGCCGCTGCTGGTCCAGAGGCACGCCGCCGAGGAAAGGATTTCCGCATGACGACCCTCGACCTGATCCAGCAACGCCTGGAGGGCGCGCTGCGATCCGCGAGCGGCGCGGACGACCGGGAGCTCGCGGCGCGGCTGCGGGACGAGGGTCATCGCCTCGTGCTCCTCATGAACGGCCTCGTGCGGGCCACCCGGCTCTACAGCCTGGACAACCAGGCGCTGGAGGCTCCGGCCAAGGAGCTGGCGGGAGCGCTTTCGGGGCTCCTCGAAAGCCTGGGCGTGGTGCACGTCGTGTTCGTGGAAGACCAGGCCTACGTCAACGACGTCCGCCTGCGGTTGCGTGCCTCGGAGCAGCCCGTGGTCGATCAGCTCGCAGCCGACCTCGGCCGGCACGACGTGGGCGGCCTGTCCTTCCACCAACCCCTGGACGCGGAGGAGTGGAAGCGGGTGGCTCACGCCCTCGCCAACCCCTCGGAGGGCGCGGGGCCGGCGAGCGCGCTCCTGGAGCGTCTCCAGGCCATCGGCGACATCGAGGTGTCCGGCCGGTGGCGCTTCCGCGTCTCGGACGAGGACGGGTCGGGGCCGAAGCGGCACGCCGAGGTGCTGGAGCGGGCCAAGACGGTGCTCGTCGAGGCGCTCTCTGGCCTGGCGGCCGGCCGGATGCCGAACCCGCTTCCCGTCCGGCGCGTGGTGATCGACCTCGTGGAGAGCTTCTCGGCGCGCCCCGAGCGGGCCGCCGCCGCTCCCTTCGCCGGACCCTCGCCGATGGGCGCCACCGAGCGGCACCTGCTCTCCGTCTGTCAGCTGAGCGTGATGCTGGGGCACGCCCTCGGGCTCTCGAAGGCCTCCCTCAGCGACCTGGGCGTGGCCGCCATGTACCACGACGTCGGCTACCTGCGCGCGCAGACCAGGGAGAGCCATGCCCTCACGGGCGTGCGGCTGCTCGTGCGGCAGCGCGGGTTCAGCGAGGCAAAGGCGCGCCGGCTGCTCACGGTGCTGGAGCACCACGCGGCCTACCTGGACATGAGCAACCAGGACCGCTCGCCCTTCCTCTTCGCGCGCATCCTGCGGGTGGCCGAGGACTACGACCTCCTGGTGGCCGCCCGCCCCGGCCAGGACTCGCCCATGCCGCCTTCGCAAGCCCTGGCCACGATGTGGGCGGGGCGCGGCGCAAGCTACGACCCGATGCTCCTGGCCCTCTTCGCGCAGGCGCTGGGGCTGAATCCGCCCGGTACCGTGCTCGAGCTGAGCGACGGGCGCTGGGCCGTCGCCGTGGGTGGCGCCCGCGACCGGGCGCGGTTCGCTTCTCCCGTCGTCCGCGTCGTGCGCGAGGCGGACGGGACGCCCTCGGTCGCCGGCCAGAGCCTGGACCTGTATGAGGAGCGGGATGAGCTCGAGGTGCGGAGGGTCGTCGAGTCCGCGGAGGTGACGCCCGAGATCAGCGCGGCCTGCCGGACGGCCCTCGTCGAGGCGGGCGCCTGAGGCGTCGTCCCTCGACCGGGCTCAGGGCTTCGCGTCGGTCTCCAAGGCCACCACGCTCGCGACCGTGTCCGGGGCCTTCCCGGGCAGGGTCAGCCGCAGCGTTCCCTTCTCGACCCGGGCGGAAAGCGGGGTCTGGGCGACGTCGGCCAACAGGTACGCGCGCCTTGGCGTGCTCGAGACCGGGACCTCGAGCACGCCCCCAGCCGGCCAGTCGAAGACGTGGAGGTAGAGGCGGCCCGGCTTGCTGGTGATGCGACCCCACGGGGGAGCCGCGACCGGGCTCGGCCCCGAGCCGTAGATCGCCTCCCCGTTCACGCGGAGCCAGCGGCCCATGACGGCCAGCCGCTCGACGCTCGCTCCTGGAATCAGCCCCTCGCCGGTGGGGCCCACGTTCAGGAGGAAGTTGCCTCCCTTGCTCGTGATGTCGATCAGGGTCCGCACGAGGGTCTCGGCGGACTTCCAGTGCTGGTCGAAGTGCTTGTAGCCCCAGGTGTCGTTCATGGTCATGCAGCTCTCCCAGTCCACGCCAGGGAGGCCGGTGGCCGGCACCTCCTGCTCGGGGGTGCCGAAGTCGCCCGCGAAGCGTCCCTCCTTCGTCATGCCGCTCATGCCCTGCCGGCCCGCTCCCACCCGGTTGTTGACCACGAGGTCCGGCTGCAGGCCGCGCACGAAGGCGTAGAGCTCGCGGCCCTGGTCGTCGCTCCACTCCTTGATCCAGTCCCCGTCGAACCAGAGCACGCCCAGCTTCCCGTAGTTCGTGAGGAGCTCCCGGAGCTGGGGCTTCATGTAGGCCTCGACGTAGCGCGGCCAGTTGGGGTTCGCCACCTTCTCGTAGTCGGGGAAGGCGGGGCCCTGGGCGTCGGGATGATGCCAGTCCATGATCGAGTGATAGAAGCAGAAGCGGATGCCGGCCTCCCGCGCCGCCTCGGCCAGCTCCTTGAGGATGTCCCGCTTGAAGGGGGTCGCCATCACGTCGTAGTCGGAGACCTTGGAGTCGAAGAGGGCGAACCCGTCGTGGTGCTTGCTGGTGATGACGATGTACTTCATTCCCGCGTCCTTCGCGATCCGCACCCACTCCCGGGCGTCGAAGCGCTCCGGGTTGAACTGGCTCGCGAAGCGCTCGTACTCGGGGATGGGGATCCGAAGGTCCTTCATGATCCACTCGCCGATGCTCTTGTCCCGCTGTCCCTTGTATTCGCCGGCAGGGACCGCGTAGAGGCCCCAGTGGATGAACATCCCGAAGCGGGCCTGCCGCCACCAGGCCATGCGGGCGTCGCGCCGCTCCTTGGTCTCGGCGAGGGGCGCCACCTCGGCGCGGACCGGCGAACCGGCCCAGGCGAGCGCCAAGCCGGCCAGGACGAGGGTTTGGGTTCGTGACATGACGGCCTCCTTCCGGGTCTGCGGCCGGGGATTCTAGCCGAGTTCCGATCGGTATTTTTCTCCGGGTCCCGGGCAACTTACCCGACCCCGGGAGCCCGCTTGGCCCCCTTGGTGCTGCATCTTCAGGCTTTACGCGACGGCACGCGGATTGCCTCTATGAGCAAGTGGAGGGAGTTCATGGTTTCCACCACTCTGGCCCCGTCGGGTCGCGCGACGAGGGCGGGACGACTGAAGGAAGGGGCGCTGCTGGGAGTGCTCGGCAACATGGTCGCGGAGCGCCTCACGGGCGTCTTGCACCTGACCCAGGGCAACGAGCATTTGAGCCTCCGGCTCGTCAATGGCCACATCGTCAGCGGCTCGTCGGGCGTCCGCAATCGGATCGGCGACATCCTGGGGCGCTGCGGCATCCTGGGGCAGTCGGAGCTCGCGCTGGCCCTCGCGAAGGCGCAGGCCGAGGGACGGCGCCTCGGCCCCGTCCTCGTCGAGCTCGGCTTCGTGAGCCGCGAGGGCCTGGAGGAGGCGTTGCGCCTGCAGGTGCGGGACGCGCTCTTCGCCGGCCTCTTCTGGAACCACGGGGCCTGGGAGCTGACGCCCGACGACGCGCCCACGCCGCTCCCCGAAGACGCGACCCTGTGGCTGTCCACGCCGCGGCTGCTCCTCGAGGCCGTGAACCAGGTCAGCAACCCGGAGGCCGTGCGAGGCGCGCTCGGCGACCTGGACGCCCCCCTCGCGGCCGTGGCCAACCCCCTGATGCCCCTCGAGGGGACGACCCTGGGCCCCGCCGACGGCTACGTTCTCTCCCGCGTCGACGGCTCGATGACGGCCCGTCAGATCCTCGAGATCTCCCCCCTGCCCGCAGACGCAGTGGCGCGGAGCCTCTTCGCGCTGCTCTCCGCCGGCGTCATCGAGCGGCGGCCACGCTCGGAACGGGCTCCGGTGAGGCGCCGTGCCGACGCGACGTCCCCCCGTGCGGCGGAGCCGGCGCGCGGGCCGGAGCCCAAGGCCGCTCCGCCCGGCGGTCGGGTGGGGCCACCGGAACAGCGTCGGGAGATCGAGGAGGCCTTCGAGGGCCTCGCGCTCAAGAACCACTTCGAGGTGCTGGGCGTCCCCCGGGCGTCGGGCCCTGACGAGGTCAAAGCGGCCTACCTTGCCCTGGCCCGGCGGTTCCATCCCGACGCCCTGGGCGACACGGCCTGCGCGCAGCTGGAGGAGAAGGCGCGCGCCATCTTCGTCCGGGTCACCGATGCCTACCGGATCCTGCGCGGCACCTCGTCGCGGGCCCGCTACGAGGAGACGCTGAGCCGCGGGCAGAAGGCCTCGGAGCCCGCGGCCGTACCTCCCGTGGTGCCCTCGGAGGCCGACCCCGTGCCTGCGCCGCTCGTCCCTGTGGCCGACCTCCTGCGGGCGGCCGAAGAGCACCTCGCGGGCGGGCGCCTGTGGGAGGCGAGCCTGACTCTCGAGGAGGTGCTGCAGCGGTCGCGCGGCCCCGTGCGGCAGCGAGCCCACATGCTGCTGGCCCGGGCCTTCGCCAAGAGCCCTTCCGGGTCGAAGCGCGCCGAGGCGCAGCTCAAGGTCCTGCTCCTCGAGGACCCCGGATGCGTGGATGGGTACGTGGCCCTGGGCCAGCTGTACCGGGACAAGGGTATCGGCGGCCGCGCAGAGGCGATGTTCCGCCAGGCCCTCTCTCTCGATCCACACCACGCCCGCGCCGCCCAGGAGCTGAGCGCCCTCGCCTCGTCCTCGGCCGGGCGGGGCCTTCGCGACCCGCGAGGGCTCCTGGAGCGCCTGGTCGCCCGGCCGCGGTAGGAGTTGCCGCGGCCGCACCTCCCGTGAAATCCTAACGTCAGGCAACGGGGTGCAAACGGAGCGGGATTCATTCCCGCGCAGTGAGCGGGGGGTCCGGGGGGCGCGATTGCAGCGCCTCCCGGTTTGATGAAGACGAGGTGCGGGGGATGGCGGTCAAGGCCGACCGGTGGATCAGGCGGATGGCGCTCGAGCATCGGATGATCGAGCCCTTCTCCGAGAAGCAGGTCCGGGAGGGCGTGATCTCCTACGGGCTCTCGTCCTACGGCTACGACGTGCGCATCGCCGACGAGTTCAAGATCTTCACGAACATCAACTCCACAATCGTCGACCCCAAGCACTTCGATCCCCGCTCCTTCGTGGACTTCAAGGGCGAGGTCTGCGTGATTCCCCCCAACTCCTTCGCCCTCGCGCGCACGGTCGAGTACTTCCGCATCCCGCGGAACGTGATCACGGTTTGCGTGGGAAAATCGACGTATGCGCGCTGCGGGATCATCGTGAACGTGACCCCTTTCGAGCCGGAGTGGGAGGGGATCGTGACCCTCGAGGTCTCGAACACGACCCCCCTGCCCGCCCGGATCTACGCCGGGGAAGGCATCGCGCAGGTGCTCTTCTTCGAGAGCGACGAGATCTGCGAGACGTCCTACGCGGACAAGAAGGGCAAGTACCAGGCTCAGCAGGGGCTGACCCTGCCCAAGCTCTGAGGGCTCAATAATGGTCCAGGAGACGGTCCTTCTCGAAGGGCATCTGATCGACTCCGACATCCTCAAGAAGGTGTTCGACCGGGTGGTGGAGGAGGGCGGCCAGTTCGAGGTGCTCGAGTTCCGGGTGGGGCGGACGAACGCCGAGCCCTCCTCCGCCCGCATGGCCGTCAAGGCCCCGGATCCCCATGTCCTCGACCGCATCCTGGAGGGGCTCGCCTACCTCGGCGCCTCCACGACCGAAGTGGGGGACGCGCGGTTCGCGCCCGCGGAAGCCGACGGGATCCTGCCCGACGAGTTCTACTCCACCACCAACTTCGACACCCTGGTGCGGGTCGGCGGCAAGTGGGTCCCCGCGGTCGACCAGAAGATGGACTGCGCGCTCGTCCTCCGGGGAGGAGCCCCCGCCTGCGTCAAGCAGGGGCAGCTGAAGAAGGGCGAGCCGGTGGCCCTGCGCGGCCCGGGCATCCGGGTCCGTCCCCCCGAGCGCAGCCGCGACTACTCGGTCTTCGGATTCATGTCCAACGACATCTCGGCCGAGATCAACAAGGGGATCGCGATCGGGGGCACCGCCCGCGAGATGCGGCGGGTCCGGGAGGCGGGGGAGAAGATCGTGGTGGTGGCGGGACCTGCGGTGGTGCACTCCGGGGGCGAGGTCCATCTGGCCCAGCTCGTCCGCGAGGGCTGGGTCGATGTGCTCCTCACCGGCAACGCCTTCGCCGTGCACGACCTCGAGAAGTCCATCCTCAAGACCAGCCTCGGAGTCTGCCAGATGAGCGGACGCGCGGTGGAGGGGGGCAGCCGCCACCACCTGTTCGCGATCAACGCGGTCAACCGCGCGGGGGGGATCCGGAAGGCGGTGGAGACCGGGCTCGTGACCTCGGGGGTGATGTGCGAGGCGGTCCGCAAGGGGATCCCGTTCGTGCTCGCGGGGTCCATCAGGGACGACGGCCCCCTCAAGGACACCATCACCGACATGATCGCGGCCCAGAAAGCCTACGTGGAGGCGTTGAAGGGGGCGGGGATCTGCCTGATGCTGGCCACGGCCCTCCATTCGATCGCGGTGGGCAACCTGCTCCCCGCGCGGGTTCGCACGGTCTGCGTGGACATGACCGAGTCCGTCCCCGTCAAGCTCTCGAACCGGGGGAGCCTGCAGGCCATCGGCCTCGTGACCGACGTCGGTTTCTTCCTGGAGCGGCTGGCGGCGGAGCTGCGATCGACGGTCTAGAGAACCCTCACCTGCAGCCCGAGACCGGGGGCGTGCAGGGCACGATCTCGAACGTCAGGTCGTTCGACCCGACCCCGTCGAACCCCACGTAGACGATGAGGGTTCCCGGTTTCGTGAGCACGTACTTGTGCTGGAAGGGCCCGGCCGGGTCGCCCGCGAACTCGACGAGGCTCGGATCGTTGAAGATCCACTCGATGCCGGAGCCGTCCCCTTTGATGCCGTTCGTCTCCCGGTTGTCCGCGTCCCGCCCCGTGACGTCGAGGACCAGCATGAAGCCCACGGGGAACTTCTCGGTGAAGACGCCCTTGGTGGGGTCGGGGGTGGGCAGCACCCAGCCGCCCAGGTTGTCGAACAGCTTGTAGAGCCGAAGCACGGCGCGCACCACCGGGGTGGTGTTGCCCGGGCAGTCGCCTCCCGGCACGCACTCGGGGCTCGGACTCGGAGACGGGGCCGGGGTGGGCTGCGGGGCAGGGGTGGCGGTGGGAAGGGGAGTGGGGGGAGTGGTGGGAGCTCCGCTCCCGCCGCAAGAGGCCGTGAACGCCAGAATCAAACCTGCCAGCGCCGGGCTGGAGGCACGTCGGATCATGGGTCCTCCGTGAAGCAACGATGAACAGTAAACTGTGACCGGCACGCCAGAACGAACGAAAACTCTAGGCCATGAGCGGGCCCGATGTCAACCAACTCCAGCGGTCCGCCGGCGGTAAAGTCGGGCCAGGCCCCGGGGCTTCGAGGTGTCGACCAGCTCGTAATGCTTGTCCAGGTGCTCGAAGATGGCGGCCGCGCAGGGATCCCTGGGGTCGCCCGGGGCCCCGGCCCACACGAGGACGAAGTCCAGGGGCCGGGGGGCGCGGCGGTCGTAGCGCGCGAAGTCGAGGCAGGGGGTCTGGAGCTCCTGGCCCTTTCGCAGCCAGCGGTAGGGGTTGGCGTCGCGGCGGAAGAGAGTGGGGAAGTACCCGAGGTCGGCCTCGTAGTTCGTGAAGTCCACGAGGTCCCGCTCCGCCGCGAGGTAGGCCCCGCCGTGGAGGAACGCCTTGACCCGCCAGGACACGGGGCTCCCGTCCAGGCGTCGGCCCTGGTGGGCGAAGCTCACGGGCAGAAGCGTCGCGTGCCTCGTGATCAGGGCGGCGGGCGCGAGGTATTCGGCCAGGTCGGCGTTCAACTCCGCGTAGCGGGGCAGGCGCAGGGCCAGCAGGCCGACCGCGAGGGCGACGCTCGTCCCGACCAGGCCCCGCCGGCTGGCCGGTCGCAGGTCCTGGGTCGCGATCCAGAGCAGGAGGACGAAGAAGACGTAGAGGCTGACCCGATCGTGGGTGGTGCCGCCGCCCGGCGTGCTCCCCGGGGTGTTGAGGACCGTGACCGGGGCCAGGAAGTAGACGACGGCGAAGGTGGCGGCCACCAGCAGCAGACCGTCTCGATCGCTCCAGGACGGCGGGCGGAGCTTCACCGCGACCAGGGCGGCGGCCACGACCAGCAGAAGGACCCCGAGGGCGCCGGTCAGCCACAGCTCCCTCTCGTCGTGCGACGCCAGCTCCCGCAAGCGCCAGAGATCGGCCCAGCGCTCGAGCAAGCTCGGACCTTCGTCCGAGCGCTCGCTGCGCTGCCCGGCCAGGAACCACAGCGCCAGCAGGACGACCGGCAGCGCCGCCGTCGCCAGCGCGAAGACGCGAAGGCCGGCCACCCGGGAGCGACCCGCCGCGCCTTCCCGGAGCTCCCGAACGGACAGCCAGGACGCCAGCACTCCGAGGGCACCCAGGGCGAGGAGCAGCGTGACCAGGTGGCAGAAGTACAAGAAGAGCAGCAGCAGGGCGAGGGCCACCGTCTCCCCGGGTGCGAGGCGCCCGCGGCGCCGGGCCCAGTATCCGAGGACGAGGAAGAACGGCACCCCCGCGAAGGCCAGGTTGTAGTAGCCCAGGTGGAGGAAGTGGTTGTAGACGAAGGGCAGGATGAGCGGCCAGAGGTCGCGCGCTTCGGGGTGGAGAGCCCCGAGAGCATAGCGGAAGGCCAGGGGCAGGAGGAGCACGCAGCCACTCAGGAAGATCTTCTCCGCCACCGGCGGGCTGGCGATTGTCATCAAGGCCGCCAGCGTCAGGTGTGAGAACCAGTTGGGGAACGGCTCGAGGTTCAGGACGTAGAAGACCCGCAGCTCCTCGAAGTCGGGCTGGCCGTATTCCAGGAGGACCTTCGCGTTGTCGAGGTGGGTCGGACCGTCCTGGGTGAGGAAATACGGAAAGGCCCAGATCGGGACGAGCAGCAGGAGCGCCGCCCCCGCCAGCAGGACCCGGCGGGCCAGGGCCGCCCTACTCCTCGGCCATGAACGGGTAGCGGTTGTCGCGCGGCGGGTTGAAGGTCTCCTTGATGGACCGCGCGCTGACCCAGCGCACGAGGTTCAGCTTCGAGCCCGCCTTGTCGTTGGTGCCCGAGCCGCGGGAGCCCCCGAAGGGCTGCTGTCCCACCACCGCCCCCGTGGGCTTGTCGTTGACGTAGAAGTTTCCCGCCGCGTGGCGCAGGGCGGAGGCGGCCTGGCGCACCGCCCCCCGATCGGTCGCGAACACGGCCCCCGTGAGCGCGTAGGGCGAGGTCTCGTCGACCACGGCCAGGGTCTCCTCCCACTTCTCGTCGGGGTAGACGTAGACCGTGACCACGGGCCCGAAGATCTCCTCGCAAAGTAGGCGATAGCCCGGCTCGCGGGCCTCGACCAGGGTGGGCTCGATGAAGTAGCCGGTCTCGCCGTTCGCGCCGCCCCCCGCCACGATGGTCGCGTTCTTGCGCGCGTCCCCGATGTACTCCGAGATCTTGTCGAAGGCCTTCTTGTCGATGACCGCGCCCATGAAGTTCCGGAAGTCCGTCACGTCCCCCACCCGGATCTCCTTGATGATGGCGACCGTGCGGTCGCGCACGTCGCTCCAGAGCGAGCGCGGCACGTAGACCCGGCTGGCCGCCGAGCACTTCTGCCCCTGGTACTCGAAGCCGCCGCGCGCGATGGCCACCGCCAGGGCCTGGGGCTCCGCCGAGGCGTGGGCCACGATGAAATCCTTCCCGCCCGTCTCCCCCACGATCCGGGGATAGGAGCGGTAGCGGCCCATGCTCCCGCCGATGGTCTTCCACATGGAGTTGAAGACCTCGGTGGAGCCGGTGAAGTGGACGCCCGTCAGGTCGCGGTGGGTGAGCACGGTGTCCGAGACGGTGACCGCGTCGCCGGGGACGAAGTTGACGACCCCGGGGGGAAGGCCCGCCGCCTCCAGCAGCTTCATGATCCAGTAGCCGCTGGGGATGGCGGCCGAGGCGGGCTTCCAGACCACCGTGTTACCCATGAGGGCGGGAGAGGTGGGCAGGTTGCCGCCGATGGCGGTGAAGTTGAAGGGCGTGATCGCGTAGACGAAGCCCTCGAGCGGCCGATACTCGGACTGGTTCCACATGCCCGCGCTCGACACCGGCTGCTCGGCGTAGAGCTCCTGCGCGTAGGCCGGGTTGAAGCGCCAGAAGTCGACGAGCTCGCAGGCGGAGTCGATCTCGGCCTGGAAGACGGTCTTGGACTGCCCGAGCATGGTGGCCGCGTTCAGGGTGGCCCGCCACGTGGTGGCCAGCAGGTCCGCCGCCTTCAGGAACACCGCGGCGCGGTCTTCCCAGGGCCAGCGCGACCACTCGCGATGGGCCTTTGCGGCGGCGTCGATCGCCTGGGCGACGTGCTCCCGTGAAGCCTTGTGCCAGTCGCCCAGGACGTGCCGATGGTCGTGCGGCATCACCGCCTTGGCCTTGTCCCCGGTGCGGACCTCCCGGCCCCCGATGACGAGCGGGATGTCGAGGCGCTCACCCGCCATGGCCTTGAGCCGCGCCTTCAGCTCCGTCTTCTCGGCGGAGCCGGGGCCGTACGCCTTGACGGGCTCGTTGACCGGCGGAGGCACCCGCCGGATGCCGTTGAAACCGGAGTCGCTCACGGTCGACCTCGCGTGTCTGAGAAGCCGGCCTGTACTGGCCTCTATGAAGCGACGATAGCCCATCGGCGGCGGATGGGCAACGAGAGGGGGCGGAATGTACGGGTCGGGCGCGGTCCGCCGGCTGCAGGAGCCCGAGTGCCATAAGGTCCTCGACGGGTCCTCGCGCCACCGCTGCCGCTGTTGGAGCGCGGTGGAGATGCTGACCTCCCCGGGCATCCCGCGGATCTACGTGTGCGGCCGCTTCGCCATGACCCAGGTCCGCGAGCGCTGCTGGCGGAAGCCCTGGTCATCCACGAGATGCTCCACACCTTGGGCCTCGCCGAGGATCCGCCTTCGAGCGTCGAGATCACGCAGCGGGTGAAGGGCCGGTGCCTCTAGGAGGCTCGGAAGGCGGGAGAGCGACTACACCTCGCCCTGTCCCTGTGCTCGGGCTTCAACCGTCGGCTTACTCAACTTTATTTTCAGTCGCTACAAGCTCCGGACCTGTTGTCCGGGGCGATTTGAGGCTTCTCAGCTACGCGTTCGCTTCAAGATGCCCGTCTCGCCGATTCTTTGCGTCTCCCCTTCACTTCCCGGTCGAAGTCCTCGCGCGCGCCGAATCGACCGTCTAGCGCCGCTCCTGGAGCATCCCTGGGCCACGCCCGGCGCGCGAAATTCGTCGTGATACACCTGACGCATGAAGACCAACATCCTCGTTACTGCAGCCTCCCTGTCGGATCAGGACCTCCTCGCCCGACTGGAAGTCCTCGCCTCCAAGGAGCGCGAGGCCTCGGCCGAGCTGGTGGCCCATCTGGCCGAGCTGGCGCCGCGACCCGACCTCCCGAGCGCGGTGCGAAAGCTCCCCTGTCCAAAGACTGCATCACCGCCGTCAATACCACCGTCGGTAGGGCCTGCGCTGGCGATAGAGCAGGTGACTCCAGACCCGGCGGTGAAGACCAGCGTGCCCTCCGCCACCCCTCGCCCCATCGTCCGGGCCTCGGCGCCCGAGCGCTACGGCGTGCAGTTCACCATCGGCCCGGAGACCCACGAGAAGCTGCGGCGGTTGCAGGCGCTTCTCCGCCGCGAGATCCCCGACGGCGATCCCGGCGCGATCTTCGACCGCGCCCTCACG
>WNFT01003617.1_pt1 | contig 25194 bp, 17 predicted proteins | sample 5400191 | NCBI WGS metagenome assembly WNFT01 (sample SAMN13153359, study PRJNA577476) | soil metagenome | isolation source: 80 cm saprolite under Madrone tree | place: USA:California | collected 2016-06-14 | reverse complement strand
GAGAATAGCACGCGCCGCGAGCGTCATCGGTTTTCCAGATGTGACAGCAGAAGAGTTGGCCGTGGTTGCGGACCTGGATGCTCCTGACGATTTAGCTCCATCGTTTATCAGTACTTCATCAGAAGCAACGCGGGTTGGGGACTTTCTCAATATTCCCCTCACCGTTGAAAGTCGCATCATTGGCATGTTGAGCCTTTTCGATGAACATGAGGGTACATTTGATACTGAATTATTGCAACTGACCACCATGATTGCCGATTATGCTGCCGTCGCACTAGAAAATGTGCGCCTGCGCGAACGCGAGATAGCACTGTGGCAAGAGGCCGAACAGGAACGCCAGCGCCTGGAACTGATTCTCAGCAGCATGGCAGAGGGATTGCTCATCACCAACGCTCAAGGCGCTATTACCTCGCTCAATAGTTCAGCACAGCGTTTGTTCGCTCAGGCAGAAGTCGATTTGGAGCAGGAGACTCCCACACCATTGCGCAAATTGGCGGCCAGCGCTAATGTGAACTGGCTTTTGGACCTGGCCGGCATTGTTGACCAGGCTCTGGCCGGAAAAATTGTCATGAACCGGGAATTGATTGCCGGGGTCAGCGGCGAATCCGTCCCCTTAACACTGAGTATCAGTGCAGCACCGCTTCACGATGCGAGCCAATTGGTCGTGCGACCAATTGGTGTAGTGGCAGTGCTCAATGATATCACCTCCAGCAAGCAAATAGAAAAATTGAAAGATGAGTTTGTCTCGGTTGTCTCACATGAACTGCGCACGCCGCTGACAGCAATTAAGGGCTACACGCAGCACTTGATACGGCGCAACGATCGTCGCCTGCGCGAAGCACGTCAAAGACAACACAATACAGGTTCTCTGGTCGAACCTCCTGAGAGCTATGATCTGCGCAGTCTGAATATTGTGCAAAGTGAGACCGAACATCTTGAGCGATTGGTCAGTGACCTGCTCGACCTTTCGCGTGTCCAGTGGGGAGAGTTGGATCTCCAATACACCAGTTTTTACCTCGCCGATGTGCTGGCCGAGCGCGTAAGCTTAGCCCAGGTAAGCGCAGAGCAACATACGATCTTGCTTGATATCCAGGCGCAAGACAGCAGGATCGTCGCAGATCAACTGCGCGTTGGGCAAGTGATCGGTAATATTCTGGATAATGCAATCAAGTTCTCTCCGCCAGGCAGACAGGTGACAGTTAGACTGCAGGAGCAAGATAACGAGTACTTAATCAGCGTCATCGACCAGGGCATCGGTGTCAGCCCGGAATATCTCGATCACATTTTTGAGCGCTTCTACCGGGTGCGCAATATCGCCAGTCGCCAATACTCGGGCATTGGTATGGGATTATTTGTGGCCAGGGCAATTGTCGAGGCTCATGGAGGGACCATCGGGTTCTCCAGCAATCAGGGTAGAGGCAGCACGTTCTACTTTACTTTGCCCTGTGTACCACACACAAACGTCCTTCAACTTTGAACAATCCTGTTGTGCGTTAAAATGCCTGTAACAGTTCTGTTGGGCTAGAGTCGAAATGGTCACGCAAGTAAGAGCGACCAAAGGGAGTAAAGTGGATGGTGGCCCAGCTTGCCCGCAAATATTGCAGGCTACGTAAGATGCGTGCCTCGCCCCACAATGGGTGACGCAGGTCGCGCAGGGCATCTAAAAAATCTCCAGTACTTGTAAGCAATACCCCCACTGCGATCACAAGCGTTTCGACCAATGGATAATGTGGTAACACAATTGGCCTGGGCAAAGCAGTAAACAGTCCAAGGTAGAGCACACTACCTGAGATTACTGCAGGAAAAAGGGCATTGAATAAAATAAACGCTATGGAGGGTTCAGACAGAAACAACGTTGACACACCCAGGGGACCAATAGCCCAGCCAATCAACGAGTCATTCCTCATCACCATCATCAGCATCCTGGCACACTCGAACAGAACTAACCACAGTATCAAAAAACCAACCAAGCCTAGAATATTCGTAACATGAACGCTGGTTACTGTGCCTGGCATGCTGACTCTCCTTGTACTTCCGTGCATTGGTATGACAAGCTATGACACCTTTCTTATATTATAAGCTATTTTGTCTATTCAGCAACTGTTCACTAAACAGAATGCTCACATTTAGCAGCGTGCCGGAGAAATAGGCTATGCGAAACACCAGCTCATCTACTCATTCCACCCTTCTGCACCGATCAGTGGAACGAAGATACACCCACCCAGAGAGCGCTCTTCTGCTCCCCAGGGTGTACGATAGACAGCGAGTAACTCCTGGTGTTCGTGGTTTCCAACTGGTATCACCATTTCTCCCCAGGGCACAAGCTGCCCAAGCAATTGTTCAGATACCTCAGGTGCCGCTGCCGTGACCAGGATGCGATCATAAGGCGCTTGATCCGGCAATCCCAACGTGCCATCGCCAACGTAAATCGAAACATTCGACAAACCCAGTTTCACCAGGCGCTTGGCAGACAGGTAGGCAAATTGCTTGATACGCTCCACGCTGTAGACATAGGCGGCCAGGCGTGACAAAATGGCGGTCTGATAGCCAGAACCAGTACCAATCTCCAGTACACGCTCGTTTCCACGCAGTTGCAGCGCTTGCGTCATGGTGGCGACCATCAGCGGTTGCGAGATCGTCTGACCCAGACCAATGGACAACGCACGATCCTCGTACGCCAAATGATACAGAGTTTTATCGAGAAACATCTCACGAGGGATAGTGGCCATCGCGGCCAGCACCCGTTCATCGCTGATACCTGCTTTGCGGAGCGATTCGATCAGTTGCAGATGTTGTAGCTCCAGGTCATAGTTCATGCTCGCCTCTCCAATGCACGAGAGTGAGAGAGAAAATTTGCATGTTGAGCTTGTTAGTCAGCTACGAACTTCTATGAAATTCTTTTTATTTAGTGTAGTGAGTGGGATGGGAACAGTCAAGCAGAAGCATTGAATGATGGGCGCTACTGGGCTCGAACCAGTGGCCTCTTCGGTGTGAACGAAGCGCTCTCCCACTGAGCTAAGCGCCCTTGCTGACAGGAGCACTATAGCATTTGAAGGACGAGATGTCAAGCATTATGCTTCCTCCGCCGTCTTGCGCATCGTGGGGAAGAGAATCACGTCGCGGACAGACTCCTTGTCAGCAAAGAGCATAGCCAGGCGATCGACGCCCATGCCAAGACCGCCCGATGGCGGCATACCCACCTCCAAAGCCTCGAGGAAATCTTCATCCAGTACCTGTGCTTCGTCATCGCCCTGGGCACGCTGGCGCATTTGCTCCTCAAAGCGGGCACGTTGATCGAGCGGGTCGTTCAATTCGGTAAAGGCATTACCGCACTCTATACCGCCAATGAATGGCTGGAAGCGCTCAACTAAGCCTGGAATCTCCCTATGCTGCTTTGCCAGGGGTGAGACATCCAGGGGATAATCGGTCAGGAAGAGTGCCTGGCGCAGGGCCGGGTGGCCCTGGCGGACCATAGCTCCCTTCAGATCCTCGATCAGGCGACCACGACCCAGTTTAGGATCAGCCTCATAGCCGTGCGAGCGCATGGCTATAGCAAGACTCTCTTTGTCCGGGTACCGGTTGACATCGATACCTGTAAATTCCTCAATTGCATCCAGCAAACGTATACGCTTCCATGGCGGCGTCAGGTCTATCTCTGTTCCCTGGTAGATGATACGCTGTGAGCCTTTTATTTCCTGGGAGATATAGCTAACCATTTCCTCGACAAGTCTCATCATATCGTTATAATCTGCGTATGCCTGGTAACATTCCATCATGGTAAATTCAGGATTATGACTGCGATCAATGCCCTCATTGCGAAAATCGCGCCCAATTTCATAGACCCGTTCAAACCCGCCCACAATCAAACGCTTGAGATAGAGTTCCACTGCGATACGCAGGTATAAATCCCGGTCTAACGCATTGTGATGCGTGATGAACGGGCGAGCAGTAGCCCCGCCATAGAGCGGCTGCAGGATCGGTGTTTCGACTTCCATGAAGCCATGCCCATCCAGGTAACGACGCATAGTGGTGATTAGGCGACTGCGTATCACAAAGACTTGCTTTGCTTCGTCGCCATTGGCAAGCAAATCCAGGTAGCGCTTGCGCTGGCGCAGTTCTATATCCTCAAGCCCATGATACTTTTCAGGTAGGGGACGCAGCCCCTTTGCAAGGATGCGATATGCTCGCACGCGCAGCGTGCGCTCTCCTGTGGTTGTGTAGAAAAGAAAGCCGCGTACCTGTACAAAGTCGCCAATATCTAACAGCTTGAGATTCTTATAAGCTTCTTCTCCGACTTCATTGAAACCAAAGAAAACCTGGATACGGCCGGTACCGTCTTCAATTTGGGCGAAGGTAACCTTGCCCTGGGAGCGCAGCAGGCGAATGCGTCCCGTTAATATAAAGTCGCCCTCTTCTCCCTGCCACTCATCAAAGTGTTGTAATACATCTGCAATGGTATGAGTACGTTCTACTTGATTGGGATAGGGGTTGATGCCCTTCTCCCGCAGGGTGTGCAGGCGTTGTAATCGCACTTCTCGTTGGTCTGCCATAAAATGTTCCTCCAAAATTGTACCACCTATTGTAACACTGTTTTTGCGATTTTGCATCGTTGACAATAAAAACCGGCCTGTGGGGCCTTTAGATGGCCACAGGCCGGTCGATTGCTGTTATCGCCTGGGAAGGGTTACTCGATGCTGAGGATGGTATATTCTTTCACACCGCCAGGCGTAGAGACAATCACCAGATCGCCTACTTTGTGGCCCAACAGCGATTTACCCACGGGAGATTCATTGGAGATTAGCCCGGCGCTTGGTTTCGCCTCAAATGCACCGACTATCGTATAGGTACACTCACGATCGTCTGCAGTGCGAAGCCGGGCAATAGAGCCAAGTGAGACGACATCACCCGGGAGTTTGGTAATTGGCTTTGCTGCCGCCAATAACTGCTCCAGCTCCATAATGCGCCCTTCAAGACGTGCCTGCTCGTTCTTGGCATCTTCATAAGCCGCATTGTCGACAACGTCACCTGACTCCTTAGCATCATGCAGGTATTGAGCAACTTCTGCTCGTCTAACGGTGCGCAGGAACTCTAGTTGAGTCAGTGCGCGTTGCCGTCCATCATCCGTAAGGAATACGTCTGTTTCCATCTCTGCTTCCCTTCTTGGTCTGGTAGGGCTTCCAACGCCCACCAGATCTAGTTCACCTATCTCACCTGATCGGTGCTCACCTGGCAGGATACTCCACATTTCCCCAGGTGATACTAACCAATTCTCCTGAATAACGACGGAGTAAGAGCTCTCCGTTATCATTCACATCCTCAGCGATACCACTGATTTTCGCATCTCCTTGTTGCACCGAAATTGCGCGTCCAAGTGTTGCTAATTGACTTCTCCATCGCTCTCGAATCAACCGAGAGGGGGCCTCAGATGATGCTCTTCCTCCTGTAGTAGGCTCCTGCTGCAACACGAGATAGCTTTTCTCAATGTGTAACAACATACGAGCAATAAATACTTCACGGCTTACCGCATGACCACACACCATCTCAAGGGTTGTGGCGGTTGCGATAAGTGGTATCTGCCCGGCATAATGCTCTGCCAGGTCCTGGATACGCCCATTGACATTCACGCCAATTCCAAGCACGGCAACCAGCCGGCCAGTAGAATCGCGGCTGGTTTCAATCAGGATGCCCGCAACTTTGCGCTCTCCAATGAGAATATCATTAGGCCATTTAATTGTTGCAGGAATCTGACACGTTTCGGCAATCGAGTCAACCACAGCAAGCGAAGCTAGCATAACCAGCAGGTGAGGTGGGAAAAGAGGTCGGAGCAATATGGATGAAAGCACATTGCATCCAGGCATATCTACCCATCGACGGCCCTGCCTGCCCCTACCAGCGGTTTGACTATCAGTAAGCACCACCAGCCCTTCTTCTGGCCACTCATGGGCCAGCTGCATTGCCAATGTGTTTGTTGATTCCGCGGTTGGAAGATACAGTAAATGATCTCCCCTACCCAAAAATTGTGTTTCTAAATTACGTCCCAGCGCCTCAAGATCAAGTGGAGTGACGCCCTGCAATTCTAATCCCACTTCTATCTCACTCAAATCCAACCAGGCAGCCAATTAATAGATGAAATGAAGAAAAATCAATCTGAGACAACCCTAAAAAAGATGAGTATTTCTTAATTAACTTAAGCGCAATGGGTCAGGTTGCTGGAAAACAGACTGTGTGGATAAAAACCCCAGAGCAATAGCAAGTCTAATTTTGCCATCACTCTGGGGAGCGCTGCACAGGTAGGGCTTCCTATCTCTTTCTTTCGATCTCAAACGAGAAAAGAACTCACCTACCAACGAGCTTGCACCGGCGCTAGCGCCGGTCACCTCTCATCTGGAAGGTGCGGGATATGACCTCGCTGCCTGTGCAGCGATTACGTTGGTCCATTTACACACCACCTCCTTTCATTGCGCTTATTGTACCTTGCAATTTAGGGGCTGTCAAGCTTTTTCAAAAAATTCACTCCTGGCGCGCAGGTTAATACTTTATCATGTGCCTCAAGAGGCCGCTCGACATAGATCGATAGTTGTGAATATTTTGTGAAAAACCGTCTAGTTTACTTCTTCCGGCGTAGTAGTTGACGAGAGGGGAACTTCTGGACTACACTAGAGAAGAAAGGAGTTTACGCCCATGGCTATCGAACGCACGACGCATCCCCATATTATTCGCGATTCCGCTATCTATGGTGGCGAGCCTATCATCGAGGGAACAAAGACTGGCGTGCGACACGTCATTCTGCTGTTTCAATCAGGCAAAGATCCCGAAGAAATAGCCAGTATTCATCGCCTTTCTCTAGCGCAAGTATATGACGCCCTCAGCTACTATTATGACAACGACGCTGAGATTGAACACTACATTCATAATGAGTCATAGGAACTGGCTAGCATAGCACCCATCCAGCGTTGATGACAGAAGCGATGAATACATCCATTGTAGCATCTACTCCCAGCTAGTATTTTTCTCCATGCGTCAGTTATCCCCGGCAGTCAAAAACTGCCTGTTACCGTAGCGGTTAATAAACTGACCGGCAGGTACAATAGTACCGCCTAGAGCAGAGAAAAGGCCAGATAAGCCCATCGAAGCGCTGTGGCAACAATAACCATAAACCCGCCTAAGAAGCCGGACTAAAGCAACACCACACCCCCTTGCAATTACGGGCTACTACGTACTATACTATCTATAGTAAGTAGCAAGAATGAAGGGGCAAGGTGGAGGTGGGGCGACTGCCTGGATCGCTACTACATTACTCCAGTTCATATCAAATTGCCAACCCAGGCGTCTCTCTCTTATCGACTGTCAAGTTGTTTCTTACGCAGACACCTTTACATTAGTGTAGAAAGTTTCATCTGACCGGACAACTAAAGGAGGATTATGCATATGCAGCAGTATAGTGATCTGCTTATCGATGCCCTCCTGGATGAGGGCTTTACAGTGGAAGAGGCCAGCAAGCTGATTGAACTGCGAGAACAGTATGATAAGCAACGAGCCACACGGATAACGAATTACCATCGCTTTGTACGTTGGCTTGTTGAGCATGGCCGGTTAAGTGATTGGTAAAGATGCTGACTTGCAGCACTTTTATACCATGTTGTACAATGGAGGGCGGTGCAGCGTCTGCTGCACCGCCCTCACATATTATTAACTTTGCGCTCAACAATTGAAGGAGGCCTCCATGAAAGCGGTTGTTATGGCCGGCGGGGAGGGATCGAGGCTACGACCATTGACGATTCGGCGTCCCAAGCCAATGGTCCCGATTGCTGGGAAGCCAGTCATGGAACATATCCTAAATCTGCTCAAACGTCATGGTATTACAGAGGTGATTGTCACCGTTCAATACTTGGCAAGCAACATTGAAGACTACTTCGGTAATGGTTCGCAGTTCGGTATGCGCATTACCTACTCACGCGAGGACGTACCTCTGGGTACGGCAGGCAGCGTGAAAAATGCGGAAGAGCAATTAACCGAACCTTTCCTGGTAATCAGTGGCGATGCGCTTACAGATTACAACCTGACCGATATCATCCAATATCACCAGGAGAAGAAGGCGCTGGCAACCTTGACACTCGCACACGTGCATGACCCGCTGGAATATGGGGTGATTATCACCAACGAAGAGGGTCACATCACCGAGTTCTTGGAGAAACCAAGCTGGGGCGAGGTTTTCAGCGACACGATCAATACGGGTATTTATGTCCTCGATCCACAGATCTTTTCGTACTTCGAGAAGAACGTGCAGTATGACTTCAGCCAGGAACTCTTCCCCTACATACTGAAGAAAGGTGACCCGATCTACGGCTACATTGCAAATGGGTACTGGACCGATGTTGGAAACCTGGGTGAGTACATGCGCGCGAATGCTGACGCTCTGCAGGGTCGTGCAGAGCTTGAGATCCCGGCAAAGAACATCGGCGGAAACATCTGGTGCGAGGATGGGGTTCAGATCGACGAGGATGCCCAGTTGTTTGGCCCCATTTACCTGGCACACGATTGCCAGATCAAAGCGGGGAGCATTATTCACGGGCCAAGTACCATTGGCCACTACACCATCATCGATGAGCGCGCGCAGGTAGACCGCAGCATTGTATGGAATAACTCTTTCATAGGTGAGCGAGCAGAGTTACGCGGAGCGATTGTTGGTTCCTCAACCAGCATTAAAAGCAAAGCAGTGATGTTTGAAGGCTCGGTCATTGGTGATAACTCCACTATTCAGGAAGGCGCGATTATCCAACCCAATGTTAAAATCTGGCCGGATAAAGAGATTGAAGCCGGGGCAGTAGTTAATACAAGCATCATCTGGGGATCGCAGGGAAAGCGCAGTTTATTCAGTCGCTTCGGGGTCACCGGCCTGGTGAATGTCGATCTTACACCGGAATTTGCCACCAAGTTGGGGGCAGCATATGGGGCTATTCTGGCCAAAGGTTCGGTCGTCTGTATCAATCGCGACTCGTCACATCGCACCTCACGTATGATTAAGCGCGCTGTGATTGCAGGTCTTCCTTCAGCCGGTGTTAATGTCTATGACATCAACCAGGTACCAATACCTGTGGCCCGCTATTTTATACGCAAAACCGATGCTACTGGCGGCGTGCACGTGCGCCTCTCACCCCACGATCCACGCGTGGTCGATATCAGGTTCTTTGACCAGCATGGACTGGATATTAATAAGCCTACCGAGCGCAAAATCGAGAATTTGTTCTTCCGTGAAGATTTCCGGCGCGTGTACCTGGATGATCTGGGAGCGATCGAAGTCCTGGAGAACTCCGATGTAGTCAACCGCTATCTCGATGGGTTTATGAAAGCGGTTGACACACGACTGGTGCAACAGCGTAGGTTCCGCCTGGTGATGGATTACGCAAACGGTAGCACCACGCAAATCCTGCCAGGTATCTTTAACCGCCTGGGCTGCGAAGTGATCGTGCTGAACACCAGCAATACGGAGGAGTCACGTTTCTCCCGCTCGCCAGAGGAGTTGGATAAAGATATACAGCGCCTTGCAACGATTACCGCCACCCTGGGCAACGACATGGGTATACGCATTGACCCGGGCGGGGAACGCATTTCGTTGGTAGATGATCGCGGTCGCATCCTGGACGGCATGAAGATGCTGGCCGTGATGACCAGCCTGCACCTGCGCAAATACCCCGGTGGGACGGTCGCTGCTCCTGTTTCCGCTCCAAGCGCGCTGCAACACATCGCAAAACGCTACAATGGCAATATCCTGCATACGAAAGTGCTGGCACACGCCCTGATGACGGCTGCAGGGCGTGAAGGCGTCGTGCTGGGAGGCGACGGCTCGGGAGGTTTCGTCTTTCCCGCTCTGCAGCCCGCTTTTGATGGCATATTCGCCATCGTAAAGTTGCTTGAACTACTGGCCGCCTTTGACACGCGTCTTTCACAGGTGGTGGATGACCTTCCCACTTACTTCATGAGTCACACAGTGGTAAACTGCCCCTGGGAACAAAAGGGGAAGGTGATGCGCATCCTCAGCGAACAATACCGCGAAAGCCGCGCTAAACCTATCGACGGGATTAAAATCGATCTCGGCAAGGAGTGGGTGCTGGTGCTCCCAGACGCCGACCGCCCGCTTTTCCACGTGGTAGCAGAATCGATATCGAACGAGCAGGCCCAGGCCCTCGCCGAAAAGTATGCCCGTGTGGTGAGCGGCCTGCAACAGTAAGGACAGTACACAGAGGCGGAGCGCTCCGCCTCTGACTCTATCTCTAGTATAGCAATACCCCGGCTTCTCAAACGTCGCTCTGATTGGCAGCAAGCCCCCACCCCAGAGTCATAAAGAGCGTGGTGCCGGTTGGGCGCGATCGCGCCCAACCGGCACCACGCTCTTTAACTCTTTTTTTGGGGCGGGGAGGGGAAAAGGAAAAAGACTGTTGAGAAGCCCTGTGATCAGCTAAAACCATACTATACTTTTCTGCACAAATGTACTAAAATGTAGCTGTTGACTAGGTAGCGCTCATTGTATATGCCAAGACGCTCTCCAGGCGAAATTCACCCCGATGGTTCATAACCAGCCGGATAAATAATGGAACGGATATGACAGACGAAAACACAGGACAAACAAAACGCCAAACGCTCGTGCTGATCGATGGACACGCGATAATCCACCGCGCCTTTCATGCAGTGCCAGAGGACCTGGCAACAAGCAAAGGAGAGGTGGTCAATGCCACTTTTGGCTTTACTTCGATACTCATTAAAGCACTAACGGACATCAAACCCGATTATCTCGCCGTTACCTTTGATCGACCCAAGCCGACCTTCCGCCATCAAGAGTTTCCAGATTATAAAGCGCATCGACCAGCGCTCCCCGATATCATGCGGCCCCAATTCGCGCGTGTTCGCGAGGTGGTTGAAGCCTTTGGCATACCCATCTATGAAAAAGACAGCTTTGAGGCTGACGATGTGCTGGGAACGCTCTCCGTGCAGGCCGCCCAGCAGGGGGTCGATACGATCATCTTCACTGGCGACATGGACACGTTGCAGCTTGTCAATCAGCACGTGAGGGTGCTGGTGGCAAAACGCGGCATCAGCGAGGCTACAGAGTATGACGAGGCAGCAGTCACCAAGCGCTATGGCATACCTCCTGATAAGTTGCCCGACTTCAAAGGGCTGGTCGGCGATACATCCGATAATATCCCCGGTGTTCCTGGCATTGGCGAAAAGACCGCCACCAAACTGCTCGTCGATTACGGTGATCTCGATGGTATCCTCGCCCACTTGAACGAGCTAACCCCGAAAGAGCAACGCCTGCTGCGCGAAAAAAGTGAGCAGGCTCGCCTGAGTAAGCACCTGGCTACAATTGTATTGGATGTGCCGGTCCAACTTAACCTGGAAGCCGCCCGCGTAGTAGGGCAAATCAACCGTGACAGGGTGCTGGCACTCTTCCGCGAACTGGAGTTTCGCACGCTGGTTGACAAGATTCCCGGCGGCACAAGCACCACGTCTTCAAACAGCACAGTGGAGAAGAAACCGCAGAAAGCAGAGCCTGTAGCACCACAGGAAGAAGATTTACTGTTAGCACCCCCGGTTGGCGTCGTCTCCATCACATCACCTCCTGCGCCGCCTTCTACCGACGATGTAACGCTGTCTCATATTGCTGTAAGCAACCCGCAAGACAGCGCGCGGTCCGCGCAAAATGGGCAAGCAAACCAACAGATTGACACCCAGGATGAGCTTGTACAACCCGGCCTTTTTGCTCCACGGGGCGAACCCTTGTTTCTCGACGAGACGGACTCCAACAAGACCAATCCGTTGATCGTCAACACCGTGGAGCCATTGCAGGTACTCGTTAAAAGCCTACGTGATGCCGGCGGCTTCGCGCTCGACACCGAGACTACCTCTGATGACCCCTGGCACGCGGAACTGGTCGGCATTTCCTTTTCGATGGCACCGGGAGAGGCGTATTATATTCCCGTCGGCCATATCCAGACCATTGACGGTCAAGAGCCAGGAAACCAGTTGCCGCTTGCATTTGTGTTGGAGAAACTGCGCCCTGTGCTTGAAGATAGCACAATTCGCAAGTATATGCACAATGCGAAGTACGATATGCTACTGCTGCTCCGTTCTGGTGTTACGCTGTGCGGCCTGGCTTTTGATACGATGGTGGGAGCGTACCTCATCGACCCGGGCAGGCGTGGCCTTGGTCTGAAAGACCAGGTATTCCAGCGCCTGGGCTATGTAATGACACCTATCTCTCAATTGATCGGCACAGGCAGCAAAATGATCAGCATGGCACAGGTGCCTATACGTCTCGCAGCCGATTATGCCGGGGCAGATGCTGATATGACGCTGCGCCTGGTTGAACCAATTATGGATGAACTGCGCCGCCATAGCCTGTTAGATCTGTACTACAATATCGAACTACCCCTCTTGCCGGTGCTAATGCAGATGGAAGTGTTCGGCGTGGCGCTGGATGGCGATTTCCTGCGTAATTTGGATGTGAAATTGAGCGAGCAGATTAGCGTGCTCGAAAAAGAGATTTATGACGCTGTCGGTCATCGCTTTAACATCAATTCTACCAGGCAATTAGGCGATATCCTCTTCGGTGAATTGAAACTCCCGGCGGGCAAGAAGAACAAGACCGGCTTCTCCGTCAGCGCAGATGTAATCGAAAGCCTGCGAGGAAAACATCCAATAGTTGATCATTTGCTGGATTACCGCCAGTTGGCCAAGTTGAAATCAACCTATGTTGATGGCCTGCTGGCGCTGATGGACCCGATCACAGGACGTGTACATACGACGTTTAGCCAGACCACGGCATCCAGCGGGCGCCTATCATCGAGCAACCCCAACCTGCAAAATATTCCTGTGCGGACCGATGTAGGACGGCAGATCCGGCGCGCCTTCATTGCGGATCCCAGCTATGTCCTGCTCACCGCCGATTATTCACAGTTCGAGTTGCGTATCCTGGCACATATCACGCACGAACCACGCCTGGTCGAAGCGTTCAGCCAGGAGGAGGATATTCACACCATCACAGCCGCTTCGCTGTTCAACATTCCTGTATCGCAGGTAACCAAAGATCAGCGGCGACTGGCAAAAACAGTGGTCTATGCCGTGCTTTACGGGCAATCGGCCTTTGGCCTGGCCCAGATTACAGGCATGAGCAATAGCGAGGCGGCAGAGTTCATCAAACGCTATCACGAGACATTCCCGCACATCAAAGACTACGTTGAGAGCACGCTCCACCAGGCACGCAAACAGGGCTATGTGAATACGCTCTTCGGCAGGAAGCGCTTCTTCCCGGATATGCACGGCTTGCCTTTTAACGAACGGCAGGCGCTCGAACGTGAAGCAATCAACATGCCCATCCAGGGCGGCAACGCCGACCTGATCAAGATCGCCATGATTCGCATACAGCACGCCATTGAGGAGAAGCATCTGAAAACACGCATGATCCTCCAGGTGCATGACGAACTGGTCTTCGAGGTGCCTGTAGAAGAGCTTGAGCGCGCGAGAACTCTTGCAAAGAGGTTGATGGAAGGCGTGACTAAGCTAGATGTACCTATTAAGGTTGAGATCAAAGTAGGAAGAAACTGGTACGAAGCAGAACCGATGGATTAGAACTCTCCATGTTCTATTTATTAGTTGTTAGGAGTGTTTTTCGTGCAATTATCCAATCTGATTATTAACCTCCCACCCTATCACTTCGCTGATGCCAAAAAGAAAATAGCTGAACGCAAAGCTGCCGGCGTAGACGTAATCAGCCTCTCAATGGGCGATCCCGACCTACCAGCGCCACAAGTAGTGGTTGACCGCCTGTGCGAGGCCATGCAGGACCCGGAAAACCATCGCTATCCCGAATACTCCGGTATGCGTACTTTACATGAAGCATTCGCGGATTGGTTTGAGCAGCGCTTCGGCGTTCGCCTTACGCCTGAACGCGACACGCTGCCGCTCCTCGGCTCAAAGGAAGGGCTTGCCTACGTGGGCATGGCAGTCCTCAATGCAGGCGACGTGTCGCTGATACCTGATCCATATTATCCTGTGTATATCACGGGAAGCACCACTGTTGGAGCCGTGCCGTACGTGCTGCCTCTTTTGCATGAGAACGCTTACTTACCTGACCTGGAGAGTATTCCGGCGGATGTACTGGCGAAAGCGCGCCTGCTCTGGCTTAACTACCCGAATAACCCTACGGCTGCATGTGCCGATCTGGCCTTTTTCGAGCGCGCGGTGGAGTTTGCCCGCCGTCATAACCTGGTGATTGTCCATGACATGGCCTATGCCGAGGTGTATTTTGACGAGTTTCGTCCCGTCAGCATCCTGCAAGTTCCGGGGGCAAGCGAGGTCGCCGTCGAATTACACTCGCTGAGCAAGACTTATAACATGGCCGGGTTCCGTGCAGGCATGCTGGTCGGGAATCCCGGGCTTGTGAGTGCTGTTGGGCGCCTGAAGGGTAATATCGACAGTGGCATGTTCAGGCCTATTCAATACGCAGCCATCGAGGCGCTTCACCTACCGCACTCATGGCTCGAACAGCGTAACGCGATCTATCGCCGGCGACGCGATTTGCTTGTGGACGGCTGCAGCGCCCTGGGTATGCGCGCCCAACGCCCTCAAGCAGGCTTATATGTGTGGGCTGAGATTCCCCAGGGTTTCACATCTCGCGATTTTGCCAACTGGCTCTTTGATAAGACAGGGGTATTTATTACACCTGGAACCAATTTCGGCCGGGCGGGCGAAGGCTATGTGCGTATAACGCTGACCGCACCCGAAGAACGCATCGAGACCGCGTTGAAACGCATGCAAGCGGCCCTGGGAGCTTGAATTGTGACATACTTCACACCTGAAGTGTGACGGAGTTCATAGGGGGAAAGACAGTACTCTACGTATTCTTCTAACGGAGCCTGGTTATAAAATATCTAAATCACTTTAAAAAAGGAGTATTAACATGACTATTCCCAAAGGGCGCTACATGTTCGGGCTATTGGCAACGGTAGCTATGTTACTCATCATGAGCGCTTGTAGCCTAGGATCAGGAAGCACTGGCAGCGGTACCCCGAGTAGCAAGACCGGTGCACAAATACTGCAAAATACTGCAAACACGATGAAGCAGCTTAAGGCAATACATCTTAACATGCAGGTCAACACTAAGATAGGCGCTGTTGGCCTGACACCCACGCCGGGTTCAACGACACCTATCAACCTCAACCTCAACATCAATGCTAATGGCGACGCGGTAATGCCGGACCAGGCATCGCTCAAACTCAACATAGGCGGATTCTCCGGCCTGAAGTTGAACCTTGCAGAGATTCTGAAAGGCGACAAGGTCTACATTCAGAACAGCAAGGGCCAGTGGTATATGATGGACAAGAGCCGACTCCTTGGCAGTAACGGCTCGAGCAATCCTCTTTCCAGTGCAAACGTGCCCAACTTCAATCAATTAATCGACATTGGTCAACACGCGCAGCTTACCGACCACGGGGACCAGTCACTAAATGGGCAAAACCTGCGCCATATTACTGTCACCCTCGACAAGAATGCGCTGAAGGACCTGCTTACTAGCACCGGGCAACTGAAAGGCTTGACAGGCTCAAGTCAACAGGTGTTCAAGCAATTCATGAACAGCACCAAAAATTTCCAGGCCACGCTGGACTTTTGGATTGACGAGTCGACTTCGTACCTCCATCGCGTAGAGATGAAGTTAAACCTGAATCTCGATACGCGCAGTTTCGCTACGCCAGGTACGACAAGCAGCAATATACCATCGGCCGTCACGCTCCGCTCCGACACAATCGTTGATCTCAGCAGGTTCAATGACTCCTCCATAACGATTACGGCTCCGGCCAATACCATTCCTACCGACAACCCCAGCACCATCTTTAGCGGCAGCCAGCAATAACCGGAAAAGGCTGCGGTGAAGAATGCTCTGGGCACCCGCAATGGGCACAGTCTCCGGGGGAGAATTAGTGCCCATTGCGGGTGCTCCGCCGTTATGCAGAGCACAGCCCCAAAGACCGCACCGAGCACGAGCGCGGCAATATACGCCGCGAAATTGGTCAGACGTGTGCGCACACTCAGGCAGAATCATCACACAACGCGCTTTACCGGTGAAACGAACTTGCTTGTCGAAGCCTTCCAAGTGTAACATAACAACGACAGACGCACACTACAAACAAGCACAATGGATAGCACCGGAGATACAGCCGTGAACAGCACTTATCACGAAGAGGCAATGCAGCGCCCTCCTACAAACACCTGGAATCTCTATCTTGGGCGCGATATCTGTAGTGACGTTGAGGCAGGTCTCCAGCGAGAATGGCTGGTAACCAATGGCCTGGGTGGATACGCCTCCGGCTCTATCCTGGGAGCCACGACCCGTAGTTATCACGGCCTGCTGGTGGCTGCACTCCGTCCTCCTGTCGAACGTACTGTGCTGGTCACTAAGATTGACGAGGAACTGGAATTTCACGACGGACACCTGCTCAAACTGGGCGTTAACGAGTATCACGATGGCACGATTGACCCGCAGGGCCACCAGTACCTCGATTCAGTTTCGCTCGAAGGAGATATCGTTTGCTTTTCATACCAGGTGCAAGACAGTCTGAAGCTGGAAAAACGTGTGTGGATGGAATATGCGCAGAATACCACGTATGTTCAGTACAGCTTACATGGAACACTTTACGAGGAAGCCAGTAATGCACCCCTGACGCTCAAATTGTCGCCATTCTGCCTCTTTCGCGATCATCATCGAACGACTCAAGGCGCAAATGACTGGCACTTTCTGGTTGAGAATCATGGAAATAGCTGCCGTATTCGCGCTTATGAAGGCGCAGCCCCTTTCCAGCTCATTGCAGGGCCAGGAGCAGAATTCACTTCTACAGGATTGTGGTACTGGCGCGTATTACACCGGCGCGACAGGGAACGTGGGTTGCCGGACCTGGAAGATGTTTATCAACCTGGCATCTTTCGCATACAGATTATCCCCGGCAGACGCACCACGCTTATACTTAGCGCTGAGAACGATCTACAGAGTAAGTTTGGCTTTGGCGGACCAAAACACGAGGAAGCCGTAACGCAGGCGCACAACCGCCACCAACGTCGTGTCAAGCAGCTTCTGGACATAGCTGACCGCTCAACCGATAACCTGACCAAACGTGACCCGGTTCACGCCCGCCTGGTAATTGCCGCCGACCAGTTCATCGTTGCTCGCCCGCAGTATACCGGTAATACAAGTGAAAGCCCGGCAATACGGCTCTCGCCAGACCGCAAGACGATTATCGCGGGCTACCCCTGGTTCACAGACTGGGGACGTGACAGTATGATTTCTTTACCTGGTTTGTTGCTGTGTACAGGAAGATTTAGTGAAGCGCGCGGCCTATTGAAAGCCTTCACGTCCTATGTACACAAGGGGCTTATCCCCAATCGTTTCCCCGATAGCGGCGAGGCCCCGGAATATAATACCGCAGACGCCACACTGTGGATGTTCCATGCGCTTCAAAGCTATACAACAACCACAGGCGATTGGTCGTTACTGAAAGAACTTTTCCCCAAATTGAGCGATATCATTGCATGGCACACGCGCGGTACAGCTTATGGTATCGGTGTCGATCCAAATGATGGTTTGCTGCACGCTGGAGCGCCAGGCCTGCAACTTACATGGATGGATGCGAAGATTGGCGATTGGGTGATAACGCCGCGCCGTGGGAAACCCGTGGAAATCAACGCCCTGTGGTATTGCGCCCTGACTTGCATGGAGAGTTGGGCGATCCGCCTCTCGATCGATGCGCTACAGTATGGTCAGATGCGCGCCCGCGTCTACGAAAATTTTGCCCGGCGATTCTGGTACGAGGAAGGCGGTTATCTGTATGATGTGATAGATGTCGATGGTGTACCCGGGCAAAATGATGCTTCGTTACGTCCCAACCAGCTGTTCGCGGCATCACTCACACATAAACTGCTTACCAAAGTACAGGCGCGCAGCATGCTCCAGAAGGTGACCGATCATTTACTGATCCCTATGGGGCTGCGCACGCTAAGCCCCGACGACCCGGCTTACAGGAACCACTTTAATGGCAACCAGGTACAGCGTGATAGCGCCTATCACCAGGGAACAGTCTGGCCGTGGCTGATCGGCCCATATATCGATGTCCACTTGCACATCTACAACGACTATGCAGCCTTGTTGCCACTGCTACAGCCACTGGTGCGCCACTTATGGGACGACTGCATAGGTACACTCTGCGAAGTCGCTGAGCCGGAACCACCCTTTGCGCCCGCGGGCTGCTTCGCCCAGGCCTGGAGCGTGGCTGAACTCTTAAGAGGGTGGCTGGCAGTCGCGGGATAAGTATCCACGCCTACCAGCTAAGTTCATTCACTACTTTTATTATACGGCGGCTGCAATTGTGGCGGTAGGGGATATGAAGCGCCCGGCTCAGGCAAGAGAGGTTGGTTGTCATCGCCCGACGTTGTTAAATGTGGCATGCCTGCCAGAATTGAGGGCGATTCGTACTGACCATTGTCGATTGGCTGATTGAAAAGCGCCTCGAAGACAGGACCTTCTAGCGTCTCCTCCTTAATCAGGCGCTCGCTGATCATAATCAAGCGCGTCTTGTTCCGTAGCAGCACATGATACGCCTTATCGAACGCTTCCTGTATAATGCGGCGTATCTCTTCATCTACTTCACGGGCGGTCTGCTCACTGTAATTGCGCTGTTCGCCAAAGTCTCGTCCCAGGAACACCAATTCTTCTTTGTGCCCCAAAGCCATCGGGCCAATCCGGCTGCTCATACCATATTCAGTAACCATCGAGCGTGCGATCTTAGTCACGCGCTCAATATCGTTTGACGCGCCGGTCGTCACCTCGCCAAATATAATCAGTTCGGCAACATGTCCACCCAGGGCATACGCGAGCATGTCCTCAAATTGTGGTTTGCTCCATAGATAGCGATCTTCGGTGGGTAGCAACATTGTGAAACCACCGGCCTGGCCTCGTGCTACAATCGACACTTTGTGCACCGGGTCACAGTTAGGTAGCATGCGTGCCACCAGGGCATGACCTACCTCGTGATAGGCGGTGATAGCCTTTTCGCGCTCGCTAATGATGCGGCTCTTGCGCGCCGGTCCGGCCACGACGCGATCTATCGCCTCTTCCAGTTCGCTCATGCCGATCTTGCGCTTATTTCGTCGCGCTGCCAGGATAGCTGCCTCGTTGAGCAAATTAGCAAGATCAGCTCCAGAAAAACCGGGAGTCTGTTTCGCCAGCGTTTCCAGCGTTACACTGGTCTCCAGGGGTTTTCCCTTGGCATGAACCTGCAGAATGGCAATACGCCCGCGAATATCTGGACGGTCAAGTACCACCTGGCGATCAAAGCGCCCGGGGCGCAACAGGGCGGGATCAAGTACATCGGGACGGTTCGTAGCAGCAATCACAATCACGTTGGTGTTTGTGTCAAAGCCATCCATCTCAACGAGAATCTGATTCAGCGTTTGCTCGCGTTCGTCATGCGAACCGCCCAGTCCCGCGCCACGCTGGCGACCAACCGCGTCAATCTCATCAACAAACACGATACAGGGGTTATTGCGTTTAGCCTGGTCAAAGAGGTCGCGCACGCGGCTGGCACCAACTCCAACGAACATCTCCACAAACTCGGAACCACTTATACTAAAGAACGGCACGCCAGCCTCACCCGCCACAGCACGTGAAATCAGCGTCTTGCCCGTTCCTGGAGGCCCAACGAGTAACAGTCCTTTAGGTATACGCGCGCCAAGGGCAGCAAATTTATCCGGGAATTTCAGAAACTCTACGATTTCCTGCAGTTCCTGCTTGGCTTCATCAACGCCGGCAACATCCGTGAACGTCACTGTGGGCTTGTTGCCCATAAACATACGTGCGCGGCTCTTGCCGAACGATAACGCCTGGTTGTTGGTACCCTGGGCCTGGCGCATCATAAAGATAAGCACGCCCGCAATCAGTATAAAGGGAATCAGCCCTCCCAGTATATTGAGCCAGGCACCTAGCGCACTGGGAGGCTCATACTCTAGCACCAACAACTGGTTGTTCGTATAATCGATATTGTTGTCCTTGAGCACCTGCGTTATGTCAAACGTACTGTTGATGTCGGCTTGCTCTTTATTTGTATTCTGACCCCGCGTAAGCGTAATCGTATCGCTAGCAACCATCAGCGTGTCCTTCTGATGGTTGTACATATCCGTCTTGATATCATTCAAAATAGTAGACACGTTGACCGTAGTCGTGTCTGAGGACGGATGGAAAAAGACCACGATGATCAGCACAACGGCCAATGCCAGGACAAGCCAGATGAAGCTAGTTCTCAACCATTTCCCACTACTCGACATGGGAGTTCCTCTCTTATGCCAGACAAGCAGCCACGCTCTGCCCCGCCAAACTTCCCACCCGCTGATTCATATACCCCGGCTACCTGCTATCCGATACTCAACTCTTTTCGGGGCTATTATAACATACTTCACTACATCTCTCGTAGAGAATATTTTACATAATGATCTTGTTATACTACCGGCCGAGCCAGCACGAGACCCCAAACCGCCCGCGCTCCGGCAGCAAAAAGTGGCACAGCACAGGCTTCCAGTGTAGCACCAGTAGTGCAAACATCGTCTACGATAACTATTTTACGTCCGTAAAGCGCTCCAGTTGCAAAAGTGGGCGTACAGAGAAATGCTCCAGCAACATTCTGATAACGATCTTTGGGATTCAAGTCTACCTGCGCAACCGTCGCCCGGTGTCTCACCACCATGTCATCATGTACCGGAACACCTGAATGCGCAGAACAAACTCTGGCCAATAGCAAGGCATGGTTATAGCCCCGTTGTTTTTGTCGCTCGCTGTGAAGTGGAACCGGTATCATAATATCGGCCTGCAAACCATAATTGATATATGCCTGGGCCATCAGTCGACCCAGTGGCTCTGCCAGCCGTGTGTTCCCATCATATTTCAGAGCATGAATACACCGGCGCAAAGGTTCTTGATAGGCGCTCACCGCACGTAGCCCGCTCATGCAGAGTGGATGGTACTGGCAATTCTTACATGTCCCGTTTGGAGAAAGTGGAGTCCCGCAATACTGGCAGAAAGGCAAAGGCAGGGGTCGAATCTGAGCAATACAGGATGGACATAGCACCTGACCACTTTTCTGGCAACCCGCGCAGCGCACCGGAAATAGCATATCAAAGAACTGCTGTGTAACAGTCCGCGAGTGGTGCCAGATGGTCTTTTTATTCATCCTTTACTGAAACATCTTTCTCATGCCAATCAGTATAGCATAGTTTTGACGCGGGGTGCCAGCCTTTTTCAAACATAGCATGTGATATACTGGGAAACAAAACCTGAGTTCTCGCAAGGGATAATCCAGGTTAACTTTTTCAGGAGATATATCATGGAAAACATGACTACGGGCCAGAAGGAAGCAGAAGAGAAACCCGCCACTGAACACAGGCAAGCTTATGGTACTGCCAAAACCGAGGACCTGCGTGATTCGGGCTTATGGCGCTTCTTACTGCCCGCCTTCGTGACCCTCTGCTGCCTGGTGTTGCTCGCCTTTCCGCTGATTATCTTGACACCGCTTTTTCTCAAGTCACTGGATCCCAATGCCGCCGCCAACCAGGCGCATACGCCGCTCACCTGGATATGGATTGTCATGGTTGTCATCGAGGTCGTCATTATCGCTGTTATCGTCAGAGGACTCGTCAAGATATTTATGACGCAGGCAGGTAACTATCGAAACCGCTAGCTAGGTTTCTTTTTCCAGCGCAAGCAACCACGCTTTTGTGGGCAAACCACCGCCATAGCCTGTTAGGTCGCCATTGCTGCCTATAACACGATGGCAAGGAACGATAATCGCCACCGGATTAGCGCCGTTCGCCGCTCCAACCGCACGCACGGCTGCAGGCCGGCCGATGGCACGAGCAATCTCCCCGTAAGAACGTGTTTCCCCATAAGGAATGCGCGTTAACTCCTCCCATACCATGACTTGAAATGCCGTGCCACGCAGATCCAATGGGCAGGTGAATCGCACTAGCTTTCCAGCGAAATAGCTCCGCAGTTCGTCTACAGCCTGCTGCAGAGGAGCAATCTTTTCCCCTTCAATCACACGCTCAATCTGCATCCTGCGCCTGAGCCATACGAAACCATCATCTATGGGTGTTGCGGGAGTTCCTGCCCAGCAAACGCCACGTTCCGTCGCCATCACAACGCACGAGCCTCGTGGGCTAGCTACGCTACTCCAATAGAGCACCGCCGTTTTTGGCACTGCTAAAACCATTGCCGACTCCTTGTAAAACAATCTGCGCGAATATTTGTTCGACAATTTTAACACGAAATGGACGATGGTTGCAAGTGATTGAGCGTAGCTACTGCACGTTAATAGTGGCCTTCATAAATGGGTGGAATGAGCAATGGTATTTAAATGTGCCAGCAGTCTTAAAAGTGAAACTGAATGTTCCAGTTTGAGCGGCAATCGGTTTAGAAGTGCCCGAGTCAAATGACTTGCCGTCATCGCTCGTGACAGTATGCGCCACTGTTGTGACATTCTTCCAGGTAACGGTCGTGCCAGCTTTGATCGTCAAGGTAGCCGGGCTGAAAGTAAAGGTGCCGCTACTGTCTGTCGTTATCATGACCACCGGCGCATTACCTGCTTGAGTAGACGTTGCCGCAGGTGTATTGGAAGTACCAGTAGTGGGTGTAGTTCCTGATCCTGTGCTGGTAGAGCCGCCCCCACAGGCAGCCAGAAGTACCAGTGCGCTCAGTACAAACAGGCATAACCAGGCCCGCCTGAGATGTTTTCGCGCAGGTACAATTCCTAAAACCGTTGGCTTATCCATAAGTTTTTTCCCTTCTTTCTTAATAGTTATTTGTGGATGTATGCCCGGCATACAGCCAACCTTGCGGCTAGGCTCGTCTGAGCAAGGAAGCATCTGATCCCGGTCAATCCCACGTTTCTCTAATACCTTATACGGAGCAAGGTTACTTATCCTGCTCTCCTCAGCGCAGCCGACATAGGATTAGATTAGTTTTTTCATAGCCGGGCGAAAATTTAACATTGCAAGCCAAAAAACCCTTGACTTTTACAAACTCTGCTAGTACACTTTTTCACAGATTTATCGTCGCTTAGTTTGCAGCAAGTATGATTACACAGACTTTTAAAGGGGGTGAGTTCTATGCGGAATGTACCTGTGGGTACCGCGCAGCGCGTGCGAATCGATGGAGCTCATCCGTCAAGCAACTCTTAAGTAGAATACTCTATACCTCTATGCTCTTAGGCGTTGCTACTCGGGTAACACAATGTCCGAGCATTTTCTTTGCCCCTAAACTTCCTCGTGCTGCACTGGATTCCTCACCAATGAAAACATTGAAACTTCACTGATAGAGAAAGCTGTATGAAGTATTGGTTCTTTGTATGTTTAACGCTAGCAAAAGTTCGCCAAAGGCATGTCCATACAAAGAAGAAAGGTACACCGATTTGCTTAACTTAGCCCGCCAGTATGCCCGAAACCAGGTAATCGGCACTTTTGAGGGAGAGGAGGTGAGAGCGTGAGAGGAAAGCTACGTGACAAGCGCACAGATTCCCAGCAGGACAGAACCAGGCGTGAAGTGATAGAACGCCGCCGTCCTCCAAAGCGCGCGAGTCGTGCTACAATCTTGCATCTCCAGCAGTTGGAAGAAGAAGAATCCTTGCAGGATCCCCAGCTCGTAGGCGCCAAAAAAAGCCAACCGTAGGGGCTGGGGAGGTATGGAGCAGGGCGACTCCACTAGGCGCGCACTTAAAGGATCAGGGCGACCGTCAGGTCCATTCTTTCTCTACGCTCGATCGGCCTGCCAAGCCCGTGTATAGTAGGGGCAGGGCTTGCCCCCGCCCTGGGAGGGGGGGGTGGGGTAATCGCTCGTGAAACGCTTAAATCTCCGCCTCTTGCCCCCGCCCTGGAGTGGGACCGGGCACTCGCTCGTGAAACGCGTAAGTTCGCGCCTCTGGGCGACCCCCCGGTCGAATGACCACCTTTGATAGTAGCAGACCCCAGAGACAATTATGGAATGTCTATCTCTGGGAATAGCCGCCGCGCAATCACTAAACGCTGAATCTGTGCTGTTCCCTCAAAGATGTCGAACACTTTCGCATCACGGAACCACTTGTTAATGAAGTGCTTGCGCTCAGAACCTTCACCAGGGGCTGTGATCCGTACCGCCGCAGCCGTCATCTTCATCACTAATTCCCCGGCATAAGCCTTACTCATTGACGCCTCTTTAGAGTTGGGGATACGGCGATCCGCCATCCACGCTGCACGCCACACCAGGAAACGCGCCATCTCTATTTTCTGCCGGAACTCTTCCAGTTCGTCCTCGATCTCGCGCTGCTTCTGGGGTGGAAATCCCTTCGGCAATTCCTCGCATACCCACTCAGAGGTAGTCTCATAGGCCGCTCGTGCAATACCGACCGCCAGTGCCCCCACCATCGGGCGCGTAGCATCGAGCGTTCCCATCGCCGCCTTAAAACCAGCCTTCTTACTACTCTCACGTCCGCTAAGCAGGTTATCCTTAGGAATGCGGCAATTCTCGAAGATCAGTTCAGCAGTCTGCGAAGCCCGCAAACCCATCTTCTCTTCGATGCGCCCAACAATCAAGCCGGGCGTCCCCTTGGGGACGACAAACGGGCGAATGCCCTCTCTACCCAGGCTTTTATCGATAGTGGCAAATGTTACAACTAAATCCGCGCGTGCCCCGTTAGTGATGTAATGCTTGTGACCATTGATGACCCACTCATCACCATCCAGCACAGCGGTTGTTGACATACCAGCCACGTCGGAACCAATACCTGGCTCCGTCAGCGCCAGCGCACCCCAGTGCAACTGACCATCCATGTACGGGCCAAGAAAACGCATCTGCTGTTCGGGCGTTCCTTGAGAAAGTATCGGCGGAGCAGCCAGCCCTGGCCCAGGAATAGCTGTGGAGAGCGCGGCATCGCCCCACGCCATCTCCTCCTGCGATAGAATAGAGAGCACATTTTCCTGTTTCTCGCTCTCTTCCTGGGCCTGCGTGCGAGCCTGTCCTGCTGCGCCTGCCCAGAATCGCCGCTGCATATTCCAGCAGAACGACTCCGGACTTTTCTCACTGCCGTCGCACTCCAACGAGATCGGGCGCATCTCCTCTAAAGCAACCTGGTG
>WNFT01001684.1_pt1 | contig 25196 bp, 17 predicted proteins | sample 5400191 | NCBI WGS metagenome assembly WNFT01 (sample SAMN13153359, study PRJNA577476) | soil metagenome | isolation source: 80 cm saprolite under Madrone tree | place: USA:California | collected 2016-06-14 | reverse complement strand
GCGCCTTTCGAGATCACGAGCGGAAGAACGCCGAGGATGAAGGCGAAGGCGGTCATGAGAATGGGGCGCAGCCGGACGCGGGCGCCGGCGAGAGCCGCGTCGACGAGCGAGGCACCACGCTCGTATTCTTCCTTGGCGAACTCGACGATCAGAATGGCGTTCTTGGCGGCCAGGCCGATCACCATGACTAGGCCGATCTGGGAGAACACGTCCAGCTCGAGCCGGCCGAGCCAGAGCGCGCCAACGGCGCCCAGGACGGCGATGGGCGTGCCGAGCAGGACGCCGAACGGCAGAGTCCAGCTCTCGTACTGGGCGGCCAGGAGCAGGAACACCACGAGCAGTGAGAAGCCGAAGACGGCCAATGGAGGGATGCCTTCCGCCGCCACCTTTTCCTGGAACGACATCCCCGAGTAGTCGAAGCCCATGTCGCGGGACATGGTTTCCGCGAAGACCTCCTCGAGCGCCCGCATCCCCTGCCGCGTGCTGTAACCGGGCGTGAGGATGCCGTTGATCTGGGCCGCCCGGTACTCGTTGAACCGCGTGGTGAACTCCGGGCCGTTGATCTGCTTCATGGTGACCAGCGTGGACAGCGGCACCGGGTGGCCGGCGGCGTTGCGAACGTAGAACCGGCCGACGTCCTCGGCCCGGGTCCTGAACTCGCCCTCGGCCTGGACGTACACCTGCCAGACCCGCCCGTACTGGTTGAAGTAGTTCACGAAGGCGCCGCCCAGGAACGCCTGGAGGGCCTGGTAGACCGAGGCCAGCGTGATTCCCTGCTTGAGGACCTTGTCGCGATCGACCTCGGCGAAGAACTGCGGCGCGCTCGGCAGCAGCGTGGTGAAGAGCCGCGCGAACTCGGGCCGCTTTCGCGCGGCCGCGAGGAACTTGACGGTATTCTCGGCCAGGAACGCGGGATCCCTGCCCGCGCGGTCCTCCAGCATGAAGGTCACGCCACCGGAGGTGCCGATGCCCGGGATGGCGGGGGGCGCGAAGGCGAAGGCCTGGGCCTCAGCCACACTGGCCAGCCGTTGGTTGAGCTGCCGTATGATCACGTCGGCCGTGAGCCCCTTCTTGTCCCGCGCATCCCAGTCGTCCAGCGTGATGAAGTAGAAGCTGTTGTAGGTCGTCGTCACCAGGCTCAGCAGGCTGAAGCCCGCCACGCCCGTGTAGTATTTGATGCCGGGCGTCGTCTTGAAGATGGCGTCGAGTTTGTCGTTGACGGCCGCAGTGCGGTCCAGCGACGCGGCCAGGGGAAGCTGGACGTTGGCGAAGAAATACCCCTGATCCTCGTCGGGGACGAAGCCGCCGGGAAGCCGAGTGGCGACGAGGCCGGCGAACACGGCGACGACGAGGAGGAGGACCATCGAGAAGGCCGATTTTCGGATCAGATGGCCGCAGGCACCGACGTAGCCGTCGGTGGCGCGGGCGAACAACCGGTTGAAGCCACGGAAGAACGCCCCCAGCGGGCCGCGCATCTCCCGCCGCGGCCGCAGGAGCAGCGCCGAGAGCGCCGGGCTCAGCGTGAGCGCGTTGAACGCCGAGATCAGAACCGACACGGCGATTGTCACCGCGAACTGCTGATACATCCGCCCCGTGATACCCGGGATGAATGCCGTCGGCACGAACACGGCGGCCAGGATGAGCGCGATCGCCACCACCGGTCCCGAGACCTGCTCCATCGCCTTGAAGGCGGCGTCGCGGGGGGAGAGCCCCTGCTCGATGTGATGCTCGACCGCCTCGACCACCACGATGGCGTCGTCCACCACGAGGCCGATGGCCAGCACGAGGCCGAAGAGGGACAGCGTGTTGATCGAGAAGCCCAGGAGCGGGAAGACCATGAAGGCGCCGACCAGCGCCACCGGCACCGCCAGCAGCGGGATCAGGGTCGCGCGGAAGCCCTGGAGGAAGACGAAGACGACGATGACGACCAGGGCGAGCGCCTCGACCAGTGTCTTGACGATCTCCCGGATCCCGGCGCTCACGGCCAGGGTCGTGTCGAGCGACGTCACGTAGTCGAGGTCGGCAGGGAACCGCCCCTTGATCCCGTCCATCAACTTCGTCGCGCCCTTCATGGTGTCGATGGCGTTGGAGCCGGGAAGCTGGTAGACGGCGATGAGGGCGGCCGGCTGGCCGTTCAGGCGGCCCCGTCGGATGTAGTTCTGCGCGCCGAGCTCCACGCGGGCGACGTCCTTGACCCGGACCAGCGCGCCGTCCGGCCTCGCCCGCACCACGACGTTTTCGAATTCCGCGAGGCTCGCCAGGCGACCTTGCGCCAGCACCGTGTACGTGAATTCCTGGCCGGGGGGCACCGGGTCGCCGCCAAGCTGTCCCGACGGGTTGACGGTGTTCTGGCCCAGCAGGGCGGCGGCGATCTCGTTGACCGTGATGTCGAGCTTCGCCAGCGTGTCGGGATTGACCCAGAGACGGATGGCGTACTGGGAGGCTCCGAAGATCTGCACCTGGCCGATGCCGGGCACGCGCGTCATCGGGTCGTTGATGTTGACGTACGCGTAGTTGGCGAGGAACAGCGGGTCATACGTGCCCTTCGGCGAGTACAGCACGAAGAGCCCCAGCGGGCTCGTGACGGACTTCGTGACACTGACGCCCTGGTTCACCACGTCGGGCGGCAGCTGGGAGGCGGCCTGCGAGTATCTCAGGTTGGCGAGCACCTGGTCGACGCTCGGGTCGGTGGTGACGTCGAAGTCCACCCGCAATTGCATCTGGCTGCCGGCGGCCTGGTTGAGCGAGTACATGTAGAGCATGTTGTCCACGCCGCTCATCTGCTGCTCGATCGGCGTGGCGACCGACTGCTCGAGCGTCACCGCGTCGGCGCCCGGATAGCGCGCGGTCAGGAGGATCTCCGGCGGAGCGATGTTCGGATACAGGGCGATGGGAAGCTGCACCATCGCGACGAGACCGATGATCACCATGAGGATGGAGATCACCATGGCGACGATGGGCCGGTTGATGAAGAACCTGGCCATCGTAGTCCTACTTCGCCGGGGCAGGTGCCGTGGCTGGGCTCGTCTCGGCGCGAACCTTCTGGCCGGGTCGAACGCGATCGGCTCCCTCGACGATGACCCGCTCGCCGGGCTTCAAGCCCTGCGCGACGATCCACAGTGAGCCAACGCGCGCATCGACCTGGACTGCCCGTACGTCGACCGTCTCGTCGGGCTTGACGACGGCGACCTGGTGGACTCCCTGGACGTCCTGCACGGCCCGCTGGGGAACGAGGAGCGCGTTCTTCCGCACCTCGACGACCGCCCGTACCTTGGCGTATTGGCCGGGGCGCAGCACGTTGCCGGGATTGGGAAAGACACCCCGGGCCAGCACCGTGCCAGTGGTCACGTCGACCTGTCGATCCAGGGCGGCGGCCCTCCCCTGCGTGGGGTAGACGCTTCCGTCGGCCAGGATCAGCTTCAGCTCGATGTCCCGAGGCGCGCGCGGATCGGCGTCCCATCGGCGGAACACGGCAAGCGCCCGCTGCTCGCTGATAGGAAACTCCGCGTAGATGGGATTGACCTGCGAGACGGTTGTCAGGGCCGTGACGTCGGTCGGGCCCACGAAATCCCCGATGTTCGCACCGCGGAACCCGGCGATCCCGTCGACCGGCGACATCACCCGGGTGTAGCCGAGGTTGAGCCGGGCGTCGGCGAGGGCCGCCCGAGCGGCGGTGACATTCGCCTGCTGTGTCTGCACGTCAGCCTGCGCCTTCTCCAGCGCGGCCTCCGCCTGGGTCACGCTGGCCTGGGCGTTCAGCACCGCGGCGCGCGCGGCCGCAGCCGCGGCCAGATTCGCGAGATTGCTTTGCACCGCATTGTCGAGCTCCTGCTGGCTGACCGACCCGCGCTGCGCGAGCGGCGTGTAGCGGGCGACGTCGAGCTCCGTCTGACGCTGCGTGGCCTCCGCCCGCTTGACCTGGGCCTCGTTCTGTACGACGGTGGCCCTGGCCTGCTCGACCTGCGCCCGACTGGCGCTGACCTGGGCCGTGGCCTGGCTCACCTGCGATTCAGCCAGGCGGAGCTTGGCGTCGGCCTGATCGGCGGCGGTCTGAAACGGCCGCGGATCGACCTGGAACAGAAGGTCGCCGCTCTTGACGAGGGAGCCCTCCTTGTAATCCTGGCTCACGAGGTGCCCGCTGACGCGGGCACGGATCTGGGCGTTGATGTACCCCACCAGGGTTCCTACCCACTCCGAGGAGATCGGCACGTCTCGCTCGACCACGGCCTCGATCTTGACGACCGGTGGCGGGGGCGCTCCGGTGGCCCGGGACGTGTCGCCGCAGCCGGCGGCGAGAGCCGCGACTACGACGATCAGTAGGTCTCCCCGCAAACAGCGCGCGACGCACACAGCAAAGGCGAACAGGGAATTCACAAGGCCTCCTTGACCGGCCAGTCACCCGCAATCGTTCGGACGAGCTCCGTCATCAGGGTCCCGGAAGCAATCAGGTGAGCGCCGCTGCAACGCAGGAGCGCCAGGAGGTACTGCCCCGCCCGATCGACGTGCTCGACCGCCGTCAAATCGAGATAGAGTCGGCGCCCGTCGCCTATCGAGTGGGCGGCGCGCCAGGACTCTTCAAGCTCCGTGACCCACGTTCCCGCGAGATCGCCCTCGAGCTTCAGGCAGATACGGTCCGACTCGGGGGTTACTGTGATCCTGAGCATCGTCTTGTCCGCAGGAGGAGAACGGCAACTGCCATGCCGAACGTCTCGACATGTCGCGTCGTTCCGCAACTGGCCCACACGGAAGGCGGGGAGCGTTGAGGCCGCCGGCGGTCATGCCGGATGCGCCAACGCGGTAGCGCCAACGGGCGGCCAACTGCCAACGGGTTGGCACCGGCCCTATACCCTCGGACGATCGATGCCGAGCCTTTTCATCCTGCGACGTCGTCATCCTCAAGGAGCAGCCGGACGAAGCGCCTGCGACAAGTACGTCGGCTCCAGCCTGGAACGGACGATGCCGAGCTTTTTCATCCGGAATTGGAGCGTGGATCGGTTCATTCCCAGGCGAGCCGCCGCACCCCGTGCACCGGCGACCACCCACTTGGTGTCCGTCAGTGTCGCGACGATGTGACCGCGTTCCGCCTCTTCCAGCGTCTGCGGCTTGCCATTGTGCTGCCCGGCGGCCACACGCAGTTCGAGATCGCCGAGGGGAACTCGCAAGACGGGTCCCGGGGACAGGATGACGGCGCGTTCGATCAGGTTCTGCAGCTCACGAATGTTTCCCGGCCATCGGTATCGCGTCAGGGTCTCCATCGCCTCGGACGGGATCGTCTCGATGGCCCTGTTCATCCGACGGGCGTAGTGTTCGACGAAATGCCGCACGAGCAATGGGATGTCTTCCGGACGCTCGTGCAGCGGCGGAACGTGAATGGGGAAGACGTTGAGGCGATAAAACAGGTCAGCCCGAAACTTCTGCTCGTCGACCATCGCGGAAAGATCGCGATTCGTGGCCGCGATCAGTCGAGCGTCGGTGCGGAGCGTGCGGCTGCTTCCCAATCTCTCGAACTCCCGCTCCTGAAGGACACGGAGGAGCTTCGTCTGGAGATCGAGCGGGATCTCGCCGACTTCGTCCAGGAACACCGTCCCGGCGTTGGCGAGCTCGAATCGTCCGATGCGCTGCGCGATCGCGCCGGTGAACGCGCCTTTCTCGTGGCCGAACAGCTCGCTTTCCAGCAATCCGGTCGGGATCGCGGCGCAGTTCAGCTTCACGAAGGCCTTCGCACGCCGCGGGCTCAGGTTGTGGATCGCGCGCGCGATCAGCTCTTTCCCCGTCCCCGTTTCGCCGTAGATCAGGACCGTCGAATCCGTGGGCGCCACGGTCTCGGCGTTCTTCAGCACGCGACGCAGCACCGCGCTCTTGCCGACGATTTCTTCGAAGTTTCGCTCGGTCCGGATCTCGTCTCGCAGGTAGACGCGTTCCTCGGCCAGCTTGTCCCTCAGGCTGCGAACCTCGCTGTAGGCCAGGGCGTTCTCCACCGCGACCGCGATTTGATTGGCGACTTGCATCAGGAAGTTGATCTCGTCCTCCGTGTAGACCTTGTCCTCGCGGCGCCGGAGTCCGAGCGTGCCGAGGATGCGATGGCGGCTGGCCAGCGGAAGGACGCAGCCGACTGTGAAGCCGAGCTCGAGCCACTTCGGATTGAGCTCGAGCCCGCTCTCGAGCACGTCCGCAACTCTGCCGACCCATGCTTTCCCGGTCCGAAACACGTGCGCGGCGATGGTGCCCTGCGCGTCAATCAGCGCGCCCTCCTCGAGGATGTCGCGGCCATTCTGACAGTCGAGAGCATAGGCGCGAAGATGGCCGGCGTCGGCGTCCGGCAGCGCGACCACCGCCGAGTCGGACCGCATGACCCGCCGCGCGCTCCTCATCACCGCCGTCAGGACGTCGCGCAGTTCGAGGTTCGACACGAGTGAATTCGTGAGCTCGAGCAGGAGCGTCAGCCGATCCTGCTCTTCACGTAGCTGCTCATGGCTCAGCGCGTTATCCAGCGCAAGGGCGACCTGGTCCGCGACAACCGTCAGCAGACGGACGTCGGCGTCCGAGTAGGCGTTGGCACGTCGTGAGGCAATCTCGAGTTTTCCCAGCGACCGGTAGGCCGTTGTCACGGGCACAGCGCAGGCGGACAGGAAACCCTGGGTCGCGTGATCCGGTGGAACAGCGCACTCACCCTCGAGCACGTACCAGCAGGGCTTATTCGCGCCGTCTCTGTTCAACAACAGACTCACGCAATCGAAGGCCAGCAGCGGCCGCAGGGCGTCTGGAATGGCCCGCAACAGCTCCTCGACGTTCCGTGGCCCTTTCAGGGCGTGAAGGATTCCGAGCGTCATGACCGAACCTCCGGTGAGCTGGTTGGCTGTCATGGGTACGTTGCCGCCTTCGAAACTAGGCTGTGCGGAGGCGGGAATCGTGACCGCTCGGTGGTCTTTCGGTGGAGAATCGGTGTCCGTTCGGTCGGGGCGGCAGGAGGCGATCAATGAGAGCATGCTAGGTCCTCCCGAGTCGTCCTACGTTTCGATCGCAACAGCGTCCGAGACATCGCAACGATCGTGCCGCGCGCGACATCACGAAGGCAGTCCTCCAAACCATTGTTTTTGCGGTTGGAATCCCAGCGAGGCGCATGACGCGGCAGTCAGGTCAGGCGTGCGAGATTCGGACGGCGGCCGAAATCCGGACACCGCACAACTCAGGAGTTAAATTCTTCATCCACCTTCCAGGTCTGCGCCGCAGCGGACACCAGCATCGTACGCGCGGTGGCGCCGGCGCGCCAGAGTGGCTCCCGGGCCCCACGCACCGAAGTCGGGCCGCCGGTCGTGCACTTTTCGGCCAGATCGTTCCGGGGATCCCAGAGTGGTCGAGGATTCACGCTGATGAGTTCTGTGCTCACGCCTGCAGAACCGGCGCCCTGCGGAACCGTTTCACCGTGGCGATGGTCAGCAGAATGAATAGCGCCAGAACTACCAGTTGCATAATCACGAATGGCGGCTCGGTCTGCTTGGGAGCCATCGCCTTGAGTACTGAGACCTGCAAGAAAGCCTGGACGACCCCGACGAAGACGTTCAGGTAGAGCGCGATGGCGGCGCAGACGATGTGCACCGTACGCCAAGCGCCCGCGAGGTGAACGCCATAGCGAGCAACGATCGCGACCGCCAGGCCGACCAGCGAGATGATTCCGACCTTGTGTGACGGCAACAGATGGTCGACCGGGAACCCGAACCCCGTCACGCTCGTGGCCACCGTAGTGGCGAGGAACAGCGCCGTCCACCCATCGAGCTGTCGTCCGGTGAGGAGGCCGAACAGGACCACGAATCCTGCGCCGATTCCGACCAGGCTCAACAACACATGCACGAAGGTGAATGTCGATGTCGTCATTCCCCAAATCACCATGTGCCTCCCCTCTTACACTTGTGCCATGCCGCCATCCACAAACAATTCCGTGCCCGTGATGTAGCTGCTGTCGTCGGATGCAAGAAACACCACGGCCTTGGCGATTTCATCGGGTGTACCGAGCCTGCCGAGCGGAACACTGTTGGAAATCATCTTCAAGCGTTCCTGGCCTGTTTCTGCGGAAGCCAGCAGGTCACTCAGTCCGGGCGTGTCGATGGAACCCGGGCTCACCGCGTTCACGCGAATGCCGCGATCCTTTAAGTCCGTTGTCCATGTCCGCGCGAACGAACGGACGGCGGCCTTTGTGGCGCTATACACACTATTCGACGAGAACCCTTTGCTGGCGACGATGGACGCATTCAGGATGATAGAGCCACCATCCGGCATCAGCGGAAGCGCCTTCTGCACTGTGAAAAGGAGGCCTTTCACATTGATGTTGAAGATCGAGTCATAGTACTCCTCAGTAATCGTTCCGAGGCGGGCATACCTTGCAACACCGGCATTCGCAAACACAATATCGAGCTTGCCCTTCTCCCGCTTGATTTGTGCGAAGAGGCGATCGAGATCGGCAAGGTTCGACACGTCTCCTTGTACGCCGGTCACATTTCTTCCGATCTCCTCTACCGCCGCCGCTAACTCCGGATCACGGCGCCCCGTAATGAAGACGTACGCGCCTTCGTTGACAAATTGCCTCGCCGTCGCAAGGCCAATGCCGCCATTGCCACCAGTAATGAGTGCAGCTTTTCCTTCGAGCTTACCCATGTATTTCTCCTTCTTCTCATTTATGGTCGGCGTACACCGCCTCTGGATCTCTGTCCGGGATACGGGCCCGTTTGGGCCAGGCCGCGGCCGAAAGAAATGTTCTCGCCCGAGGTCTCGTAGAGCATGGTCAAGAGATCGCTTCTCCTTGGGACGGCCAAAGATAAACGAGGAACCGCGCTCGACACCCCGCCGAGACGAGCCTCGTCGTACTGTCCTTCGAGTACATGGATTTTGGCGAGGGGCACCTCTTATGTGCCGCTCCGCCTGCCTCTTGGGACGTCGGTCGAACCCAGGTGGATTCAGGAGCCGAATGGCGATGCATCCAGTAACATGTAGCTGCATATAATATGCTTGTGCGTCGGCGGCGTCGCGAGTAGCATGACGCCATGCACGGAGGAGGTACTAGGCCGACGAACGGACCGGACGGCGAACGGCTGTCCCCCTGTGTCTGCAGCACGCTCCGCATGGTGAGCCGGGCCCTAACACAGCTGTACGACGACGTCCTGCGGCCGAGCGGTCTGCGGGTGACTCAGTTCAGCATTCTTGCGACCATCGGACGCCTCGGTGAGGCGAACCTGAGGCAACTCGAGTACCTGCTCGCCATCGACCAGACGACGCTGACGCGGAGCCTCAACCTCCTGGAGCGGGCTCGTGTGATCGAGCGTGTTGCGCACCCCGACGCGCGCGTCAAGTCGATGAAACTTTCATCTAAAGGGAGAAGGGCCCTGGAGGCCGCGCGTCCGCTCTGGGCCCGCGCTCAAGCCAGGGTGCTCCGCGAGTGGGGTACGACGGCATGGGCTGACACGCAACGGCGGCTGGCCCACTTGCTTCGTGTCGCCGTCAAGAAGAGGCCGAGCCGGGGCCGGAGTCGTGTCCAGCCGAGCCGCGCACGAACGCACGAAGAGGAATGAGTCTGGTGGCCGGGTGAGGGATCTGATGTCCATCGATAGACGGATGCGCGGGCGCGTGCATTACGGCTGGATCGTCGTGGCGGTGACGTTCGTGACCCTCCTGGCCGCCGCTGGCATTCGGTCCGCGCCTGGTGTGCTGATGATCCCGCTCGAGCGCGAGTTCGGGTGGACGCGCGCGACCGTGTCGTTCGCGGTCTCCATCAACCTGCTTCTCTACGGCCTGTCCGGGCCGTTCATGGCTGGACTGATGGACCGGCTCGGCATCCGGCGCGTCATGGTGACGTCGCTCGCGCTCGTCGCCGCCGGTGTCGCTCTCACGACCCTGATGACCGCGTCGTGGCAGCTCGCGCTGCTGTGGGGCGTGGTGGTCGGACTCGGCACTGGCACCATGGCCTCCGTCCTCGGGGCCATGGTCGCCAACCGCTGGTTCACGGAACGCCGCGGTCTCGTGCTGGGTCTGCTCACAGCCAGTTCCGCCACGGGCCAGCTCCTGTTTTTGCCTCTGCTTGCGTCGATGGTGGTGAACCTCGGCTGGCGAAGCGCCGTCCTGCTGGTGGCCGGCGTCGCGCTCGTGGTTCTGCCGCTCGTGGCCTTGCTCATGCGTGACGACCCTCGTGACGTCGGCCTTCGCCCCTTCGGCGAGCCCGACGCGCCGATCACGCCGCGGCCGCCGCGCGCCGCGATCGCCGCTCCGCTGGTCGGCCTCGCGCTCGGGCTCCGCTCGCGCGACTTTTGGCTGCTGGCGGGGAGTTTCTTCATCTGCGGCCTCAGCACCAACGGCCTCATCGGCACGCATCTGATCCCCGCCACGATGGAGCACGGCATCTCCGAGGTCACCGCGGCGAGCCTGCTCGCCTCCATCGGTGTGCTGGACATCCTCGGCACCACCGTCTCGGGCTGGCTCTCGGACCGCTGGGACAACCGCTACTTGCTCTGCTGGTACTACGGCCTCCGCGGCCTCTCGTTGCTGTTCCTGCCCTACGCGTTCGGCTCGGCCTACCTCGGCCTCGCCGTCTTCGTGATCTTCTACGGCCTCGACTGGGTTGCCACGGTACCGCCGACCGCGCGCCTGGCGGCCGACACCTTCGGCCGCGAGAACGTGGGGATCATGTTCGGCTGGATCGCTGCCTCTCACCAACTCGGCGCCGCGACGGCCGCCTATGGTGGCGGCTTGTTGCGCACCTGGCTCGGCGACTATCAGGTGACCTTTATGAGCGCCGGCCTCGTTTGTCTGATTGCGGCCGGCTTGGTGCTTCGCATCGGCCAGGCGTCGCGGCCGGTGCGGGCGCGAGCGGTGGAGGTCGCCGGAGCCTGAGCCTCCGGGTCCGGTGCTCGCTCGCGCTCGCGGCGGCGCTGCTCGCGGCGCTCGCCGTCCCGCGCGGGGCATTCGCTCACGCCTACCTCGTCGAGTCCGATCCACCTGATCTCTGCGCGGGTGTGCCCGCGCCGCCCGCCGACTCGCGCTGCGTCACCGGCGTCGTCATCGCGACACCGCCGTCCGTGATTCGCCTCACGTTCAACGAGCGGGTGCAGCCGATCGGGCGCGGCATCCGCGTGGTGGCGCCCAGCGGACGGCACGTGGAGCGCGGGCCCGCGCGCGCGAGCGGTGCGAGCGTGAGCGTCGATGTGGGCGCGGCCGAGCCGGGGACGTACGTGGTGAGCTGGCGTGTCGTGTCCGGGGACGCCCAGCCCGAGCGGGGGCGGTTCGCCTTCAGCGTGGGCCGGCCAACGGCAACCCTCGCGGCGCTCCCGGACGACAGGCGAACGGCCACGCGCTCGGGATTCGTGCTCGCGGTCGTGGGCCGCGCGCTGCACTTCCTCGGCTACGCCCTCGGCTTTGGCAGTCTCGCGTTCCGCTGGCTCGTGCTTCGCCCGCTCGGCGTCCCGCGCGTCCCCGCGTTCGATCGCGCGCTGTGGCGGCTCACCCGATTGGGGGTGGTGGCGCTCGTGCTCGCGGAGCCGCTCGTCGTGCTCGGCCACGCGTTGCGCCTGGGCATTGCGGGCGATGCCGACGTGCTGGCGGATGTGCTGGAGTCGCGCGTGGGGTTGGTGACCGGTCAGCGGCTCGGTATCGCTCTCGCGCTGTGGGCGATGCTGACCGCGCTCGAGACCGGCTCGAGCATTACGCTGAAGCTCGCCCTCGCGCTCGGGATTGCCCTCGCGGTGATCGATGGCCAGGCCGTGCACGCCGTGAGCGTTCGCCCCCTCGCCGCTGGCCTCGTCACGAACGCTCTCCACGTCGCCGCGATGGGGACGTGGGTGGGCGCGGTGCTCGCGCTACTCGTGGCGTGGCGGGCCGCAGGTGTCAGCACGTTTCGCGCGGCCATCGCGGGGCGGGCGGGGCGGGTCGCGACCATTGCGCTCCTCGTCGCGATGGGAAGCGGCACGCTGCTGTCATTCCAGCACCTCACGGGAACGGGCGACCTCGCCAGAACCTTCTACGGGCGCGTCATCGTGGCGAAGCTCGCAACGCTGATCGTGGTACTCGCCCTCGCGATGGCCGCCCGACGGAAGGGCGTCGGCACGCCCGAGCGCTGGTGGCAGGGAGAGCTCGCCGCGCTCGTCGCGGTCCTGCTCCTCGCCGCCGCGCTGGTGTCGCTGCCACCGCCCGCCTAAGCGGCTCCGCGGTCGGTGAAGCGCATCAGGGCGCGCCGGGCCGTCCGGCATCTGAGCGGCTGGCGTCGGGTTGAAAGACCTGGGACTGATAGCTGATCACACGACCGATGCGCCAGCGAGCGCGACAACAATCAGGCCGCGCACGCAGGCGACGCTCGGCGACCATGCGCTCGCAGACCGGTGAGCGAGTGGTGCGATCACGGCCCCTCCTCCCGGATGGAACAAACGACCGTAGGGGTCTGATGGCTCTTCGTGCGATCTCCCGGCGACGAGGGCCGAGGTTAACGGTCGCCGGGCGATTGGCGCTCCGGTTCGGGGCCTAAGAACAGCACCACCACGGAGCGCGGCTCGGCGCGATAGCTATGGCCGGGAACCGAGGGAGCCCGTTCCCAGTCGACGATATCGTGCGGAGAATCCAGGAAGGTGTCGATCCATCGGCGCCATGGATGTCGACCGCCATCGGCGACCGGCGAGAGCTCGAACTCGAGCGGCTCCCAGTACGCGTTGAGGATCACGTGAAAGAACACTCGTTCCTTCGCGAACCTCGCCGTGAACGCCACGCTGTGCGAATAGTGGCGCCAGTCAGGTTCGTGGAGTCTCACGCCGTGCCAGGTAATGTCGGCCTGCCGGATCAGCTGGTTCAGGGCCACCCGTTGCCGCTCGGGCTCCACATCTCGCAACACCCGGCGAGCATTGAGCAAGGTCACGAACCGGTGCACGTCGGCCCGCTTCGCGAGCAGCGTCCAGTCGAACCAGCTGGTCTCGTTATCCTGACAATAGGCGTTGTTGTTGCCGCCCTGCGTGCGGCGCACCTCGTCGCCCATGAGCATCATGGGCATCCCCGCGGATAGCATCGTCACAGTGAAGAAATTCTTCACCTGTCGCGTTCGCAGCCTGTCGATGTCAGGATTCTCCGTCGGGCCTTCCACACCACAGTTCCAGCTTCGGTTGTCGTCAGCGCCGTCGCGGCTGTCCTCGCCGTTCGCCTCGTTGTGTTTGCCATTGTAGGAGACGAGATCGTTGAGGGTGAAGCCGTCATGACACGTCACGAAGTTGACGCTCTCCTCGGGCTCGCGCTGTTTGTGGCCGTACAGCGCCGGGCTGCCGATCAAGCGGTCCGCAAAGCGCTCGACCAAGCCTTCTTCGCCACGGAAAAAACTACGGACGTCATCGCGGAACCGCCCGTTCCACTCCCTCCAGCTGTCTCCGATGAAGCTCCCCACCTGGTACAGGCCCGCCGCATCCCAGGCCTCGGCGATGAGCTTCGCGCCAGCGAGCGTCGGGTCCGACTCGATATCCAAGAGCACCGGCGGGCTCAGCATCACATGGCCTGACTCGTCGCGCTCGAGGATCGACGCGAGATCGAACCGGAAGCCGTCCACGTGCATCGCTTCAACCCAATAGCGGAGACTATCCAGGATCATCCGGCGAACGATGGGCTGATTCGCGTTGAGCGTGTTTCCGGTGCCGCTGTAATTGGCGTAGCGCGAGCGATCCTCTTCGAGGATGTAGTACGTCGGGTTGTCCAGTCCGCGGAAGCTCAGCGTCGGCCCGCGGTGGTCGCCTTCGGCCGTGTGATTGAAGACAACGTCGAGAATGACCTCGATGCCCGCCCGGTGCAGCGCCTTCACCATGTCGCGAAACTCGTTGACCGGAGCGAGCGGATCCTGACGGGAGCTGTACCCCTGGTGCGGCGCAAAGAACGAGATCGGCGCATATCCCCAGTAGTTGACCCGTCCGGGCGGGGCATCCTGGGCGTCGAACTGGAACACCGGCAGCAGTTCGACGGCGGTGATGCCGAGTTGCTGGAGATATGGAATCTTCTCGATCACACCGGCATACGTCCCGCGTGTTTGTTCCGAAACCCCCGAACTGGGATGGCGCGTGAACCCTCTCACGTGCATCTCGTAAATGATGGTCTGCGACGACGGCCGTTGCAGTGGGGCGTCGCCCTCCCAGTCGTACGCGGAGACGTCGGCCACGACGCTCTTCATCGCCGTTGCGGCATTGTCGGTGTCCAGGCGCGCAGCATCGCGGCTGTAGTTCTTCGGAACAACGACCGCTCGGCCATAGGGATCGAGGAGCACCTTGGTGGGGTCAAAACGCATCCCGTTCGCGGGGTCCCAGCCTCCGTGCACGCGATAACCGTACGTCTGGCCCGGTCGCACGCCCGAGAGGAAGACGTGCCAGTAGTGGTACGTACGGTTCGCCGCGGGGTCGATCGGAATCACGCGGGTGGGGCGCGCATCGTCCTCACGGTCAAAGAGCAGCAATTCCACGCCGGACGCCCCACGGGAGAAGACGCTGAAATTGACGCCGTCGGGAAGGACGGTGGCTCCCAGAGGCGCGCTCCGCCCCGTGTTGTCCGCATCGTCCTCCACGCGTTCGCTCGGCTTACGCCCTGCCCAACTGCGCTCTCGCCGCTGCCACCACCCGGTCCGGCTCGAAGCCAAACTTCCTCTGGAGCTCCTTCAACGGCGCCGAGGCTCCGAACGTCTTCATCCCGATCACAGAGCCGGACGTGCCAACGTAGCGCTCCCATCCGAACGTGGAGGCCTGCTCGATCGCGACGCGCGCCTTCACCCCGGGTGGCAGCACGCTGTCCCGATACTCCTGCGTCTGGTGCTCGAAGATCTCCCACGACGGCATCGAGACGACGCGCGAGCGGATGCGCTCGGCGAGCAGCTTGCCGTGGGCCTCCACGGCAAGACTCAGCTCGCTGCCCGAGGCGATCAATAGCACCTCGGGATTGCCGCCCGGCGGATCCGCGAGCACGTAGGCGCCACGCGCGACCCCCGCAGCCGACGCGAAGGCGCGCCGGTCCAGAGTCGGCAACGGCTGCCGTGACAGCGCGAGCACCGCAGGCTGGTGCCGCAGCTGCATGACGTAGCGGTACGCCTCGACCACTTCGTTGGCGTCGCCGGGCCGCAAGGTCACGAGGCCGGGGATGGCGCGTAGCGAGGCCAGGTGCTCGACGGGCTGGTGCGTCGGGCCATCCTCGCCATCGCCCATGGCGTCGTGCGTGAACACGAAGATGGTCGGCAGCTCCATCAATGCCGACAGCCGGATGGCCGGGCGCGCATAGTCGCTGAAGATGAAGAACGTCGCGCCGAACGCCCGAAGCTTCGACAGTGAGAGGCCGTTGACGGTCGCCGCCATCGCGTGCTCACGGATTCCGAAATGTAGATTCTTACCGCCACGGCTCCCGGCTTGGAAGCTTCCCGCGCCCTCGTACGTCAGGGTGGTCTTGTTCGACGGCCCGAGGTCCGCCGAGCCGCCGAGCAGCCACGGGATGTTCTGCGCGAGGACGTTGAGCACCTTGCCCGAGGCCTCCCGGCCGGCGATGCCCTTGGCATCCGCCGGGAAGACTGGGAGGTTGCGATCCCATCCCGCCGGCAGGTCTCGTCGTTGCATCTGATCGATCTCGGCCGCGAGCTCCGGATGGGCGGCTCGGTATGATGCGAAGAGCGCCGTCCACCTGCTCCGAGCTGCGGCGCCGCGCGCACCGACACCGGCGGCGAAGTGCTCGCGGACGCCGTCGGGGACCAGGAACTGTGCTTCCTCCGGCCACCCGTAGCTGCGCTTGGTCAGGCGAACCTCCTCGTCGCCGAGCGGCTCGCCGTGGGCCGCAGCCGTGTCGTGCTTGTGCGGGGCGCCGTAGCCGATGTGGCTGTCGAGGATGATGAGCGTCGGACGTCCCTTCGTCTCCCGGAAGACGCCGAGCGCGTGCTCGATGCGCTCGAGGTCGTTGGCGTCGCCCACGCGAAGGACGTTCCATCCGTAGGCGAGAAATCGCGTGGCGACGTCCTCCGTGAAGGCGAGGCTCGTCTGGCCCTCGATCGTGATGTGGTTGTTGTCGTAGACCCAGCACAGGTTGTCCAGACCCAGGTGGCCGGCCAGCGAGGCCGCCTCGGAGGCAACACCCTCCATCAGGCAGCCATCTCCGCACACGACGTAGATGTCGTAGTCGAAGATCGCGAAGCCCGGTCTGTTGTAGCGGTCGGCGAGCCACTTCTGGGCGATGGCCATCCCCACGCTCGTCGCGACGCCCTGCCCGAGCGGCCCCGTCGTGGTTTCCACGCCCGACACCCAGTGATACTCGGGATGCCCGGGCGCCTTGCTGCCGATCTGGCGGAAGCGGCGAATGTCATCGAGCGACACCGACGGCTGCCCCAATCGCTCGTAGTCGGGATTCACCGCGCACGTCCCGGTCAGATGCAGGACGGACCAGAGCAGCATCGAGGCGTGACCGTTCGAGAGCACGAACCGATCGCGGTTGGGCCAGATCGGATCTTGAGGATCGAAGCGCATCACGCGATTCCAGATCGTGTAGACGATTGGCGCCAGCGCCATCGGGGTACCGGGGTGCCCCGACTTGGCGCGCTCGACCGCATCGATCGAGAGCGTGCGGATCGTGTTGATCGAAAGCTGGTCGAGCTCGGCGTCGGTCATCGGCGCGGCGACATTCGTGGTACTCATCGGCTTGTCCTCGTCGGTTGGAGCTCCAGGAGCGCGACCTTGCGCAGGCGGCGCAGGTGTCGCGGGGCTTGGCTGTACTCGGCGGCCAGGAACGTCTGCAGGAGCTCCCAGGCCACGCTCGGCCCCACGGTGCGGCCACCAAGGCAGATGATGTTCATGTGATCGTCCTCGACCCCCTGCCCCGCGGAAAAGTGCTCGTGGATCAGCGCCGCCCGGACACCCGGAATCTTGTTGGCGCAGATCGAGGCGCCCACACCACTGCCGCAGACGGCCACGCCGCGCTCGACCGTGCCCGCCGCCACCGCCTCGGCGAGCGGGACGACGAAGTCCGGATAGTCATCGTCCGGGCTCAGCTTGTCGGCCCCGAAATCGACGACGTCGTGCCCGGCGGCGCGCAGCTGCGCGACCAGATCCTCTTTCAAGCCAAAGCCCCCGTGATCGGTGGCGATTCCCAGGCGCATGGTGTCTTCTCCGCGATGTGGTGTCAGGTTCGTGACGGCGCGGGTCCCGATCTAGCCGCCGCCTCGCGGTCGGCCAGCACCAGCGCCCGGTCCCGACGGACGCGCCCGGCGGGAATCGAGTCGTCACCCTTGTGTAGGCGCGCCAGCATGTCCGCCTTGTCGCGCCCGGTAACGAGCCAGACAATGCGTCGGGACCGATTGAGCACGGGATAGGTCAAGGTCATCCGGCGCCGTCCTTGATAGACGCCGGTGAGCGCGACGTCTGCGCGGGTGACGTCGAGCACCGGGTCCCCGGGCACCAGCGACGCGGTGTGGCCGTCGGGCCCAAGGCCGAGATGAACGAGATCGAGGACGGCCGGGGCGCCGGCGATATCCCGGAGCGTCAGGGCGTACTGCGAGCTCGCCGTTTCCAGGTCAGCCGATTCCACCGGCATGGCATGAACCTGCTCGGGGCGCAGCGGACAGTGCGCGAGCAAGTTGTCACGCAGGTGGGTGAGGTTGCGGTCGGGGTCTCCCGCGGGAGCGACGCGCTCGTCCACCTGGACCACGTGCACGCCGGGCCAGGGCATTTTTTCATCGGCCAGTGCACGCAGCATCTTCCAAGGGGTATGACCCCCGCTGAAGGCCACGATGAAACGACCACGCGCCGCGACGGCCCCTCGTGCCTCCTCGGCCGTGAACGTGGCGCCCGCCCGCGCGACCGAATCGGCGTCGGCCAGCGCTTCGATCTTCATAAATGATTCACTGTCGGGTTCTGCCAGCCTCCGGGGGGCGAGACTCTCGAGTCGACTTCTTTCGGTCCCCACGTGCCCGGCTCGTACTCGTAGACGGGCGTGCCGGCCTTCAGGACTGGATCGACGATTCGCCAGGCCTCTTCGACGTAGTCCTCCCGGGCGAACAAGGTGGCATCTCCGTGCATAGCGTCGCCCAGCACGCGCTCGTACGCGTCCATCTCATCGGCCCGCGGGAGCCGTGACCCCAGCATCTCCGAGGTCTGGCTGACCGTTTCCTGCCCAGGCGCGATGACGTTCGCGCCGATGGCGATCGTGATGTCGGGGCTGATCCGAAAGCGGCAATAGTTCGGCTCGAGATCGAAGCCGTGATACATCGTGGGCGGTTGGCGGAGTCGGACGACGATTTCGGTGCACGTCACGGGCAAGCACTTTCCGGCGCGGATGTAGAAGGGCACACCCTGCCAGCGCCAGGAATCGATCTCCAGTCGCAAGGCGGCGAACGTCTCCACCGTGGAATTCGCCGCCACGCCTTTCTCCGATCGGTAGCCGCGAAACTGTCCGCGTACGGAACAGATGATTCTGGACGACGTCGCGCACGGCGCCCGTCTCGTCGTAGAACGCGCCCCGGCCCTGGATTCCGAACTCTTCGGCCATCGTGATCTGCACGCTCTCGACGTGATTGCGGTTCCAGAACGACTCCAGGAAAGCGTTGGCGAAGCGGAAGAAGAGCATGTTGTGCACCGGCCGCTTGCCGAGGTAGTGGTCGATCCGGAAGATCGATGTCTCGTCGAAGGCTCCGAGCAGGACCCGGTTGAGCTCCCGCGCGGAGGCGACGTCGTGGCCGAACGGCTTCTCGACGATGACGCGAGCGCCGTTGGTACAGTCCGCCTTGCCGAGCTGCTCCACGACCAGTTCGAACAGCACGGGTGGAATGGCGAGATAGTGCGCCGGCCGCCCGGCGGAACCGAGCTCTTTGCGGATGGCCTGGAATGTCGCCGGGTCCTGGTAGTCGCCATCGACGTAGCGCAGCAGGCCGCACAGCTTGTCGAACGCGGCTGGATCCAGCCCCCCGTGCTTCTCGAGACTGTCCTTGGCACGGGCCCGGAGCTGTTCGAGCTTCCATCCGGCCTTCGCCACACCGATGACTGGCACGCCGAGGTGCCCGCGTTTCGTCATCGCCTGCAGCGCCGGAAAGATCTTCTTGTACGCGAGGTCGCCGGTCGCGCCGAAGAATACGAGGGCGTCGGACTGGACGTCGCTCATGGTGCGCTCCGACTATTGCGACGGCTTTTCGAGGTGACCGCCGAACTCATAGCGCATGGCCGAGAGCAGCTTGTCGGCGAAATCCGCCTCGCCGCGCGAGCTGAAGCGCTCGTACAGGGCGGAGGAGAGGACGTGGGCCGGCACCGCCTCGTCGATAGCCGCCCTGATCGTCCACCGCCCCTCGCCGGAATCGGACACGCGCCCCTGGAAGCCCTTGAGCGCCGGATCCTTGATGAGCGCGGAAGCGGACAGGTCGAGCAGCCAGGAGGCGACGACGCTACCCCGTCGCCACACCTCGGCGATGTCGGGCAGATTGAAGTCGTACTGGTAGTGCTCGGGATCGCGCAGCGGCGTCGTCTCGGCGTCGACCGCATGGCCCTGCTTGCCGATATTGGCGGAGCGCAGAATGCCGAGGCCCTCGGCGTACGCGGCCATGATGCCGTACTCGATACCGTTGTGGACCATCTTCACGAAGTGGCCGGCGCCGCTCGGTCCGCAGTGGAGGTACCCGCGCTCGGCGGTGCCGCCGATGGCTTCTCGCCCGGGCGTGCGGGAAATGTCGCCGGAGCCGGGAGCCAGCCTCGCGAAGATCGGATCGAGGTGCTTGACCACCGCCGCCTCGCCGCCGATCATCAGGCAATACCCGCGCTCCCGTCCCCAGACCCCGCCGCTGGTTCCGACGTCCACGTAGTGGATGCCCTTCGCGGCGAGCTCCCGCGCGCGCCGGATGTCGTCGACGTAGTAGGAATTCCCGCCGTCGATGAGGATGTCGCCGGGCGTGAGGTGCGGCAGAAGGTCCTTGATGGTCGTGTCCACGACCGCCGCTGGAACCATCAGCCAGACGGCCCGCGGCGTCTCCAGCTTCTTCACGAAATCCGCGATCGACGAGGCTCCGACGGCCTTGGCTCGAGTCAACTCCTCGACCGCCTTCGGCGACATATCGAAGACCACGCACTGGTGGTTGCCCGCGAGGAGGCGCAGGGCCATGTTCGCGCCCATGCGGCCGAGTCCGATCAGTCCGAGTTGCATCACCGACTCCTTTGTAGATCTGTTTGTGCGGCGAGTTCGGTTTCGTCCTTCATGTGGTCGCGGGCTACACGCTCGAGGGGGCTGTATGGTCGAGGGCCGTCCGTAGGCGTTTCATCGCGGCGACCACGCCCTCTCGGTCGCCGAAGATGGCCGAGCCCGCCACCAGCACGGTGGCGCCGGCTCGAACGACCAGCGGTGCCGTCGTCGCGTCGATTCCTCCATCCACTTCCACGTCGCACCCGGGCTTGTGCCCTTCGGTCAGCTCGCGTACCCGTTCGATCTTCGGCAGGGTCGTCCGGATGAATTGCTGGTGGCCGAAACCCGGGTTGACGGTCATGACCAGCACCTGGTCGAGGTCGTGGACGATTTCCTCCAGCACGGCCGACGGCGTCGCCGGGTTGATGGCGACCGCGACGCGCTTGCCCAGCGTCCTGATCCGCTGCACCGTGCGGTGCAGATTGTTGTTGCCCTCCCAGTGGACGAGGAACGAGTCGGAGCCGGCCGCGGCAAACTCGTCCAGAAAAGAGTCCGGGTCCGAGATCATCAGATGGATCTCGAGGGGCAGTTGCGTGATTCGCCGAAGGGACTCCACGATCGCCGAACCCATAGACAGATTCGGCACGAAGTGTCCGTCCATCACATCGACGTGGATCCGGTCGGCTCCACCTTGTTCCGCTTCAGCCACCTGCTGGCCCAAACGGGCGAAGTCAGCGGCAAGAATCGACGGGGCAATTTTCACGGTGCCTTTTTCCATTTGGCCCGCTCAAGTGTTGGACGCTTCAAAGATGCTCCGAACGGATGCATCCAACCGGGCGTTGTACTCAGCATCGGATTGTTGGGCCGACAGCCCTTCGACCAGCGCCCGCGAAAAGCTGGCCACGACGCCGTGATTCCTCCGCAAGCGCTCGTTGCCTTCTTCCCGTGAGTAACCGCCCGACAGCGCAACCACCCTCACGACCTTGGGATGAGCGACGAATTCGGCGTAGAGGTCGTCTTTCTCCGGTAACGTGAGCTTGAGCATGACGAGCTGACCGACCGGCAGTCGCTTGAGCTCCTCGAGGATGGCCGCTTTGAGCAGATCTTCGGCTTTGGCTTTTTCCAGGCAGTGAATATCCACTTCCGGCTCGACGATCGGCACGAGGTCCGCGGCGATGATCTGCCGAGCGACTTCGAACTGCTGGGCCACGATGTCCTTGATGCCCGCTCCGTTGGCTTGCTTGACGAACGAGCGCATCTTGGTTCCAAAGATGCGCTTCGCTTTGGCTTTGTCGAGCAGCGCGGAGAGCTCGGGCATCGGCTTCATCAACTGGACACCGCTTTTCTCCGCGGCCAGGCCCTTGTCCACCTTCAGAAAGGGCACAACCCGCTTCACGTTCCACAGATAGTCCGCGGTCGGCTGCCCCTCGACGTCCCTGTCTATCGTGTTCTCGAACAGGATGGCGCCGATGATGCGCTCGCCGGTGAAGCAGGGGCTCGTCATGATGCGCGTACGCATCTGGTGCACGATCGCGAACATCTCTGCCTCGCTTGACCACGCGTTCTCCTTGATTCCGTACGCACGCAGCGCGCTGGGCGTGCTGCCACCGCTCTGGTCCAGCGCCGCGATGAACCCGGGATGTGTCTTCATCTTCTGCAGCTGTTCTTTGTTGGCCATCTCGGTCACCTCTTGCTCTTGCTCTTCCGATAGCGCCGGATGAGGTTGTTCGTCGAGCTGTCGTGGCCGAGCTTGGGCTCCGTCTGGCTCTCGAGCTCGGGGATGATGTGCTGGGCCAGCACCTTGCCCAGCTCGACCCCCCACTGATCGAACGAGTCGACGTCCCAGATGGCGCCCTGGGTGAATACGCTGTGCTCGTAGAGCGCGACGAGCTTTCCGAGCGTCTCCGGCGTGAGCCGCTCGGCCAGGATCGTGTTCGAGGGACGATTGCCCTGGAACATCCGATGGGGGACCAGGCTGTCCGGCGTGCCCTCGGCCTTGACCTGCTCGCGCGTCTTGCCGAAGGCCAGCGCCTCGGTCTGTGCGAACACGTTCGCCAGCAAGAAATCGTGGTGCCGGCCGAGCGCGTTCAGGGGGTGGCCAAAGGCGATGAAGTCGCAGGGGATGAGACGGGTCCCTTGATGGATGAGCTGGTAGAAGGAATGCTGGCCGTTGGTCCCCGGCTCGCCCCAGTAGATCGGCCCGGTCGGGTAACTGATCTCGGCCCCCTCGCGCGTGACGTGCTTGCCGTTGCTCTCCATCGTCAGCTGCTGCAGGTAAGCCGGGAAGCGCTTGAGGTATTGCTCGTAAGGCAGCACGGCCACCGTCTCGGCGCCGAAGAAATCCGTGTACCACACCGTCAGCAAGCCCAGCAGCACCGGCAGGTTGCGCTCGAACGGGGCCGTGCGGAAGTGCTCGTCCACCTGGTGGAAGCCCTCCAGCATGGCGCGGAAGTTGTCGGGACCGACCGCGAGCATCGTCGACAGCCCGATCGCCGAGTCCATGGAATAGCGCCCGCCCACCCAGTCCCAGAATCCGAACATGTTCGCGGTGTCGATCCCGAACTCCGACACCTTCTGGGCGTTCGTGGAGACGGCGACGAAATGCTTGGCCACCGCCTTGCCCTCGCCGCCGAGCCCCGCGAGCAGCCACTGGCGCGCGCTCTCGGCGTTGGTCATCGTCTCCAGCGTCGTGAAGGTCTTCGACGAGGCGACGAAGAGCGTTTCCGCGGGGTTCAGGTCGCGGGTGGCCTCCACGAGGTCGGTCCCGTCGACGTTGGACACGAAGCGGAAGGTCATCGCGCGATCGCTGTAGTGCCTGAGCGCCTCGTAGGCCATGACGGGGCCGAGGTCGGAGCCGCCGATGCCGATGTTGATGACGTTGCGAATGCGCTTGCCGGTGTGCCCCTTCCACGCGCCGCTCCGCACCCGGTTCGAGAAGTCGGCCATCGCGTCGAGCACGGCGTGGACCTCGGGCACCACGTTCTTGCCGTCCACGACGATCGACGCGCCGCGCGGGGCGCGCAAGGCGACGTGCAGGACGGCCCGGTCCTCAGTCAGGTTGATCTTGTCTCCGCGGAACATGGCGTCGATACGTTCGCGCAGGCCGGACTCCTCGGCCAGTCGACGGAGCAAAGTGAGCGTCTCGTCCGTGACGCGATTCTTCGAGTAGTCGAGATAGATACCGACCGCCTCCGCGGTCAGGCGCTCGCCCCGCATCGCGTCGTCGGCGAAGAGCGTGCGGAGGTGCAGCGGTCGGATCTTCTCGTGGTGCGCCTGGAGCGCTTTCCACGATTGGCGCGCGGTCAATGGCAACATTCCCGTCATCGCTCGTCCCTTCATTTCTTGGGATGCGTTCAGCCCATCGTGCTTTAGCTCCCACAGGCGAAAACCCCCGAGGAAGGCGTTCGCGTTGTCCCCGGCCCGGCAGCCCGGCGGCAACGTGTCGAGCTGGTGGACGTTGCCGCCACCGAGAACGACGTCCTCGGGCTCGAGCGCGGCGACGAGACGACTGACGACGTCCTCGACGTCGCGCCGCCATTGCGTGAGCCCGTGCACCTGCAACCCGTGCAGTCCGACGTACTCGTCGAAGGTCCCGTTCCGGTACGGCAGGTGCCCCAGCTCCATCGGCTCCCCGATGCCCTCGACGATGAGGGTCGAGCCCAGGCCGGTTCCCAGGCCGAGAAAGAGCATCTTACCGCCCTGGTAGCTGCCCAGCGCTTGCATCGCGGCATCGTTGACAACCTTGACCGGGCACCCGAAGGCGGTCCGATAGTCGAATCCGACCCAGCCCGGGCCGAGGTGACGCGGCTCCACGACCGGGCGGCCGTGGAGCACCGGGCCCGGGTAGCCGATCGAGACCGCGTCGTACTTCCATTCCGCGGCGGCGGTCTTGACTCCGGCGACCATCTGCGCGGCCGTGAGCGTCGGCCCGGAGTCAAACTGGCGAGGGCTGTCCTGTCCGGTGGCGAGAATCTTCACGTGAGTCCCGCCGATGTCGACGACCAGCACGGGCATGGTGAGGCTCAGCTCGCCTTGGCCAGAGCGGCGCTCTTCCCGGCGATCACGCCCATGAGCTCGTGCCAGGAGCTGACGAACGACTTCGCGCCTTCGTCCTGGAGCTGGCTGCCGAGGGCGTCCACGTCGATGCCGGCGCCGGCGAAACGGGCCAACACTTCCTCGCAGTCGCCACCGTCGGCGGGCAACATCTCGCCGATCGCTCCATGATCGGCGAGCGCCTTCAAGGTGCCCTCGGGCATCGTGTTCACCGTGAACGGCGCCGCGAGCGACTTGATATAGAGGACGTCCGACGCACCGGGGTCCTTGGTGCCCGTGCTGGCCCATAGCAGGCGTTGCGGGCGGGCGCCGGCGTTGAAGACGCGCTGCCAGCGCGGAGAGCCGAGCAGCGCACGGTACGCCTTGTATGTCCGCTTCGCGATCGCGATGCCGAGCTGATTGCGCTGCGCCTCCGGCACTCTGTCCTTGACCGCCGCGTCCCACCGGCTGATGAACACCGACGCGACCGATTCGATCTCGGGCTGGAGTCCCGCGGCCACGCGGCGCTCGATGCCACGCATGAAAGCCTCGGCCGCCGCCAGGTAGTGCGCGGACGAGAAGAGGAGCGTCACGTTGATCGGTATGCCCGCGAAGATCGCCTCCTCGATCGCCGGCAGCCCTTCCTTGGTGCCTGGGATCTTGATGAGGAGGTTCGGTCGTCCCGCCCTGGCGTGCAGGGCTTTGGCGGCGGCGAGAGTGCTGGAGGTGTCGTGGGCGAGCAACGGCGATACTTCCAACGACACCCAGCCGTCCACGCCGCGGGTCCGGTCCCAGATCGGGCGAAACAGATCCGCGGCCCGCGTCAGGTCCTCCAGCGCCAGCTCGAAGAACAAGTCCTCGCCCGACTTGCCCTCCCTGAGCTTCTTCCGGATCGCGGCGTCGTAGGCCGAGCTGTTCTTGATGGCGTGGTCGAAGATCGTCGGGTTGGACGTGAGCCCCGTCACGGAGAGCTCGTCGATGTAGCGCTTGAGCGTGCCGCTCTCTAGCAAATCGCGTGTGATGTTGTCGAGCCAGAGACTCTGGCC
>WNFT01000895.1_pt1 | contig 25206 bp, 21 predicted proteins | sample 5400191 | NCBI WGS metagenome assembly WNFT01 (sample SAMN13153359, study PRJNA577476) | soil metagenome | isolation source: 80 cm saprolite under Madrone tree | place: USA:California | collected 2016-06-14 | reverse complement strand
CGGCAGGAGGACCTGCTTGGCCGCATCGAAAACGAGATTAAGGTGCATACGACCATCGAGGCAGAGATTTTCTATCCGGCTTTCAAGGCGGCCATGCGTTCCAGGTCCGATCAAGAGCTTTATTACGACGCACTTGAAGAGCACCATGTAGTGGATCTCGTGATGCCTGAAGTTAAGAGAGCCCCTGTGGCGACCGAGAAATTTGCGGCGAAGGCCAAGGTGCTGAAAGACCTGATCGAGCACCATGCCGCGGAGGAAGAGACGGAAATGTTTCCAAAAGCCCGGAAGGCCATGGACACAGCGGAGCTGAAGCAACTTGGGCAACGGATGCGAGATCGCAAACGGCAGCTCACTACCCGCGGAACGCTATTTCGTGCCGCGTGAAAAATGGGGGGAAAGGGATAAGCCGCAGACTACGCGAATTACGCGGATGGGCGCATCCAAAGGTTTTTAAGCACCCATCCGCGTAATTCGCGTAGTCTGCGGCTTATCCTTTCCCGCCATTTTTTCATTTCACCTCGGGGAATCGTACGCGGGCATTCAGCAACGGAAGCTGGTTCTGACGCAGTTCCCAATTGTTCGGCGCAGTCTGAACCTCGAACGATTCGAGCATATAGGGCAAACCCTCCGACTCGAGAGGCGAATTCACATCCGTGACATGGAAATGCAGATGCGGCTCTGTGCTGTTGCCTGAATTGCCCACCAGCCCGATCACCTGGCCTCTTCGTACCCTGTCGCCAACCTTGACACGAAGACTTCCCGGCTGCATGTGCGCATAGAATGCGAAGCGGCCGCCGCCAAGATCCAGGATGACGTGGTTTCCGCCTATCGTTTCAGGAGTGATCGGCACGGCGCGCGAAGCCGGCCCTGGTATATTCTCCGGAATGCCGTCCTTTATCGCAGCCACCACTCCGTCGGCGACAGCGAGGATATCGTTGCCGTAAGCCTTGTGAGTTTTGTTGTCCTTCTCATCTCCGTCGAACGTTCTTCCGTTGGGATTGATCTGAACCCAGTCGATTGCGAACCGTTGGGCAATGTGAGTGCTTCCGTTCAGAGGGATCAGGGCGCGCCGGTGAACGGAACCATTGGCGGGTCCATTTGCAGCGATCCAGTTTTCTCCTCGCAAGGGAGGTCCTAAAACGATCGGCTTCGCTGTGGAAACGGCAACGGCGGCCCCCGTGAGCGTTTGATTTCTTCCTGTGAGGCGATGACGAAGCGCAGCGGGAACGGGCGCGCCTGGGTCGAGCGTGATCCAAAGGTAAGCGATAGCGCGCATCCCCGGGCCGATGACCCGGTTATCCGTCAGGTTTGCAGCGCCGGGCCGCGCCAGCAAGGAGTTCAAGTCTGCGCCCTCGAAGCTGGCAACCGTTGTTTCTCCATTCAGCACTTCGAGTTTGCTCAAGGGGAGCTCGAGTCCAGCCAGGTTGGTGACATGCAGTTCGTAAACAAGGTGGATCTTGCCGTCCGCTGGAAAGGGCGTTGGCGCGACGGGCACCGTCATTTCGACAGGGATTCCGAAAGGACTGTTCGCTGCCGCGGCAGCAGCAGCCGCGTCCGGCGGCTTTGGCGCCTCTGCGACCGCAGAGGTGCGCGTCAATTCGAGAGGCAATTTAGGTCCGCCCTGTGTCCAGGTGCCTTTGAGCTTTGTCTTGTCCTCGCTTATCGACCCCTCGAACGTTCCATTCACGGCCTTCACTTCGAGCCGAACCGAATCTCCGGTCTGCTGAATCTTGTCCACCGGAATCCTGACGCCGCCTTGATCGAGACTTGTCAGCGTGCCGAGATAAAGATCATCTGCAGCCTTCGAAATGTTGAGAACAAGACGAAGCTGATTCGGACCCGCTGCCAGCGCTCCTTCCCATCTGCCTTCGAGGCCCGCGGGTGTTTGAGCGTAAGTCAGGGTTACGGCCGTGCAGGCTGCTATTACATAAATGATGAGTCGCTTCATTCATCTCCCTTTCCAGAGCATCCAGTATTTCATATTCAAGCTTCGACGACCTTCAGGCGTGTTTCGTCTACAAGACGTGCCAAAATTGTGATGAAATGACCGAACGATGAGAGTTCTCGCACTCACGCTTCTTTTGCTGGCCGGAGATTTGAAGTCTGAACTCAATGCTCTGATTGAAACGGAGCGGGCATTTGCTCGATTGTCCGTCGCCGGCGGGACGCGGGACGCGTTCCTCGCCAATCTCAACAACAATTCGATCATCTTCCGTCCCCACGCAGTTCCAGGGAAGCTGTGGATGGAAAAGAATCCACCACCTACATCGCAACTCAACTGGCAGCCGGCCTTTGCAGACATTGCGAAGTCCGCTGATCTCGGTTACACAACCGGGCCTTGGGAGATCCGGCGTACTCCTCAAGATGCTCCTGCCGGGTTTGGACATTACGTCACCGTTTGGAAAAAGCAGCCGGATGGAGCATGGAAGATAGCCATCGACATCGGAATCAGCCATGCAGCTTCTGCGAAGCCTGCATCTGTCGAATCGCCCAGGATTGGATCCGATGTCGAGCAGCGCCACCCGGAAAATGAGATTCAGGCCGCACGCGGGGCTTTACTCGATGCCGAGCGCGCCTTCTCGGCAAGCACCGAGACCTACTTGAAAGTGCTCGCCGAAGACGCGCGTCTGTATCGCAACAATAGTTTTCCGTTTGCAGGACAGGCTGCCATACGCCGCGCATTGGCGGACAACAAGGGGACCTTCCTTTGGAAGGTCATCAATGCGGATGCGTCGGGTTCGGTCGACCTTGGATACACCTATGGAACCGCGGAGTTCAAACCGGCGGACACATCGAAGGCGGTCGAGCGAGTCAATTATCTGCGCATCTGGAAGCGCCAGGCCGGCGGCGATTGGAAAGTAGTTCTGGACCTGCTCAGTTAGACCCGGAGGAACACCATGTCGGAAGTTGCTTACATTTCGAACGTGCGGATTGAACGTCGCCGCGGGCCGCTGCGCCTTGCATACCTGCCGGGCGAGGCGAATCCCGTAATATTCAGCGTTCATGGGAACATCGCAAAGCACTACGGCGTCGACGAAAACGCCATCGGTGAATCTCACGCCGCAACGCTGGACTACGTCGTTGCGGCGGTGGGTGGGTGAATGGTTGGAACCTTTGGGGGCGCGCTGGAAGCGCGCAAGATCAATGCAAGTGACGGGAATCTCACGGCCGATGTTCGAGGTGAAGTCGAGACCGAGGACGGTGTCCTGGTAATCAAGCGTGTTCACGTCGCCTTCACGCTTCGCGCTTCAGCCGGCGTTCGTGAAACTGTCGAACGCGTCCACGGCGTTTTCGCGAACAGGTGTCCGGTATATCGGAGCCTTTACACTGCGATTCAGATTACGTCCTCATACACCCTGGCTCCGGGTTGAACGCGGGCTAAAGCCCGCGACTACATTGGGGACGGGGCATCGTGCGTGCCGGGCGCATCGTGCATGCCGGGTGCAGCGTGCATGCCGGGTGCAGCGTGCGTGCCGGGGGCGGCGCAAATGCCGGGTCAATTCTAAGTGTAGTCGCGGGCTTTAGCCCGCGTTTGTACGTGTGATAATATTCGCGGGACCAGGACCTTAATCCAAAGGAGATATTGCCATGGAAAGAAAGAAAGCGAGCGATTTCCATCCTGAACTTCTGGGTCTTTTCGACCGTTACATTCATGGTGGAATTAGCCGCCGTGAGTTTCTGGACGGCGCCCAAAAGTTCGCGGTTGGCGGCCTAACCGCTGCGGCGATTCTGGAGAGCCTTCAGCCCAATTACGCTTTGGCCGAGCAAGTCTCGAAGACTGACAGCCGGATCAAGGCGGAATATACGAGCTATCCTTCACCGAAGGGCAACTCGATGACCAAGGGTTATCTGGTTCGCCCGGCCAATGCCCGCGGCAAGTTGCCCGGCGTGCTGGTCGTGCATGAGAATCGGGGTCTCAATCCTTACGTAGAGGATGTGGCGCGGCGACTCGCGGTCGCGAATTTCATCGCCTACGCGCCGGACGCCCTCGCACCCCTGGGTGGATATCCGGGTGACGACGAAAAGGGCGGCGCGGATTTTGCCAAGCTCGACGGAACAAAGCGGACCGAGGATTTCGTTGCAGCGGCAGAATATTTGACGAAGCTTCCCGACTGCACCGGCAAGATTGGCGCTGTGGGCTTCTGCTTCGGCGGAGGCGTGGCCAATACTCTTGCGACGCGACTTCCTCAAGTGGCTGCTGCAGCACCGTACTACGGCGCGCAGCCTCCGGCTGCCGAGGTGGCCAAAATCAAGGGTGCGCTCTTGATTCACTATGCCGGTGACGATCAGCGCATCAATGCGGGCTGGCCCGCCTATGAAGCCGCTCTCAAGGCGAACAAGATTCCCTACCAGATGTTCATGTACGACGGCACTATGCACGGCTTCCATAACGACACAACGCCGCGTTATGACAAAGCCGCTGCGGAGCTTTCCTGGTCGCGCACACTGGCTCACTTCAACAAGTACCTGCGCACGTCGTAGGAGCTAATTCGGGGACAGACGCATAAATCACCTAATTACATCAAGAGCTGTTAAACGTAATTAGGTGATTTATGCGTCTGTCCCCGAATTAGCTCCCCCCAAATGAGCCGAACGCTACTCCTGCACCTCCGATCGGAACTGAAGCAGGCGGCGGATCCGAGCAAAGCCCCCCAAATGCAGAAGTACATGAAATCGGCAATGCCATACCATGGCGTGCCGGGGCCTGTCTTGCGTCAGGTCTTCAAGGAAGTGTTTGCGAGCCTGAGCTTTTCCGACGCTGACTCCTGGAGGGATACCGTCCTGTACATCTGGCATAATGCCCGTTTCCGTGAAGAGCGGTATGCGGCGATCGCGCTTTGTGAATGGAAAAAAGCGAAGGCTTTCCAGACACTCGAGACTCTGCCCATCTATGAGGAGATGATCGTTACGGGCGCCTGGTGGGACGTTGTGGACGTGCTCGCTTCGCGCTGCGTCGGGTTGCTGCTGAGCCGGTACCCCAAACCTGTCGGCAAGGAGATGCTCCGCTGGAGCCGCTCTGAGGACATGTGGAAGCGCCGTACGTCCATCATTTGCCAGCTTGGTTTTAAGGAAAAAACCGATCTCAAACTCTTGTATGCGTGCATCGAGCCGTCGCTCGGTTCGAAAGAATTTTTTCTCCGTAAGGCCATCGGATGGGCGCTTCGGCAGTATGCGTGGAGCAATCCTGATGAAGTGCGCCGTTATGTTCGGACGCACGAGCACGAACTCAGTCCCTTGAGCAAACGTGAGGCGCTGAAGAATATATGATTCCCGAACTCGCCACCTGGCAGTGGATCCTCGGATTGTTCAGCGCGCTCGCCATCGGGATTGCAAAGACCGGGATGCCGGGAATCAGTACGATGGTGGCTCCGCTCATGGTGCTCATGGTCGGCGATGCGCGGCACGCCGCCGCCTGGACTCTTCCGATTCTCAGCACCGCCGATATCTTCGCAGTGATCTACTGGCGCCGGCACGCGGATGCCCGCAAGCTCTTTTCGCTGATTCCGTGGGTAGCCGTGGGAATGCTTGCAGGTGCGCTGGCGCTCAGTCTCAACGAACAAGTTCTCCGTCCCATGATTGGAGTTGTCGTACTCATCATGCTGGCCCTGCACATCCAGCGGCGTCGAAATCCGTCCGGACAAATCGTGGGCAGTCCGTCGTTCTACGGCATTGCTGCCGGATTTGCCTCGACCATAGCCAATGCTGCCGCTCCGGTGATGAACATGTACCTTCTCGGCCGGCGATTAGGGAAAGAACAGTTTGTGGCCACGGGAGCCTGGTTTTTCCTGGTTGTGAATCTATCGAAGGTGCCGATCTACTCGTGGTATCACCTCTTCAGCCGTTCCTCCCTGGCCTTCGATGCTCTCATGATACCGGCCGTCATTTGCGGCGCCGTTACAGGTCTTTGGCTCGTTCATCGCGTCCCTCAGCGCGTCTTCGAGTTACTCATCATCGTGCTTACAGCCGTGTCCACAGTTTTGCTCTTTCGCTAACGGAACGCGGGCTAAAGCCCGCGACTACACTTTGGACAAGGTTCGTCTCAATGTGGTCGTGGGCTTTAGCCCGCGTTCGCCAAATTGGGCGCATCAACGGCGTACGAGATCGTTCAGGATGGAAGGAAGACTTTCGACGAAATACCGGACCTCCGGCACATAGTTGAAAGCGAGCCAAAAGCCAAGAATCAGGCAACCAAGCCACACCGTTCCACCCCACACCGCGGGGAGACCATAGTAGCGGCCTTCCCACCGATGCCATCCGCGAAATGCAGCTTTGAATGGGCCGATGACAGCGCTGTACAAAACCACGAGAATCAGTATTCCAGCCCAGAGCGGAATTCCCACCGGAACCGGCCAGCCCAAAACCGCGCCTGTGGTGACGAGCGATATCAGCGCGAGAATAAAGATCACGGTCAATACGGCGATGATGATTCCGAATACCGGCAGCATCACTGCGGTGACAATCTGCGAGGCATTATCCATTTTCGGCGGTGGGGCACCCTGTGCCCACCAGCGTGCCTGTCTCGCCGTCTGCCTCGCTGTCCGGCGAGCCTGGTGGGCTGCTCGACGCATACTCCGCTTCCACTCTTTCCAGTCTTTTCCGCCAGGTCCGGATTTCCGCCACCACTCCTCGGAATCCTTCTTGAAATTCGCGTAGTGCTTTCTTGCCTGGTCGACAAGTTCTTGAGCGTTGAAGGGCAGTCCGTATGCCTCGGCGCGCTCTTCCGACGTTTCCGCGTATGGGATGATGATCATTGCGGCCATATAAACCAGGGCAAAGAAACCGGCTGAAACGATAGTGAGGACGACGAAGGCCAATCGCACGAGCGTGACGTCAACATTGAAATAGACGGCCAGCCCCTTGCACACTCCGGCAATCATGGCACCCTCATGGATCAGGTAGAGCCGCCTGGGCGCGCCTGTGCCGGCCTTCGTTTTGTTTTCCGCCCCTTCCTCTTTTTCCGATTCCGCTTCACTGCCTTTGCCTGCGCCGGCATCAACACGGCCCATTTCCATCAGGATTTGATCGATCTCCGATCTGGTCACGACGTTCTTGCTAGGCGTCAGGTGCTTGGTGCATTTGTCTGCGATCGCCTGTTCCAGATCCGCCATGATTTCGACCAGGTCTGGATTGTCTTTGAGTTTCGCCTCGGCGTCAGCGAGGTATTCGTCGAGAGCGTTGTAGCCGCTCTCTTCAACCTGGTACGCGTTGCCGTTCAGGTTGACTGTGATGACTTTGTTCATAGTTAGTTTCCTAACTCGTCGATGGTCGCGTTGATCTGCTTCCAATATTCGTTCAGCTCCGTAAGCTGTGACTTTCCTTTTGCAGTCAGCTTGTAATACTTGCGGGGCGGGCCGGCTTCCGATTCCTTCCACTGGTAATCGACCAGATTCTCCCGACGCATCTTGCTGAGCAGGGGATACAGTGTCCCTTCCTGAGTAGCAAACTCTGTGTCGCTGAGGCGCTTCAGCATGTCCGCCACGTACACTTTGTCAGCGGAGATGATCTTCAGGATCAGAAACTCCAGCAGTCCTTTGCGAATCGGTCCGAGCTTTCCGTCGAGGCTCATGGTCAGTCAAAGCTACCTTGGACTGACAAGGTACAGCCTATCAAAAGGGTGTCAAGACAGATTTCGAGGACTGAAACCCGCGCTGTTCATGGGCGGCCTTTATCAAAACGCTTGACGCGTATGGGTCGTCACCGTTAATACTCGCGACACGATGACTTCATCAGCCGTATTGATCTGCCTTCTGATTTCGATGCTCCAGCAGTTCCGGATCGAAGACCTTTCATCGTCCCCTTCAGCCTGAACTACATTTTTTAGAGTAATTTCAGCTGTAGTGACAGTACGACGGCGAAGCCACCTGGTGGCACGTTGGGTGCACCCAGGTGGAATTTGCAGTGCACCGGATAACGCCGTCGATAGAACCAGTTCCTTTATTTCCGGCGCAGGACTCCTCCTTACTTTAGGTGCGAAATTTGCAGGCGGAAATTCTACCTGCCGAGTTTTGGGAGGTTGTACATTCCGTTTTTCGTCTAAGGAGGGCGACCATGCCTGAAGCAGGAGGAGTAGCTGATGACAAGCTTTTGATCGAAAGCACAATCGAAGAACTCGAGTCGTTAGTGGCCCCTACCGTTGTTTGGGGCACCTGACCTGAGTCCAGGGAGGACATCCATGATCGAGATCGAGATTGAAATAGAAGAACTTGACCAGTTGATCGCCCCCGGAGTTGTTTGGGGCACTTAGCAAATTGATTGTAGGCGCCGGCTAAAAGCCGGCGCCTACAATTTCCAGTCTTCTGCCTACAGCTAGAACAACAGACGCAATGCCAGCTGAACGGTTCTCGGATTTCCCGACAGGAACCCGCGAATATTGTTGAATTGCGGGTTGGAGACGAGAAGGAAAGTCGGGGTCACGCCAAAACCCATTCCCGTGCCGAGCGTCGATATCGGCATTCCGGTGAACTGCGCGTGATTGAAAAGATTATATCCGTCGCCGCGCACTTCGATCTTCGCGCGGTCACGGTACTGGAATCTCTTCACAATTGCCAGATCGACATTGCGGGTATCGTCCAGCAGAATGGTCGGACGCGTCGTGGAGAACGTTCCCGGGCCACCGGCAACGAATTGCGCGTTAGGATCCAGCGCAAGGAATGCGACGGTCCTCCCCGAGCTATTGGTAAGAGGGGTGACACCGGTGCTTGTACCTGCAACTCCGCTTGGGTTGATGAACACACCGGATCCAAGAGGGTTGCCATCCATGCCGCTATCCACTGCGCTGAAAAGCGGGACCTTCGGAAATGTTGCATAGGTCACGGTGCCCATGATCGAGAGATTGGCAACTACGTCATGGACGATGCCGGTCTTGTAAGGCAGCATCGATGCGATGTCGAAGATCGAGGTCACTGTGGCCCGATGCTTCAAGTTCCAGGGTGCCTGTTCCTTCCTGCGCCCGAAGGCGAGGTCGAGCGGGGTCCCTGTCGCGTCCGTGCGAAGGTCGCTGTAAGTGTATTGCGCCGAGACCTGGGTGCCGGCCGTGAACGTTTCGGTGATCTTCAGCGAGGCGGCGTTATACCAGGACGTGCCGTCGGGGCGCACGGTCGCGATAGGGGTTGTGAATCCCGCAGCGGTGAACGCATTGCCGCTGGCTGCCAGACCGTCCTGTGTCACCGTCAACGAATTAAGCGTTGCCGGTCCTGGATTGGTAAAGAACACCGGCAGATTCGCTGCGGCGGTCACTCGGGTCGTATTGTTCAATATGGCGTCCAGCGGTTCATGCACTCCATGGTGGCCCATGTATTTGGCCTCCACGCCCAGCTTATTGAAAAAGCTACGGGACACGGCGCCGTTCCAGAAGATGGTGTATGGCAGCTTCTGGTCGAAAACGAACGAGCCAACCGAGGCGCGACCTGTTGTTGGAGCCGGTACACCACCCGATGCAAAGAAGCCGGGAGTGTTGAGGGCCGCACTCGTCGTCGCGCCAACGATCATGTTAGGCGCCATGAACGATGCCGTTCCGTTGAAGGCCGATACGTTGAGGGCGTCGTACAACATGCCGAACCCGCCGCGGACTACGGTTTGTGATCCCGAAGGCGACCATGCAACACCGACGCGAGGAGCGAAGTTCAGCGTATCCGTATTCGGTTTTCCGAACACGATCAGTCCGGGCACGCTCAGACCCGACAGGGTGCTCTGCTGCTGCAGGCTCGTCGGAATCGTTGCATACTCGTAACTGACGCCCAGTTCAACGTCCATACCTCTGTATCTCACGGTATCCTGAGCGAACGCGTAAAACGCCGTCTGGTGATTTGTGAACTCCGTGGAACCGAAGAAGCGCCGGGCGCCTGCATCAGGAGCCAGATCGCGCAAAAATCGATCGAGACTCGAAAACGCGACATTGCCGCTGGTGCCTGAAAAGTTGCCGAACACGGATAGCCGACGCCGCACATCCGCGCCGAACCGGAGGTGATGACCCATCGGCATCCAGTCCGCTCCCCCTGCGGCCTGATACATGTTCGTTCGTGCCCGCCCAACCGGTACATTGGATCCGAGCACCATTCCCAAATTCTGAATGCTGATATTCGGAAATGCCGTCTGTCCCGGGAAGATGAAATCTCCGCCGCCAATTTTTTGATCGAGACGGTTGTACCCCACATTCCCATTGAAAGTGAGTGCCGGAGTCGGCGTGGCCGTATAAGTCACAGCGCCCAGCAGAGCTCGTTTGTGGCCGGGAACCGCAAACGCAGGAAGGCCGGAATTGAACGTATCCGTGCCCGTGTCATTATGCACGTATCGCACACCGAGTGCGGAATGTCCGCGCATGTTCCAATCGAAATTGGCAAGCCCGTTGAATTGATCCTGGCTTACCTTGGAACTGGTGTTTACAAAACCGAGAGGGATGGTCACACCGTTGACCATAGTTGTCGTAACCGCTGTGGTCGGAACCTGAAGGCTGTTTCTCAGCACGGCCAAATTCGTAGCGGATACCCCGTTAATGGTTGCGGCCCTGGCGAATCCCACGTCGGTTGGCGCGAGCACCGGGCCCACCAGCAGGTTGTCGAACCGCAAGGGGATGTATTCGAAATCCGCAAACGCGAACACGCTGTTTTTAATCACAGGGCCGCCTGCCTTTGCGCCGTAGCGGTTCTGGTCATAGCGGCGATCGCGGCCCGTGCTGCCTAGCGCGGGCTCCACGGCATTGAGCTTTCGATTGTTCAGATAGTCATAGACGCCGCCGTGCCACTGGTTCGAACCGCTGGTCGCGATGAGGTTCAGTTGTCCTCCTGTAACATGGCCAAACTGGGGTGACATATTGCCCTGCATCAGGGCGAAATCCGTCGTCGCTTCGTTCGAGACGGTGACCAGCGGCCCCGGTAGAGCCTGGTTGTTGTTGTCGGTTCCCTGGACATGAAAGTTGTTGTCGGTATTTGGCCGCCCGCCAACCGCAGGGCCGACACCGACCTGTTGAATGGAACCGGGGGTAACGCCTTCGCTGAGCAGCGACAGATTGTAGGCTCCGAAAAACTGGCCTGCCTTGCTGATCGCGTTCGGTTGCGGCAGTAACTCGATTTGAGTCGAGCTGAAGGCCGTCTTGATTGGTGCGGTAGTAGTGTCTGCGACCTTGGTTTCCGCGGTCACCTGGAGATTGCCTGAGGCGTTCTGTTGTAAGGACAAGTCATTTGTCGTACCCGCGTCCACACTTGTTTCGGGGCCGGTCAATGTTGTTTGCCCGCGCTGACTCTGCACCGTGTATTTGCCGGATCCGAGACCTTCGACTGCAAACCTCCCGTCACTGTCAGTAGTCGCTTCGCGCTCGGTACCGGTCGTGGTGTTACGGACTATGACGGTGACACCTGAAAGAGGATTACCGGCTGTGTCCGTCACTCGTCCCTTGATCTGGCCCTGTTGCGCCTGTGCAACAAGCACCGCAGGCAAGACCACGAATAACAATCCAGCCACACAGACCAATAGAATTCTCTTCACCATGAACCCTCCATTTTCTAGATCGAACATCTTTATAGGCTAGGTGGATAGCAAGGTCTCTACCATCAGACACGCGGAAACAGTCTTGTAGAGGAATGTCCGATGAACTGAGGGTGCACTTTTCGGTAACAGGAAAGGACAGAAACTGTGTACGCGCCGGCCACAGACGGCAGCTTTAGCCGGCGCGGGCTGCTAACGGCCGTCGATGTTGGCCAAAACGTCCTCGTGGGCGCACAAAAACAGGCGGCGCGGGCGGAAAGAGAGTGGAACCGTGATGTCCTCGTATGAATTGCCGGTGAGACGGACGACCCCAAGCCGGCTGATGTTCTTGTTGTCCAGTTCCGTGTAGATCGGTACCGGCATCTTGAAGGAATTGGAGACCTCGCTTTGAGTCACGCGTAGTTTCAGAAGGTTCTGTTGGCCGGATGGCTCTAATTGGTAATCGATCTTGTATCGAGGAATCTGGGTTCCATAGACGAATTCGTTAAAGAACCAGTCCATCTTCTGATTGTTGTCGAGATCCACTCCTGCGTCTGTTGAAGACAAACGTCGCGGCATCCCGGTGAATGGTCAGGTCTTTGACGGAAACGGCCTCGCCGCTGAGTTTCGCTGCACGCAACTGCGTGTAAGCCGCGTCACGCTGCTGAGTGTTTTGTGGAAGTCCCGTGGCAGTGACGGAAGCTGCCGAGAGAAGCAAAAGCAGCGATGCGGCGGCAAGAAAACGGTTCTTGCAAGACACTTTGATACCTTGTCACGAGGACACTTGTTCCGAAAATCACAAAGAGACAAAGGCGGCGAACGCGGGCTAAAGCCCGCGACTACATTTTGGATTGACCTTGATTCCCAATGTAGTCGCGGGCTTTAGCCCGCGTTCGCCGCCTTTGTCTCTTTGTGGTTTCCTGGTTACCTGGGGGCTCTGAGCGTCAACTTTTGCACTCGCCAGTTGCTGAGCTCGCCGACGAGCAGCTCGTTGGGATTGCGGCAATCGATGGAGTTGACCAGCCCGAACTCCTTCGGTAGTTTGCCTCCGCTGCCGAATTTACCGAGCACGCTCCCCGTCAGATCCACTTTGTAAATGGCCGCGTCTTCCATCCCTTCCGGATCGCCCGTGTGAGCGACATACAGGACCTGCTGCGGCCCGGGAGTGATGCAAAGCGCGGTCGGCGTGCCGACGTTCTGGAACTGCGTCTTGAACCTGCCTTCAGTGTCAAAGACCTGGATACGCTTGTTACCCTCGTCCCCGACGTACACGTTGCCCTGTGCGTCGATGGCGATTCCATGCACGATGTTGAACTGGCCCTGGCCGGTTCCGCGCGAGCCCCAGTTCTTGAGCCACCTGCCGCTGCGATCGTACTTCGCGACACGCGCGTTACCGTATCCGTCGGTCACGTAGATGTTGCCCTGCGCATCCCACGCGACATCGGTCGGCCGCACAAAAGTCTCGCCCTCCACTCCCGCTCCCGGAAGTGGCGGAGGGCCGCCACGGCCGCCGCCGCGTGCGCCACCACCCCCACCGTCTCCTCCTCCATCTCCCCCTCTCCCGCCGCCGCGTCCTGGTTCGGGAACGGGCTGGATGACCGGAATGCCGGTTGGAAGCGGATCCAGACGCGGATTCGGTACTGTCACCGCCTCGGGTTTGCGGCTAAGAACCATTTGCACGCGTCCATTCGCGTCGAATTTGATGACCTGCGTGGACATTTGATCGACGACCCAGACGTTGTCCTGCGCATCGACACGCACCTGCTGCGGCTGCAGGAAGCCGTAAATGCCCGTTCCGAACTCGCGCACGAACTTGCCAGAGCGATCGAACTGTAAAAGACGGCCACCGCCGTGTGACACCGCGCGCGACGTTGCAATCGTGATCGTCGGATTTCCCGTGCGTGTGTAAACGTAGATGTCGCCTCGCGAGTTCGTCGCCACCCCGGCGACCTCGCCGAGATGAATAGTGTCCGGCATCGTCAGCGGGCTCGGGTTCGAGTCGAACGGAATCGTCGGGACCGCCTGCTGAGCCGAAGATACGCCGCCGGTGAGAGCGAGTGCGGCAGCAATGAGGAAAATCACTGACCATTTCATATGTCTCTCCTTATTTCGACCCGGACGCGGCTGGCTGTATTTTCTGTGGGTTCAAGATGATCTTCTGTGCGCGCCACGCCGAGATTTCCGACACAAACAGTTGATCGGCGTTGCGGCAGTCGATTTCGTGAACGGTCTGGAACTCGCCAAGATTTTTGCCCGCCTTGCCGAACTTTCCGATGATGCGGCCGTCGAGTTCCATCTTGTAGATTTCGCCGGTGATCTCCCAGGACGCTGCCGGATTGGCATCCGGGTTCGAGTTCGATGAGTAAAGGTATTGGTGCGAACCTGGCGAAACGCATACAGTCCAGGGGCTGCCGACGTTGGTATACATCGTCTTGAGCTCGAGGTCGTTATTCAAGACGACGATGCGGGCATTGCCCCGATCGGCCACATAGACGTTGCCTTGCGCGTCTGATGTAATCGAATGCGGCGTGTTCAACTGATTCGGCCCCGGTCCGCGTTCACCCGCAAACTGTCCCAGAAATCGCCCGTTCTTGTCGTACTTCACCACGCGCGAGTTGACGTAGCCGTCCGAGATGAAGATGTTGCCCTGCGCGTCCCACGTGACATCGGTTGGGCGTCCGAATCTGTATTTCTGATTGAGGACCGGCGGGAAGTTAGTCTGGACAGCGCCGGCAACAGGCTCTGGCCGCCGTCCAAGCACCATCACGACACGTCCCGCGGGGTTGAACTTCATGACCATGTTCGTTCCCTCGTCCACGATCCAGACGTTGTCCTGGGCATCGACGCGGACCTGGTGGGCGAACTCGAACCCGTAGAGGCCCTGGCCCCACTCCTTCAAGAAGTTGCCGTTTGGATCGAACTCGAACAACCGGGTGTCGCCACTGCGGTGGTACACGAACACGTTCCCTTTGGAATTGGTCGCGATACCGATTCCCTCGCCGAAGTACATATCCGGCGGAAGCTTGAAGAAATTCGGCACCGAGGTGTGTGGAATAATCGGAACGTTTTCCGCTGTCGCCTTCGTCTGGGCCACCAGCATCGGCGTGCATAGCACCATGACCACTACGCAGAAAGTTAGTACTCGCCTCATAGGGACCTCCCAAAAAGAACTGCTTAAGTGTGTGGGAAATCTATACCCATTGATTCAATACTTCAAGGACGAAGGCGCGCGACCTAACTGTAGCGGCGGTCTATGACCGCGGGAAAAACCGGCGCTCACAGAGCGCCGCTACAGTAAGAATCTATGCTCGCAGAAAAAAAGCGATCGTCACCGTCACGCTGATGATCACAACAATGGCGCGAACGACGGAAGGATTCATCCGTCGCGCCACGCGTGCGCCAAGGTAGCCGCCAGCCACGGCAGCAACGAGCATCATCGCCGTCTGTAGCCACCAGATCTTACCTGCGATGATGAAGCAAACCACAGCGGCGGCATTCATGACCCCTCCGAGCAGCGTTCTGTTCGCATTCAGCGCATGGATGTCGCTGAGGCCGGCAAGCGACCACGCCGCTAGAAGAATGATGCCCACGGCACCCCCGAAGTAGCCGCCGTAAACGGCAGCAAGGAACTGCACCACGATGAGCGTCTTCGGACTGATCCCCGACCGGCGTTTCAGGAGGCCCGCGGCCTGCCTTCCGAAAGCGAAGGTCAATGTCGCAATCAGTAGCAGCCAAGGAATGATGACGTCAAAAGACCTCTGCGAGGTGTAGAGCAGCAACAACGCGCCGGTGATTCCGCCGAGAATACTCACCACCAGAGCCGCTCTGAAAGACACTCCTTCCGGAGTCTTGAAGTCTTTCCGATACGCCCATGCGCTTGCGAACACGCCTGGGAAAAGCGCGACCGTGCTCGATGCATTCGCAATGACAGATGGAACTCCAGTGAAAACCAGCGCAGGGAAAGTCAGAAACGATCCCCCTCCAGCTACGGCGTTCATCAGGCCGGCGCCAAGCGCGGCTCCAATCAATAAAAGGTAAGAACTCATGCAGGAACGCGCTGAGCGCCCCTGACGTACACCAGGACACCTACGGCCAGAATGAATGAAAAATAGCTGGCGGCCTGTACCGCGCCAAGGGGCTTATTGAATAGAACGACGTCGAAGCAAAAGCTCCACACAACCGAGGTCAGTCCGAAGGCGCCGGCAATTGCTGCGGGGAGGAACGAATAGGTCTTTGTCTGAAAAAACTGGGAAATCACTCCAAATATGCAAACGGCAGCAATCACCGGCACCTGGGTGGACCGAGGCGTTTGAAGATGACCGTGCTTCAAAAGCAATGCAGTGATAATAAGGAACACGCTCAGCATCCAAACCACCACACTGGCTGCGAACCTTTGGGCTGAGGCTCGAAGCGCCGTGAACGACATCGCCCCCGTCACTGAAGCGCAAAGACCGACAATCCACACAATGCCGGGGATTCCGCTGCCCAGGCTCGTGACAGACACGACCGCAACAACCACTGCAATCATTTCCGCAAGCATTATTTTTTCGGAAAGGAATACGGCAGCCAGGAACATCACGAACACCGGCGCCAGGTTGAGCAACGATGACGCGATACCTATGTCGGTTGCCTGAAGCGTCCAGTAGTAACAGAGAATGGAGACGGAAGACGCGATTGTTCGCAGCCACAGCGGCCATGCGATCTTTTGCACGAGCAATGACCGGCTCCGCATCGCCGGTCCGAGGAACGCAATGAATCCGGCGGCCCCTCGATAAAACGTCAGTTCAGTGGAATCCAACCCCGATCCCACGTGTACAGCCAATGACGCCGCTGCCAGAAAGAAGCCATATGCGAGCCCGTAGCCGATACCTCTTTTCAGAATTCTCCTTTCTGAAACAACGATTCCTCCACTGTAGCGGCGGTCTATGACCGCCGGTACTTCGTTTGATTCCAGGAAAAACCGGCGCTCATAGAGCGCCGCTACAGTAAGACAGGGACGCACGATTCAGAACATCTTGGCCAGACATCCCGCCGAATTCTACCTTGATAGAATGCTGCGCGGCGACGTCATCTCTTGTGCCTTTTGTGCTTCTTGTGGTTCCTTTGTTGATCTCATGCTATTCTCCAGCTTGGTCGCCGTAAAAATGCATGCTTGTAGCCCCTTAACCAAGTCATTCAGATATCTGCTGTTCGCACTGCTGCTCGTTCCATGGCTGTCCGCAATTCCGGGATTTGGCGAGTCTTACGAAACATCTCCGAATTCCAGCGCGGGTATTTCCCTTTACAATGTGCCCGTTTTTTCCGATTTTGACGGTGACAACAAGCTGGACCAGGCAGCGTTGTCTTCCTACGGTTCGCTCAAGAAAATCCGCATCACTCTGGGGAAGTCCGCCTGGAGGTTGTTGTCCTTCGACTCGGGTGTTCTGGATCGCGGCCGTCTGGTTTCGGGCGATATAGATAGCGATGGCGATACCGACCTGATCTGGGTTTCTCAGGGCGATCCGGCACAATTCGTCATGTGGTACGGCGACGGCCGAGGAAATTTCTCGATTGCCAGGGAGCCGACACATGACTTTCATCGCATCCAAGCACTCCTGAGGGGCCACCCTGCAGGATTAACCGGCAACTCGAACGGCGGAGAACTTTTATGTGTTCTGCTCAGTACAAGTTTGGCCGGTCCACGCACCGTCGCGTACCATCCCTACCTCGTTCCTTCAACACACCCCTTTTCAGCGACTCAAGTGCGGGCCGTCAACTCACCCTGTTTGTCTGTTCTTAGAAAACGCGGCCCTCCCTCAAGACTCTCCTGACAGTCTCTCTTTCTTCGAATACTTGAAATCGCGGCGGTAACAGCCGATAGGTCACGCTTGTATTGCGCGTGGCCTATCGGCGCGTGCCCCATGCAAGGTGTTTTGAAATGTTCAGAACCGGTTACTTACGGGTACTGCTGGCTACATTGGGAATTCTGATCACGCTGGTGCCGGCGGCGGAGTCGCAGTCTGCTTTACCCAGGAGACTCACGCTGGTTCAGGCGGAGAATCTGCTGATTGAACGGAACCTCACAGTCCTCGCGGCGAGATATCAGATCGACGCAAGTCGGGCCGGCCGGTTAATCGCCAGCTACAAACCGAATCCAGTGCTGACGATCGGCGCAGAGCAGCTTCCGTTCTACTCGCCGATCCGCGGAAGTTTCCCGAGGCTGCTGAGCACGAATCCTGATGCCGGTGCCAATCCAGTCTACACGCTGCGTGTCGACAAAATCTGGGAACGGGGCGGCAAGCGAGAATTACGAACCTCACTGGCGGATGAGCAGCTCCAGGCGTCCGAGGCACAGATGCTCGACGCGGTCCGAACGCAGATGTATCAACTGCGCAAGGCCTTCACCGTGGCGACACTGGCACGCGCAAACCTAAGGCTGGCCGAAACGTCCGAGCAGCAGTACGCACAAACGCAGGCTCTGACGCAGGTCAAAGTCGATCAAGGCGACATTGCCAGGGTTGAGATTTACCGGGTCACTGCCGGCCGATTGCAATATCAACAGGCCGTTTTGCAGGCGCGGACCGGCTATGACGCCGCTACCCGCGATGTGCTCAATCTTCTTGGTGCGCGTGAACAGGACATCGCACCCGCGATTGCGCAGACACCGGGCCTTCGACCCGTTTCTAGCGAAGCAGCCGACTCGCAGACCCCGGATTCCATCAGCAACGCCACGTTGGACCTCATCAGTGATTTCGACGACCGGCCGCTATTCCAAAGCCTCAGCGAGCTGCGATCCATCGCCCTTGCCGAACGGCCGGATGTGCTTGCCGCGCGGCATCTGCTGGCCTCGGCAGAAAACGCGATGCAGCTCGCCTATGCGCAGCGAATTCGCGATGTGAGCACCGGTTATGAGTACCAGCGCGTCGGTAGCGATCATTCTCTGGGGTTCGTGCTCCAGGTTCCACTTTTGGTCAATAACAACCAGCGTGCCCTGTTCACGCAGGCCGAAGCGCAAAAGCGCGCCGCCGAAGCTCAGGTGAAGCAGGCGGAAGTTCAGGCAATCACCGATGTCGAAAAGGCCTATCAAGCATATCTCTCGGCTCGGCGGGTTCTGGATCTCTACAGCACAACGAATCTTACGCAGGTGGACAGACTACGCAGCGTTGCTGCGCTCAGCTACAGGGAAGGCGCATCGAGTTTGTTCGAGTTGCTTGACGCCCAACGCGCCTACAGCCAGGCGATGACTGCCTACAACCAGGCGCGCTCGGATTACCAGATGACCTTATGGGATTTGGAGCAGGCAACGGGCCGCTCGTTGCGATAGGCCATAGCAGGAGAAGACAGGTATGGATGACTTGAACGCAAAGACCGAAGAACAGGTCCCGGTAGAAACGGGGCCTGTTGCGCCGCCACTCAAGTCAACCAGACGGCGATACCTGATCATCGTAGCCGTGGTCCTGGCTGTGTTATTGATTGCGGCCGCAGTCGTGCGCCGCGAGGACGCACGAAATGGAGACGCCCAGCTACCGCAATCTTCTGTGTCCCGATCAAGTGACGTGATCGAAGCGACACCGGAACAGTTGAAACAGATCCGCGTCGAAGCGGTACATGAGACATTCATGGATCTGGATCTCGAAACGACCGGCAAAGTCGGTTTCAACGAAGATCGCATGACTCCGGTTTTTGCCCCTTATGCCGGCCGCGTGCTGTCCGTTCTGGTCAACAAGGGCGATCTGGTCACTTCGGGCCAGCCGCTGCTGGTCGTTGAATCCCCGGATCTGGTTGCTGTCGTCAACGATCTCTCGGAAGCGCGAGCAAATGCGGACAAGGCCAGGATAGCCCTGGATATTGCAGACAAGGCTGCGCAGCGAGCCCGCAGTCTCAACGCGCAGGAAGCCCTGGCGACCAAGGAGTTGCAATCGGCCGAATCGGATCTGGCGCGGGCACGCGAAGACTCGCGCCGCGCGCAGGCGGCTGTGTCGGTCGTGCGGAACCGGCTTGCATTGTTTGGAAAGAGTACGGATGAGATTGCGCAGCTCGAAGAATCCGTCACCGATCAGATCGATCGTCGAATCGTCATCCGGGCACCGCTGGCAGGGACCATCGTCGATCGCAAAGTCGGCCCAGGTCAGTACATCAAGCCCGATACACCCGACCCTCTTTATCTCATCAGCGATCTCTCGAGCGTCTGGGTGAACGGCGACATCTACGAAAACCTGCTGCCGCAGATTCACGTGGGCGCGCCTGTTGAAATTACGGTTCCTGCGTACCCGGATCGGAAGTTTCCTGCACGCATCTCCGCCATCAATCCAACCGTCGACGCGGCGACGCGGACCATCCACGTGCGCTGCCTGGTTCCCAATGCGAGCGGATTGCTGAAACCGGAAATGTTTGCCAGCATTCGCGTGGGCCAGGCGGAGAAACGTAAAGTTCTTACTGTTCCTTCCACTGCAATTTTGACCCAGGGCTCGGATTCATTCGTCCTGGCGGAAGAGTCTACCGGACGATTCCGGCGGCGTTCGGTAACGCCGGGACGAGAGGTTCAGGGCCGCACCGTTATTGAAAAAGGTCTCGGCGCCGAAGATCGCGTTGTGACGAGCGGCGTTCTGTTGCTCAACACTGGCACCGATGGGAAATAAACAGAAATGATCAAACGTCTCGTTGCTTTCGCGCTGGACCAGCCGTTCTTCCTGATTCTGCTGGGGGCGCTCTTCGTTGCAGGTGGAGTGGCGGCCTTCAGATCTCTGCCGGTCGAGGCGTTTCCGGATGTCACCGATACCCAGGTTCAAGTCATCACTTTGTTTCCGGGCCGCGCCGCTGAAGAAGTCGAAAAGCAGGTCACGATTCCAGTCGAGATCGGTCTGAGCGGAATTCCGCATTCGGTTCGTCTCTTTTCGCACACACAGTTTGGACTCTCGTTCATTGCCGTCACGTTCGACGATGCGGTTGACGCGTATTTTTCCAGGCAGCAGGTGCTCGAGCGATTGCGAGACGTCGATTTGCCCCATGGCGTTACCCCGGAACTGGGACCGCTGGCGACGCCGATCGGCGAAATCTACCGATACCGGATCAAAGGAAACCTTTCTCCCACGGAAATGCGGACGATCCAGGACTGGACGGTTGCCCGGCAACTGAAGACCGTGCCGGGTGTAGCAGATGTTGTGACCTATGGTGGTTTCATCAAGCAGTACCAGGTGGAGCCCGATCTTTCCAAAATGAAAGCTTACGGCATCACTCTTCAGCAGCTCTTTACGGCGCTGGACCGGGGAAGCGCAAATGCCGGGGGAGGTTACGTCGAGAAAGGCGAACAACAATATCTGATTCGAGGGATCGGTCTGCTGAAATCCGCGGATGATATCGGCACCATCGTTGTCACCGAGCGCGGCGGAACCCCACTGCTGGTCAAAGACATCAGCACCATCGAAACGGGCGGTGTGCCTCGGCAGGGCCTGACGGGTCAGGACGGCGAGGATGATATCGTCACAGGTCTCGTGCTGATGCGCAAAGGCGAGAATCCTTCGAACGTTCTGCAGGATCTCAAGCAGAAGATCGATACGTTGAATACTACGACTTTGCCGCCTGGCGTTCAGATTGTTCCGATTTACGATCGCACCTGGCTGATCGACACCACGCTTCATACCGTCTTCAGGAATCTGACCGAAGGCGCTGTGCTTGTGACAGCCGTGCTTCTCGTGTTCCTGGGCAGTATGAGAGCCGCATTGATCGTAGCGATCATGATCCCGCTCTCGCTTCTCGCAACGTTCACGGGGCTGACCATCCGTGGTATTCCCGCCAATCTGCTCTCTCTCGGCGCGATGGATTTCGGAATTATCGTCGACGGCGCAGTGATCGTGGTCGAAAACGTTTTTCGCAAACTCGCCGAGCATTCGACGCATCAGCGCGGATTCAAACGCGATCGCCGGGCCCTGAAGGAAGTAATCCTCGAAGCGACGACTGAAGTCGGCAGGCCGACATTCTTTTCGATGCTCATCATCATTACGGCCCACATCCCGATCTTTACGCTCCAGCGACACGAAGGACGCATCTTTGCGCCGATGGCCTGGACGGTGACATCCGCCCTTGTCGGATCACTCCTCTTCTCTCTTACACTGGTTCCGCTTCTGTGCTTCTTCCTGCTCCGCAAAGGCGTATCGGAGAAAGAAAACGTTGTGATCAGGGCCTGCAAACGAGTTTATCGGCCATCGCTCATCTGGGCGCTTCAACATCGAGGAATCGTGATCGCTATTGCCATCGTGCTCCTTGGAGCCAGCTTTATCACTCTGACGGGGCTGGGCAGCGAATTCCTGCCTGAGCTGAACGAAGGAACAATGTGGGTCAACATCTACTTTCCGCCCGGGATCTCGATTAACGAAACGAAGCGTCTTGCGGCCAAGGTGCGCGAGATTCTTCGCAGCTCCGAGGTGGTTCGAACCGTTACTTCCAAGGCGGGGCGTCCCCAGGACGGTACCGATCCGAAGCCGATCAATATGGCGGAATTCTTCGTCGATCTCAAGCCGCCTGCAGAATGGCCGGCCGGCCTCACGCGGCAAAAGCTCATTCAGCAATTCGGAAAACAACTGGACGCGCTGCCTGGCGGCGTCGAGCCGTCGTTCTCACAGCCCATCCGCGATAACGTCCTGGAAAGCATTTCGCAGATCGATGGACAGATCGTGATCAAAGTTTTCGGTCCCGATGGAGACGTGCTTCAGGCACAGACTCAGAAAATCCTGCAAACTATTGCCCCGGTTAGAGGAGTGGGACGCGCCTATATCGACCGCTTCGGCCGGGTGCCGCAGTTACAGATCGAGGTGGATCGCGCGAAATGCGCTCGTTATGGGTTGAACGTAGCCGACATTCAGGACGTGATCGAGATCGCGCTAGGCGGCAAAGAGGCCACGGAAGTGTGGGAAGGCGATAAGAAATTTGCAGTGGCGGTTCGATTGAAGGAAGAGCAGCGGGGGATGGAGAACATCAAGAACATTCTCGTCGATACGCCGGGCGGCCAACGCATACCGCTGGATCAACTGGCTGCAATCTCCGTCAGGGACGGGAGCATGAACATCAGCCGTGAGTTGGGAACGCGGGTGATGGCAGTCGGCATCTTTATCGAAAATCGCGACATGGGAAGCCTTGTTGCGGAAATGCAGGACCGCGTGAATAAAGAGATCAAGCTGCCGCAGGGATACTACATCACCTGGGGCGGCGAGTTTGAAAATCAGCAACGTGCCATGAAACGCCTGGCTTTGATCGTGCCTGTGAGCGTGCTGCTGATCTTCGCGCTGCTCTTCAATGCATTCGGCACGGCGAGGGATGCCGCTCTCATTTTGCTCAATGTGCCGTTCGCGCTCATCGGAGGCATCTTCGCGCTGCAGATCACCGGCATCAATCTGAGCGTGTCCGCCGCCATTGGGTTCATCGCGCTGTTCGGACAGGCTGTTCTGAACGGCGTCGTCATGGTCAGCTACTTCAACCAGCTCAGAGACGAAGGCATGCGGACCGCCGACGCCGTTCTCAACGGAGCGCTGGTGAGGCTTCGCACCGTTCTCATGACGGGTACCCTGGCCATGCTTGGATTGCTGCCGATGGCTCTGTCGCATGGAATCGGGTCGGAAACACAGAAGCCGCTTGCTGTCGTTATCATCGGCGGCCTTATTTCGGCAACACTCCTCACGTTGTTCGTGCTGCCCGTCGTGTATCGCTTGTTCGCAGGAAGGGAAGTTCACCTGGCGGTCAGATCTGAAGCCGTGGATGCGCTGTCCACCGGTTAAGAAAGGAACGAGATATGAGACAACTCGTGCTTGGTGCCTTGCTTGCGGCGTTCATCGTCCTGCCGAAGACTGCTCAAGCCGCGTGGGACCAGGATTTGCGTTTAGGTACGGCGGCCGCTCCCTTCGGCTGGTCTACCGTGGTTGGAGATTTTGATGCCGACAAGAAGCCGGATTTCGCAATTGCCGACCGCGTTGGTTATGGTTCCAACGGGTACGACTACACCATAGAATTTCGTCTATCGCAGGAGAAGTCTCAGTTCTTTCACTTTCAATCGCCTCATGCCGCGCTGAACGTCTCCGTCCGGGATTTGGACAATGACCGCGATCTCGATGTCGTTTTCACACAGATCGCTAGTCACGAGATTGTCGGAATCTGGATTAATGACGGTCACGGCCAATTCCACAAAGGTGAACCCGCGGATTTCCGTTCTTCAGGTCTGGATCCTCCGAACAGGATTGCTTCGGACCAATCAAACTCCGCTCCAGGCGCGGCCACTGTTCCTACGCGCAGATCTTCATGCCTGCCGGAAATGCGCATTCGGCCGTTGCGTTTGCTCTACGAAGTCCGGAGTATTCTCCTGCCTTTTGAGCCGCGGCCTTATTACTTCCTGCTGCTGAATTCCCAATCACCGCGAGCCCCTCCTTTGATCGTTTTCTCTTAGAAAAATGATGAGGTAGCGCGCATTCCCCTCCTTGAAAAGGAGGGGTGGACGCGCCATCAAGAAGAAGTCCCCGTTCCGAAGCGGCGCGGCCGGGGTGGTCGCTCACAGATAACATTGCGTGTGAGCGACCACCCCGTCTGCGCCGCTTCGGAGGCTGTCTTTTTCTTAATGGCGCAGCCACCCCTCCTTTGCAAGGAGGGGAATACGCCCTGCTTCCCACTTAGCCCCCCAAAACAAAGTGCAAAGGAGAACTATGAAAATCACAGTGAAGAAGTTTTGGATCGTTTTGCCGCTCATCCTGGGATTCGTTCTTGGAATCCTCGGCTGGCGACGGACTCCGTCGAGGACCGCGGCACCGAACCACACGCTCGAGCATTCCACACAGCCGGGTGATCTAATCACAGTTGACGAGAAGCAACTCCAGCAAATTTCCACGTATCCAATCGAACGGCGCTGGATAACCATCAATCGGAAAGCCACCGGCAGGATTGCCTTTAACGAAGACCTCCTGACTCCGGTATTTACTCCGTATGCGGGCCGCACAGCCGAACTGCGGGCCAACAAGGGCGACAGCGTCGCCGCCGGCCAGCCTCTCGCCGTGCTGGAGTCTCCCGATTTTGTCGGAGCCCAGAACGACTTTGCTGCAGCCCGATCGGATGTAGCCAAAGCCGAAATCGGGCTGAACATCGCTCGAGTCGGCCTGGAGCGCGCGCGCCGCCTGCACGAAGAGGAGGCAATTTCCACGAAAGAGCTCCAGCAGGTTGAAGCCGATCTCGCTCGAGCCAAGGACGAAGACACCCGTGCACAGGCGACGTTGACCGCAGTGCGCAACCGTTTGTCGCTTTTCGGCAAAACAGCAGTAGAGATTTCAGATCTCGAAGAGCATATGGATCGCGAAGTAGTTCTGCGCGCGCCGATATCCGGCACGATCGTGAATCGCAGGATAGGTCCGGGAGAATACGTGAAGCCGGATTCTCCGGATCCCCTGTTCCTCATTTCGGATCTCAGTGCGCTCTGGGTGCTTGCGGACATCTACGAAAGTGACAACGCAGCCGTTCGTCTGAACATGCCGGTCGAGATCAGCGTCGGCGCTTATCCAGACCGCGTGTTCCCGGCCCGAATATCCTTCATCAGTCCAATTGTGGATCCCGCAACGCGAACAATCAGAGTTCGCTGCCTGTTGCCGAATCCCGCAGGTTTACTGAAGCCCGACATGTTCGCCACGGTGAGAATCGCAGCGGCGACACAACAGCAAATGCCGATCGTACCGGCGGGTTCTGTGGTGGTTGACGGAAATGATTCGCTGGTTTTCATCGAGGAAAGTCCAGGTCACTTCC
>WNFT01009001.1_pt1 | contig 25209 bp, 25 predicted proteins | sample 5400191 | NCBI WGS metagenome assembly WNFT01 (sample SAMN13153359, study PRJNA577476) | soil metagenome | isolation source: 80 cm saprolite under Madrone tree | place: USA:California | collected 2016-06-14 | reverse complement strand
CCAAACCCGTCACTCGCCCCTGGATTCCCGCTTGCGCGGGAATGACGGCAACAGAGAGGTCGGAGAACCAAAATGCCATTGCCCTGCCCCTGAAGGGCGGAGAAGGACAAAAAAGCAAAACAGCCGGCAACTCTCCCGAAATGTGTCCATGCCATAGCCCCAACCCGCCCCCATCAAGGGAGTGGGCAGGGCGGGGGTGAAACAAATGCGCGATCGGCGCTTTGCCGGGACCTCGAATTCCGGCCCGGCGCGACCATTTGATGGCAGGCGCCGGCAATCCTCCGGCGCCCGGCGATGGAGGCTGAGGATGGAATTGCGGTTGAGACTGGCGTTCCTGGCAACGCTGCCGATCCTGCTTGTCTTGGCGAGCATGGCTTCACCGGGCCTGGCGCGGGCCGACGATCTGGCCTGCGTCAGCACGACCTTCAATCTGCTCTCGCCCAACGACAAGGTCTGCGTCAGCGATTTCGACGATCCCAAGGTGCCGGGCGTCGTCTGCCACATCTCCCAGGCGCGCAAGGGCGGCTGGGGCCAGCCGCTGGGTCTCAACGAGGACCCATCGAATTTCTCGCTCTCCTGCCGTCAGATCGGGCCGATCGCCGTGGACATTTCCAAGCTGCCGGCGAGCGAGGCGGCGTTCAGCGAAAAGACGAGCATCTTTTTCAAGGCAACTCGCGTCTACCGCCTGCCTGACAAGAAGCACAACACCCTGGTCTATCTCGCCATCAGCTCCAAGATCGTGAACGGGTCGCCGGCCAATGCCATCAGCACCGTGCCGGTCTTGCCCTGGGCCTCGCAATGACGCCGAGAACGGCGGCCGCGAATTGCTGGCGCAGCGACATCATGATCAGGCCGGCGCCATGACAAACGCGCGACCTCACAGGCTCCAATCCGCGTTGCGCAAGCGCTCGACCAGCCAGCGGGCCGCCGGTCCCGGCGGCCTTTCCGTTCGGTGCAGGCTCTGCAGGGGATAAAGGACATTATCCCAGGCGTCCACCGCGAGCCGCACCAGGCGCCCCGCGGCCAGATCCTCGCGCACCATCGCCTCGGGCATGCTTCCCCAGCCCACACCGGCCAGCAGCAAGGCGTGCTTGGCGCCGAGATCGGCCAGGCGCCAGGTCTGGACGGCGATCACGCCGAATTCCTGTCCCTCAGTCAGCGGCGAGCGATCGGTCAACACGAGCTGGACATGTGCACGAGCGGCAGAGGTGGAGAGTGGACCCTTCTGGCGGCTCAAGGGATGTGAAGGCGATGCCACCGGAATCAGCTTCACCACGCCGAGCGGACTTTGCTCCAACCCGTCGGGGCGGAGCGTGAGAGGACCGCTTACCCCCACGCTGGCCACGCCATCGAGGACGAGTTGGGCCACGGCGCCGAGCGCTTCCACATAAAGGCGAAGTGCGACGGTGGGGAAGGCGGCCCGAAATGCATCGAGCACTTCGACCAGCCGCTGGATGGGCAACATCACGTCGACGACGATTGCGACTTCCGCTTCCAATCCTGCAATCAGACCCCGCGCCTTGGCGAGAAGGCCATCCAGCCCCATGGCGATGGCACGGGAATCCGAGAGGATGGCCCAGCCGGCGTCGGTCAAGTGCGGCTTGCGGGTAGTGCTGCGATCAAAAAGCTCGAGGCCGAGCTGGGCCTCGAGATTCGCCACCGCATAGCTCACCACCGAGGTGGCCCGGCCCAGGCGGCGCGCGGCGCCGACGAAGCTTCCCGCTTCCACGACGGCATGGAAGACCCGGAGTTGATCCAGGGTTGGGGCGCGAGGATCAGACATATCAACTTTCTAGAACGTATCTGTCGATATTATCCTGGTTCTCCGAATCTGGAAACCGCCCCATGTTCCTGCGCGACATTCAGCCAGCGCCGTGGCCGGCCAATCGGGAGGAAACCAGCATGTCCGCCGCCAAAGTCCTGATCGTCTTCGATTCCCGTTCCGGCGTGACCGAGGCGCAGGCCAATGCCCTCGCCGAGGGCGCACGGGCCAGCGGGGCCGATGTTCGCCTGCGCCGCGCCCGAGAGGATCGTCTTAAGCCGATGCGGCGTAGGACGTGACGGCCGCCAGGCGCCACCAATTCTTCTTGCTCAGAAGGTGAAATCCATGACCTTGCTCACCCGCTTCGCCCCCGCCGTTGGGCGGTTGCTCATCGCCGTGATCTTCTTGCTCAGTGGGTTCGGCAAGATTGCCGACCCAGCCATGGCCCAGGGCTATATCGCCTCGGCCGGCCTCCCGCTCCCGCTTGTCGCTTTTCTGATTGCTGTCGCGGTCGAGCTGGGGGGCGGGGCGTTGCTGCTTGTGGGATACCAGACCCGGCTTGCCGCCCTGGCCTTGGCGGTGTTCTCCGTTGCCGCCGCTCTCGGCTTCCATCACGACTTCGCGGACCAGAACCAGATGATTCATTTCCTGAAGGACCTCGCCATCGCCGGCGGCCTTCTCCAGGTCTTCGCTTTCGGTGCCGGCGCCTTCAGCCTGGACGCGCGCCGCGGCCGCGGGGCGGCCCGACCTCCGCTGAATTCGCCTATTGCCGGCCTGGAATAGGAAGGTCGCCCGGAATCTTGCCGGCCTGATCGGCCTCCGCCTTGCAAACATAGGCGCCGACGGTGGTGGTGGCGTACCAGGGTTGGCCCTTGTAGTGGTAGATGCCGCTCCTGGTGTTGAGCCAGACGACGATGTCGTTGGGGCAGGCTTGCTTGGCAGCCCGCTCGCTGGGAAATAGCGGGGGCCGAGCGGCGGCCCAGGACGTGGCCGGCGCGCCGAGCAGCGTGAGGACGATGAACAGGCGCGCAATCATCCGGGTTGTCGCCTTCGCCGAGTCAATATCCCGCCGGCTTCTTTCGAACGCCGGCGTGCCCTCCTGCCTCATTGTCTTGCCGGCTCTCCTGGAGCAAGATTCGATCAGTTCGTTTCAAACTGATCGAATCTTGCTCCAATTCAACAAAGCAGCGGTTAATTCACGCCTCAGCCGAATTGGCTTAAGACGATCAGACGCTAAGCGCAGGATGGAACGGAAAGCATGACAGGAAACCTACCGCGCTGTCGGACCCCAGAGTCCGCAAAATGAATTCCAGCGATCTCGCCGCGCCCACGGCCCAAGCGTCGAGCAGGTTCGTCTGGCCGCCGGTGATCTACGGCACGGCGACCATAATCTCCCTGCTTTTGGCCTGGCGGGTGCCCCTGATCTTCGTGCCGGACGCGGCCCTCTCTCCCTTCCGCCTCATCGGCATCGCCGTGGTCATCCTCGGCATGCTCATGATCGTCGGCGCCGCGCGACTCTTCAGGCGCGCGGGCACACCAGTGGCGCCCACCGAACCCACGAGCGCGCTGGTCATTGACGGCATCTACCGCTGGACGCGAAATCCCATGTATCTGGCCCTGTCATTGATACTTCTGGGTACCGCACTTGCTACCGGCTCGCTTTGGTTCTTCATCGGCCTGGCCGCCGCCATCTTCGCCGTCACCAAACTCGCTATCGAGAAGGAAGAGATTTATCTCGCCGATAAATTCGGAGCGTCCTATCTCGACTACAAAGCCCGCGTGCGGCGCTGGATTTGACGAGATTCAGCATAGGGCCGGGCTATCGCCCCGGCGGTGGCGCGACGGGCGGCGGCTGTTTTTTCTTGTGCCTGACGATTGCCGCCCTGCTGTGGCCCGGCCCGGCCCGTGGCGGCAGTTTCTCCCTGCGCGGCATCTCGTTTTCCGATGAACTCGGCGGCTTCGTTCTGGAACGCGTCAGCGGCCAGGGCACCATCCTCGATCCCTTCGTTGTCGTCGAGCGTCTGACGAACCCTGATGGCGCGACCTTGGTCTTCCGCGCCTCTGCGGCCGTGGGCAATGGCATCGGCTCGCCCGATCGGATCGGCTTCGCCCTGGTCAAGGTGATCAAGAATGCGACGGGCCACGATTGGTCTTCGCTCGAGATCGAGTTGCAATCGAGGTTCGGCATTCGTCTCCCAGCCCGCCAGTCTGCACGAAGCCTTCATCGCTCAGAGGCCCGGCCGGCCGGTGGCAATGCAGCCCATCGGCCCGATAGACCGGCTGATCGCGTTGGGCCATGCGGGGGCGGCGCCGTGAAAACGATCCTGCTGCAGAGTTTCCGCACCAGCGTCGTTGTTGCTCGACCATTTGCCTGGGGCTTTGCAGCCATTGTGTCGTCCGTCTTCACGCGCATTGGCGGCCGCGGCCGCGCTGGGTGAGGCGCTCACCCGGCAGTGGAATCGCCATTGCGGTCCGCCGGCGCATAGGGGCCAAGCGCCTCGATCAGCGGGTCCAGATGCGCTCGATAGCGCTGCCACCGGCCGATGGAGCTGCGATAGATTTTCTGGCGCACCTGAGTGGCGCTCGCCGTCTTGACCGGTCGTTCGGTCTCATGGAAGGCCAGACAGCGTTCGTCCCATGCAAGCCCGCAGTAGTCGAGGATCCGCCGCACGCTGCCTTCCATATCGTCCACCAGGTCCTCGTAGCGGATCTCCAGCATGGCGCCCTCGGGCAAAACCTGGCGCCAATGTTCCATCAAATCGCCATAGAGGCGGTAGTGCCGGCCCAGCTCGCCAAGCTCATAGCTATGGGCATGGGCGTTGCCGCGGAAGGGCAGGCAAAAGGCGGAGATGCAAGCGTCGATGGGTTCGCGCCGTACATGCAATATCCGGGCATGGGGCAAGGTCAGGCGGATAAGCCCGATGTTGGCATAGTTCGTCAGATATTTGTCGGTGATACGCGCGGCCGAGGCATGATGCGCGCGCAGCAGGTCGACATAGGCATCGCCCAGCAGGCGGAAATCGGCGCTCTGAAAGGCAGCCACGCATTCGGGGAATTGCCCGGACGAACCATCGGCAAGGCGAACGGCCGCGAGCAGCTTGTCGAGATGGGGCCTTTCGCCGGCGCCATGAACCTGGGGGTGGCTCGCCAAAATCTGTTCGATCAACGTGGTGCCCGAGCGCGCCACGCCGACAATGAAAATCGGTAGATCCGATTCGCTGCCACAGCCGGCCCACTGCTCCATTACCGAGCGGGTGAAAACGCGTGGAATCCGATGGAAGCGATCGCCGCAAGCGGCTTCGTCGTAATCGAGCCATTCGCGGCGCAATCGACTGGCCGTTTGAAAATTCGCGAATGCCTCCTCGAAGCGGCCCTGCGCCTCATAGGCCGTGCCGAGCGCGAAATGCAGCCAGGATAGATCGGCCGGGGTGCGATCGGCGGCGGCGATCATCGCCTCCAGCGTTGCCGTGTCATGCTCGCCGGGCGGGCCTTGCGTTGTTCTGATCCTGTTGTAATGGGCCTCGGCCATCTGTGGGTTCGCCCCGATCGCCTTCTCGAAAGACTCCTTGGCTTGCACGCGCTGGCCTATTTCCAGCAAGGCGAGGCCGCGGTTGTTATGGGCGGCGGCAAAGCCGGGATCGCGTTCGAGCGCGCGGCGATTGCATTCCAGGGCCTCGGCGAAACGATCGAGGTCGGCCAGCGCCGTGCCCAGATGATTATGCGCAATGGCAGAGTCTGGCTCGGCCTCGATCGCCCTGCGAAAGCTGGCTTCGGCCTCATCCGGACGGTCGAGTTCCATCAGGACCACGCCGAGATTGTTGTGGGCTTCGGCGAAATTGCCGCGCAGCGCGATGGCTCGCCGATAGGCGGCTAACGCCGGTTCGAACTGCTGCAGGTCCTTCAGCGCATTGCCGAGATTGTGGTGGACCTCCGCCACCTCCGGCTTCAGGTCGATGGCGCGCTGATAATGGACAAGGGCCTCCGTCAACTGGCCCGATTCCCTGAGCGCCATGGCGAGATTGTTGTGCGCGGCCGCCAATTCCGGCTGCAGCTCAAGGGCACGCCGGTAACTGGCCGCCGCCGCCTCGAAGCGCTTCAACCGGGCCAGGGCCAAACCGAGATTGCTGTGAATGGGCGCCAGCTCCGGCCGCAGGTCGGCGGCGCGCCGCAGACTTACGACCGCGTCCTCGAAGCGCTTGGCATCGCCCAGCGCATTGCCTAGATTGTTATGGGCCTCGGCATAATCGGGCTTGAGCTCCGTCGCGCGGCGGTAGAGAGCGATAGCCTCGGCCAGCCGTCCCGCCTGTTGGTGCACCTTGGCTTGGGTGAAGAGGGATGTGGGCTCGTCTGTCATGAAGGGCAAAGTATTTTCAAATGAAGGGCCGAGAGATGGCGGAATTTCGAATCAATGAACGCTGCGCGAACTGAGCATCGGTGATTCTTGCCCTTATCGCCGAAAGACGCTGCTGAGGAAAAGGGCAAATCATTCGTCGCGCCCATTGTCGGGACCATATGGGCTTACTACGTTCAGCTATGATGATAAAGGCGTCTTGGGGCTCGGCCCCAGCGTTCATGGCTGCAGACCGGCGACATACGATCGTCATGCTGGATGAGGTCCCATTTCACGGAGTGCGGCGATGCGCGTCTGGATGTTTTTCAGCACTACGGTCATAGGCCTGATGTCACTGGCTGCGACACCAGCCGTAGCGCAGAATGCCATGGGCCAGATCATGACGCCGTTCTCCACCAACATCCCCACGCCGCCGGCGATCGGGCAAGGTGGCGGGCACGAGGGAGGCCATCATGGCCCCTTCCATCGCCCGGTGTTTCCCTTCTTCTATTATCCCTATGGAGGGGGCTATATCGACGATGGCGGGACGGCTTCGGTCTATCCCCAGCCCGTGAACCCCGAACCCTTTGCCCCGCCAACGCCGCCCACCGCCAACGATCGGGCGCCCGCGGCCCCTTACAAGCCGCCCAGCGTGGAGATCGCGCCGAGTGGGGTCGAAATCGTGCGCGGGCCTGGCTAAGGCCAAATATTCAGATCGGCACAATGCAAAAAAAGCCCCGGGGTTTCGCCCCGGGGCCCTCGGCTATCGCGGTTGATCTCGCTCAGCGGAATCGCAAGGGAATCACGAAATCCAGGCTGACGCCGGGCGGTCCATAGACCGGCGCCGGTGGGTAATAGACCGGAGGCGGTGGGTAGTAGTAGACCGGCGGTGGCGCGTAGTAATAGGTCGGCGCGCGATAATAGCCCCCGCCGCCGTATCCGCCGTATCCACCATACCAGCCATGACGCCAGTCTCTATCGCCATGTTCATGGCCGCCGCCATGCCATTGGCCGTTGTGGCGCCAGTCATCATCGGCTACTGCCGGCTTCAACGGAGCGGCAATGGCAAACGCGGCCACGAGGGCCAGGGAAGCCGAGAGAGCGACCCGGCGCGCGACGCGGTTGAGTTCAGCCATGATGATCCTCCTAAAGGCTCAGCCGGCCCCGTGCCGACCTCGGCAGTAAGACTGCCTTACCTGAATACACGCAGAGCCGGCCGTTCTCCTGCGCGGCGGCGATCACGAGACCGCGAGCGCGTTCATGGCAAAAGTAAGGCAGGGCGGCCGAACCAAGGCTTGCTGGACAGGTTTGGCGCCCCGTCCTTCAACGGGCCCAGGATGAGTTGAAAACAGGGGCCTCGAATGAGCCCGCGGCCGCACGCTTGCCTTGCATCATGCCCCGCGCCGTCTGTAGATTTCGCCAGATGACCCCGAGAAAGACCGACGAGACCGTGAATACGCCCAAGCTTGCGAAGTTCCGCATTGGCGATATCGTCAAGCACCGCTTCTTTCCCTTTCGCGGCGTGATCTTCGACGTCGATCCGGAATTCGCCAATTCGGAGGAATGGTACAATTCCATTCCGGCGGAAATCCGCCCCCGCAAGGATCAGCCCTTTTATCACCTGCTGGCCGAGAACGCGGAATCCACATACACCGCGTATGTCTCGGAACAGAATTTGCTGCCCGACGGCGAAAGCGGCGCGGTGCGGCACCCGCAGGTGAATGATATGTTCGTCGGGCTGAAGCAGGGCCGCTACGAATTGCGCAAGCGGCGGGCGAACTGATGTTGGTGCACTTCAAAGGCTGGCGGCTGATTCAGGTTTAGAGCTCAGTTGGCTTGAGACGATCAGACTCTAGGTCGCACCGCCGCTGTCCAGCACGGCGCCGCTCAGCAGCATGAGGCCGATGGCGGTGATCAGCAAGGGGCCCAGCAGGCTGAGGAAGGTCTGCATGCCCCGCCCGCCGGCAAATCGCGCCGTCACCTGGCGATGGGCCAGGACGCTGGCGATGCCCAGGGCGGCGAGAGTCAGCCCCATGCCGACGGCGATGAGAAGGGCCATCAGCATGCCCATCAACAGGATTCCGTTGGTGAAGGCGAAGACCAGAATCAGGATCGCCCCCGAACAGGGAATGAACCCGGCGGCAACCGCGAGCAGGCGCTGCTCGCGCAAGCCGCGCAGCGAATGGCTATGGCCATGATGATGGCTATGTACATGGCCGCCGGCGAGCGCGATCGCGCGGCGGTCACGCAAGGCCAGCATCAACATGACGAGACCGATGGCCAGAATGGCGCCATAGCTCACCAGACGCAGCCAAAGGGTTTCCTCCACCGGCGTTGCCATACTATGGGACAGGACGTAGTGGACCACGCCCACGATCACGATGGCGCCGATGACGTGGCTGAGCGCAATCCACCCCGCCATGGCGACACCGCGCGCGATGCTGCCGCCGCGGCCGAGAAAATATCCCACTATCACGGTCTTGCCGTGGCCGGGCCCCAGCGCATGGAACACGCCATAGAGGAAGGCGATCAGCAGCCCGGCGAAAATGACGCCCGGCCCATGGCCATCGCGAACCGCGATCAACCGCCGATTGATCTCCCGGTTCACATTGCGCTGGGTGACGATGATGAAGCCTTCGATGCGATGCAGCAGGCCGCCCTGATTGGCCGAGGTGGCGGGGCCCTGCCCGGATGCATTGTCCGAAGTGTTGTCGGAGGCGGGCGCCGGCCCGAACAGCGGCGCCTGCTGGGCTTGGGCTGCGTCCGTCAGCGCAAGCATGAGCATGAACACGCCGATCAGGACCCCGATCGTCGCAGAAGTCCGCAAGATCATTTGCATTTCAACTTGATCTGCTGGGGATAGACGAAGCCGCCGTAATAGGCGTTCTTCTCATCCTTGGTCACGCTGGGCTCGCAGACCGGGCCCGTGAGATCCTTGCCCGTCAGTTCCTTGAACGCGATCGGCGCGTCCTTGGCCAACAACACTTCGACGAAGTACTCCCGGTCGTTGATCTCGACCGCGATGTCCTGGTTCAAGGGATCGATCGGCTTGGGAAGCGTCACCATGAAATTGAACGTCACCAGCTTGTTCTTCGCGCTGGCATGGAAATCCTTCGGGGGAATCTTGGCGAGCGGCTTGCCGTCGACCCAGATAAAAGTGAAGTAGTGAAACTGCGCCAGATTGGGCAGTATTTCAGTCGCGATCTTGTCGCTCTCGGCCTTGCTGAATTGCCCGTCGCCGTCGGCGTCGAAATCCTGCAGCAGCTGATCGCTGAAGACATCGTCGAACAGCCAGTTCTCGCGGAATCCCACGATCTTGTTCTCGGCGAACAGGAAGGTGACGCGGTTGTCGATGAAGACATGGGGATGGGCCGATGCCGTTGCCGGCACGAGCGCGCCGAATATTGCCGCCAGCGCGCAAACGATTCGCCGCCGCCCGTGAAGGGCCCCCCCACGTGGCAAATCAGTAGCTGGCGTCGGCCGTGACGGTGATGCGGCAGCCGCAGATCGGGCAGACGACAACCTGTTCAACACTAGCCGGTGCCGCGCCGCTGACGATCTTGCCCTTGAGGATCGCCTGGACCGCGGCGATGAGCCGGCTGTGATCGCTGCCGGAGGCTGCCGCCGGCTTGCAAGCGAGGGCGAAGGCGGCGGCGACGGGTTTCGACATCGGCTCGATGGAGAAGGCCAGCGCGGCGCGGCCGCCCAAACCGGCGGCAATCCCACCCAGGGCCGCACCCGTCAACAGTTTGCGCCGCGTCAACATCGCATCTACCTTCCATCGGTAGTTCGGGACGAATTTTAACTTTATTGCGGGGGTTGGGCAAGTTGACCTTGCCCTGGTCCTGAATTTGGACATTATTTTTTTGTAATGGGACCATATTGGCGATAAACGCAGGCCGGTGAACCGTGTAATGCCTGACGGGAGCGGGCGCGGTTCCGGGCATCGCGTGGCTGGAGCTGCGGCGCAGCATGACTCCCGGCGGCGAGGAAGGTGGCATGCCTAAGAGGATTCTCTCTTTGCTGATGGTGGCGGCACTGGTCGCCGGGCCGCTTGTTCAGCGCGCCGAGGCCGGCCGCGACAAGTTCCCCCCTGTCATCCGCGACGCCGAGATCGAAAAAACGCTACGCGAATATACCACGCCGATCTTCCAGGTGGCCGGACTCGATCCCACCGCGGTTCACATCTTTCTGCTGCAAAGCGACCAGATCAACGCCTTCGTGGCCGGCGGGATGAACGTGTTCATCTATACCGGTCTTCTGGTTCGCACCCAACGGCCCGGCCAATTGATCGGCGTCGTCGCCCACGAAACCGGCCATATCGCCGGCGGGCATCTGGTCCGCCTGCAACAGGCGATGAACGACGCGCCTTTGGAAATGATCATATCCGCCGTGCTGAGCGGAGGCATCCTGTTGCGCTACACCCGTACCATGGAAGCATCGGCGGATGCCGCGGCCCTCACCTTTCTCGATCGCTTGCACCAATCGGCCCGGGGCATGATGGAATTCCTACAAATCCTCCAACACCAGGAATTCGTGCTGGTCGGCCAGCTCAACCCGTATTTGATCAACCACCCACTCACCAGCGACCGTATCGACAATGTGCGCCAGCATGTCGAGCAGTCGCCCTATGGCAACGTGCCCGATCCGCCCGCCTGGGTCGACCAGCACAATCGCATGATCGCCAAGCTGGTGGGATTTCTCTGGCCCTTTCAGCAAGTGCTGATCAAATACCCGGAGAGCGACAAGAGCCTGTATGGCCGCTACGCACGCGCAATTGCCTATTTCCGTGCCGGCGATCTCGTGCATTCTCTCGCCTTGATCGACCAACTGATCGCCGAAAATCCCATGGATCCCTATTTCCCCGAGCAGAAGGGCCAGATCCTGTTCGAGAATGGCCGAGGCGCCGAGGCCCTGACCGCCTATCAACGGGCCCTCGACCTGGCGCCCGACGAGCCTCTGATCCGCATGGAACTGGCCAATGTCCAGATCGAGCAGGAATCCCCGGGCCTGCTGAAACCGGCCATTCAGGAATTGAAAGTGGTGGTGCGCCAGGAGCCGCATAATTCCGATGCCTGGCGGCTTCTGGGCATTGCCTTTGGCCGCGACGGCCAGATCGGCAAGGCCTCCTGGGCGCTCGCCGAAGGCGCGGCGCTGAGGGGCGACGACAAGCAGGCGCGCCACCTGGCGGATGAGGCCATGAAGCAACTTCCCATGGGCTCCCCGGAGTGGCTGAGATCGCAAGACATCTTCAGCGCACCCAAGCCCACCAAGGACGAATCCAGCGGCGGTATCTCGGGCTGATCCGGCGGCGAGGCTCACCTTGAGGCCTTCATACTGATCCTGTCGAAGCATGAGACCTCCGAACTTTGGCCATCGCTGCATCGGGCGCCCGATATGCTATAACATTGCGCTATTCATCGCGGGAGGCACGCATGGCAGAATCGGTGACGCGCTCGCTCGCCAAGGCCGAGGCCATCGCCAAGGCGCGGGGTGCCGCTTTGACGCCCATCCGCCGGCGCGTGCTGGAACTGATCCTGAAGTGCCTTCATCGCCTGCGTGGAGGCCGACAGTCCCCATCGCAGCCAGTTTGCCATCTGCGACAGCTGCGGACGGACGGTTGAATCCATGGACGCCGATCTCGCCCACAAGCTCAGCCGCCATGCGGCCAAGCTTGGATTCAAGATCGAGCGCCAGATCGTGGAGATGCATGGCATCTGCGCCACCTGCCAGGATGGCACGCATGAGCCTGCGCGCCACCGTCATCCCGCTTGACGGATGTTATAACATAACATTAGATCGCGAATGTCGCCGGGCTGGGTGCAGGCCGGCCAATCGGGCAGAGGAGACACTTGCGATGAAGATCATTCCCATCATCTTGACGGCGGTCGCCCTCGCGGCTCTTCCGGTTACTGCGCGAAGCGGCGAGCCAGCCCCCAAGATCGTCGCGGCGGAAAATTTCTATGGCGACATGGCTCGCCAGATCGCCGGGCCCGACGCCAGCATCGACAGCATCCTGACCAATCCCAACCAGGACCCCCATGATTTCGAAGCCAGCCCGTCGACGGCGCGACTCATCGCCGACGCCAGCCTGGTGATCTACAACGGCGCCGACTACGACCCCTGGATCGAATCCTTGCTCAAGGCCTCCAAATCGGCCAATCGGCGAACGATCGTGGCGGCTGAATTGATGAACCGGAAATCGGGCGATAATCCCCATCTCTGGTACGATCCGGCCACCATGCCGCGGGTCGCCCAGGCGCTCGCCGCCGAACTCGAGCGCGCCGATCCCGGCCACAAGACCGACTACGAAAATCGTCTTCAAGCCTATCTCGCCTCGCTCAAGCCGTTGAGCGACAAGATCGACGAACTCAAGCAAAAGTACGGCGCCATCGACGTCACGGCGACCGAACCGGTCTTCGGCTATATGGCCCAGGCACTCGGCTTCAAGATGCGCAACGAATCCTTTCAGATTAAGGTGATGAACGGCACCGAACCGAGTGCATCCGAGGTTGCGGCCTTCGAAGACGATCTGAAGAACCGCAGGGTCAAGGTTCTGTTCTACAACAGCCAGGTCACGGACGATCTCACAAGCCGGCTGCAGAAACTGGCGAAGGATTCCAAGGTGCCCGTGGTGGGTGTCAGCGAGACGGAGCCGGCCGGATCGAATTTCCAAGATTGGATGCTGGACCAACTTGTGGCCCTCGACAAAGCGCTGGCCGGCGCGGGTTCATGACGGCAGCCGCCCTCGACAATGTCACCATCGTCCTGGGCGGCCGTACGATTCTCGCGGATGTCAGCCTGAGGATCGAATCGGGCGAATTCGTCGGCGTGCTCGGACCCAACGGCTCGGGCAAGACCACGCTGATGCGGGCACTCCTCGGGCTGATCAAGCCAGCTACGGGCACCATTCAGGTGCTGGGCCAGCCGGTCCGGCGCGGCAATCCCGCCGTCGGCTACATGCCCCAGATGCGCCGCGCCAGCGAGGGCCTGCGCCTCAGCGGCTGGGATTACGTCGCCAGCGCCGCCAACGGCCATCATTGGGGCTTGCCCATACTGGGCCTCGAGGCGCACCGCGAGGTGGGCTGGGCGCTGGAGATGGTGGGGGCGGCAGATCTGGCGCGCCGTGCGCTCGCCGACACCTCCGGGGGCGAACGCCAGCGCCTGCTGCTGGCGCAAGCCTTGCTCGGCCGGCCGCCGCTGCTGCTCCTGGATGAACCGCTGATCAGCCTCGATCCGAATCATCAGCACGTTGTCGTCGATCTCGTGCGCCGCCTGCAGCAGGAACTCCACATCGCGGTGCTATTCACCGCCCATGAGTTGAACCCCCTGCTGGGCGCCCTGGACCGGGTTCTCTATCTGGGCAGCGGCCATGCGGCGTTGGGCACCGTGGAGGAAGTCATCACCGGCCCGGTCCTCTCGCGGCTCTATGGGGCCGATATCGAGGTGATACGCCTCGGCGGCCGGATTTTCGTGATGGCGGGCGAACACGATCTCGAACACGTAGAGCATCGGCACGATGTTCACCTATGATTTTATGATCAACGCGTTCGCCGCCAGCGGCATCGTCGCCGTGGTGGCGGGGATCGTCGGATTTTTCCTGGTGCTGCGGGGCCAGACCTTCGCGGGCCATGCGCTTTCCCATGTGGGCTTCGCCGGCGCCACTGGCGCGGTTCTGATCGGGGTACCCCCGCTCTGGGGGATGCTGGCCTTCACCGTCGGCGCCGGCCTGGGGATGGGCGCATTGGGTGAGCGCATCAGCGCCCGCGACGTGGCCGTGGGCGTGATCCTCTCGCTCTCGCTCGGCCTTGGCCTGCTGTTCCTGCATTTCTACACGGCCTACGCAACGCAAGTGACAGCGCTCCTGTTCGGCAACATCCTGGGCGTCGAAGGCCGCACGGCCTGGTATCTGTTCGGCCTGGGTGCGGTGAGCCTGGTGGCGCTCGCCTGCATCGCACGGCCCCTTCTGTTCGCAAGCCTGCAGCCCGAGTTGGCCGAGGCGAAGGGCGTCTCCCTGCCGCTGGTCTCGCTCCTGTTCCTGGCCATCGTCGCGCTGACGGTTGCCGAATGCGCCCAGATCGTCGGCATTCTTCTGGTTTTCACCCTGATGGTTGGCCCCGCCGCCGCGGCCGGACGCCTCACGACGCGGCTTGGGCTGGGGGTGGGCCTGGCCGCGGGGTTGGCACTCGCCGAGGCCTGGGCCGGAATCACCCTTGCCTATTACACGGATTGGCCGACCAGCTTCTGGATCACGGCCCTCAGCGGCACCGTCTATTTCGCCAGCCTCTTGCGCTAACCTGTTGAGCAAGCTGTGATTTGGCCCTGCAACATCTTTGCGGTAGGTTGAGGCATTTCTTTCTCTGAACGTTGGGAGCAGCGCCATGGCGCGCAGAGCCGAACAGCATAAGAGCGAACTGATCGATAAGGCGTCAGCGCTGGCCGCCGCTCGCCTTGCCGGCGAGCGGGCTGCGGCCGCCGAGCATTTCGTGCGGTCGTTTTACGCCAATGTCTCGCCCGACGATCTGGTGGGCGAGACGGCGGAGAATCTCTACTGCGCCGCGCTCTCGCTGTGGAACCATGGCCAGAAGCGCCTGCCCAATACCGCCAAGGTCCGGGTCTTCACTCCGCGCGCCGACGAACATGGCTGGCGCAGTCCGCACACGGTGGTCGAGATCGTCAACGACGACATGCCCTTCCTGGTGGATTCGGTCACGGCGGAATTGAATCGCTGGGACCTGACCGTGCATCTTGTCATCCATCCCATTGTCCGACTCGCCCGCGACGCCGCCGGCCACATCACAGCCAAGGGCGAGCCGCGCGACGAATCCTTCATGCAGATCCGCATAAACGAACAGACTGGCGCCGACCGCCTGGAGGAGATCCGCCGCAACGTGGAACACGTGCTGGCCGATGTGCGCGCCGCCGTGCTCGATTGGAGGGCCATGCGCGCCAAGGTCGACCACGTGGTGAGCGAGCTGGACAACGCGCCGCCGCCGTTGCCGGCAGAGGAAGTGGAGGAGGCCCGCGCCTTTCTCGCCTGGCTGGCCGACGACTATTTCACCTTCCTGGGCTATCGCGAATACGATTTCCACGGTACCGACGAGCAGACGACGACATCCATCGTCGGCGGCAGCGGCCTGGGCATCCTGCGCGACGACGGCATTTCGGTCTTTGACGGTTTGCGCAATTCGGAACGCCTGCCCCCCGACGTGCGCTATTTCCTGCATCAATCGCGCCTGCTGATGGTGACCAAGGCCAACCGGCGCGCCACCGTCCATCGCCCGGTGCAGATGGATACGGTGGGCATCAAGCGCTTCGATGCCAATGGGCAGGTGGTGGGCGAGCGGTTGTTCGTCGGCTTGTTCACCTCCTCGGCCTACCACCGCAGCCCGCGCGACATACCCCTGCTGCGGCGCAAGGTGGAAGACTGCATCGCGCGGGCGGGCTTCGATTCGGCAAGCCACGACGGCAAGGCACTGATCCATATCCTGGACAGCTTCCCACGCGACGAGTTGTTCCAGATGTCGCCGGACGAGCTGTTCGAGACGGCGCTGGGCATACTGCATCTGCAGGAACGCCAGCGCATCGCCCTTTTCACCCGGCGCGACCCCTTCGAACGCTTCGTCTCCTGCCTCGTCTATCTGCCGCGCGACCGGCTGACCACGGAACTGAGAGTGCGCCTGCAGGACATCCTGGCGCGGGCCTATGGCGGCAAGATCGCCGCCTTCCATACCCAGGTGACCGACGCCAGCCTTGCCCGCCTCCATATCGTCATCGAGACAATGCCGGGTGCCATTCCCGAGGTCGACCAGGCCGATCTGGAATCCGAATTGGTCGAGGCCGGGCGATCCTGGACCGATCATCTGCAAGAGGCCCTGGTCGAGGCCTATGGCGAGGAACGCGGCCTGGTCAGATTCCGCCGCTACGCGGCTGCGTTTCCCTTGGGCTATCGCGAACGGTTCTCTGCGGAAGCCGCGGTCTTCGATATCGACCGCGCGGAGGAGGCGCTGACCCAAGGCCGGCTTGCGGTGAATCTCTACCGGCCGATCGAATCGCCCGCCAATGAATTGCGTCTCAAGCTCTACGCCGCGGGCGGCCAGCTCACCCTCTCGGAGGTGCTGCCGACGCTGGAGCATATGGGCCTGCGCGTGCTCTCGGAGATGCCCTTCCAACTGCAGCCCGCCGGCGTGGCGGAGAATGTCTGGCTGCATGATTTCCGCATGGAGACTGCCGACGGCGCGGAGATCGATATTTCCACGGTCAAGGACGTGTTCCACGAGGCCTATGGCCGCATCCTCGCCGGCGACATGGACGACGACGGTTTCAACAGGCTGGTGCTGCGCGCGCGCCTCGACTGGCGCAAGGTCAGCGTGCTGCGCGCCTATGCCAAATATCTGCGCCAGGCCGGCATCGCCTTCAGCCAGATCTATATGGAGGAGGCGCTGGCCCGCAACGCTGGCATCGCGCGCAAGATCTTCCAGCTTTTCCGTGCGCTGTTCGATCCCGATGGCCAGGCCAATGCAGCCGACATGGCCAAAACGATCGAGCAGGTGATCATAAAGGCCCTCGACAAGGTGACCAACTTGGACGAGGACCGCATCCTGCGCCGCTTCCTCAATCTGGTTCTCGCCACCCAGCGCACCAATTTCTTTCAAAAGGCCAAGGGCTACATTTCCTTCAAACTGGATTCCCTCGCCATCGAGGAACTGCCGCTGCCGCGGCCGCTTGTCGAAATCTGGGTGTACTCACCCAGAGTCGAGGCGGTGCATCTGCGTGGCGGGCGGGTGGCGCGCGGCGGTATCCGCTGGTCCGATCGGCGTGAGGATTTCCGCACCGAGGTCCTGGGGCTGATGAAGGCCCAAATGGTGAAGAACGCCGTCATCGTGCCGGTGGGCTCCAAGGGCGGGTTCGTCGTCAAGCGTCCGCCGGCCGGGGGATCGCGCGATGCCATGCTGGCCGAGGGCATCGAATGCTACAAGACCATGATGCGCGGCCTGCTCGACATCACCGACAATCTGGTGCTGGGCAAGGTCAAGCCACCGGCCGACGTTGTGCGGCGCGACGGGGACGATCCCTATCTCGTGGTCGCCGCCGACAAGGGCACGGCCACGTTTTCCGACATCGCCAATTCGGTTTCGGGCGAATACGGCTTCTGGCTGGGCGATGCCTTCGCCTCTGGCGGCTCGGCGGGATACGACCACAAGAAAATAGCGATCACCGCGCGCGGCGCCTGGGAATCGGTGAAGCGCCATTTCCGCGAACTGGGCGCGGATATTCAGAAGCAGCCCTTCACGGTGGTGGGCGTAGGCGACATGTCGGGCGATGTCTTCGGCAACGGCATGCTGCTCTCGCCCCAGATTCGCCTGCTCGCCGCCTTCAACCATATGCATATCTTCATCGATCCCGACCCCGATCCGGCGGTCTCGCTGGCCGAGCGACAGCGCCTGTTCGATCTGGCTCGCTCGGCCTGGTCGGACTACGACGCCAAACTTCTGTCGGCCGGCGGTGCGGTCTATGAACGGCGCGCCAAATCGATCCGGCTCTCGCCCGAAGCTCGCCGGCTTTTCGCCATCGACAAGGAAAGCATCCCGCCCAACGATCTGCTCAAGATCCTGCTGCGGGCGGAGGTCGATCTGCTTTGGCTGGGTGGCATCGGGACATATGTGAAGGCCTTTGACGAAAGCCATGTGGAGGTCGGCGACCGGACCAACGACTCGCTGCGCGTCAACGGCCGCGATCTGCGCTGCAAGGTGGTGGGCGAAGGCGCCAATCTCGGCTTCACCCAGCGCGGCCGGGTCGAGGCGGCCATGGCGGGCCGTCGCATGAACAACGATGCCGTGGATAATTCCGCCGGCGTCGACTGCTCCGACCATGAGGTCAATATCAAGATCCCGCTGAATGAGTTGGTCAGCGCCGGCGACATGACGCTGAAGCAGCGCGACAAACTGCTCGTCGAGATGACTGACGAGGTCGCTGCCTTGGTCCTGCGCGACAACTATCTCCAGACCCAGGCGATCTCGGTCGCCGAGCAGCGCGGCTGGCATCGCATCGACCAGCAGGGCCGCTTCATGCACGCCCTGGAACGAGCCGGCAAGCTGGACCGGGCCATCGAGTTCCTGCCGGACGAGGAGACCATCAAGACTCGCCTTGCCCATCGCCAGGGCCTGACTCGGCCGGAACTGGCGGTGCTGCTGGCCTATTCCAAGATGACGCTCTACGATGAATTGCTGCCCTCGGACCTGCCGGACGATGCCCAGCTGGTGGACGATCTCGTCCACTATTTCCCGACGGCGCTCAACAAGGCATATCCCGACGCCATTCCGCGCCACCGCCTGCGGCGCGAGATCATCGCCACGGTAGTGACCAACAGCCTGGTCAACCGCGCCGGCTCCACTTTCGTGCATGTGATGAAGGAGAAGACCGGCATGCCGGCCTCCGACATCGCGCGCGCCTATGCCATCTGCCGCGGCGTCTTCGATCTGCGCGCGCTCTGGACCGATATCCAGGCCCTCGACAATCGCGTACCCGCCGCGCGCCAATACGAAATGCTGGATGCCACGGTCCACCTGGCGGAGGTCGGAACCCTCTGGTGCCTGCGCAACCTGACGCCACCCCTGGACATAGCCGCCAACATAGCGACGTTCTGGCCCGGGATCGCCGAGCTGCAGCAGGGCATCGATGCCCTGGTGACGGATGTCGCGCTCAACGCCACGGCTGAGCGTGCCGAACGATTGACCAAGCACGGCGTGCCATCCGAGCTTGCGCGGCGCGTGGCGCGCCTCGATCTGCTGGCCCCGGGCCTCGATATCGTGCGCCTGGCCAAGGCCACCGGCCGCCCCATAACGGAGGTGGGCAGCGTCTACTTTGCCGCCGGCCGGCGTTTCCACATCGACTGGCTGCGTTCGGCCTCCACCGGTGTCAACCTCGATTCGCATTGGGATCGCCTGGCGTTGGCCGCCATAGTGGAGGATCTTTACGGCCACCAACGCGATCTCGCGGCCAGCGTCCTGCAGCAGGCGAACGGCGCCGACATCGAGGCCTGGATTGGCGCTCACCCGCAGACGGTGCAGCGGGTCGAGACCCTCATCGCCGATCTTCGCCAGTTGGGCGGCCTCGACCTCGCCAAGCTCGCAGTGGCCAATCGGGAACTGCGCAGCCTTTCGGGCGGGTAGGCGGAAGGTCGAAAAGAAGTTCACCACAGAGACACAGAGAAGAAGATTCTCTTTATCCCCGACCATGCATGCCGTTGAAAGCGACTCGCCTAGGCCGTCATGCCCGCGCTTGACCTTCGGCCGCCCCGAGCATGACGAAACAATCCGGCGCTATGCCGAACCTCGTTCTCTCTGTGCCTCTGTGTCTCTGTGGTTTTCTGGTTTCTAACTTGTTTTCGGCTAATGCCGAAAGTGGCGCATGCCGGTGAAGACCATGGCGAGGCCGGCTTCGTCGCCCGCCGCGATCACATCGTTATCGCGCAGCGATCCGCCGGGCTGGATGACCGCGGTGGCGCCGGCCTCTGCCGCGGCGATCAGCCCATCGGCGAAGGGGAAGAAGGCATCCGAGGCGACGACCGAGCCCAGGGCCCGGCTTTCCTTCTCGCCGGCGGCGAGCGCTGCCTCCTTGGCCTTCCAGGCGGCGATGCGGGAAGAATCGACGCGGCTCATCTGCCCGGCGCCAATGCCCACGGTGGCGAGCGCCTTGGCATAGACGATGGCATTGGATTTCACATGCTTGACCACGGCGAAGGCGAACAGCATGTCGGCGATCTCCACCTCGCTGGGCGCGCGCCTGCTCACCAGCTTTAGATCCGCGAGGCCGATGCGGCCGTTGTCCCGGCTCTGGGCCAGAAAACCGCCGGCGAGCGTCTTCAGCGAAAGACCGGCCGCCGCGGGATCGGGCAGGGACCCCGCCTCGAGCAGGCGAAGATTCTTCTTCGTCGCCAGCAGCTCGCGCGCGGCCGGTTCGATTCCGGGAGCGATCACCACTTCGGCGAAGAGCTCGGCGATGAGCGTGGCGGTGGCGGCATCGAGGCTGCGGTTGACCGCCACGATGCCCCCGAAGGCACTAACCGGATCGCAGGCCAGCGCCCGGCGATATGCCGCCGCCAGATCGCTGCCCAGCGCCACGCCGCAGGGATTGGCATGTTTGACGATGACGACCGCAGGCGCCTCGAACTCGGCCACGAGCTCAAACGCCGCGTCGGTATCGTTCAGGTTGTTGTAGCTGAGTTCCTTGCCTTGAAGCTGGCGTGCCGTGGCCACGCCGGGCCGGACTTCGCCGCCGACATAGAATGCTGCCTGCTGATGAGGATTCTCCCCATAGCGCAGGCGCTGCTTCAATTCGCCGGCCAGGATCAGACGCGGGGCCAACGGGGCCGCCCGGTTCATCCATCCCGCGATCGCCGCGTCAAGGCCGAGGCGGCAAGGCGGCGGCGGGTGGCGAGGCCCAGCGCACCCTCTTTCTGCGCCATCTCGGCCCGGATCGCCGGGTAATCGGCTGGCGACGTTGCCACCGCCACGAAGTCGAAATTCTTGGCCGCCGCGCGAATCATGGCCGGCCCGCCCACGTCGATGTTCTCGATGCTATGGGCCTCGACGGCGCCGGAGGCGACCGTCGCCTCGAAGGGATACAGATTGACCACCACCAGATCGATGAGGCCGATGCCATGGGCGGCCGCCGCCGACAGATGCTCCTCGGAATCGCGTCGGGCGAGGATGCCGCCATGGATCGCCGGGTGCAGGGTCTTCACCCGCCCATCCATGATCTCGGGAAAGCCGGTGTAAGCGGAGACTTCCGTCACCGCGATGCCGGCATCGGCGAGCGCCTTGGCCGAGCCGCCGGTGGAGATCAGCGCCACGCCCTGCTCGATGAGGAATCGGGCGAAGTCGATGAGGCCAGTCTTGTCGGAAACGGAGATGAGGGCGCGGCGAATGGCCAGATCGTTCATGGGGCGGATCCCTCGGGACGAAAATCGGGGACAAGCTCGCTGAGCGTGGCGCTCGCGCTCGCGAGATCGCCCGTTTTGCTCGCGGTGGCCAGGCGATCGAGCACGGTTGCAAGAATCACCCAGTCCGGCGCGCCGGCGTCGACGGCGAGCAGGCCCGGCACGCCGGCGGGGGTTGCCTTTTCCTTCGGGTGATGGAGTCTTTCGTGGATCTTCTCGCCGGGCCGACGCCCGGTGAAGACGATCTTGATGTCGATCTCCGGCCGCTTGCCGGCCAGGCGAATCATCTGGCGGGCGAGATCGAGGATGCGCACCGGCTCGCCCATGTCGAGCATGAGGACGCTGCCTGGCCGCGGCTGGCGGCGCGCGAGGGCGGCCGCCTGCAGCACCAGTTCCACGGCCTCGCGCGTGGTCATGAAATAGCGGGTCATTTCCCGATCGGTGACCGTGAGCGGCCCGCCGGCGGCGAGCTGCTGCTGGAACAGCGGCACCACCGAGCCGGTCGAACCCAGCACGTTGCCGAAGCGCACGGCCACGAACCGACAGCCGCGCCCGGCGGCATCGCTTGCGCGGTCGAGGGCCTGGCAGATCAGCTCGGCCGCCCGCTTGCCGGCGCCCATGACGCTGGAAGGGGCCACCGCCTTGTCGGTGGAGATCAGCAGCATCTGCGCCACGCCCGCCGCCAGACAAGCCTCCGCCACCTGCCGGCTGCCCTCGATATTGGTGCGCATGGCCTCCAGGGGGTTGGTCTCGGCCAGCGGCACATGCTTCAGGGCCGCGGCATGGAACACCAGCTCCGGGCGTTCCTCGGCGAAGACCCTATCCAGGCGCCCGCGGTCGCGCACGTCCCCCAGCAGCGCACGGCGCGAAAGATCGGGTGCCAATGCGGCCCAGCACGCGCCGGCCGGCGATGAGTTCGGCCATGGGCTTGGGGCTCAGCACCTGGCGCGGCCGGCCCAGCAGATCCTCCACTGCCACCGGCAGCAGCGCGCCCGGAGCATTGCCCTCGGGATAGCCGGTCTCGGCGTGATGGAGATCGGTCAACCGCGGCAAGCGGGCGAGCGTCATGCCCTTGGCCTCGGCGACACCCACCAGCCGGCGCAAACCCTCGCGATCCAGGCCGTCGTCGGTCAGGACGAAGCGCTGGGGCGGACGGCCCTCGGCGGTCAGGCGTTCCACGGCGGCGCTTGCGCTGTCGACAGCCGCCAGCACCGGCACGCCATGGATGTGCCGGCCGAGCCGGCCGCCGGCGCGGCTGCCCGCGTGATCGAGAATGCCCAGCACCGCAAAGGGCGCGTTGGCGGACCGGCGCATTTCGCGAATGAAGCCCTCCGCCGCGTCGTCGGATCCCACCAGCAGGATCGGCACCGCCAGCGGGCTGGCGGGCTCCAGAATGTGGCGAAGATTACCGTCATGGAGCAAGCGAAAGCCGAAGCGCGGCGCCCCCAACAGGAAGATCAGCACGAACCAGTTGATCAGCAGAGTCGAGCGAGGATAGCCATCGAGCCGGGTGGTGAGGAACAGGATGGCCAGGAAGACCAGCACCGTCATGCTTACGGCACGCGCAATGGCCAGAAGATCGGGCAGCGAGGCGTAACGCCAGACGCCGCGATGGAGTCCGGCGAGGAAGAAGACCACTGCCGCCACGGCGATGAACAGCAGGAAGCCGAAGCGCAGGAACGGCTGGTCGAAGGGCAGAATGCCGATGCGCAGCCACAAGGACAGGGGGAACGAGATCGCGGCCATCGCCAGATCGTGAAGCTGGGCGAGGCTGAAGGGGAACGTAAGGCGGGCGCGCAAGGTCATAAGGGCGCGCCGACCATAGCAAGCGCCTCCCGCGGGCTCAATTGCGCTCGGCCGCAGGGGAATTGAGCAAGCGGCGGGCGAGCACGAGGACGGTGAGCGCGGCACCCGCCAGCGACACCGGGCGCTCCCCCATCTCGGCGCCCAGCGCAAAGGCGATCAAGGCCAGATTGGCGATGAGAATCGATCCGGCGACCTGGCCATGATTGCGGCCCCGGCGCACGGCCTGCTGATAGATGTGCTGGGCATGGGCCGCCATGATGTTCTCGCGCGCCAGCGTGCGCCGCAGGAGAGTCCAACTCGCATCCGCCAGGAAATAAAGCGGCAGGATGAGGGCGGCTGCCCAGGCCCCTTGGGCCGCCGTGCGCAGCAGCAGAAAGCCGATGAGAAATCCCAGCGCCTGCGAGCCCACGTCGCCCAGAAACAGCTTGGCGGGATGCCAGTTCCAGTAAAGAAACCCCAGGGCCGCGCCGGCGAGAGCGACCGATAGAGCGGCCAGATCGTCGAAGCCGGCGAACCACAGGCCGATCACGGCAAGTCCAAGGGCGATCGAGATCGCTTCCACGCCGGCGATGCCGTCGATGCCATCCATGAAATTGAACAGATTGACGAACCAGAGCCAGGCGATGCCTGCCAGTGCCAGGTCGATGGGCAGCGGCAGAAGCCCCTGGGTCACAGGACCAAGCTGCCAAAGGCCAAGCCCCACGGCCAGGCCTTGGGCGATGAGCCGCGGCCAGGGGCTCAGCCCCTTCAAATCGTCCCACCAGCCCACGGCACCGAGGGCGGCGGCGGCGGCCAGCAGGGGCCAGAGCGCGGGCTGGATGAAGGCCCAGGCCGGCAGTACCACGGTCAGGATTGCAAGACCGCCGCCGCGCGGGACGGGCGTGGTGTGGGCGCTGCGCTCATTGGGCCGATCCAGAATCTGGCGGCTCACCAGCCAACGGCGCAGGAGCCCGGTCAGGGCCAGGCTCGCGGCCAGGCAGACGCCGAAAATCAGGGCGAGGTGCAGCGACAGCGGATCGGCGATCATCCTGGGCTTATAGCCCATCTGCCATCGCCGACCCCAGCGTGAACAACGGCGCCACCCGGGAACGTTGACATTGCCCGCCGCCTGGGGGAAAGGAAGACCTCCAGCCACAGCGCCCAACCGCCCCCATGCCCGACATTTTACCTTTGGCCGAGAGCGATCGGATCGCCGTCATTGGCCTGGGCTATGTCGGGCTCCCGCTGGCCGTGGCGCTGGCCAAAAATGCCGGGGGCCGCGTGACCGGTTTCGATATCGATCCCGGGCGCATCGCCGCCTTGCGCCGGGGTCACGATCGAACCGGCGAAGTGCGGGCGGCAGACCTGCCGGCGCTGGGCGGGCTCACCATCAGCGCCGATCCAAATGTGCTGGATGATCAGGGCGTTTATATCGTCACGGTGCCAACGCCGGTGGACGCTGACAACAAACCCGATCTCTCGCCCTTGCTCGGCGCCTGCCAATCCGTGGGTCGTGCTCTCGCCTCGCGCGCGGCCGGCAGCGGGGCGCCCATCGTCGTCTTCGAGAGCACGGTCTATCCCGGCGTGACCGAAGACATCTGCGGGCCCGCCATCGAACGCGCCTCGGGCAAGGCCGCCAGCCGCGATTTCTTCCTGGGCTATTCGCCCGAACGCATCAATCCGGGCGACAACCGCCACCGCCTGGAAAACATCGTCAAGGTGGTCTCAGGATCCACGCCGGCCGTCACCGAACGACTGGCCGATCTCTACGCGCGGGTCACCGGCGCCGGCATCCATCGCGCCCCCGACATCCGCACGGCGGAGGCCGCCAAGGTGATCGAGAACGCGCAACGCGACATCAACATCGCCTTCATCAACGAGGTGGCCATGATATTCGGCGACCTCGGCCTTTCGGTTTACGACGTGCTCGATGCGGCGCGCAGCAAATGGAACTTCATCGATTTCCGCCCCGGCCTGGTGGGCGGCCATTGCATCGGCGTCGACCCCTTCTATCTCGCCCATTGCGCCCAGCAGCTGGGCCATGAGGCGGAGGTCATCCTGGCGGGCCGGCGCATCAACGACGGCATGGGCGGCTATATCGCCAGGCGCATCGCCGATGCCGCAGCGGCGGCGGGTTTGGGCGCGCGGCCGCGCAGCCTCGTTCTCGGCCTCACCTTCAAGGAAAACCTGCCGGATCTGCGCAATTCCAAGGTGGTCGATCTGATCCGGGGATTGCAAGCGCGCGGCCATGACGTCGCCGTCCATGACCCTCGCGCCGACACCGCCGAAGCCAAGACCGCCTACGATATCGCGCTTCTAGGCGATCTGTTTGCCGTTCCGGACGGCGGCTACGACTGCCTGATCGGCGCCGTTGCCCATGAGCAGTATCGT
>WNFT01000893.1_pt1 | contig 25244 bp, 20 predicted proteins | sample 5400191 | NCBI WGS metagenome assembly WNFT01 (sample SAMN13153359, study PRJNA577476) | soil metagenome | isolation source: 80 cm saprolite under Madrone tree | place: USA:California | collected 2016-06-14 | reverse complement strand
CGTCTTCAAATCGTAGTGGTGCAGGACGAGGCCCTCGATGTCCTTGTCCACCTGGCCGCCGACGTAGGCCATGCGACCTGATCGGATCCCGTGCTTGTGCGACACGGGAATCAGCCAGCCCCAGTGGCCGGCCGGCCACGAATACCTCCGCTTCATCGCCTCACCTCAGGAACGGCGTGGTGGTTTGGCGCCGGCGCGCCCAGGTCGATCAGCAACCGGGCGGTGGTCCGGATGCCTTGAAAGAGGTGATCGAGCCTCATGTGCTCGTTCGGGCCGTGCTGACGATTGTTCTCGTTGGCGTAGGGCACCAGCAACGTCGGGAGCTTCAGGAGATCGGTGAACACCCACATCGGCACGGTGCCGCCCATGGTGGGCAGGAGGACGGCGCGCTCGCCTCCGTGCGCCCGCTCGACGGCGGCGATGATCTCGCGGCTGATTGGCAGGTCCAGGGATGTCTTCGCGGCGTCGTAGCCGCTCTTGTCGACGACGCGCACGGCGTGGCCCCGCAGGTCGTCCGGCAGCGGCTCGTCCGCGGATTCGAGGACGGTGAAGCCCTGGGCGCGCAGATGCTCGAGCAGCCGTCCGTAGACCTTCGCCCACTGCTGGTTCTTCACCATGCGGATGTCGAGCGCCACGGTGGCGCGATGCGGAATGATCGTGTTGGCCTCCGCGCCGACGAACCCACTCTGCAAGCCGCTGATCGTGAGCGTTGGGTGGAACATGATGCGCTCGACGTAGTCGGCGGGCAGGCGAACGCCCAGGTCTTTCTCGAGCGCGGCGAGGTCCAGCGGCAGCGCCGCCATCATCTGCCGCTCGGCCGCCGTGGGTCCCACCACGTCTTCCTCGAAGGCCTCGATGAGCGGCACTCCATCGGACGTCGCCATGGAGGCCAGTAGCCCATTGAGCCTCCACGCCGGGTTGGGAGCGACGAAGTTGCCCGAATGGAGGTCGCGGCGGGCCGCCTCGATCATCAACTCGACCTTCACCATCCCACGCGCACCGCCGGAGATGGTGGGGCGCCCGCGCGCGTGCTGCGGCCCGTCCGTGATAATGGCGACGTCGGCGGCGAGCAGGTCACGGTGGGTCTCGGCGAAGGGTCCCAGGGAGGGGCTGTCGATCTCCTCCTCACCGTCGAAGATGAATTTCACGTTGACCGTCGGCGACAGCCCCAACGCATCCATCAACTCCAGCGCGTGGAGATGACTCCAGATCGGCCCCTTGTCATCCGCGGCGCCGCGAGCGTAGAGCGAGAGGCTCTCGAGGTCGTCATCGGGAAAATCGCCGAGCGCCTGCCCCGGCCCTCCCTCCGCCGAGAGCCCGCGGCGGAAGACCGGCTCGATGGGGTTGGGCTGCCGCCATCCTGTCTGAGGAATCGGTTTGGTGTCGTAGTGACAGTAGATGAGCAGGGTGCGCGTCGCGCCGGGCACGCGACGCTCGCCGAAGACGACGGGGTTGCCGCCGGTCTCGAGGAGCCGCCCGTGGAGGCCACGGGCACGCAGGGCAGCGGCCAGCCACTCGCCGGTGGCGCGCACGCGCGCCGACTCCTGGCTCACCGAGTTCAGACGCACGAACTCCACGAGTCCCTCGACGATCGCGCGACGGCGCGACGCGAGGTGTCGATCGAACGTGGCCCAATTGGTCATCGTCACCGCGGCCATCTACCCCAACGTGCGTTCAGCGCGACAGATAGTCGAACGACGACAGCACGTGCATGCGCACCACGTGAAGGAACTCCTCGATCTCCACGTGCTCATCGGCCTGCGCCATGCCGCGCGGAAAGGGTCCGTGCACGAGCGCGGGAATGCCGCGTTGGCGCCAGAGGCGGGCATCCGTGCCACCGAGACTCACGATCGGGGTGGGATCGGGGCGGCCGAGCGCCTGTGCGTTCGCGCGGAGGATGCCCATCATCTCGTGGTTCGGATCGCAGACACTTGGCGGACTGTAGTTGATCTCCTCGAAGGTGGCCTCAGGATAGCGCGCCACGATCTCACGGATCCCCGCCAGGATCTCCTCCTTGCCGAGACCCGGCGGGACGCGGATGTCGGCCTCGAACCAGCACGTGCCGGGAACCATGTTCACTTTGACGCCGCCGTGAATGACCCCGATGTTCAGCGTGACACGCTGGACGATGTCCTTCGCGCCCGGGCCCTGCGCCTCGTCGATGGCCGCGGCGGCGCCGGCCAGCGCATCGGCAATGTCGATCGGCACCGACGGACGGAGCATCGTCAGCTCCTCGAGATCGACGATCAGCCGCGCCGCCTGCTTCGTCGCGCTCGGCGAGAGATGCGTGTAGGCGCCGTGCGCACCCTTGGTCCGCAGCGTGAATTTGACCCAGAAGGGGCCCTTCTCCCCGAAGCGGATGGTGAGAGGGCTGCTTGGCTCCCCGTTCAGGCAGCAGTCGCCATGGACCTCTGGATGGTGCTCCATCAGATACCGCGCGCCCCACGGGCCGAATGTCTCCTCGTCGGAGACCGCGGTGAGCGTCAGCTTGCCCTTGAGGTGCTCGCGCACCCGATGGAGGTAGCGGTAGGTGAAGATCGACGCGGACGTGCCCGCCTTCATGTCGGCGACGCCGCGCCCGTAGATCCTTCCGTTCGCGATGGCGCCGCCCCACGGATCGTGTGTCCAGCCCTCGGCCTGTGCGTCGGCCGGGAACACGTCCATATGTCCGTTCAGCACGAGGTGATGACCGGGCTTGCCCGTGTCGAACGAGCCCACGATGTTCGGCATGGTCGCCTGGGGCGCGATCGTGCGAAAGGGCAGGCCGTGCGCTTCGAGGAAGCGCGTGACGTGTGCCGCGGCGAGCGTGGTGTCGCCGGGCGGGTTCGGGCTCTTCGCGCGAACGAAGCCGCACAGGAATTCGATCATCGTGTCCCGGTCGTCATCGATCCACTTGGCGAGCTGCTTCTTGACGTCGCTCATGTCGGTTCTCCTCCTGGCGAGCTGAGTGGCAAGAGAATACACCGGCGGCGGCTTGACAGGGGGAAGCACTTGCCAGACTATTGCGTGCCTCATGGCCGATTCCTGCCTTTTCTTCGATGCGGGCGAGTACGGGCGGCCGGCGACGCGGCCGTGAAGCCCCCGATCACCTGGCCGTCCGGGGTACAGTCTGCCGTGTGCATTACCTTCGATCTCGATGCGGAGACGGCCTGGATTTCCCGCGACCCCGAGAACATCAACCGGCTCAGCGTGATGTCGCAGGGCGCGTACGGGCCAAAAGTAGGCGTGCCGCTGATCCTGGACTTTCTCGACCGGAACCAGATCAGGTCGACGTTCTTCGTTCCAGGGTGGACGGCAGAGCGCTGGCCGGACGTCGTGGCCGAGATTCATCGTCGCGGTCACGAGATCGGCCATCACGGATATCTGCACGAAGCACTGGAGGGAAGGTCGCGCGAGGAAGAAGAGGCGATCCTCACCGGCAGCTCGAAGATCCTCGCCGACATCACCGGCATGCGGCCGGTCGGATACCGCGCGCCGCTCTACGAGATCACGCACGAGACGGCGGCCCTGCTCGCGAAGCACGGCTTCCTGTACGCGAGCAATCTACAAGACTCGCTGTGGCCTTACCGCTATGCCGACACGCCGTCCCTTGTCGAGCTGCCCGCGTCGTGGATTCTCGACGACGGTCCGTTCTTCGCGTTCGGTCTGCGACCGAATCTCTACCGTCAGATCTTTCCGCCGTCGGCGGTGCTCTCGGTGTGGCGGGACGAGTTTCTCGGCATTCACGCGCTCGGCGGGTTGACCATGCTCATCTTGCATCCGCAGTACACGGGACGTCCATCGCGACTCAACATGCTGCAGCAACTCGTCGACGAGATGCGCGCCACCGGCGACGTATGGTTCGTGAATGGCATAGAGCTCGCGCGCTTCGCGCTCACGAGCGGCGCGAACATCAGCTCCGATGGGCGGCCGCGCGCCTAGTCACGCTCGCCGCGGCGGGAGAGCCGGAACGGCCGCGAGCAATTCGATCGTATACGGGTGGGTCGGCCTGGTGAAGATCTGCTCGACGGCGCCGCGTTCACAGAGCTCTCCGTCACGCATGACCATGACCTCGTCGGCGACCTGACGCACCACCGCGAGGTCGTGCGAGATCAGAAGGTAGGCGCAGCCGGTCCGCTCCTTCTGCTCCAGCAGGAGCTCGAGGATGGTGGCCTGCACGGAGACGTCGAGCGCGGTCGTAGGCTCGTCGAGGACGATGAGGAGCGGTTCGGTCACAAAGGCGCGAGCGAGAGCGACGCGCTGTTTCTCACCGCCGCTCAGCTGCTGGGGATGGCGCTCCAGGTAGGCATCCGTGAGTCCGACCGCGCGCAGGGTCGCGAGAACGCGCCGGCCGCGATCACCACGAGGCACGCCGTGCAGGACGAGAGGCCGGGCAACGATCTCGGCCACGGTCTTCCGAGGGTTCAGGGAGCTCGTGGGGTTCTGGAACACGATCTGGGCCCGACGGCGGTAAGCTCTCAAGTGGCCGGCATCGAGCGCGTAGACATCTTCGCCTTCGAAGATGATCCGGCCATGGACCTTGGGCTCCAGCCTCAGGATGGCGCGCGCAAGCGTGGACTTGCCGCTGCCGCTCTCGCCAACGATGGCGAGCACGCGTCGGCGCGGCAGGTGAAACGAGACGTCGCGCACGGCGCGGAGGGTTCTGGCGCGGCCGAGGCCGAGGAAGCCGGCCCCCTGCCGATATTCGACGGAGAGCCTGGAGACCTCGAGGAGGGGACCGGAGTCCGCGCGTGCGCTCGCCGGCGAAGCCGACCGCCCTCTGGGGTCGGCACTGATGCGCGCGGGCTCGCCGGCGAAATGACAGCGCGACGCATGGTTACCGGACGGCAGGTCCATGAGGGCCGGCCGGTCCGTGTGGCAGAGGTCAATAGCGAAGGCGCAGCGGTCGGCGAAGACGCAGTGCGAGAAGCGCAGAGGTTCTTTCGACGCCGTCCCAGGAATTCCGCGAGGCAGGCGACGGGCGGCGATCTGGGGTACGGCGGAGACCAGGCCCCGCGTGTAGGGATTTTGCGGCTCCTCCAGGAGTCGCGTGGCCGGGCCGAGCTCCATGAGCTCGCCGGCATAGAGCACCCCTATGCGATCAGCGAGCTGCGCCACCGCGCCGAGATTGTGCGAGACGAACAGGATCGCCGACTGGATCTGTCGATGCAACGTGCGCACGAGCGCGAGGACATGCGCCTGCACGATGACGTCGAGCGCCGTCGTTGGCTCGTCCATCAGGAGCACGTCCGGGCTGCAGGCAAGCGCCATGGCGATCATGACCCTTTGCCGCATGCCTCCGCTGAGCTGGTGTGGATAGGACGCATAGATGCGCGGGGGGTCGTCCAGCTGGACGAGGCGCAGCAGCTCGTGCGTACGGGCGCGAGCGTGTTCGCCATCCATGCCGAGGTGCTGACCCAGCACTTCGGCGATTTGCGCGCCCACCGCCATCGCCGGATTGAGCGCGGTGGTCGGGTCCTGGTAGATCATGGCGATCCGGCGGCCACGGATCGTATCGAGCGTTGCGCGATTGGCGCGCAGAAGGTCAACGCCACGATAGAGAATGCTGCCGGATTCGACGACGGCGTTGTCCGGCAGGTAATTCATGACGGCGAGGAGCGCGGTCGACTTGCCGGAGCCGGATTCCCCGACCAGTCCCACCACCTCGTTCGGGGAGAGCGTCAGGTTGAGCTCCCTGACCGCGGGGAGGAGCACGCCGCCCACCGCGAAGCTCACCGAAAGGTTCTTGATCTCGACGAGCGCGTCAGACATCAGACAGTGAGCTCCGGAGGTGCAGACGATCGCGCAGGCCCTCGCCCATGAGGTTGAAGCCTACCACCGAGGCGCAGATGGCGAGCGCGGGACCGAGCAACGGCCAGAACGATACGCTGATGTACTTCTGCGCCTCGTTGATCATGACGCCCCAATCGGCGTGGGGCGGCTGGGTACCCAGGCCGAGATAGCTCAGGGCAGCTCCGCCCATGAGCGCGAAGCCGACATTGATGCTGCCCTCGACGATGATGGGCGCCCAGACATTGGGCAAGATCTCCCCGTACTGGATGTAGAGCGCGCCTTCGCCACGTGCCTTCGCCGCCGTGACGTAGTCGTGGCCCGCGGCATCGAGCACGGCACTGCGCACGATACGCACGAACTTTGGAGATGCCGCCACGCCCAGGGCGAGGACGGCCTGCGGGAGACCAGGGCCGACTCCGACGATGACGAGCAGGGCGAAGACGAGAGTGGGAATGGAGAGGAGCGCGTCGACGAAGCGCATGACGATCTGGTCGAGGCGGCCGCGATAGAAGCCGGTGAGGAGCGCGACGGGCAGCCCGAGGGCAAGCCCGAGCGCGGTCGCCCCGAAGCCAAGGGTCATCGAGCGCCAGCCGCCCGAGAGCACGCGGCTCAGCACGTCGCGCCCGAAACGATCGGTCCCGAGCCGGTGCGCCGCGCTGGGGGCAGCCAGGCGGTGCAGCAGGTCGACCTTCGCCGGCGCATAGGGGCTGTAGAGAAGTCCCAGGAGTCCCACGGCGAGGGCGAGGGCGGTGAGGGTCGCGCCGATCACGAGGTAGTAGTTCGCGCGCGGTGGCCGAGGGACGGACATGGTCGCGAGCGTGCTCATGACCGGGTAAGGCGCGGGTTGAGGACGCCCTGCGCGAGATCGGCGAGCAGGTTGGCCACCACGTACACGGCGCCGATGACCAGCGCCGAGCCCTGCACGAGCGGCATGTCGCGATTCGCGACCGAGTACACCATGAGCCGGCCGAGCCCCGGATAGGCGAAGATTTCCTCGACGATGACGATGCTTCCCATGAGATAGCCGATGTCGAGGGCGAGAACGGCGATGGTCGTGGTCAGGCCGTTGCGCAGGCCGTGACGCCAGAGCACGATGCGTTCCGGCAAGCCCTTGAGACGGGCGGTCCGGATGTAATCGCTGGACAGCACCTCGAGCATGCCGGATCGAGTCTGGCGCAGCAGATGGGCCGTGAGCAGGAACGTGAGGACGATGACCGGCAAGACCATGTGGGCGAGCCATCCGCCGAAGGATTCCGTGAACGGCACGAAGCCCCCCGAGGGGAGAAGGCTGAGCGGCGGACTGGCGAGGACGATGATGAGAATCGGGGCCACCACGAAGTCTGGAATGGAGATGCCGACGTAGCTGGCGGCCAGGATCGAGCCGTCGAGCCGGCTGCCGCGGCGCGCCGCCGCCGCCACGCCGAGGGGAATGGCGAGCGCCGCGGCCACGCCGAGCGTCGTGACGGCGAGGGCCAGGGAGTTCCTGAAACGCTCGGCAATGATCGGCCCCGCCGGTTGGTTGAGCGTGGTCGAGGTGCCGAAGGCGCCAAAGGGGAGGCCGACCAGCCAGTCGAGGAACTGGGCAAGGAACGATCGATCAAGCCCGAGCCGGGCGCGGAGCGCGGCGAGGGCTTCGGAGCTGGCACCCTCGCCCAGGATGGTGACGGCCGCATCCCCCGGCAGCAGATGCGTGCACGCGAAGATGATGGCCGACAGGATGGCGAGGGAGATCAGTCCATAGACCACCCGGCGGGCGACGAAGGCGGCATTCATGCCGTCTCAGGCTTTGCGGCCAGGCGCCTCGGGCGATAGCCAGCAATTCTCGGCCCGCATCTCGGTGGTGATGGCGCGCGTGGGCCAATCGTTCACATAGCTCTGAGTCGCGTAGAGCGAATTGAAGAAGTTCGGAATGATGAAGGGGCCTTCGTCCCGAGCCAGCCTCTGCAGCTCGCCGTATATCTTTCGGCGCTCCCCCCTATCGGACAGCTGCCGGCCCTGGACAATGAGCTGCTCGGCCTTCTTGCCGAATTCTGTCGGCGCCCAGCGGCCCTCGTCGATGCCATAGGTCGCCGAGTAGAGCTTGCTCAGGATGGCATCCTCGGTAGGCCGGGTTCCGTAGTTGCCGACGTAGGAGGACACGCCCTTGTTCCAGATCGTGCTTCCGTAGCGCGCGTTGTCCATCAGCTCGATGTTGAAGCGGATGCCGATCTGCTCGGCCATCGCCTGGACGACCACGGCCGTCTTCTCGCGGGAGGCCGGACTGTTCGAGACGACGAGTCGATGCTCGAAGCCGCTGGCGTGGCCCGCCTCCTTCAGCAGCTGACGCGCCTGCGCGAGGTCCGCCTTTCGGAGCGGGATGGCCTTGTCGAAATATTCGTACGCGGGTGAGATCGGCTGATCGTCGGCTGGAGTGCCGACCCCCCCGGTGATGGCGTCGGCCATCTGCGACCGGTCCATGGCGAGGCGTAGCGCCTTGCGCACGCGCGGGTTGTCGAAGGGCGGCCGATCAACATACAGCACGATGTTGTTGAACGTTCCCCCGGTCACCTGCACGGCCTTCACGCCCTTGATTCCGGCCACGCGCTTGAAGGCATCGGATTCCACTTCGCCGATCACGTCGACCTCGCGGTTCTCGAGCGCGGCGATCTGAGACGTCGTGTCCGGCAGCACCCGCAGCACGAGCCGGTCGAGAAACGGCCGCCCCGCTCGGAAGTACCGCGGGTTCCGCTCCATCACCACCCGCTCGTTCGGCACGAACTCTTTGAGCGTGAAGGGGCCGGTGCCGTACACGGTACCGTCGAGCTTTCCGAAATCCGCGACGCCGCGCTCGGACACGATGCGCGCCATCGAGCTGGCGAGGGCCTTGGGCAGATCGGCATAGGGTGAGGCGAGGTCTATCCTCACCGTGCGACGATCGACGGCCCGCACCGCGGCAATGGGACCGAGCTCAGCCTTGTAGGGAGCAGCCGTCTTCGGATCGAGGATCTTCTCGATGGTGGCCACCACGTCCGCGGCGCTCAGGAGCGAGCCGTCGTGAAACCGGACGCCGTCGCGCAGGACGAAGGTCCACGCCGCGCTGGCTTGGCCGGCCGAATAGGATTCGGCGAGGTCGCCTTCGACGCCGCCGTTCGCGGTCAGGCGCGTCAGGTTGTTGTACAGGTTGACCGTGCTGCGCCACTCGTTTCCAAAGATGCCCATGATGGGGTTGAGAGTGCGCAGGTCCTTGTAGAGCGCCACCGTGAGCCGGCCGCCCGGCTTCGCCTGTCCATGGGCATTGCCGCGGAACAGGCCGGGAAGGAGGAGCGCGCCCGCGCCTGAAGCGGCGAGGTCGCGGGTGAACCGGCGACGGGTCATCCGCTTCGATCGAAAGCTCTCTGATGCCATGGGCCGTCTCCTCTCAGCTCACGCCACACACGTCGAGGATGCACAGCATGTAGACCTTGATCATGTCGAGGAAATCCGGGACGTCGACCCGCTCGTCGGGCATGGTGTTGTACCGGCCGCCGGGGCCGCACACGATGCCCTGCATGTGAGCGCGATGCAACAGGTGCGCCGCGTCCGTTCCGTAGAAGCAGTAGGGGCGGACGGCTCCGAGCGGCTGGGGGGTGCCGCGCACCTCCCGATAGGCCCTGCTCACGACCTCGACGATAGGAGCATCGCGCGTGACCTCGAACGGCTGCATGCGCGGACGCTGACCGCTGGCGCCGCCGGCGTCTCTGGATACACGGGCCCGGAGCCCCGGTATCGCGCGCTCGAGCTCGTCGAGAAGACGGCGTATGTCTCGCAGGACGGATTCCTCCGATTGGCTGGGCGCATAGCGCGCGGTGCCCACCAGGCGCACATAGTCGGCGATCTGCGGCGGGCGCCAGTCGTGGAATTCGGGCGTGAGAGAGCCGCGAACGACGCCGACACTACAACGGTTGACCGAGAGGTGATCCTCGCTCGCCGCCTCGCTGAAGGTCATCGCGTCAAGCTGGGGGATGAGGCGGCAGCCGGCGAGGATCGCGTCCACTGCCTCCTCGCGCTTGGAGACGTGCCGGGTCATTCCGGTCAGCTCGACGGCGAAATTGAAAGCGCCGGCATGGAGGGTCAGGCCGGCGAGGTCGGTGGGCTCCGAGTTGATGAAATAGTCCGCCCGGAGGCCGCTGTCGATCATCTTGATCGTACCGATGCCGCCCTGCAGCTCGCCGACCACGTAGGTGAGAATCACGTCGCCGCGGAGGCGTATGCCGTTTTCCACCAGCGTGCGGAGCGCGCAGAAATAGGCAGCGTCTCCCGCCTTCATGTTGGAGACACCGATCCCGTAGATGAAGTCCTTGTCGTACCGGCCGCCCCACGGATCGACCGTCCAGCCTTCGGTGACGGGATTGGTGTCCATGTGACCGTTGAAGAGCAGCGAGGCCCCGCCTCCCACGCCCTTGAGCCGGCCGATGGCATTGAAGCGGCCCGCTTCCACCTCCTGCAGGTCGGCCGAGAGCCCGAGGCCTTTCATGCTCTCGACCATGAATCGCGCGAGCTCGCTCTCGCCCGGCGTCCCGCTGTAGCTCTTGTAGCGGACCATGGCGGCAAGGAAGTCGAGAGACGTCGTGCGATCGATCTGAGACAACAGGCGGGCTCTATCCATGGTGCCTTTCCGGCTGCATGATGGCGATTGCCGTTACGGATTCTGGGGAGTGAGCGGTCTGCCCTTGCGCACGATGAAGTCGGGAAAAGCGTCCTCGGCCTTGGCGCCCCGGACCACGTTCGTGGTGTAGTCCCGTTCCAGAGCCCATTGCTCCTCGAGGGTTCGTCCCATCTGTTTGAGCAGCAACGCCTTGACCCCCATGACCGCCTGGCGATGATTGCCTGCGATCATGGTCGCCAGCTCCATGGTCTTCTTCCGAAGCTCCGCGCACGGCACGAGGTGATTGAGCAGGCCGAGGCGATGGGCCTCCTCGGCCTCGACGGTCCGCGCCGAGAACAAGAGCTCCTTGGCGATCGGCCATCCCACCTGGTTCGGGAGCGTCCACGTGCTGTTGATGCGGCCGTAGGCGGCCGCGAGGAACCGAAAGCGGCAATGCTCACAACCGACGCGCATGTCCAGCGAAGAGGCCAGGACAGCGGCGCCACCATACGCGAGGCCGTTCATCATCCCGATCGTCGGCTTGGGGCAGGCGCTGATCTCGTAGCTGCCCCGGCTGCTGATCGCGCGGCGCGCATCCAGCTGCTCCTGAGTACATGCGCGATCGTTCTCGCGTTGCTCGTGAATATCGCCGCCCGCAGAAAACGCTCGCGTCCCCGCCCCCGTGATGACAATGCACCCGATGGCCTCATCCGCAACCATCTGCGAGACGGCGTCGCGCAATTCCGTCGTCAACTGATGGCTCATTGCATTCAGCTGGTCGGGGCGATTCATCGTGAGAATCGCCACGCCGCCATCTTTTTCGATCAGGATATAGTCGTAGGCCACATCGTCCTCCCCGCAAGCACCAACGGTAGGGTCCGCCCGCGTCAGCTCGGAGACCTCAGCCGGGCGTCCCGCAACCTTACCAGATGGCTTGGGTCCGGAAAAGGGGCAGGGCCTCGAGGGACACGGACCGGTCGCGCGCGGGGCACGGGTCGGATATCATTCCCTCACCTCATCACTCAACCCGCTGTCCTGGGAGGCGCGGCCATGCAGACCAACGGTCATACGGAGGCCCGGAAGCTCCGCTCCCGTCTGAGCCACCCCATCATCGACGCCGATGGACACTGGCTCGAGTACGCCCCGATCATGCGCGACGAATTCCGGCGCATCGGGGGTGACGCGGCGGTCGAAGCCTACGACATCGCCAGCCAGCGCGTTCCCAACTCGCTCAAGCTGTCCCTGCCCGAGCGCCGCCGGCGCCGGGTGGGCCAGGAGGCCTTCTGGGGCTCGCCGTGCGCGAACGTGCTCGACCGGGCGACGGCCATGCTGCCGCGCCTCATGTACGAGCGCCTGGACGATCTCGGCATCGACTTCAGCGTCGTGTACCCCACGGCCGGGCTCGGCTATCACCGTATGCCGGACACCCGGCAGCGCCGGGCCATCTGCCGGGCCTACAACGTGTTCGCGGCCGACCAGTTCCGCGGGCTCGAGGATCGCGTTATCCCGGCCGCCATCATCCCCATGTACACGCCCGAGGAAGCGATCGAGGAGATCGAGTTCGCTTCCAAGCAGCTCGGGTACAAGGTGATCATGGTCGGGGGTCTCATGCGGCGCCCCATTCCGGCCCTCCTGGAGGAGAAGCCCGACGCGGCGAAGCTCGTCGAGTGGTACGACGTGGTCGGCATCGACAGCGACCACGACTACGATCCCGTGTGGGCCAAGTGCCGGGAGCTCAAGATCGCGCCCAGCTTCCACAACGGCGCGCGGTCCATCCTGCTGCGCAACTCGCCGTCGAACTTCTGCTACAACCACATCGGCCACTTCGCTTCCGCCGGCCACGCCGTGTGCAAGGCGCTCTTCTTCGGCGGGGTCACCCGGCGATTCCCCGACCTGAACTTCGCCTTCCTCGAGGGCGGGGTCGGCTGGGCCTGCATGCTCTACGCGGATCTCATCGGCCACTGGGAGAAGCGCAACCGCCAGGCGCTCGAGAGCACCAACCCGGGCAATCTCGACCGCGTCGCCCTGCTGCAGTACGCGCAGAAGTACGGCCGCGAGGCCATGGCGGAGGCGGTGCGGCGCGGTGACGGGCTGGAGGGGGACTCGAACTCCACCCTGACCGGCGGCATCGAGGATCTCGACGACTACTTCCGTTGCAAGATCGAGAAGAAGCAGGACATCCGCGACCTGTTCGTTCCGCGCTTCTACTTCGGCTGCGAGGCCGACGACCCCGTCAATGGATGGGCATTCAACAAGGGCGCGAACCCGATGGGCGCGCGGCTCAACGCGATCTTCAGCTCGGACATCGGGCATTTCGACGTGCCGGACATGACGGATGTCGTCCCCGAGGCCTACGAGCTGGTCGAGCATGGCCTGCTCAACGACGACGACTTCCGGGACTTCATGTTCAGCAACGCCGTGCGCTTCTGGGGCGAGGTCAACCCCGATTTCTTCAAGGGCACGGTGGTCGAGAAGGCGGCGGCAGAGGTGCTCGCCTCCTCCAAGGGAGGCGTGCGTGCCTAAGAGGCAGTTCCCCATGGGATGAAGGAGGATTTCATGGAACAGATCGCGCAGGTCGAGCGGTCCGGTGTGCTGACGCGGTTATTTTTCAAGATCGGGGAGCGGATGTTTGGCCAGGTGCCGACCCCTGAGCGCCTCATGGCGCGGCGGCTGCCGCTCATGCTGGGGATCGGCGGGCTCTACGGGGCCATCGAGTGGTTCGGGAAGATCGACAGGCAGCTTCGCGCCCTCCTCAACGTGCAGGTCGCCACCCTCTACGGGGTGCCGTACTGAATGGATATTCGCCACGCCGTGGGCGTGAAGGCGGGTATTCCCCCGGAGAAGCTCGCCGCTGTCCTCGAGTACCGGGAGAGCCCACGCTTCAGCGAGCGGGAGCGCGCGGCACTCCGATTCTGCGAGCGGATCATCCGGGACGACCTGGACATGACTGAAGGGTGTCTCACGCAGTTGCGGGAGCATTTTACCGAGGCAGAGATCGTGGAGCTCACCTTCATCATCGGATACCAGACCTTTGCGAGCAAATTTGCGAAGGCGTGGCGGCTGGTGCCGCAAGGATTTTCCTCCTAGTCGCGGCTGCTGGCAGGTCGACCGGGCGAGGCGCGGAGTGCCGACCCATCAATCCCTGAGCGGGTCCTCAGACGACGAGCTCCTCCAGAGGATGGTCCAGACGCATCCGGAGCGCTTCGGGCCGCCCTTTTGGGAGTTTTTCAGTGCGCAGGTCGTCCCTGTGCTTCCGCCCCACCCGGTCATCGTCGACATCGGCTGCGGCCCCGGCCTCTTGCTACGTGATCTCAGCGCCCGGTGTGCAGAGGCCGCGCTCCACGGCTACGACGTCACCCCGGCGATGGTCGCCTACGGCCGGCAGCTCGCGTTCCCCGGCGCGCCCGCGACCTTCGCCGTCCACGACGTGACCGCGAACCCGCTGCCGCACGAGGCGGCCACCGTGGACCTGGTCAGCATGTCATCGGTGCTGCACGTGGTTGACGAGCCTTTGCCGGTGCTCGCGGAGATCCGGCGGGTACTGACTCCTGCCGGCCTCTTCCTTCTGCACGATTGGATCCGCCAGCCGCTCCCGGCCTATCTGGCTTGGCGCCGCGACGTCCTCAAGGAAGGCCCGGCCGAGTGCCAGCGCCGCGGCTACCGGCTCTTCCCCGTCCACAACAAGTACACGACCGAGGACTGGTATTGGCTCCTGGCCGAGGCAGGCTTCGCAGTCCGCTCGGAGACGCAGCTGCGCACGTCGCACCGAATCTTCCTGGTGACCCGGACGTGACGAGCGGTGAGCAACGTCACTGGCGCTGCGCGCGCATGGGGAGGGCGGGACTCGGGCGCAGCGTGAGGCCGGCGGCGGGGACGACGCGGGCGCCCGGGAGCAAGGTGAGCCGGTAACGCTGGACCACGGTGGCGACGATCATCTGCATCTCGGCGGTGGCGAAGGCGCTACCGATGCAGCGGCGGGGGCCGCCGCCGAAGGGAAAGTAAGCGAAGGCGGGCCGCATCGCGCCGCGGGCCGGGGCGAAGCGCTCCGGATCGAAGCGCTCGGGGTCCTCCCAGACCGCCGGATGGCGGTGGGTGAGATAGGGGCTCAGCAGGACGAGTGCTCCGGCCGGGATGATGTAGCCACCGAGCGAGTCGTCCTCGATGGGCGAGCGCGCGGTGAGCCAGGTAGGAGGATAGAGGCGCAGCACTTCCTCGAGCACGCGGCGCGTGTCGCCCAGCCTCGGTAGATCCTCCATGCGGGGATCGCGGCCGCCCAGCACCGTGCGGCACTCTTCCTCGATTCGTTCCCGCGCGTCCGGATGCTCCGACAGCACGTACCAGATCCAGGCAAGCGCGCTCGCGGTGGTCGTGTGCCCGGCGAACAGAAAGGCCCGGAGCTCGTCGTGGAGCTCGGCGGTGGGGAAAGGTTCGGCCGCATCGAGGAGGGCGGCCAGGAGCGTGCCAGATGACGGGCCGGAGTGACGCGCCTCGACCGTCAGCCCACACATGAACGCCTCCACCACGCTCAGCGCTCGTCGATAGCGCAGGCTCGCCGGCGTGGGCGCGTCGAGCCAGCCGAGCGGGCTCCAGAGCCGGCGGTCGACGTGCGCCACGGCCGAGTCGAGCGCTCGACCAAGAGCCTGGAGGTCTCCAGCGGAGACCTCGCCGAAGCAGGCGCGGATGATGATGACCTGGGTGAGTCGCCGCATCTCGCTCGCCAGTTCCAGGGGCTCGCCGCGCTCGGCCAGGGGTTTCCAGCGCTCGAGCAGCTCAGCGACGGCGCGCGAGACGACCGAGGAGAAGTGCGCGTGCAGGCCGGGCTGAAAGGCGGGCTGGACTTGCCGGCGCCGCTCGCGCCAGCGGTCATTGTCCACCGTGGTGAGGCTCTCGCCGAAGAGCCCACGCACACGCGCGACAGTCGGGCCCTTGACATAGGCACGCGCGTTGTCCTGCAACACGTGCTTGACGTGGTCGGGATGGCGCAGCAGATAGACGCGGTGCGGGCCGAGTCGCATGGCGACCACGTCGCCGTGGCGGCGCACGCAGTCCGTGAAGAAGCCGAGCGGATCGCGGCGCGCCATGGGAAAGACGCCAACGAGCGGGTAGCCGGTGGGACCAGGCGGCGCGCCACGCGTACCGGCGGCAGGCATCAGCGAGCTCTCAGGCGGCCCGCCTCATGTAGCGGGGCGGCGGGGACGCATAGCCATAGTCGACGAACCAGTCCACCGCGTCTCGCAAGGCCTGTTCCACCGGCCTCTGAAAGAACCCGAGCTCGCGCACGGCCTTGTCCGCGCTGACGTACATGTGCTTGCGCGCCATGCGCACGCCGGTGAGCGGCACGCGCGGGGGCCGGCCCGTGGCGCGGGCGAGCCCCTCGTTGGCCAGCGCCACGAGGTAGACCAGACCGTAGGGCAGTCGGAGCCGTGGGGCGCGGATGCCGGTGATGCCCTCGAGCACCCGGAAGATCCCGGAGAGCGAGAGGTTCTCGCCGCCGAGGATGTACTTCTCGCCGGTGCGTCCGAGATGCGCCGCCAGCACATGCCCGCGGGCCACGTCGGCCACGTGAACCAGGTTGAGGCCGGTCTCGATCGTGGCGAACATGCGTCCGTGCAGATAGTCCAGGACCATCTGCCCGGTGGGCGTGGGTTTCACCTCCCAGGGGCCGATGGGATTGCTCGGGTTGACGATGACCACGGGCAGCCCGCGCGCGGCGAATTCCTCTGCCACCCGCTCGGCGAGGAACTTGGAGCGCTTGTAGTGGCCGATCATGTCCTCGAGGGCTACCGGAGTGGTTTCGGTGCCGGGTCCACCGTCTTTCGGGAGTCCGAGGGTGCCCACGCTCGACGTGTAGACCACGCGACCGACGCCGGCGCGCTCGCAGGCCTCGAACACGGTGCGCGTGCCGTCGACGTTGTTGCGGTAGATCTCGCGGGGATCCTTCGCCCACAGGCGGTAGTCGGCCGCCACGTGGAAGACGATGCTGCACCCCTCGAGGGCGGGGGCGAGGGCGTCGGGATCGAGGATGTCACCGCGGAAGATCTCGACACGGCAGCCGGCGAGCGCCTGGAGGCCGCTCGCGGGGCGGGCGAGGACCCGGACGCGGTAGCCGTCGGCGACGAGCAGCCGCGCCAGGTTGGCTCCCACGAAGCCGGTGGCGCCGGTGACCAGCACATCCATGGTGATGCGACCTCGAGGTCCAGCTTACTCCTTTCCTCGGGGCGCTTTGCGTTGGCGGACCGAGGAGCCCAAGCGCGGCGCTGACGCGCGCGCGGCTCGAACTCGCCGAACCCGCCTGCTATGCTGAGCAACATGGCTATTCCGGCGTTTCTTTATGGCACGGCGTGGAAGGAGGAGCGGACGGCCCCGCTCGTTCGCGCGGCCGTCCAGGCTGGATTTCGCGGGATCGACACGGCCAACCAGCGACGGCACTACTTCGAGCAGGCCGTCGGCGACGCCCTGGAGGAGCTGTACCAGGATGGGCGGCTGACGCGCCAGGACCTCTTCCTCCAGACGAAGTTCACGTACGCGGGCGGGCAGGATCACCGGCTCCCGTACGATCCGCAGGCCGACTTCCCCACGCAGGTGCGACAGTCCTGTGCTTCGTCGCTGCAGCACCTCCGTACGGACTCTCTCGATTCATACGTTCTTCACGGCCCGTCGGTCGCTCGCGGCTTGAGCGACGCGGACTATCAGGTGTGGAAAGAAATGGAAGCCCTCTGCCGCGAGGGAAAGACGACATTCATCGGCGTCAGCAATGTCAGCCTGGGACAGCTTCGCATGCTCGTGCAGGCGGCCGAGATTCCGCCTCGCTTCGTTCAAAACCGCTGCTTCGCGGTGACGCAGTGGGACCGGGACGTCCGCGAGTTCTGCGCCGCGCAGAACATCATCTACCAGGGTTTCTCGCTCTTGACTGCCAATCCGCAGCTGTTCCGCGAGCCCGACATGATCAAGCTGGCCCGGCGGCACCAGAAAACCGTGGCCCAGGTCATCTTCCGCTTCGCTCAGCAGGTCGGAATGCTCCCCCTGACCGGGACGACCGACGATAGCCACATGAGAGAGGACCTGGAAAGCTCGACATTTCAGCTGGCCGAGGAGGACGTGAGGTTGATCGAAGGCCTGGGCGCGCGGTAGCGCGAGGGCTCGGTAATTCCTTCACGATCCTCGAGTGACCCTTCCTGGTTGTTTTTACTCATGGCGGCCCGGTCGGCCCTGCTCTGCCTGCATTGCGTTGGGTATTCGACCGCGTGGGCCGCAACCGGACTCTGGCACGGTGAATGCTCATCAAATGGAGGTGGTGCACAGTCAAAGAACAGGAGGTGTGCAATGCCACTTTCTACAGCTGCTTTCGCGTTCGGATTGCTTCTTCTGGTGCCTGCCGGGTGGGCCACCGCGATGGAGAAGCATTCCGGAGTCGTCGTTGCGGCCGACGACACCAGGATCACGATCGATGAGATGGGGCCATGGCATGGCCCGGCCACACAACCGATGCGCCGCACCTTCCAGCGGACCGGAGGTACGAAGATCATGCTGGCCGAGCGAACGAAGGACGGTCTCGGCGGATGGAAGTGGGCGTTCAACGACCAGCCGGCAGAGCCGTCTGATCCCCACCCCGGCGACTTCGTGACGGTGACCACCGAGCCGCAGGGATCGCGTCAGGTCGCGACTGAAGTATTGGTCGTGTGGCCCGGGACGCACCTCGAAGTCCCAGGCAGCTCGTAAGCGCGCGGCGCGAACCCCCAGATGCCGCTCGGGTCGCGCGGCCTGCTCGGCCGCCGGGCTTTTCTCCTCTCGACGGCCGCCACGCTGCTGGCCGGCCACCGGCGGCTCGTCTGGGGCCAGGCGCCGGAGGTCGTCGAAGACTGGAATAGCGTGACCTCCGGCGCCAGGGGGGTTCCGCCCGGGTGGCAGAAATACGAGACGCTCGGCGGCCACGCCGCCTACGACTTCACGGTCGTGAGCGACGAGGGCCGCCGAGCTCTGGACATGAAAGCCGCCGGCGATCACTCGACGATTGTCAGGGAAGTACGGGTCGATCTCGCGATATCACCGATCCTGGCGTGGCAGTGGAAGGTGGTCAGCCTGCCGCAGGGAGCGGATCTGAGAGAGCGGGCGACCTCCGATGCCTCCGGACACATCTTCGTCGCGTGGCCGCGCTTCCCGGGGCCCCTCCGAACCCGCCTCATCGGCTACGTCTGGGATCCCGGGCTTCCCGTTGGGTCGATCGTGAAGAGCCGCAAGACGGGGACCGTCACCTTCGTCGTCGTGCGGTCCGGGACGGCGGGCTTGGGACAGTGGGCTGAACAATCGCGTGACGTGGTTGAGGACTATAAGACGATCTACGGCGAGGAGCCCGCCAATCCTCACGCCATCGCCCTCTCCATCGATACGAACGACACGCACTCGACGGCCGAGGCGCTGTTCGGGCGAATCGCCTTTTCCTCGCGCTGAGGTCCACTGGCCCACGCCGCGCGCTACGCTTCGACGATCCTGACCCGAGAAGTCCCCGCGCCCCGCCGTTCTTCCTCGAGGGGTACCCCGTCGCGATAGGAGACCCACTGGCCGAGCATGGCGGGCACGCGGGTGCCCGGAGTGATGATGCCGGTGAGGTTGAGCGGATCGCAGGCGGAGAGCCTGATGATCTGCCCGCTCGGAGCGTCGCGGCGGATGGCGCGGAGCGCGTCGAGAGCTTCGGGCAGGGCGAACTGCTCGCCCACGAAGCTACCCACTATGCGTCCCCCGCGCAGCTCGCCGCGCATCTCGAGGCGGCGGTAGACGCGCAGGAGATCCCGCCAGGCAGGCGCGCCCGGCTCGCGCAGGAGAAGGTCGCGAAAAATGATGCCGTAGCGCCGCGCGTACTGACGCGCGCGGGCTTCCAGGACGTCATCGGGCGGCGGTGGCGGTGGCGGGTCGAGGAGCGCCCAGCGCCCCGTGCCGATGGGCGCGCGCAGCGGGCGTGCCCGGCCCGAGCGCAGGCGCTTGCGCTTCTCGGAGTGCAGGAGACTCCGAAGGCCGGCGAAGCCGTCGCCGGTGACGAGACCGGCCGAGACCAGCTCGCAGAGGGCTTCTTCCACCTCGATGCGCAGCCGGCGCACGCGGCCGGCGATCTCGTCGGTGAACGACGCGCCGCTCGCGCGCAGGTGAGCCAGCACGTCGCGCGCGGGGGCAGACAGCGCGCCCTCGTCCGCGCCGTCGCGAGGCTCGAGCATCCAGCCGAGGTTCTGGCGGCGCAGAAGCGTGATGGGCACCGTGCCCGAGAGCCGGCGCCCGGCGTGCCGCGTGCTCTCGTGGCGCTCGAGCCGGCCCCAGGCGACGTCGCCGGAGAGGCACAGCTCGTCGAGCCACGCGGGCTCGTAGCGCGCGACGCGCGCGGGCAGCACCTCGCGCTCCCATCCGGCCGCCGCCAGCTCGAAGCCCTCGAGCTGCTCGATGACGCGCTGGAGGCCGTCGCGGCCGTGCAGCTGCTGGCCCGGCTTGACGTGCTGCCAGGCGAAGAGGAAGCGCATGAGATCGGCCGCGCTCACAGGCTCGATCTCGCGGCGGAGCCTGTCGAGGGTGCGCCGGTGGATGCGCGCCAGGAGGCGGCGGTCGCACCACTCGATCGCGTCGGGAGGAAGCGTAGCGGTGAAGCGCCCGCGAAGGACGCCGCCCTCGGCCTCGACGCGGCCGAGCGCCGAGTTCACGGCGGGCACGGTCAGGCCGAAGGGCTCGGCGAGGGCGGCGGCGGTGACCGGGCCCACGAGGCTGAGCCTGGCGCGGATCAGCTCGACGAGCGCCCCCTCACGATCCGACCACGGAGAGGCGCGGCGCGCCGGCGGCTCGGTCACGTCGGGGATCAGTCGGCTCTCGGGCCAGATGGCGAGCGCCAGCGACCGGCGCTCGGCGGCGACCCAGAAGGTGCTCGGGCCGCCGTGCAGGCGGGCGGCGCGTCCTGACGCGATCAGCTCCTCGAGCCAGTCCGTCCAGCCGTCGGCCTCAGGCTCGGGCAGGGCGCCCACGTCGAGCAGGAGATCGTGCAGCTCGTCGGCGTTGCGCAGATCGGGCCGTGCCTCTTCGACCACGGCGGAAATGGCCTCGGGATCGAGGCGGCCCATGTCGTCGGCCAGCTCGGCGGGCAGGCCGCGCCGCAGCGTCACCGCGCGGGCGCGGCGCTCTTCGAGGGGCGCGTCGTCGAGGTAGGCATACGGGTTGGCGTTGAGGATCTCGTGGGAGAAGACGGAAGGCTCGGGCGTCTCGCGCGCCACGCGCTGGATCTTGCCGCTGAAGATGGCCTCGAGCTTCTGCTTCAGCCCCTGCGCGTCCATCGCCTCGGTGAGGCAATCGCGGAGGGTCTCGCTCACCAGCGGGTGGTCGGGAATCTCGATCGGTCCGACCGCGTTGTCCTGGCAGCCCAGCTGGGCGGGGAAGACGGAGACCAGCAGATCCTCGGCGCGCATGCGCTGCAGATAGGGCGGCACCCGCCGGCCGCCCTGCCAGCGCAGCAGCGCCAGCGAGCGGCTCGCATTCCAGCGCCAGCGCGTGGCGAACATGGGCGCCTGGAGCGCCGCGTCCGTCAGGAGCTTCTCGACGCCCGATGGATGGACCATCGCGAAGATCGACTCGAGGGGGAAGCTGTGCTGGGGGCCGAGCGAGAGGAGCACGCCGTCGTCGGTGGCCGCGGCCTGGAGCTCGAAGTCGAAGCTCTGGCAGATGCGCTTCCGGAGCGCCATGCCCCACGCACGGTTGATCCGGCCCCCGAAGGGCGCGTGGATGATCAGCTGCTGGCCGCCCGCCTCGTCGAAGAAGCGCTCGGCGACCACCGTGTCGAGGGTGGGCACGGCGCCCAGGGCGGCGTGGCCCGCCGCGATGTAGTCGCGCGCCAGCTCGGCTCCGCGCTGGTCGAGGGCGCCCTCGTCCATCAGCCAGCGAGCAGCCGCTTCCGGATCGGGCAATCGCCTGGCCACCTCCTCGCGGATGGCGGCGACCTCGGCGGAGAGCTCCCGGGTGCGCGCGGGCCCCTCGCCGAGCCAGAAGGGGATGGTGGGCGCCGCGCCGCCCGCGTCCTCCACCCGCACCTTCCCGCTCTCGACGCGCCGGATGCGCCACGAGGTATTGCCGAGCAGCATCACGTCGCCCGCCATGGACTCGACGGCGAAGTCTTCGTCCACCGAGCCGATCAGCGTCTCATCCGGCTCGAGGACGACGTCATAGTTGGCGTTGTCGGGGATGGCGCCGCCCGAGGTGAGCGCGGCCAGGCGCGCGCCTCGCCGCCCCTTGAGCCTGCGTCCGACCGCGTCGCGGTGAATCCGCGTGCCCGCGCGCCCCCGCTTGGTTCCGATGCCTTCGGACAGCATGTCCACCACGGCGTCGAAGTCGGCGCGCTCCAGCTCGGCATAGGGGGCCGCCCGGCGGCAGAGGGCGTAGAGCCGGTCTTCGTCCCACTCCTCGGCCGAGCAGGCGGCCACGATCTGCTGGGAGAGGACGTCGAGCGGCGCGCGTCGAAACGCGAGGCGGTCCAGCTCCCCGCGCCGCGCCGCGCGAACGAGCGCCGCACACTCCACCAGCTGATCGCGCGTGAGCGGGAAGATGCGACCCTTGGGAGTGGCGCCGAACGCGTGGCCCGAGCGGCCGACGCGCTGGAGGCCGGTGGCGATGGAGCGCGGCGAGCCGAGGAGACAGGTCAGGTCCACCGCGCCCACGTCGATGCCCAGCTCGAGCGAGGCCGTCGCCACCACGACGGAGAGGTCTCCGGACTTGAGCCGCTGCTCCGCCGCGAAGCGCCGCTGGCGGCTCAGGCTGCTGTGGTGCGCGGCGACGGCGTCCTGCCCCAGGCGCTCGGCCAGGTGCAGCGTCACGCGCTCGACGAGGCGGCGAGTGTTGACGAAGACCAGCGTCGACCGGTGGGCGCGGGCCAGCTCGGCGACCCGGTCATAGATCTCGCCCCACTGCTCGTGGGTGCAGACCGCGCCCAGCTCGTCCCGCAGTACCTCGACCGCCAGATCCAGATCGCGCCGCTGGCCGACGTCGATGATGGCGGGCAGGGGACGGTCCGTGCCGACGAGCAGTCGCGCCGCCGTCTCGATGGGCCTCACCGTGGCCGACAGCCCGATGCGCTGGGGGCGCGTGCCGCCCCCCTCCAGGACCAGGTGCTCGAGGCGCTCGAGGGAGAGCGCCAGGTGCGCGCCGCGCTTGTCACCCGCCACCGCGTGGATCTCGTCCACGATCACCGTGCGCGCCCCCGCGAGGCCGCGGCGGCCCGATTCCGACGTCAAGAGAATGTACAGGGACTCGGGGGTGGTGACGAGCACGTGAGGCGGACGCTTCGCACCCTGGCGGCGCTCGGCCGCCGAGGTGTCTCCCGTGCGAACGGCGGTACGAATGGCCGGCGCGCGGATCCCCATCTCGGCCGCCACCGCCGCCAGCTCGCCCAGCGGCTCTTCCAGGTTGCGGCGGATGTCGTTGGAGAGCGCCTTGAGCGGAGAGACGTAGACGATCTCGGTCCGGTCTTCGAGGGCGCCGTCGGCCGACTTGCGCACGAGGGCATCGAGGCAGTAGAGGAAAGCGGCCAGCGTCTTGCCCGATCCCGTCGGAGCCGCGAGCAGGACGTCCCGTCCGTCGGCGATGGCGGGCCAGCCGAGTGCCTGCACGGGGGTGGGCTCGGCGAAGCGCCGCCTGAACCAGGCGTCTACGACAGGATGGAACATGCGTACAGTATAGTCACACGGGCATAGAGTTACACGACCGAGGGCGCTACAGCACCGAGCGCACGAGACCGCCGTCGACCAGGATGGTGGTGCCCGTGATGTAGCTGGACTTGCCGGAAGCCAGGAACGCCACGAGGTACGCCAGCTCCCTCGGATCGCCGACGCGTCCGACTGCCGTGTCGGCCGCCCGCTGGGCGATCGCGTCCTCCAGCGATATGCCGAGCTCCTTGGCCCGCGCCGTCACGTTGGACAGCATCCGCTCGCTCATGATCGAGCCGGGGCACACGTTGTTGACGAGAATGCCGTCGCGCCCCACCTCGTCGGCCAGGCTCTTGGCGAACGCCACCACGCCCATGCGGGTCGCGCCGGAGAGCGCGAGGTTGGGGATGGGCTGATACACGGTGCTCGCCAGGATGTTGACGATGCGGCCGCCGCCTTGCCGCTTCATGTGGGGGACGGCCTCTCGCGACATCCGCGCGAAGAACAGCAGCGACCGCTCCACCGCGGTGGCCCACTGCTCTTCCGTGGCGCTGAGGGCCCGGGCCAGCGGCGGCCCTCCGGAGTTGTTGACGAGGATGTCGAGACGCCCGAAGCGCGCGACGGTGGCGGCGATCAGCCCCCGAATCGTCTCGTGCTTGTCGAGATCGCCGGCGAGGGCCAGAACGTCCGTCCCGCTCGCGTCACGGATCGCCTGCGCCGCTTTTTCGAGCTCGAGCTGGGTGCGGCTGCACACGGCCACCTTCGCCCCTTCCTCCGCCAGCACCTCCGCACAGGCCCGTCCCAGCCCCTTGCTGGCGCCGCCCACGATGGCCACCTTGTCCTTCAGCTCGAGGTCCATAGGCGCTGATGATGACCGCTCGAATGCGGGAGCGCAAGGCCTGACCCCGCGCTTGACAGGGTTCGGCCTCGGACCTAGGCTGGTGGCCCACTTCGCTGGACGTTCTCGCGGGCTCACGGTCGGGACACTTGAGGAGACACCGACATGATTCAGAGAATCCTTCTCGCCGCCTTCCTCGTCTTCGGCTTGTTCGGCTCCGCTACCGCCGACGAGACGTGCCAGTCGCCGTTCCTCCCGAAAGTCACCGGACAGGAAGACTACATCTATGTCTGGACGCTCGGGGTCAAGGGGCTCGGCGACGGCAACGACAGCATGGTGACGGTGGACGCGAATCCGAAGTCGCCGTTTTACGGCAAGATGATCAACCGGGCACCGGTGCCCGGCCGGCACGAGGCGCACCACGCCGGCTTCACCGACGACCGGCGCTATCTCTGGGCGGGCGGGCTCGACACCAGCCAGATCTTCGTCTTCGACGTCGGCTCCGACCCCGCCAAGCCCAAGCTCGTGAAGACGATCTCGACCTTCGTCAAGGACACGGGCGGCATGGTCGGCCCGCACACGTTCTACGCGTTGCCGGGGCGCATGCTCATCTCCGCGCTGTCCAACGCGCAGGACGGCTCGGGGCGCACCGGGCTTGCCGAGTACAGCAACGACGGCAAGTTCATCCGCGCCATCTGGATGCCGAAGGAAGCGCCGTACGGCTACGACGTGCGCGTCAACGTCAACCTGAACCGGATGCTGACGTCCTCGTTCAGCGGGAAGAAGAACTACATGCGGCCGTTCGGCGAGCTGGTCAAGGACGGCGAGGCGATGAAGAACTTCGGCGGCTCCGTGGTCGTCTGGGACTTCCACGCGCGCAAGCCGCTCCAGGTCCTCAGTGTCCCCGGCGCCCCGCTCGAGCTGCGCTGGGCGCTCCTGCCGAACCACAACTACGCGTTCACCGCGACGGCGCTGACCGGGCAGCTCGTGCTGATCCATCAGCAAGAGGACGGCACGTGGGCGACCAAGAACATCGCCGAGATCGGCGCCAATCTCCCGGTGGACATCAGCATCGCGCCCGACGACAGCAAGGTCTACGTCAACTCGTTCGGCGACGGCACGCTTCGCGTGTATGACGTGACCAACCCCTTCGAGGGCAAGCTGATCGAGCAGGTGAAGCTGGGCGAGATGGCCAACATGGTCTCCTCGTCCTGGGACGGCAAACGGCTGTATGCGACGAACTCCCTGCTCTCGCAGTGGGACAAGCCGGGAGACTACTGGCTCAAGGCCTATGCCTGGGAAGACGGGAAGCTGGTGGCGAAGTTCACCACCGACTTCAACCCGGTCGGGCGCGCCCACATCATGAACCTCA
>WNFT01000892.1_pt1 | contig 25255 bp, 23 predicted proteins | sample 5400191 | NCBI WGS metagenome assembly WNFT01 (sample SAMN13153359, study PRJNA577476) | soil metagenome | isolation source: 80 cm saprolite under Madrone tree | place: USA:California | collected 2016-06-14 | reverse complement strand
AGCGGCCAATACGACACCATCGCCAAGAAGTACTTCGACTTCAACGTCTACGGCAGCTAAGCCGCTCTACTGAAACGACGGAAGAGTCCCGCGCCCGCAGGGGCGCGGGATCCGGCCGACGGCCGAAGGCGCTGCTGAAAGCGTCCGGCGAAAACAGGAGTTCAGGGGAGACGCGTCGAGATGCAGTCTTATCTCGATCTATTGAGCTATGGCGACACGGGCTGGGGCGACGAGCTGCTGGCCGGCACCCTCCTCACGCTTCAAATCTCGTTTTGCGGTTACCTCATCGGCTTAGGGTTGGGCCTGCTGGGTGCCTGGGCCAAGCTCTCGGGCAACCGCACGATGTTCCTTGTTTCGGAAACGTACACCACGCTCGTCCGCGCGGTGCCGGAGCTGCTTCTGATTCTTCTCCTGTATTATTCCGGCTCCGAGGCGATCGCGAGAGTGCTGGCCTTAATCGGCCAGGGCGAACAGGTCCAAGTCAATGGTTTCGCCGCCGCCGTGGCCACGCTTGGTTTCGTGCAGGGCGCCTATTCGACCGAGGTTCTGCGCGGCGCCATTCTCTCCGTGCCCAAGGGCCAGATGGAAGCGGCGAAGGCCTATGGCATGCCCGCGGTCCTGCGCTTCCGCCGCATCCTGTTTCCCCTCATGTTCCGCTACGCCCTGCCGGGGCTTAACAACCTTTGGGTCAATATCCTCAAGGATAGTTCACTCATCAGCGTCGTGGGCCTGAGCGAACTGGTGTTCACCTCGAAGACGGCGGCGTCGGGAACCAAGCATTATTTCTTTTTCTACACCGTGGCCGGCTTGGTTTTCATGGTTCTCACCACGCTGTCGAATGTCGGGGTTGGCGTCCTCGAACGCCGCGTGAACCGCGGCGTGCGGCGGGCCTGAGGGGATCGTCATGGGATTCAGTTATTTCCTCAGCATGTTCCCGCTGCTGGCCTACGGAACATGGATTACGATCGAGATTTCGGTCATCTGCTGGGTCATCGGCAACAGCCTAGCGCTGGGCGTGGCGCTCGCACGCCTTTCCAAAAACCCCATCATCTCGACGCTGGCCCACGGCTACATCCAGCTCTTCCGCAGCACGCCGTTTCTGACCCAGGTCTATATCATCTACTACGGCTGCGGCGATTTCTTCGCCCATACGCCCGCCATTCGCCACAGCTTCCTCTGGCCTTACCTGCGCGAAGCGATCTGGTATGGAATCATCGCGCTCAGCCTGAACACGGCGGCTTACTCCGGCAATATTCTGCGCGGCGCGATCGAGGCCGTTCCCTTCGGCGAGGTTGAGGCGGGCCGCGCCTTCGGCATGTCGAAATGGCTGATTTTCTGGCGCATCGTCTTGCCCAGGGCAATTCGCATCTGCCTGCCCGCCATGAGCGGTGAAACAATCCTGTTGATGAAAACCACGGCCATTCTTTCGACGATCACCATCCTCGACCTGATGGGCGAGGCGCGCTTCATCGTGGCCCAGACGTTTCGGGTCTACGAACCCCTGCTGGCCGCGGCCGTACTCTATATCGTCCTGACCTTCATCATCACGCGCGGCTTCCGGTTCCTGGAGCGTTATTTGAACAAGGATCGGCTGGAGCCCATTCAGATCAAGACGCCGCTGCCCATAGAGGTCGCCTGACCTCGGCGCTGAGCCTGCCTTGCGCCTAGAGCAAGATCCGATCAGTTTGAATCAACCTGATCGGTGAATCTTGCTCTCACTCAACAAAGGAGCGCCTGATTCACGTCTTAAGCCGAATTGGCTTAGGACGATCAGGCGCTGGTGGATTGCCGCCCGCGGTTCCCTTAGCATCATCCCATGACACCCTACCGCCCGCCGCTCGCCGACATCGGCTTTTGCCTCGAGGAATTCGCCGATCTGCCGGCGCTGATGGCGTTGCCCGATTTTGCCGAGCTCTCGCCGGATCTGGTGAGCGCCATTCTTGCCGAGGGCGGCAAGCTTGCGGCGGGCGAGCTTGCCCCGCTGAATGCCATCGGCGACCGCCAGGGTAGCCGGCTGGAAAACGGCGTGGTGACGACACCCGAGGGCTTCCGGGCCGCCTATGAGAAATTCGTCGCCGGCGGCTGGAATGCGCTCCCCTTCGATCCGGCCTATGGCGGCCAGGGCCTGCCCTGGTCGCTTGCGATCGCGCTTCAGGAGATGTGGGGTTCGGCCAATCTTGCCTTTTCGCTTTGCCCGCTGCTGACCCAGGGTGCGGTCGAGGCGATCTCCGCCCATGGCAGTCCTGCCCAGCGCCAGACATATCTGCCGAAGCTGATCGGCGGCACCTGGACCGGCACCATGAACCTGACCGAGCCCCAGGCCGGATCGGATGTGGGCGCCCTGCGCTGTCGTGCCGTGCCGGACGGCGAGCGCTATCTGATCACCGGCCAGAAGATTTTCATCACCTATGGCGATCACGACCTGGCCGAGAACGTCATCCATCTGGTCCTGGCCCGCACACCCGAGGCACCGGCGGGTTCGCGCGGCCTTTCGCTGTTCCTGGTGCCCAAGCGCCTCGTCAACGCCAGCGGCGCGCTGGCCCAGGCCAACGACCTGCGCGTCGTCTCGCTTGAACATAAGCTGGGCATCCATGCCAGCCCGACCTGTGTCATGGCCTATGGGGACGATGGCGGAGCCGTGGGCTATCTCATCGGCGAGGAGAATCATGGCATCGAATACATGTTCACCATGATGAACAACGCGCGCCTCTCCGTCGGCCTCCAGGGTCTCAGCATCGCCGAGCGGGCCTATCAGATGGCCCGCGACTATGCCCTCACCCGTGTCCAGGGCCGGCCCATCGGGGCCAGCAAATCCAATACCCCCATCATCGGCCATCCCGACGTGCGGCGCATGCTGATGACCATCCGGGCCCAGAGCGAGGCGATGCGCGCCTTGGCCTATTTCACCGCCGGTGCCCTGGATCGATCGAAGCACCAGGGCGATCCCGCCGCGCGCGAGCAGAGTCAGCGCCTGGTCGATCTGTTGATCCCGGTGGTCAAGGCGTGGTCCACCGATCTCGGCTGCGAGGCGGCCTCCATGGCCATTCAGGTCCATGGCGGGATGGGGTTCATCGAGGAAACCGGCGTCGCCCAACTCTATCGCGATATCCGCATCGCGCCGATCTACGAGGGCACCAACGGCATTCAGGCCAACGATCTGGTGGGGCGCAAACTGATGCGCGACAAGGGTGCGGCGGCGCACCATTTCATCGCCGGCCTTCGCACCTCGGACGGCGACCTGGCCAGTTCGCGCGGGGAGGATCTTTCCACTATCCGGGCCGCCCTGGCAGAGGGTGCGGCAGCTCTCGCCCGCAGCACCGACTGGCTGATCGAGACTCATGGCACCAATCCCGCTTTGGCGCTCGCCGGCGCGACGCCCTATCTACGGCTGTTCGGCACTGTCGCCGGCGGCTGGCTCATGGCCATGGCGGCCCTGGCCGCGGCACGGCGATTGAGGGAGGGTGCTGTGAACGAGGCAACCGGCGACAAGGCGTTTCTGACGGCCAAGCTCGCCACCGCCCGCTTCTATGCCGACAACATATTGGTCCAGGCCGAAGGGCTGGCGGCCCAGATCACGCGCGGCGGCCTGTCGGTCCTTAGTCTGCCGGCAGAGCTGTTTTAGGACCCGGAAGCGATTGCCGCGGCCGGACGAGCGCCCAGTGACTGGGCCAATACGTCGTCCGCGCGATCCTTCTGTTCGGCCAGCTCGCGCTCGCGCCGCTCGGCCCGCCGGCGCGATATTTCATAGGCGATGGCGCCGACGACTGTCAGCGTGATCAGGATCAGGGCCAACGCGTTGATCGTCGGCGTGATGCCGGAACGAACCTTCGATCCGACATAGACGGTCAGCGTGTCGGAATTGCCCTTGGTGAAGAGCGTTATGTTGAAATTCTCCACCGACTGAAAAAAGGCGATGAGCGCGCCCGCGCCGATGGCGGGATAAAGATGAGGAATCATGATCCGGCGCATGACCTGCGCGTTCGATGCGCCAAGGTCTAGGGCCGCCTCTTCCAAAGCCGAATCGAAGGTCTGCAGGCGCGCCAGTACCAGCAGCATGACATAGGCGGAAATGAACGAGCATTGGCCGAGCGTGGAAAGATGCAAGCCCGCCGGCACGTCGAACTTGTTCCAGAACAGCAGCGTGGAGATGCCGATGACCGCACCCGGCGTCAGGATCGGCGCCACCATGACGCCATAGAGGAACGATCGGAAGCGGCCTTGAACGCTGTTGATCAGGATGGCCGCGGCCGTGCCGATCGGAATCGAGATCGCCACCACCGATAGCGCGATCAATACCGTATTGCTGGCCGCGTGCAGCATGCGGTCATCGTTCCACAGGTCAATGAACCAACGGTTCGTGAACCCGACCCAGGGGAAAACCGAGGGGAAGCGGGAATCGTTCAACGCAGCACCACCCATGACGATGAGGGGCGCCAGCATATAGACGAGGAAGATGCCGACATAGATTTTGACGATCAGGCGGGGAAGGGCTCTGGCATTCATGCGTCGCGCCTCACTTTGCGATATCCGCCAGCCGGACTTTGAGCAGGCGCATCATCAGCGTGACGAAGACCGTGCAAAGAACGAGCAGCAGGAAGGCATAGGCCGATCCCGTGTTCCAATCCTGCGCCTCGAACATCCATTGCTGCACGATCTCGGTGAACCAGCGCGACCCCGGCGAGGCCAGCAGGCTGGGCACGATGATGGAGCCCGCCGACAGCATGAACACCATGACGCAGCCCGACGCGATGCCGGGCTTCGAATGGGGGATGACCACGCGCCAATGAACTCGCCAGGCTGGCGCGCCGAGATCCTCGGCGGCTTCGATCTGATTGGAATCCAGGGCCTGGATGGCGTTGTAGATCGGAAACAGCATGAAGAGCACGTAGGTATAGACCAGACCGATCATCACGCCGTTGAAACCAGAGATCCAGCGGATCGGATCGGCAATCAAGCCGACGCCTTCCAGCAAGGCATTCAAGGGCCCGTGAAATGAGAGAACGATGAACCAGGCAAAGGAGCGCAGAATCTCACTGACCCACAGCGGGATGAGCAGGATCATGAACAGGGTCGGCACATTGTGCGGCTTTGCGACTTTCGCCAGGAAGAAGGCAAGCGGGTAGCTGAGAATCAGGCAGATGGCCGTCACCACGCTGCTGAAGAAGACGGTCAGAAAGAAGATCCGCACATGGATCGGGCTGGTGAAGAACGTCAGGTAGTTGCCGATGCCATAGACGTCGTTCGGCCCGCCCCACTGGTCCGCCGGCAGATAGGGCCGCAGCGAATATTCGAACAGGATCATGTAGGGCAACACGACCAGCGCCAGCAGCCAAAACGCCGGCAGCGTGACAATGAAGCAGGTCAGCGTGCTGCCATAGCGCCGGACGATATCACGCATGGGAGAAGCGACCGGCGATCATGCCGATTTCCTCGATGCGCCCTCGGCCAGGACGACGCCATCGGTGGGCTGGAAGGAAAGCCGCATCTTCGAGCCGAGCGCCAGCGGCTTTTCGCTGGGATCGTTCTGGACCTGGACCATATGCAGAAAACCGCGGTCGTCACGAGTCAAGACGTTGACGAAATTACCCTCGAAGGTCAGTTCCATCACCTCGACCGGCAACTCGTTGCCGCCGGGTGTGGGCGCCGGATTGAGCGACGAGCGCTCCGGCCGCACATACAGCTTCGCCGTCGTGCCCAGGTTGACGCCCGGGCCCAGTCGCGCCTTGAACTTGCCGAACTCCGTCTCGAACTGGCCGAAGCCATTTTCGGCGGCGATGACCCTGCCGGCAAACACGTTGTTCTCGCCGACGAAGGAGGCGACGAAGGCGTTCACCGGGAGATTGTAGATTTCCTGCGGGGTTCCGACCTGCTGCAGGACTCCGTTCGACATGACGCCCACACGATCCGACATTGCGAGCGCTTCGCCCTGGTCGTGGGTGATGTAGATGAATGTCACATTGGTGCGCTTCTGGATGGCCCGCAGCTCGCTGCGCATATGCTGGCGCAGCTTGAGGTCAAGCGCCGAGAGCGGCTCGTCCAACAGCATGACTTTCGGCTCGACGCAGAGGGCGCGGGCAATGGCCACGCGCTGTTTTTGGCCGCCCGAAAGCTGGCTTATCGTCTTCTCCGCCGCATCGTGCAGATCGACGAGGCGCAGCAGCTCATCGGCTTTGGCCCGTTGTGTTGCCTTGTCGGCGCCGCGAACCGAAAGACCGAACGAAATGTTTTCCCAGACCGGCATCAGCGGGAACAAGGCAAGGTTCTGGAAGATCAGCACGGTGGGCCGCATGTTCGGGCGGATGCCGCGCATGGAGCGGCCGCCGATCAGAACGTCCCCTTCCGTGGGATCGATAAAGCCGGAGATCATCCGCAGGATTGTCGTCTTACCGCAGCCCGACGGCCCGAGAAACGAAAAGAATTCGCCGGCCTTGATGGTAATGTCGACATGGTCCACGGCGCGGAATTTGCCGAAATCCATCGACACATTGGATAGCTGGACGTCCTCGCTCATGGGCCCCCGGCGATTGGATTGAAAGAAAGCAGCGAACGCAACCGCGCGAAAATACCGGTCAGGCGCTCATACGGGCCGCCGGGAGATTCGTCCCGACGGCCTGCATGGGTTGCCTAGACCTTATGCGGCCTTCCACTTGTCGGCATATTCGCCGCGTAGCTTGATGAACCAAGCCGGCTGTGAGGGCCACCACCACAGCTTCGCTAAGGCGTCGCCCGGATATGCGGCCTTGTAGAACTTGGTGACGCTCGCATCGGCGAGATCGATCGCGCCCTTGGCCGTCGGATTGGCTGAGAACGACTTTGCCCAGGCCGCCGAGCCCTCTTTCGTCGAGATGAACTTCGCCCACTCGTGCGCCTGGTCGACATTTTTCACGTTCTTCATCAGCATGAGGCCCTGCTGCCAGCCGAAGGCGCCTTCCTTCGGCGAGATATAGGCGATCGGCAGGTCCTTGCCGAGGTTATACCCGGTTGAATCCCAGGTCAGACCCAAGGTGCAGCCGTTAGTGCGGAACGCTGCCTGGGCATCGTTCTCGCCGTTCCAGAACTGCACGACGTTTTTCTTGTGCTTGATAGCTTCGGCCAGCGCGATGTCCCACAGTTCCTTCGTAACCGCCGGGTCCTTGTAGCTGTCGAGCCAAGGCTTCGGCAGCTTGCCCTGCGAATCAAGCCAGCGACCCATAGCTGCAAGCGACGAATGGGCACGGACGACGACTTTTCCCTCGAAGGCCGGATCGAAGAGTGAGCCGAGAGTCGCCGTCGGCCAATCCATCGGTGCCTGCTTCGTATCATGCGTCAGGGCTTCGGTGCCCCAGACGCTCGGCACGTAATAGCGTTCGCCCTTGATCGTAGCCATCTCGCCGGACTTGCCTTCCACGAAGGCAGCCTCGTAATTGTCCAGTTTCAGCTTGTTGACATCCCAGCCGCGGAGAATGTCCTGCGACACCCAGCCTTCGACGCGATCCAGCGTCGGCTCGACGACGTCCACGGCGCCCGTCTGTAGCGAAAGCTTGCATTGGGCGAACATGGAATCCTGATCGGGCTGATCGAGGAAATTCACCTTGATGCCGGTCTGAGCCGTGAACGCGGCAAATGGCTCCTTGAAGTCGTAGCCCGACCACCCCATGAAATTCACTGCGCCAGACGACGAAAAGGCGTCCTTGACGATCCATGGACCCATGGCGGCAACGGCGCCCGCCGCGGCGGCGCCCTTCAAGATTGTGCGGCGTGAATGACCGCTCGCGGCCCGCAGGGTCGCCAGCGTCGATACTTGATCCTTTGTCAGTCTTTTCACGTGTCTCTCCCTTGATTGACGTTCGAAATCGGCAGGTTGATCCTTACCCCTTGAGTACTACGAAGATGTGACAGGATCGAGTCAATCGAGAACCGCAGCCCTGCGATCTCGATTTGACTGGCCATGTTCTTTGCGTCTTCTTTGGCCTAGGGGCTCTCCCTGAGCAAACTCTGCCACAAGCGCCGAAACCCCGCAAGAACGCTGGTGGCAGGCCCTCGGTCGGCACTCCGGGAGAGGGCGCTTTGGCGGTGCGCCGGCGTGGCGTGTTATGGTCGTCGCCCGAGGCTGCGAGCCAATTCATTGCCCAGGAGACGATAGAGCAATGCCCACCCGCGAACCGCGCAAAGTCCTGTTCATTTCGGCCGACCAATGGCGCGGCGAATGCCTCTCCGTCCTGGGCCATCCAACCGTCAAGACCCCTCATCTCGACCGGCTCGCCCGCCAAAGCGTGACCTTCCGACGGCATTATGCCCAATGCTCGCCCTGCGGTCCGTCCAGGACAAGCTTGCTGACCGGACTCTATATGATGAATCACCGTTCGGTGAAGAACGGCACGCCGCTGGATGCCCGCCATACCAATATCGCGCTTGAGGTACGTAAGGCCGGGTTCGACCCGACGCTGTTCGGCTATACCGATTCCTGCCCCGACCCGCGGCGCTTTCCTCCGGACGACCCGGCGCTCACGACCTATGAGGGCGTGCTGCCCGGCATGACGGTCGGCCTCCAGCTTCCCGACCACATGGCCGCCTGGGTCGGGAAGCTGGAGGCAAAAGGCTACCGCTTCGAGGGGCGCGACGACGTCTATCGCCCTGTGGCCGATTATCCCGGCGCGAAAGGCCGCGGCCATTCCTTTGCCCCGCCCATTTTCAGCGCGGCGGACAGCGAAACCACATTCATGGCCGATTCGATCCTAAAGTGGCTTTCGGTGCGCCAGGACCAGAACTGGTTTCTGCATGGCGTCTTCCTGCGGCCGCACCCGCCGGTTATCGCGCCGGAGCCTTACAACGCGATGTACGACCCGGCCGGGGGTCCAGCACCGGTTCGCGCGGCCTCGGTCGCCGCCGAAGGTGCCCAGCATCCCTATCTCGCCTACGCCCTCAACAATCAGCGAGAGATCGGGCTTTATACGGAACACCACCCCGGCGTGCTGCAGGACATCGACGAGACCGAGCAACGCCAGCTACGCGCCACCTACTATGGGATGATCAGCCAGGTCGACGATCAGATCGGCCGGATTCTGGCGCATCTGAAAGCGACCGGGGAAGACCGCCATACCCTGGTGATCTTCACCTGCGATCATGGGGAAATGCTGGGCGATCATTACATGTGGGGCAAGGACGGCTATTTCGATCAGGCCTATCACATCCCGCTGATAATCTGCGATCCCAGTGCTGGCGCCGACAAGGGCCGCGGGCGCATCGTGGAGGATTTCAGCGAATCCATCGACATCATGCCGACGATCCTGGAGTGGCTTGGCATCGAAACCCCCGTTCAATGCGACGGCTGTTCCCTGATGCCCTTCCTGGCCGGCCGGCAGCCGGACAATTGGCGCCAGGAGGCCCATTGGGAATTCGATTTCCGCGATCCGATGCGCGAGCGCGTCGAAGGCGCAATGGGGCTGGCCGACGACGAGTGCTCGCTGGCCGTACTTCGGGGTCGGAAATACAAATATGTGCATTTCGCTGCCCAGCCACCGCTGCTGTTCGATCTGGAGAAAGACCCGGGCGAGCTGGTCAACCGGGCGAACGATCCGGCCTGCAGGGATGTTCTGCTGGCCTCTGCGGCCAAAATGCTCTCCTGGCGGATGGTTCACGCCGACCGCACCCTCACCAGCCGGTTCGTGACGCCGGAGGGCGTGATAGAGCGCAAAGGACCTAGAACGGCCGCCCGGAAGCGTTGAGCAGACGGCCCGGATCATGGAAATTCATGGACCGGGGCAATTGTTACAATTATGTTTCACTTCCTTCGCGCGCCGTGCATAGCTCGCCCGTCCTGTGGCGGGCCAGGGCCTGATCTTCGTCAGCCGCATCGGCTCAGGACGTGAATCCGGCTTTCTTTGCCCGACGAGCGCCAGGAGGGTTTTGACATCGGCACTCATTTTCTATTGAGCCTGACGGGTGCGGCGGCCCTGCTGCTGTGGGGTCTGCGCATGGTCAGCACGGGCATGCTGCGCGCCTATGGCGCCGATCTGCGTCGCGCGGTCGGTCGCAGCATGCGCAACCGCTTCGCCGCGCTGTTCAGCGGCCTTGGCATCACCATGCTGCTGCAAAGCAGCACCGCGACCGCCCTAATGGCCGCCTCCTTCGCCTCGCGCGGGCTGGTCAGCACCGGCTCGGCGCTCGCCATCATGCTGGGCGCCGACGTTGGCACCAGCCTGGTGGCCCAGGTCATCACCTTCAAGGTCGACTGGCTGTCGCCGGTCCTGATCCTGGTCGGCGTCGTTGCCTTTCGCGCCAGCAGTTCGACCAGGGCCCGCGATCTGGGGCGCGCTGCCGTCGGCCTCGGCCTCATTCTGCTGGCCCTTCACCTGATGTCGCAGGCCGCCGCACCCATGCGCGATTCCCCGCTGGTGGCCGACGTATTCGGCGCGCTGTCCGGCCAGCCCACGGTGGCCGTTCTGATCGCCGCCTTGCTGACCCTGCTCTCCACATCCAGCCTCGCCGTAATCCTGTTGGTCATCTCATTCACCGCCAACGGCATCGTCGGTACCGACGTTGCCTTCGCCCTGGTGCTGGGTGCCAATCTGGGCAGTGCCGCCACGCCCCTGCTGGCGACCGCGAGTGCCGATCCCGAGGCCCGGCGCGTGCCGATGGGCAATGCCATTTTCCGGCTGGCCGGGGTTGCCGCCGCGCTACCGCTGTTGCCCATCGTGACTCCATATTTCAGCCTGCTGGAGGCGGATCCCTGGCGCCAGGTGGCTGATTTCCACACGGCCTTCAATTTGGCGCTCGCCATCGTCTTCATCGGCTTGACCGGCCCTGTTGCCCGGATCTGCACCCGCCTGCTGCCGGACAGACCGCGCGGCACCGATGACGACAAGCCCCGCTACCTCGATCCCGCCGCCATGGAATCGCCCGCCGTGGCCATCGCCAATAGCGCGCGCGAGACCCTGCGCATGGCCGATATCGTGACCAAGATGCTGGGCCGCACCCTCGATGTTTTTCGCCACGACGACCGCAAACTGCTGCGCGAGATCGAGCAGATGGACGACGGCGTCGATGGACTGCATGAGGCGATCAAGCTCTACCTGACGGAGGTCAGCCGCGAATCCATGGACGCGCGCGACCAGAAGCGAAGCATCGATGTCATCACCTTCACGACGAACCTGGAGCATATCGGCGACATCATCGATAAAAACCTGATGGAGCTCGCCGCCAAGAAGATCAAGAACCAGCTGCGCTTTTCCGACGAAGGCTTCGCCGAGATCGAACGCATGCATCGCCGGCTCATGGGCAATCTCGATCTCGCGCTCAATGTGTTCATCTCGGGCGAATTGCCCATGGCCCGCCGCCTGCTCGAGGAGAAGGTGGCCTTTCGCGAGCTGGAACGCGCGGCATCGGAAAGCCATTTGGCGCGCCTGCGCAGCGGCAAGCTGGAGAGCCTGGAAACCTCGAGCCTGCACCTCGACGTGCTGCGCGATTTGAAGCGCATCAATTCCCATCTGACGTCGGTGGCATATCCGATTCTTGACGCCGCCGGTGAGTTGGAACGAACGCGTCTCAAGCCCGAACCGACCTAGCCCCCCATGCTGGTCGGGCGGCGCGGTGCGCATTATGATGGCGCCATGAGGGAACCAGAAACGTCCGAGCCACGCCCGGCGACCATCGTGCCGGTCTACAACGATTGGTCATCGCTGCAGCAATTGGCGCGGGCCATTGCCGGCCTATCAGGCCCCCGCCCCTGGCTGATCGTGGTCGACGATGGCTCGGGCGAGGCCGGACCCGACCTCGAAGCGCTGGCGGGCATGGGCCTTGACGGCGAGGTTCTGCGCCTGCGTCGCAACTTCGGCCATCAGCAGGCGATTGCCGCCGGCGTTTGCCATGGGGTTGCCCGAAACAGCGAAGCACCGATCGTCATCATGGACGGCGATGGCGAGGATCGGCCCGAAGATATGGCGCGTCTACTGGGCGCGCTGGCCGATCGCCCCGGCGCCATCGTCGTCGCCGAGCGCGCCCGGCGCCACGCGCCGTTCGGCTTTCGGCTGTTCTATCGCCTCTACGGTGCCACCTTCCGCGCTCTGACGGGTCAGCACCTGGGATATGGCAATTTCTGCGCCCTGACGCCGGCGGATGCGCGGCGGTTGACCCAAATGCCCGAGCTCAATCTGCACCTGGCTGCAGCGATTCTGCGATCCGGCCTGCCCATCCAGCGGTTGGCAATCGATCGCGGGCGGCGCTATGACGGCCGCAGCAAGATGAGTTTCGTCGCGCTGACCGGCCATGGCTTGCGTTCCATCGCCGTGTTCGCCGAGACCGTTCTGACGCGCATCGTCATCGCCGCTTTCCTGTTGGCGGCGCTGGGCGGCCTGATCCTGGTGATCGTGTTCGCCATGAAATTACTTGGCATCGCCTCGCCGGGTTGGACCACGACGGTCGCGGGCGTCATCCTGATCGTGGTGGCGCAGATCGCCATGACCGGCCTGCTCGGGCTTTTCGTCATCCTGCGCGGCCAACGACCCGACCCGCTCGACGCAGCGCCCGCGGCCCAAGGGTTGATCGACCGCATCGACAGGTTCGGCCGCGAATGATCGCCGGCACGGCCAGAAGGTTGTCTTGAACTAATGCGCCAGGCGCGGCCGGCCGAAGGCGGTGGCGGCGATGCGCGATTCGATGAAGATATCGAGGCCGCCCTTCTCGCGCACCACCTTGTCCTTGCGGCTGATCGAGATTTGCGATTCGGCGGCGCCGGCGCGCCGGGCCAGGGCTTCGGCCTGGGCTCGCGCGGCTTCGATGGCGCGCGCCGCCGCACTCTCCAGATCGTCGAAATCCTCGACCCCGCTGGCGATATGCAGGCGGAAGTTGCCCTCGTTTGGCTGGGTTATCAGCGCCTCGACCGTCTGGACGACGCCGCTGGCGACAGCGCCCACTGCGTTCGTCACCTCGGCATGGGGCGGAATGACGAGCCGGGTATGCAGGCGCCTGGCGACTTCGGGATAGTAGGCGCCTACCGGGGCACCGATGGCGACCAGCGGCCGGGTAAGACGAAGCCGGACCTCGACGAGCGGAATCTGAGCCGGCTCGCCAGCCAGCGCGCGACCTACCAAGCGGCGGCCTAACCGGCCCCATTCGCGCTCGGCGATATGGTCGTCGTCGGCAATGGCCGATGACAGAATGACTTGGCCCGACTGGCGAATCACGTGTTCGACGACCTCGGCGGCAAAATCGGCCGCATCGGCCGCCGGTCGCCATTCGCCCTGGGGGTTGGCTCGCAGGAAGATCTGGGCACCGAGCCGGGCCGCCTCGACAGACCAGCCCCGCTGCAGCCCCAGAATATGGGCGGCGTCGCTGGGCGTGAATCCGGCCAGCAGCACAATCCCGCGATCGACCAGGCGCCCCAGCGCCCGCACCGCCGTAGGCCCGGACACGAGCGTCGCCACCGGCTGCGGTCCATCGCCAAGGCGATTCCAGATGGCGGCTTGCGGCGGATTGAGACTGGCCTGCCCCGCATCGAGCGGCCGTTGGCGAATTGCGAACCGTCCAGGATGGCGGATGGGCTCGCTCGAGCCCGCCTGTTCACCCAGGGTTGCCAGCGCCGCGGGATGCTGATGAGCCAGAAGGCTGAGCGGCATCAGGCGGCGCGGGCCGATGATCAGGCCATGCTCCTCCAGCCTCACTTCGCTGTCGCCGCCCAAGCCGAAAGTATGGACGCCGACGGCTTCGACCATCGTACGGAATCCGCCGACCGTCGCGCCATCGCGATTCAGCACCGGCCGCCCGCCGGCGAGGAGTGCGATGTCGCTGGTGGTCCCGCCCATGTCGGCGACGAAGACATCGCCCTCGCCGGAGAGATAGTGGGCGCCGACAACGCTGGCGGCAGGGCCGGAGAGGATGGTCTCGACCGGGCATTCCATGGCGACGGCCGCTTCGATGAGGGATCCGTCGCCCTTGACCACCATCAGGGGCGCCCTGATGCCGCGTTCCGCCAGCAGGGCCAGAACCGCGCGCACGAGTTGCTGCAACTGGGGGATGAGGCGGGCGTTGAGGGCGCAGGTCAAGGCCCGTCGGGGCGCATCGAGCTTTGAGGTCAGCTCGTGCCCGCAGGAAACCGGCAGGTCCGTCAACTTCCGCACCAGGCGGCGCAGCGCGATCTCATGGGCCGGGTTGCGCACCGAAAAATAGGCTGAGATGGCGAAAGCCGCGACTTTCGGGGCATGGGCGCTTATCGCCACGGCGGCGGCGGCGAGATCGAGAGGGCGCTGCTCGTCGCCCTGGGGCCCGTGGCCACCGGCGATGAAGACCACAGGATCGCCGGCCAAGGCCTGACGCAGGCCGGCACGGTCCAGCGCCGTCGGCTCGTATCCCGCCAGCAGCAGGCAGATAGGGCTGGCATGCCCTTCGACGATGGCATTGGTCGCCAGGGTGGTGGAAAGTCCGACCATGGCGACGTCTTCGCCCGCGTGACCCAGCACGCCTTCCATTGCCCCCTTCAGGCCGACCGACAGATCGTACTTGGTGGTCAGCGATTTGGCAGCCGCGAGCACGCCCTTCGCCGGGTCGAAGAGAACCGCGTCGGTATAGGTGCCGCCGGTATCGAGGCCGAGGAAAAGGGGCAATGGAGCGCCGGGCTGGTTCGAAACGGCGCTACGTTTACCATGCCGCCTCGCAAATTAAAGCCCCGAGACCACGAAGCGTGGATCGACGCGCGCACCGCTCCGCCAAACGAATTGACATCGACTCGATCTATGGCATGTTGCGAAGGCGAGCTGCATATCGGCCCTGGCCGATGAGGGGTGCGTCTCGAAGCATTGGCCCGCAACCTGCTCGGGGGAGACAGATGAAGGACCTGCGGTACGCGTCACCGGCTTTCTGCAGTCGGCGCCTGTTCCTGGGATTTGGCCTGGTGGTCGCGGGCGGCTTTGTTTCGCCCGCGGCACGTGCGGCGTTGACGACACCTCGCAAGCTCTCCTTCTATCACACGCATACCGGCGAGACGCTGAGCACCACCTACTGGCAGAACGGGATGTATGATAACCGCGCGCTCGGTGAGGTGAACTACATCCTGCGCGATTTCGTCAACGGCGAGGAACTGTCCATCGACCGCCGGCTGCTCGATCTGTTGGCCAATCTCCATCGCCGGCTCGGCAGCCATGCCCCCTTCGAGATCATCTCGGCCTATCGCTCGCCCTCCACCAATGCAATGCTGCGTGCTCGCAGCGACGGCGTGGCCAAGAACAGCTTTCATTTGAGGGCGATGGCCATCGATATCCGGTTGAAGGACGTGTCGCTGGACCGCCTGCACCAGGTGGCCGTTGCCATGAAGCAGGGCGGCGTCGGCATCTATCACCAATCAGACTTCGTCCACGTCGACGTGGGGCCGGTTCGTTACTGGTAGCACGGAACGAGCGAGTATCCCCAAGTCGCCATGCCCGAGATCGGCCGAAGGCCGAGGCTCGGCTAACCACGCCTACTCTTCCGGCAACACGAACGTGAAACCTGCCTACTCGCCGACAATGACGATATGCAGGCGCCGCGGACCATGGGCCCCCATCTGCAGCTTCTGGCCGATGTCGGCGCTGCGCGACGGCCCGGTGATGAAATTGACGGTGCGCGGCACGGCCGGCACGTTCTCGGCCGAGAAACCTCGACGGGCACGTAGCCGCGCCCAAGCCTCTTCCAGGCCCCCGACAACATCGCCGGCGGGAACCAGAACGATCTCCGTCTCCGGCAAAAAATTCAGCGTTGTCGGACTGTCGGCGCCCGAGGCCATCATCAGCGTTCCGGTTTCGGCGATGCCCGCTTCGGCATGACAGAGCGAGACGGCATCGTCGCCATCGCTACGCCCGGTGCTGATCTCGATCAGTGGCATTGTGTGCCAAGCAAGATCGGTCAGCTTCGCGTCGGGCGATAGACGCAATCGGGCCGGCAGATTTTCCGATGCAAGATAGCCCGCAACGGCGGCCGGCACATCGTCGGGCTTGGCAACCCGCGCGACCGAAGCTTTCGCCTGGCGGGCCATCTTTACGAACAACTCGATCCGCTCGGCGCGGGGAAGTTGGCCGCGCGCCGGCAGCGGCCCCGGCGGCGCCGCGCGAAGGCGCGCTTCCAAGGCGGCGGGATCGGCGGGCGCGACGCGGCGCAGCGCGCGTCGGATGTTGGCGAGAACCTGTTCGCGGCTCATCGCTTCCGCGCCGCCCAGAGATCGTGAAAGCTGCGTCCCTCGGGCGCCGGCATGTCGCGATGGGCCGTCCAACCGCGGGCCATCGGCAAGGCGCGGAAGGCGCCGCGCCGGCGGCCCAGCTTGCCCAGCAGCCTCGCGGCAAGGCCGTTGGCAAAATGGAACAGCCGGGGCCGGCGCGCCATAAAGCCCCAAAGCCCGAGGCCGGCGCGATAACGCGCGGGAGTCAGGTGGCGCTCGAACTCCTTCTCGCGCCAGTGGCGCATCATCTTGGGCAGCGGAATGCGCATGGGGCAGACGCTCTCGCAGCGCCCGCAGAATGTGGAGGCGCTGGGCAGGGGTGCCGCCTTCTCGATACCAATCAATCCGGGCGTGAGCACCGCAGCCATGGGGCCTGAATAAACATAGCCATAAGCATGGCCACCGACCTTTTGATAGACCGGGCAGTGATCGAGGCAGGCCCCGCAGCGGATGCAGCGCAGCATCGCCTCGAACTCGGTGCCCAGCAGCGCGCTACGGCCGTTATCCAGCAGCACGACGTGAAATTCCTCGGGCCCGTCGAGATCGCCCGGCCGGCGCGGGCCGGTGGAAAAGGTCGTATAGACCGACATCTCCTGCCCCGTCGCCGAACGCGCCAGCACCCGCAGAATGGTGGAGGCATCGGCCAATGTGGGCACGATCTTCTCGAGGCTGGCGATGACGATATGGACGCGCGGCAGGATTTGGGTCAGATCGCCATTGCCCTCGTTGGTAACGATGGCCGTGGAGCCCGTCTCGGCGATCAGGAAATTGGCCCCGGTGATGCCCACATCGGCGGCCAGAAAGCGCTGGCGCAGCTTGGCGCGCGCTTCCGCCAGCATATCTGCCGGATCGGTCAGCGGTCGCCTGGGATCGAGATCGGTATGGACCTCGCGAAAGGTCTCGCTTACCTGTTCCTCGGTCAGGTGGATCGCCGGCGCGATGATATGGCTCGGCATCTCGTGGCGCAGCTGGATGATGTATTCGCCCAGATCGGTTTCCACCGGCTCGATGCCATGGGCCAGAAGATGATCGTTGATGGCGATCTCCTCGCCGATCATGGTCTTGCCCTTGGTTACGGTCCTCGCGCCGACGCGTCGGCAGATCTCCAGCACCGCGGCACGCGCGGCATCGGCGTCGGCGCACCAATGGACCTCGCCGCCGGCGCTCTCCACATTGCCGGCAAAACGCTCGAGATAGAAATCGAGATTGGCTAGCGAATGATCCTTGATCGCCTTGGCCGCGTCGCGCAGGGCCTCGAATTCCGGCAGGCGTTCGACCGCACGGACGCGAGAGGCGACGAATGTATGTTCCATCCCTCCCAGGGCCTTTTGCAGATTGGCGTCGGCCATGGCAATGGTGGCGTTCTTGCGAAAATCGCGGCTGTCGTTGGGCTGCATCAATCGCCCTGCCCTTCGCCGATGGCCGGATTGTCGGTCATGCCGGCCAGAACTTCGGCGACATGCCGGGCTGCCACCTTGGCCCCGCGCCGGCGCAGTTTGCCGGCCATATTGAGCAGGCAGCCGAGATCGCCGGCGAGCAGCAGACCCGCCCCCGTCGCCTCGATATCCGCCGCCTTCTCGTTGACCAGGCGATCGGAAATCTCCGGATATTTGATGCAGAAGGTGCCGCCGAAACCGCAGCAGACTTCCGCGCCGGGCAATTCCTTCAACTCGACCCCGGCGACGCTGGCCAGCAGCCGGCGCGGCTGATCCTTGATGCCCAATTCGCGCAGGCCCGAACAGGAATCGTGATAGGTCACCTTGGCGGGAAGACGCCCCGCGACCTTATCCTGTTTCAGCACGTCGACGAGGAAACCTACCAGTTCATGACTCCTGGTCGCCATCGCCGCGGCGCGGGCGGCATAGGCGGTGTCTTCGGCCAGAAGCCCCGGATAATGCGCCCGCAGCATGCCGGCGCAGGAGCCGCTGGGCGCCACGACGTAGTCATAGGCCTCGAATAGATCGACGACCTGGCGGGCGATGGCGACGGCCGTCTTCCGATCGCCGGAATTATAGGCCGGCTGGCCGCAACAGGTTTGCGCCCGGGGCGCTTCCACGATGCAGCCGGCATCCTCCAGAAGCCTGGCGGCAGCCAAACCGACGGTCGGGCGGAAAAGGTCGACGAGGCAGGTGACGAAAAGCCCAACGCGGATCGGCAAAACGGCAAATTCCCTAAGCCAGGGGTCCGAACTCCGCCGGCAGGATGGCGAGCGCAGGAAAGGAATGCAAGGTTGGCGACGCTTCGGCCTGTGACCTCCCCATGATCGTGGCGACAATCGGGCGATCCTGCGGCCTATACTCGGCCCTGCACGATACACAGAACACGCAGCGAGGGCTTGGCCGGCCGTGATGACTTTTGATGTTGATGCCGCGGCGCGCGAACTGGCGTCGGCCCGGCTGCTGAACCGCGCGGTCCGCCCGCTGCCCATCGGTTTGGTCCCCGCAAACCTCGCCGAGGCATATGCGATCCAGGCGCGCTTGCACGAATTGCTGAGCGCCGCGGGCGAAGGCCCCGTCGTCGGCCACAAGATCGGCTGCACCACCCGGGTTATGCGCGAAAAACTCGGCATCGATCAGCCCTGCGCCGGGCGTGTCCATGCCGCCCGCGTTCTGGCCGAGGGATCGCCGTGGCCCGTGGCCAGGCGGATCAAGCCTTCCGTGGAATGCGAGATCGCCGTGCGCCTTCGTGCCGACTTGCCGTTTGCCGGTACGCCCTACGACCCCGCCAAATTGCGCGGGGCGGTGGCGGCCTGCATGGCCTCGATCGAATTATGCGACGATCGCTACCCCGAGCGCGAGCGCATGGAGGTGCCCATCCTGGTCGCCGACGACTTCTACAACGTGGGCTGCGTGCTGGGCCGGGAGGTCGCCCTCTGGCATGCCCTCGACCTGGCGGCCCTCGGCGGCGGCATGCGCATCAATGGGACCGAGACGGGACGGGGCCGTGGCGCCGACATCATGGGCCATCCTCTCAACGCGCTGGCCTGGCTCGCCGATCTGCGGGCCCGCGAAGGACAGCCACTGATGGCCGGCGAATTCGTAACCCTGGGCAGCATCACCCGCTCTCATCCCGTGAAACCGGGCGATCGAGTGGAGATCGAAATCGAGGAACTCGGTCGAGCCGGTCTGCTGATCGCCTAGCGGCGGGGCCGTGGGCGACCGAGAGGGTCGGAGCTGGGATCATGGATGAAATCTTAGCCGGCCGGCGCAGGAATTCCGACGTTGGGGCGTGAAGAAAGAGGCAACTGCTGGCATTGGCCCAGCGTCTAGCGTTGGCTGCCCCCGATCGGCCGGCGCCAGGGCGACGCTAGTGTTAGCAGTCCGGAACCTTCGGCGGTTTGTCCGCCGAAGGTTCCGGGTTGCCTCGCTTGCCTGTGGGACCGCCGGTTCCGCTAAGGTGTCGGACCCATGGCGGTCGCGCCCAGCACTTTGACCTCGAGGGCGATCGAAGTTCCGCCGTCCAGTGTAAGGGTCAGGGGAAAATTCTCGCCTTCCTTCAGCGGCTGCTTCAGATCGATCAGCATGATATGCAACCCGCCCGGCTTCAGCGCGGCGGTCTCGCCGGCCTTAAGATCGACGCTTTCGAGCTGCCTCATGGTCATCACGCTGCCGTCCATAGCATGGATGTGGAACTCGACGCGGTCTGCCACGGGCGTCGATCCGCCGATCACACGCACTGCGCTGGGTCCATCATTCACGATGGCGCCATAGACGATGGCATTCTTGACCCCGCCGAGAGAGGCCCGCGCCCAGGGCGATTCGACCCTGACGCCGAAAGCCGCGGCGGCCAATTGGACGCTCAGCATCAGGCCAAGCAGCAGAGGTGCGAGATATCCGACCATCCGTTGATATGCTGGTGTCAGGGGCCAAAGCCGCATCGGGCAATCTCCCATTCTCGCCAAGCGTTACCTCTTTGGCGAGGCTGGCTATTGAAAGCGGATGCGAATTGCACCGCAATCGATCAATTGGAGGCAATTTGTCGCATCAGGTGTATCTCACACGTGCCGTCGTGGCCGGCGATGCCGCAGGTGTAGACCTCCGTCGGCAGGCCACTGGTTTGCGGCGATGGCAGGCTGCGTGGACGCAAGGACCACAATATTGCCACCGGTCAAGACGCTGGAAAACATCCCAGGGATCGTGAAATAAACCGGAATAATGCCCCTCGCAAAGACGTTGTCGCATAGGTGTTGTCGCAATAGGTGTTGTCGCATAGGTGTTGTCGCATAGGTAGAGCCGTAGGCGTCTTGCAATTCATCCGTGCGCAAGACGGCCACGGCAAAGGAGGACCACCATGGCTAGACTCGACCGAATTGCACCTCGAATCGCGGGGGCCGCGGCGGTGGCTGTTGTGGCACTAGTGGCTGCAGCGGTTCCATTGAAGCCCGCGGCGGCCGATAACGACAACTGGCGCCATTATCGACACTGGGATGGCGACCGGAGCTGGGGCAGATACGGCGGCATCTATTTCTACAGCAGCCCTGGGTACTACGCCCCACCGCCCGCTTACTATTATCCACCCCCGGCGGTTTACTACTACCCGCCGCCGCCAGCTCACTACTACCCGCCGCCGCCAGCTTACTACTATCCGCCGCCGCCATATTATGAAGGCCCGTCGTTCGGACTGTCTGTTCGCGTCCGCTGAACTGTCGGAAGCACCAGCCCAACTTCCGGCCGGTGCTCTAAGGCCTTTGAGTTACGAGTACCAACGCTGGTGATCGGCTGCTGGCGGCGCTGGTCCGCTCCCTCTTTAAATCTTGACGCGCGGCAGCGCGATAGCGGAGCGGTGACCGCCTGCGAAACCACACCGGCGGAGCAAATTTTGAAGGATGACCCAGTTCGCTGACAAAGGAGAGGTCAAATGCGTAACAATCTTCTGTTCATGGTCCTGACAATCGGCCTGCTCGCGCTTTCGGCCTGCGGCGTAAGCCCGGGCTGTCGCGCGGTGACGGGCGCGGGCATCGGCGCCGCTGGTGGCGCAGTCGTCGGTGCGCTCGCCGGAAGTCCGCTTACGGGTGCCGCAGCGGGTGCTGTAGCTGGTGCTGCTGTGGGCGGTCTGACGTCGCCCAGGCAGGTCTATGCCGGGCCTGGGCCCTGCCGCTGAAGCGCTGTCAATTGACCGGCAGGCCCGGAAGGGAATATTGCGGCGGGTTAATGAAACCAATTGCCGCGCCCTGTCTTTCCATTCCTGAGGGCTCTTTGCGAGCCGCTCCCGGAACGTGTGGACCGACCGCGAGAAGGAGGTTTTATCATGCATCCGAAAATCAGTCTTTTTGCTGCATCGTTTCTCCTCGCGTTTGCTGCAGGCTCAGTACCGCCGATAGTGGGCAGCGCGGCAGCAATCTGTTCTCCAGGTGACGTGATCAATGGCACCACGGCAGCAGACGCCGCCAAGGCAATCGAGAGCGCGGGCTACACGAACGTAGCTGTCTACGTAAAGGGCTGCGACAATGCTTGGCACGCCCATGCCGTTCTGAATGGCACGCCCGTCAATGTCGTCTGGAACAGCGAAGGCCAGGTTGTAACCGAGGGTGACTGACAGCTGAAAACCAGAGCCTGTCAGCACACCTGCTGCACCCCGTGGGTCGCAGGCCATGGTGCCGTCGCATCCAATCAACTTTGGCCACGCCAGGTGCCCCATTCTCATGACAACCGGGTCGTGGTCAGGCCATAGGGGGCGTTTGGGGTAAACCCCTATGGCCGAATCCCTCAGGCGCAAAACGTCGGTTAAATCGAACCAGAGCCCAACAGTGATGGAGGCCAACTGATCCCATGAAACGCCGCATTTTCCTCGCCGCGAGCGCCGCGGCCCTTGTCTTGGCCCGTGTCTTGGCCCGGCTACCGGCCGAAGCCGCCACGACCGGCGATGACGCCAAGAAATTCATCAGCAGTCTCGGCGCGGATGCGATCAGCTCGCTGACTGGCTCCAATCTCAGCCAGTCCGAGCGAGAAAAGCGCTTCCGTGGCCTCCTTGAATCGCATTTCGACATGCCGGGAATCAACAAGTTCGTCCTCGGCCGCTATTGGAAGATCGCGACCGATTCCCAGAAGACCGACTTCCAGAAGCTGTTCGAGAGTTTGCTGGTGCAGTCCTATGCCAAGACCTTCGCCCAATACGCCGGTGAGAAGTTCCAGGTGACCAACGCGCGAGGCAATGAAGACGGGAGCTTCCTGGTCAACTCGCAAATCAACCGGCCGAACGGCGACATCATCCGGCTGGATTGGCGAGTCGAGGATCAGTCCGGCGCGATGCGGATCACCGATCTGCTTGTCGAGGGTGTCAGCCTACGTACCACCCATCGCTCGGACATCGCCTCGGCCATTCAGAGCAACGGCGGGACGGTTGCCGGGTTGCTAGACGCTTTGCGCCAGAAGGTCGGCAACTCGTAATCGGCGGATCCCCGGCGCGCCAGCTTCCCGCGAAGCGAAAAACGGCCGACTTCTCGTCCAGCGTGATCGGGTCGCTATGCGGCAAAAAGCGATGTCGATCGGGCGAACAGGCTGATAAAGAACTTTTGCCAAGACAGTGTTCGCGGGAAAGCCAGCACCTAGCCGCAGTGTATCGAACGAGAATCTTGGCCCCGCTCCGGCGGGGCTTTTCTTTGGTGCTATCGAGCCACTTAACGTGCTGGCAGCGAGCATGTACAAAGTATCTGCGAGCAATTATATGGCAAGGGAGTTGCCAGCATGAAGAAGATCATAGATGGCGTCACCTACAACACCGATACCTCGACGCCGGTGGCAAAGTGGGAGGGCGAGAACCCCGACGGCCACGAAACGGTGGATACCCTCTATCAGACCAGCGGCGGCGCGTTTTTTATGCACAGTTATGAAACCTGGGCCGTGAAGGACCGGCAGGGCGGCTGGGAAGAGCGGCACAGGGACATGTTCGACCCATATACGAGGGAGGCAGCCGAAAAGTGGTTTTTGGAGGGTGACGTCACAGTGCTCTCCGACGACGTCTTCCCGGAGCCACCGGAGGTCGAGGCGGAATTCGCGGCCTCGACGACGATCTATCTGAGGGTCCCGACGGCGCTGAAGCAGCAGATCGAGGCCAGGGCGAAGAAACAGAACCAGTCGGTCAACGTTTGGGCCATGCGTTGCTTAGAGAAGTGCGCGCAGTAGAAGTGGATCTTACGCCGACCTAAGGTACGATCGAGGAAGCGTCCCGCCGTCGCGGCGGGGTTTTCTTTGCCACCCGAATTGCCACGTGTGGACGGCGTAGCCCGAGGCCGCGCGGCCAAGGACGGCCCTAAATTGTGGACCGCGGTCCGAACCGCAATCCAGCCCTAACGGATTGTGCGGCTTATGCCTTGCGCCGCCGCGACGCCTGTACCTTGGACTCGGCCGCCGGCCGCCCCCCGCCTTTGATGGGCAACAGCAAAGCGGTTTGCCGTTTGTCGGCTTTTGCAGGCCGTTTCTTCGCCGCCGGCTGCTTAGGCGATCCGCCTAGGCTTTTGCGTAAGGCTGCCATCAGATCGATCACATTGCTGGGCTCCGCGATCGGCCGGCGCTTTTGTTTGGGCAGACCCTTGATCTTGGCGTCGATAAGTTCGCGCAACGCATCCTGGTAGCGATCGCGGAAGCTGGCCGGGTCGAACTCGCCCGCGCTTTTCTTCATTATCAGGGCGGCCATCTCGACCATCTTTGGGTCGAGCTTTGCCTCCGGCAGATCGAATTTCGCCGGCCGGACCTCATCGGCGGTGCGCAGTAGGAACATGGCCAGGCCGGGGCCGCGCGGTTCGACCATCACCGGATGCTCGCGGGTCGACAGCACGATGCTGCCCAGTGCGATCTTTTCTTCTTCCGTCATGGCTTTCGCAATGACGCGATAGGCTTCCATCCCGGCCTTCTCCGGATAGATGTAATAAGGCGTCTCGATATAGAACGGGTCGACACTGGCGCGATCGACAAAGGTGGTTAGGTCAAGGATCCGTGAGGATTCGATCTGCAGATCCGCGAGCTCCTCTTTGCTGAGTGTCACGTACAGCCCTTTGTCGTACTGGTAGCCCTTCACAATATCGGCTCGGTCGACCGGCTCATCGGTGACAGCATCGAAGGTCTTGAGCGCGATACGATTGCCGGTTGCGGGGTTGATTTGATTGAAGCTGATCCGCTCGGTGGAGGACGTTGCAGGGGAGAGCGCGATCGGGCATGACACGAGTGAGAGGCGAAGGTGGCCGGTCCAGCTTGGGCGCATGGTGGACTCCCTGAATTGCCAGGATTCAACAATCTTGCACGGAATGTCCGTTTCCCGAAAGCCGCGAGGGTGATGTTTGGACACCTAGGAGTGTGGATATCTCCGCCTAGTGTTTTTGCAGCTACCAAATGCAGCGGTTCGCGGGCGGCCCTTTCCTAAACCTAGTAGATTGTGCGGCTTTTGTTCCTAAGTTCCGATGCGGCATGGCCCAGCGCAACAAATTGAAGCCCAGCGACCTTGCCCATAGGCTCGCGGCATCGTTGCATCGACACGTCCGCCTGTTGGCCGACCCAACGGGCCGCTACACGCTATACGTAAGCCACGACGCGCGCTTCGAAGTTGCCATGCGCCAGGCTGCTTAGTTTGAAGAGCAGAATGCCGAAGTATCGCTGAAAATCCCCGGATCCCACAGCTGGCCGCCGCGCGATGCGCCGGAGGGCGGCTCCTGAGAATGATCCACGACCCCGACATCTTCCGCGCCGGATTCTTGAAGCCATCTAGGAGCTGACCCGCGGCCGGCGGGACGGAGAAGCCCTAAACTAGGCGGTTTGATCCCGTTAGCGAGTCATAGCCTGACGATCAGTTCTCAGTCGTCCAGCGCCGCCCTCCGCGGTACATCACTGAGCGATCGGAATACGATTGTGGCGAGGCCGCTGGCATGGCTCTGGACCGTCATCCGGTCGCCAATTTCCTCCGCGCATACGCCTGGCGATAGGCGATGGGGGAGGCTGCCACCAATCGTCGCAACTACCGCGCCAGAGCTGAAAAAGTCGTTGCAGACACGCATAGTGCGGGCACTCGTGCTGAAATCGACAGTTCGCGTCTCGCCGGGCTTGAGAGTCACAGAGCCGAAATTGAAAGCGAACGCTTGACCACCGGTCAGAGCAGCGCCTACCAGAA
>WNFT01001707.1_pt1 | contig 25269 bp, 22 predicted proteins | sample 5400191 | NCBI WGS metagenome assembly WNFT01 (sample SAMN13153359, study PRJNA577476) | soil metagenome | isolation source: 80 cm saprolite under Madrone tree | place: USA:California | collected 2016-06-14 | reverse complement strand
ACCGACAGGTCGGGCCCCACACTGCCCGCAGGCCAGACGTCATCCCCTGGAATCAGATGGCAGCCCGTGCAAGGCCCCTTGGTCCGGGCCATGAAAAGCTCCCGCCCTTGCCTTGGATCCCCCGTGACGCTGGGCATGGGGACTCGGCTTGGCCGGGGAAAGGTCCGAGTATCGGTGTACGCATAGGTGGGCCACCGCTCGAAGTTCACCGTGACCGCACTAAAGGGTTCTTCCTTGTAACGGATCTGCACTCGCCTTCCGTCGATTTCCCGGACTTCTCCCCGAGCCTCGGGGATTGTCCGCGACGTCCACCGTGGAGGATTCGGAGCATCGAGCCTCTCCCCTCCCGGAGCACAGCCAAACACCAGGAGGGCGGCGACAGTGAAGAGTTGTCCGAGGGTCTGCTTCGGGCGCATAGTGTCTCCCGGGATTCGGAGGACGCGTTGAGGAACTCTCGGACGGTCTCCCGCGCTTGTCAAGATGATCCTACGATCCTGAGGAGGGGTGAAGGATCTCGGACATGATGGTGAGGTCTTCCGTGGCCGCGAGTCGCTTGAGGAACGCCGAGATTCGGGAAACACCCAGGAGGAGGACAAGCGGATGACGGATGGTCATTTGATGACGCGCCGGGCCGCATTGAGGACACTCGGTGCGCTTGGTGTCGCCGCGACCGCAGGCGGCCTGGTCGGGGGCACGCCGCGGACGGCTCACGGTCAGGCCCTCGGCCAGAACGAGAGCGTTCAGGACGCGATGAAGCGCCTGTTCGGCGGCAAGTCCATCAAGGATGGCTCCGCCCTCATCAAGCTCGAGCTTCCGCTCATCGCGGAGAACGGCGCGGTGGTCCCGGTATCGGTCAGCGTCGATTCGCCGATGACGCCTGCGAATTACGTGAAGCACATCTACGTCGTTGCCGACCAGAACCGCATCCCGATCGTCACGCGCGTCACGCTCGCGCCCGAGGCAGGCCGGGCCTTCGTGGGTGCGAATATCCGGCTGGGTGAGACTGGCGACGTCCGAGCGATCGTGGAACAAAGCGACGGCACGTTGCTCCAGGTGAAGCGCGAGGTGAAGGTCACCGTGGGCGGGTGCGGGGGCTAAGAGGCGCTATGTCAGACATCGGAAAGGTCCGAATCCGCGTGCCGTCCACCATCAAACCCGGCGAGGTCGTCCAGGTGCGCTCGCTCGTGATCCATCCGATGGAGCGCATCGAGCGCGACCTACAGGGCCGGATCATCCAGAAGAACTACAACTACATCAACAAGGTGATCGTGACCTACCTCGGCAAGACCGTCGCGACCTTCGATACGACGCAGAGCGTGGCCGAGAACCCGTTCTTCTCCTTCACCTTCAAGGCGACCGACCCGGGCCAACTCAAGGTCCAGTTCCTCGACACCACGGGCGGCAAGTACGAGGGCACGGCCGACATCAAGTTCTCGTGACCCGGGATCCTTGAGTATTCGAGTTCAGAACGTTTTTCGAGCAGTGGCCGTCGGGATCATCCTGCTCGTGCCTATTCCAACCGTCTGGGCCTACATCCATCGCGCCTCGGTGATCCGCTTCGTGGAATACGCGCCTGAGACGTTCGAGACCGCCCGGCGAGAGCGAAAGCCGCTCTTTCTGCTCGTCAGCGCCGTCTGGTGCTCCTGGTGCAAGACCTTCGACCAGGACGTACTCAAAAACGAGGAGGTTTCAACGTATCTCAACGGGCACTATGTCAGCATCTTCGTGGACTACGACCGGCGTCCTGACCTGGTGCGCAAGTACGTCCGGGGGCTGCCGATGGTTGTTCTCTTTGACTCGGAGGGACAGGTCCGGCAGTCATTTGCCGGCGTGCTGAAAACCGGGGACTTCCTCGATGTCCTCAAGCGATTCGAAGGAGCGATCCGAACCGGCTTAGCCCGGACGCAACCTCCGGAGCCCCGAAGTGGATCGATCGCCATTCCAGACCCAGTACCGGTCACGCCAGACGTGTATCGGCAGCTTCGTCAAGGAGTGCTGGATTTTCTGGACGCGCATCTCGACACAGTCCACGGCGGCTTTGGGACGCGAGACAAACACGCGTACCCGTCACTACTCGCTTATTTGCTCGAACAGTATCACGCCACCCGGGATCGGCGCTATCTGATCGCGGTCGAGAAGAGTCTCGATGGGATCCTCAAAGGAATCTACGACTCCGTGGACGGCGGCTTCTTCCACTATGCGGAGGGACGCGAGTGGCGTGAGCCCCACTATGAGAAGTTGGCGCACCTCAACGCCTCGCTGGCCGTCGTGTTCAGCGAGGCCCATCGCGTCACCCGAAATCCGCGGTATAAGGAGGCGGCCGACGCGACGCTCCGCTACTTGATGGGGACGCTCTACGATGCCAAGGCCGGTGGGTTCTACGGCAGCCAAACAGCCGATCCAGCCTACTACCGCCTCCCTCCTCAGGAACGACGCACGGCCCGGCGGCCACCCGTCAACCGCGACAAGATTACAGAGTGGAATGCCGAGATTACGTTGGGGTTCATCGCCCTGGGTCAGTCCGCAGGACGGCAGGACCTCACCGATGTCGCCGTGCGCACTCTGGAGTTCATGCGCCGTGATCTCGTGACCGAGAAAGGCGTGTTCCATCTCTACGACGACCGAACCGGGCGTGGGCAACTGCCTGGACAACTTGAATCCAATGCCTGGGCCGCGCTCGCCTTCCTCGAGGGATATCGTCTCGCTCGCACGGAAACCTACCGCCAAGCGGCCGAACGAATCCTAAAGTACGCAAGGGCCGAGCTCTTTGATCCCGCTCGAGCCATCTTCGGCAAGGATGGAGAGATTCCACTATCGATGGCGGCGAACGGGATCCTAGCCCAGGCTCTGCTCCGAGCCTACCAGCTTACGGGGCGCAAGGAGTATCTGGAGACCGCCACTCGGGTCCTCGCCGCCCTTGGCGGCGAGGCGCGTGCCATCCTCGTCGAGGACAACGAGGCGGCAGCCGTCGTCAGGGTCGCCGATACGGTGTTCTATCTCAAGGCCTACAGGCAGGCCGTAACGGCGGGCTCACCGTTGCCGACGAGTCGAACGCGGTGACATCGCTTCCTGGATAGGGGCACACGGGTACCGTAGCAAGCCCAACGCGATCGCTCTCAAATCTGAGGATGGTTGATATCGGTGAGTGCCGGCCCCACTCTGCTCCAACGACAGGGCAAGCGCGAGGACGCGCGACGCCTGTTGGCGGAGGTCTACGCCTGGTTCACCGAAGGATCGGTGTGAGCCTTTACCGGCCGGCCGTAGCCCCCACCGGCTTCGCGAGCGCCTCCGCCGCCGTCTTCTCGACCGCCGTGCCCTTGAAGAAGTCCGGGTTCACCTCACCCCAGAAGCGGACCGCGTTCGTGAACATGAAGTCGCGGAAGTCGTCCGCCGTGAGCAGCTCGTGCTCGACGAGCTCGTACGCCTCGGGCACGACGTCGGTCATGTCCGGGACGTCGAAGTGGCCGATGTCCGAGCTGAAGAGCGCGTTGAGGCGGGCACCCATCGGGTTCGCGCGCCGGTTGAACGCCCAGGCGTTGACCGGGTCGTCCGCCTCGCAGCCGAAGTAGAAGCGCGGGACGAAGAGATCGCGGAGGTCGTCCTTGCGCGTGACCTTGCAGCGGAAGTAGTCGTCGAGGTCCTCGAGGCCGCCGGTCAGCTTCGAGTTGGAGTCGCCTTCGAGCCCCTCGCCGCGGCGGACGGCCTCCACCACCGCGTCGCGACCGTACTTCTGCGCGTACCCGAGCAGCGCCGCGAGGTCGAGCTTGTTCGGATTCGTCGCCTCGATCGCCTGCCGGTTGCGCTTCTCCCAGTGGCCGATGAGGTCCGCGTAGAGCATGCACGCCCAGCCGACGCCGCCCTCGAGGAAGGCAAAGTTCAGGTCCGGGAACCGGCGCGTCACGCCGCCGAAGAAGAGGGCCTTCGCGACCGCGTGGCCGGCCGAGGCGAAGTGACCGATGTGGTTGAAGCAGAAGTTCGACGGCGAGTTGCGGAGCAGGATCGAGCGCGCGCCGTTGTGGAAGCTCGGCGCGACGCGGAGCTCGCGGCACTTCGCCCACACCGGGTCGTAGTCGTAATCGCTGTCGATGCCGATCACGTCGTACCACTCGGCGAAGCGCGCCGCGTCCGGTTGCTCCTCGGCGACGACCGGCACCCGGCGCCGCATGAGACCGCCGACCATCATCACCTTGTAGCCGAGCTGCCGCGAGGCGAATTCGAGCTCCTCGATCGCCTCCTCCGGCGTGTACATCGGGATGATCGCCGCCGGGATGACGCGGTCCTGGAGCCCACGGAACTGGTCGGCGGCGAAGACGTTGTAGGCGCGGCAGATCGCGCGGCGCAGCCGCGTGTCCGGCATGCGGTGGAACCCGAGCCCGGCGGTGGGATAGACGACGCAGAAGTCGATGCCCAGATCGTCGAGACGCTCGTACATGAGTCGCGGCAGCATCGCGGTGGCGCGGTCGAGCACGTTCTCGGACGGTGAGGACCAGAACGCCTCCATGCCGACCCGGCGGCGGCGCCGCTCGGGCAGGGACATCCGGAGCGAGCTCGGGACGCGATCGGTGGCGGTCGCCAGGGCCTCGACCGCCGCGTCCCCGCCGATGCGCCGGAACTCCTCGCGCATGACCGGCCCATACTCGAGCCAGTGACCGTCGGCGTCGATGATCGGGTGGTTGAGGCGGGAGCGGAGCTTCCGGGCCTCGGTCGATCCGTTCGTTGGCATGGCCGCACCCCCAGGGCAAGCTCAGTTGGGAGGATGATACACAACCTCCAGGCCGCGAGTCATCCGCATTACCTTCCAGGTAATTGATCTCCTACCGAGTCGCGTGGAGGATGGGCACAGGAGGAACGAAGGCTATACTCCAAGTCGCCTTCGCCGGCACCTTCTCCGTGACCCTCGAACCAACCGTACGAGCTCGCCTGGAGATGCCGTGCGACGTCATCGTGGCTGACGAGACCGGGATCGTCTCGCAGCTGTCCGACGTCGACGTGTTGATCACTCTCGCGTTCACCCGCGAGATGGGCACGGCCGCGAAGCGACTGAAGCTCGTCCAGGTGCCTGGCGCCGGCCTCGATCGGATCGATCGCGGCGCGCTGCCGGCCGGGGTGTTCCTGGCGAACGTCTACGGCCACGAGATCGGCATCGCGGAGTACGTGCTGGGCGCGATGCTCGCGCTGACACGCGGCTTCGCGCGGCTCGACGCGGCGCTTCGGCAGGGGGCCTGGGAGAGCCAGTGGGCGGTGGGCTCGTCGCCGCCGGCGCCCTGGCCGGAGCTGGCGGGAAAGACGCTCGGCATCCTCGGCTACGGTCGGATCGGGCAGGCCCTGGCCCGGCGCGCGCGCGCGTTCGACATGGAGGTCTGCGCCATCCGGCGCGAGGCGACGCGATCCGACGCAGAAGCGCTCGCGTTCCTCGGTGGGCCGGACGCCCTCGGCGAGGTCGTGCGGCGCGCCGACTATCTGGCCGTCACGCTCTCGCTCACCGAGGCCACCCGCGGTATTCTCGGCGAGCGAGAGCTTCGAATGATGAAACCGACCGCCGTCCTCATCAACGTGGCACGCGCCGAGATCGTCGACGAAGATGCGCTCTATCGTGCCCTGGCCGAGAAGCGCATCGCGGGCGGCGTCCTCGACGTCTGGTATCGCTATCCCACGGACGCTGGACCGACGCTGCCCGCGCGGCGGCCCTTCCACGAACTGGCCAACGTTCTCATGACGCCGCACGTGTCCGGCTGGACCGAAGGGATGCTGGAGGCGCGGGCGAAGCTCATCGCGGAGAACATCCAGCGGACCGCGAGAGGCGAGCCGCCGCTGAATCTGATTCGCTGATCGGATAGGATCGGCTCGCTCTGCGCGTGCCCTTCTTCTACGGCTGGGTGCTCGTGGCCGTCGCCTTCGTCACCATGGCGGTCGGCGTCAACGCGCGCACCGCCTTCTCGCTGCTGTTCCCGCCGATTCTCGACGAGTTCGGCTGGGAGCGGGGCTTGACGGCCGGCGCATTCTCCTTCGGGTTTCTCGTCTCGGCAGCGCTGAGTCCCCTGGTGGGTCGCCTGATGGATCGCCGCGGGCCTCGCGTCGTGATCGAAGTCGGCGTGATCCTCATGGCGGCCGGGTTGATGCTGGCGCCGCTGGTGCGCCGGCCGTGGCACCTGTACGTCACGCTCGGCGTGCTCGTCGGCGGCGGGGGCAACTGTCTTGGATATACCGGTCAGTCGCTCTTCCTCCCGAACTGGTTCGTCCGCCGACGGGGATTGGCGATGAGCCTCGCCTTTTCCGGCGTCGGCGTGGGTTCGGTCGTGCTGCTGCCCTGGCTGCAGACCCTCATCGCTCGGGCCGGCTGGCGCACCGCCTGCTGGGCGTTGGGTCTGCTGGTGCTGGGAGTATTGGCGCCGCTCAATCTCTTGCTGAGGCATCGGCCGGCCGACCTCGGGCTCAATCCCGACGGCGACCCCTCCGCCCTCGGCGCGGCCGCCGACAGGCGAATGACCAATGTGGTGGACGCGGCGTGGGTGGCCGTGGACTGGACCCTCGCCCGCGCGCTTCGCACTACGCGCTTCTGGTGGATCGCGGTGGGATATTTCTTCGGGCTCTTCGCCTGGTATGCAGTGCAGGTCCATCAGACGAAATACCTCGTCGAGATCGGGTTCAGCCCGACCCACGCCGCATGGGCGCTGGGACTCCGCAGGGCCTGCTCGGCTACAGCCTCACGTCCGTGATCGGCGCCGTTCCGCTCGAGATCTTCGAGGGCCGCCACTACGGCGCCATCTTCGGCACGTTGATGATGGCGGCGATCGCGGGCGGGGCCGCCGGACCCTGGGTGACGGGCGCGCTGTACGACGTCGCGGGTAGCTACACGCTGGCTTTCTGCATCGCCATCGTCGGCTCCGCACTGTCGGCGCTGGCGATCTGGCTCGCCGCCCCACGGAAGGTGCGTGCTGTCGCCGGGCGCACGGGCGGTTAGCTCCGTAGGTCAGCTCAGAAGGCCTTTCAGCTTGTTCACAGTTATACCGGCTATGAGCGCCAGCCCGACGCTCGTCAACGTCCCGACCAGGAAGTACTCGGCGAAGTGACCCCTGGTATCTTCCTTGATCTCGGGGTATCGCGCGAGCGCCTTTGCGCCGAGCAGGAATCCCACGGCGGTCTCATAGCCGCCGACGATGAACGTCAGGATCAGAATGCGCTCGATCCAGCCGATGTATTTCCCAGCGTTCGGAAGACCAGGCTTCAAGTGAGTCAAGTTGATCTGCATCATGGCGAGAAAGGACTGAGTGACTTTCTGGACCAGGTGCCCCCCACCGAAGACCACGGCGACATATGCACAGGCGTACAGATAGACGAGCGGGTTCATGGCGGTGGAACGGATGATGGCGACAATCCCGGACCACGAGGCGCTGAGCCAGATCGATGCCAGAGCAACGACCATGAGGTGGGCTGCCTGATCTGCCGTGAACGCGAGCCAGCCGTCCCCGGAGAATCGGGCCTTCACATAGTCGAGGAGGGTGTGGACGAGAGCCACGACTACGATCGCCGTGGACACCCGCCGGTCGAGTCCGAGATTCACAGCGGCGATCGCGCACACGAGATGGACGCCCGCGTGGGCGGCGAGCGGCCGGATCGCGGTCTTCCTGCGGGCGATCCAGTCCGGCTGCAGGACGAAGTCCGCGACAAGGTGGGCGAGATAGAGCTGCAGGAAGAAGAGCACCGCTAAACCCTCACCGGGGTGCAGAGGGCTTTTGCACCCTTGCCTGGGTGCGACTGGCCTTCTCGATGAGGTCTCGAAGGAATACCGCTGCCACATCGAAGTGAGGCCAGCCGGCAGCGAGCAGACGCTTCGTCACGTTCTGATGGGCGACCTTGAGCTTGGCGGCGATGGCCTCCCGAGTCAGCCCGAGCAGGCTCCACCGGACAGCCTCCCATTGGGGCACGGTCCACGATTGCTGAATGAAATCCGTGAGACAGAGGACAGTATCGGCTGGGTCGTCCACTTCTGAGGCTCCTGTTACAAGCTTGGTGGACCGGACGGGACTGCGGGCCTTGGCGATCTCTTCGAGGCCGTTCCGGGCATGGACGAAGGCGGGACCGTCTTCCTCGTAAGGACTCTGGCGCTTCGGCGTGCTGAGCTCTCCGATGCCGACGGACGCTCGGAGGTGTACCGGCGGTCTTAGACCGCCCATGGCGACCACTGCTCGGAGGTAGGTGAGTATGTCCAGAGCGCGCCGCGCATCAGCTATGACGCACTGAAATTCATCCCCGGCCGTGATCCGGAACGCCAGCCGGGTATGGATGGCGCCGGGGAATCGATGCTCCACGTCGGCGAACGCCTTGCGAATGACCTGATCGAGCCTCCGGCGGTCGGCAGAGCTGTAGCGCGACGAACCAACGACGTCCGCCGTAAGGACGGCGACAGAGCCCCTCGTTCGTCTCAAGAGGCTTGCACCTGTTCTGAGGTGCAGAAGCCAAATGCACCCATTTAAAGGTGCACCTTAAGCCTACGGCAGAAGCGCAGTCAAGGAAGATTCTCTGACGGGCCGGGCCGGCTGAACCCCCTTCCGAAGGCTACCTCCGAGCGCCTTGGATCGCGCGCCACAGGGCATGAGGCGTCGCCGGTATGGGTATGCTAGTGACGCCGAGGGGCCGGAGCGCGTCGGCGATGGCGCTGATGACCACGGCCGGCGCAGGGGTGGTGCCGCCCTCCCCGCCCGCTTTGACGCCCAACGGATTGGTGGGCGAAGGAACTTCGTTGAGGCGAGTCGTGAAGGCCGGCACGTCGCCGGCGCGCGGGAGGGCGTAGTCCATCAGCGTGCCCGTGATCGTCTGGCCGCTCGCGCCGTCGACGATGCAGGCTTCACACATCGCCTGCCCGAGGCCCTGGACGATGCCGCCGTGGGTCTGGCCCTCGACGATCAGCGGATTGATGGCGCGGCCCACGTCGTCGACGGCGATGTAGCGCACGAGATCGACGGCGCCGGTCTCCGGGTCCACCTCGACTTCGCACACGTGGCAGCCGTTGGGGAACACGAGCTCGTGCATCTCGTTGTCACGCACGACCGCAAAGCCGCCGGACAGCTCGAACAGGCTCAGCCCACGATCTGTGCCCGCGACGGTGAAGCGGCCGCGCGTGTACGTCATGTCGTCGGGCGCCGCCTCCAGGGCGAGGGCCGCGCGGCGCTTCCCTTCGGCGATCAGGTCGTCAGCTGCGAGCGCGATGACCGCGCCCGCCATGCGCATCGAGCGGCCCGAGTGGGTGCCGCCGCCGAAGCCGACGAGGTCGGTGTCGCCGGACAGGATGCGTACCGCCTCGACGTCGAGCCCGAGGGCCGCGGCCGCGACCTGGGCGAAGCTCGTCTCGTGCCCCTGGCCCGCCGACTGGGTGCCGATCACGATCTCGACGATCCCGTCCGCGCACACCGTCATCCGTGCTTGCTCGCGCGGCGTGCCGGTCGAGGACTCGACGTAGTTGGCCAGACCGCGCCCGAGCAACTTGCCACGCGCGCGCGCTTCGGCGCAGCGCTCGCTGAAGCCGGCCCAGTCGGCGAGATGCGTCACGAGCGCCATGTTCTCGGCGTATCGTCCGCTGTCGTAGACCATGCCGAACGGGTTGGCGTAGGGCATGCTCGCCTCGCCGATCAGGTTGCGGCGGCGGAGCTCGGTGCGGTCGAAGCCCGTCGCGTCGGCGGCGAGATCGATCAGCCGCTCGATCGCAAAGGTGACCTCGGGCCGGCCCGACGAGCGATACGCCTGGGTCGGGGTGGTGTTGGTGAACACCGCGCGCGCGCGGACCCTTGCCAGGGGGATGTCGTAGTTGCCGGTCACCAGCGCCGAGCCCTTGCCGAGCGGCGAGAACGAGACCGCGCGCGCGCCGACGTTGCCGATGTTGTCGGCGCGCATGGCGAGAAATCGGCCGTCGCGGTCGAGCGCCAGCGCCACGCGGGTCAGAAGGTCGCGGCCCTGGTAGTCGCTCGACATCGCTTCGGCGCGCGTGGCCGTGTACTTGACCGGACGGCCGAGCTTCCGCGCCGCCCACAGCACGAGACCGTATTCGACGTAGACGCGGTTCTTGGTGCCGAAGTTACCGCCGACGTCGAGCGACACCACGCGCAGCCGCTCGGGCGGAAGCCCGAGAACTTCCGCGAGCTCGCGACGCTGGCGGAAGGCGCCGCCGCTGCCGGCGTGGAGGATGTAGCGCCCGCTCGCGGCCTCGTAGACGCCGAGCGCGGCCCGCGGCTCAATCGGCACGCCGGTCACGCGGCCCACGTGGAACTCGCGCGTGATCACGTGATCGGCGCCGGCGAAGGCGGCGTCGACGGCCGTCTCGTCGCTGCCGAACGCGGCGTCGACGCAAACGTTCGTCGGTAGCTCGTCCCACACCGCGGGGGCCTTGCCTTCGGCCGCTTCCGCGGTGTCGACCACGAACGGCAGCGGGTCCCACGTCACGCGCACCGCCTCGGCCGCGTCTTCCGCCCGAGCCCGGGTCTCGGCCACGACCATCGCGACCGCCTCGCCGACGTGGCGCGCCTTGTCGGCCGGCAGCAGAACGTGTGGACCGAAGAAGATCGCGCCACCGCCCGGGGCCCGGAGCTTGAGGTCGTGACGGTTGGCCGGTACGGGGTTATGCGGGATGACGCCGAGCCCGTCCTGGGCGACGTCAGCCCCCGTGAATATTCCGAGCACGCCCGGCATCGCCCGCGCCCTCTCGACCTCGATCGCGACGATGCGGGCATGCGGGTGAGGCGAGCGCACGATCGCCGCGTGGACGTGGTCGGGACGCGAGAAGTCATCGCTGAACCTGCCGTTTCCCCGGAGCAGGCGGTCGTCCTCTTTGCGCCGCAGTGGCTGGCCGATGGGGCCGGGAGCGGGAGAACCGCTCGTCATGCTCGGGATTGTACGTCGATGGGCAGCCCGGGTAGAGTTTCAGCCCAAGAGGAGGAGAGACGATGACCCTAAGGGGATTGGTGGCGCTCGCCGTGGTCGTAGGGGTGGTGGTGGGGGCGGGACCGGGCGCGGCAGACGCCGAGGTCCAGCGGCTGTACGTGCTCGACTGCGGGCAGAACGTCGGGAAGGATCAGTCCCGCTGGTCGCCGGGTGTCAACGAGGGCAAGGCGATCGAGTTCTCGGACAATTGCTATCTCATCCGGCATGACAAGGGCCTGCTACTGTGGGATACCGGCGTTCCCGACGCGGTCGCGGCGATGCCGGACGGCATGGTCGTCGCCAACGGCGCGATCACGTACCGCCGCGCCAAGACGCTCGTGGCGCAGCTCGAGCAGCTCGGGGTCAAGCCGGCCGACGTCACCCATGTGGCCGTGTCGCACACGCACGGCGATCATGTCGGCAACATCGCGCTTTTCCCGACGTCCACGGTGTGGATCCAGGGCGCCGAGTACGACTGGGCGATGGCGGGGCCCAGCAAGCCGGCGTTCGCGTCCACGCAGACGATCAAGAAGCTCGCGGGCGACCACGACGTCTTCAGCGACGGCAGCGTGACGATCGTCTCCACCCCCGGGCACACGCCCGGACACCAGTCGCTGCTCGTGAAGCTGCCGAAGACCGGATGGCTCCTGCTATCGGGAGATGCGGTGCACTTCCAGGACAACTGGACGCACAAGCGCGTGCCGTCGATGAACTTCAACCGCGACCAGACGCTGGCGTCGCTGCAGCGGATCGCCACGCTCCTGGAGGAGCGCAAGGCGCAGCTGTGGATCAATCACGACAAGGCGCAGAGCGAGCGCCTGCGCTACGCGCCCGCGTACTACGACTAACCCGGGCGCCGGCGACCGGGTGCCGGGCTAGCGACCGCCCGAGACCTTGACCGCCGCCAGACGCTCGATGACGGTCATGATGACGCTGGTGTCCTGCTCACCGAGGCCGGCTGCCAGCGCCGCCTGCTGGTAGCGCTGCGCCACGTTCGAGAAGCTGACCGGGACGTGCAGCTCCTTGGCGATCGTGTTGAACGTGTCGAGATCTTTGTTCATCAGCGCCACCTTGAAGCCCGGCTCGAAATCGCGCGGGATCAGCGCCTTCGGGATGCGCTCGAGCGCCTTGCTGCCGCCGCTGCTGGCCTTGACGACCTCGTAGATCGTCATCGGGTCGAGGCCGGCCTTCACGCCGAGCGCCAAGCCCTCCATCATGGCGCACGCGTTGACGCTCGCCATCATGTTGTTGATCGCCTTCACCGTGTTGCCGGCGCCGACCGGGCCCACGTGGAAGATGTTCGGGCCGATGGCCCGCAGGACCGGCGTCGCGCGCGACAGGGGCTCGGCGTCGCCGCCGACCATGATGGCCAGGGTGGCCGCGCGGGCGCCGCTCACACCGCCGCTCACCGGAGCCTCGAGGAAGTGTACGCCGCGCGCCTTGGCGCGGGGCTCGATCTTACGGGGCGTTGAGGGAAGCACGCTGCTGAGGTCGATGAGGATCGTCCCGGGCTTGGCGCGGTCGACCAGGCCGCCGGGCTCGAGGTAGACCGCCTCGACGTCGGGCGAGGCCGGCAGCGAGGTGAGCACGATCTCCGAGCTTTCGACGACCTCGCGCGGCGAGCCGGCGCGCTTGGCTCCGGCCTGGATCAGATTTTCCATCGCCTTGGCGTTCGTATCGAAGACGGTCATCGCGAATGGCGCCTTCAAGACGTTGTACGCCATCGGGTTGCCCATGTTCCCGACACCGATGAATCCGACGGTCGTGGCCATTGCACCCTCCTTAACGCGTATTGACGATCTTGTCCCACATCTCGGCGTACTGCTGCCGATACTGGGGCCAGATCTTCTCCTCGGCGATCTTGCGGAACGAGGCCACGTCGGCCTGGTTCACCTTCATGCCCTTGGGCTCGAGGATCTCCTTGGCCTTCTGAAAGCTGTCCACCGTTTCGGTGGCCTCACGGATCCTCGCCTGGGCCTCCCGGCCGACCTCGAGGAAAAGCTTCTGCTGGTCGGGAGTCAGCCCGCGCCAGATGTCGAGGTTCATCACGAGAACCGTGGGACCGTAGTTGTGGTAGGTCATCGACGCGTACTTGGCGACCTCGTAGGCCTTGAGCGCATTGATGTTGACCACGGGCAGGTCGGCGCCGTCGATGACCCCCTGCTGCGCGGCCGGGATGACTTCGCCCCAGGGCATCGGCACCGCGCTGGCGCCGAGGCCGTTCACCGTGTCCGCGAAGACTCGCCCCTGCTGCACGCGCATCTTGAGCCCCTTGAGGTCAGCCGGCGTGGCGATAGGCCGCCGATTGTTCCAGAAGTGGCGGAAGCCGTAGTCGTAGAAGAACAGGACCTTCACCTTGTACTTCTTCTGGAAGATCTCGTCGAGGTTCCGGCCGATCTCGCCGTTGAACATGGCGTAGGCGTGGTTGTAATCGCGGACCAGGTACGGCGTCAGGAACACGCACATCTCCGGGAAGACGGTGCACGCGGCGCCGGCCGGGTTGCCGAGGGCCACGTTGCCGGACTTCACGGCGTCCATGATCTCCAGCTCCTTGGTGAGCAGGGTGCCGCCGTGGAACACCACGTTGAGAGCCCCGCCCGAGCGCTTGGTCAGCTCCTCGCACATCCACTTGAAGGCCGTCGCGCTCGACTCCGGCGGCGGAGTGACGTGGGGGAAGTCGAGCTTCTTTGCCGTCGGCTTGGCCTGGCCCGCTGCCGGGCTGCGCCCGCCCGATAGCGCTATGGCCACGAGCAAGACCACCGCCACCGCACCGAAGAGTCGTCCGCGCATGAGTCGGCCTCCCTGGTTCAGAGTCACGCCTCGGCCGGCGAGCACCACCGCGGCTTGACTTCGAGGCGGGGCAACTTTACCATCCGCGCGCCATGCGCGGGCGACTGTCGTGGATCGGGGCGGTACCGCACGTCGTGATCACCGCGCTGATGGTCGTCGTCATCGTGGACATGCTGGTCGGCGTGTTCCTTCGCTACGTGATGACCTGGATCTCGGCGACCTTCGACCTTCCCACCGTCCGCTTCTTCTGGGTCGAGGAAGTCGGCGAGTGGTCACTGGCCTGGCTCACCTTCATCGGCGCGGCCCTGGGCATTCGCCGGGGCACCCACTTCGCGGTGAACCTCGTCATCGACCGCTTCCCGGCGACCCTTCGCAAGACGGTGCTGGCCGGTCAATGCCTGCTGATCGTCGCCTTCGGCGCGCTGGTGGCCGTCTTCGGCTGGCAGGTCGCCGAACTGAATAGCCAGTCGTTCTCGCCCGCGCTCGACCTGAACCTCCGCTGGCTCTATCTCTCCTCGGTCGTCGGCGGTGTGCTCATGGTCGTCTACGGTCTCATCACCCTCGGCGATGTCTTCGCAGGCCGTGGAGCCTGGGGCCAGCTCTCCGGAGATTCGGGCTAGACGATGGTCGCGGCCGTCGTCGTCAGCTTCGTGGTCCTGGTCGCGCTCTCGACACCGATCGTCTTCGCGCTGGGGCTGTCCGGCATGCTCGGCCTCGTGCTCGGAAACTTCTCGCTCCAGAAGCTTCCCTCGGCCCTGGTGGCCGGCTCGCAGAGCTGGGTGCTCCTGGCCATCCCGACGTTCGTCTTCGCCGGGAGCCTCATGGAGCGTTGCGGGATGTCCTACGCCCTCGTCAACCTCGCACGCGGCCTGGTCGGCTGGGTGCGCGGTGGGCTCGGCATGTCGGTGGTCCTGGCCGAATATTTTTTCTCGGGCATCTCCGGCTCGACGATCGCCGACGTCTCGGCCATCGGCTCGATGCTGACGCCGCCGATGCTGCGCGCAGGGTACCGGCCCGAGCACGCCGCGTCGCTGGTGGCCTCGGCCACGGCCATGGGCATTCTCGTCCCACCGGCCATCTTCATGATCGTCCTCGGCCAGATCATGGACACGTCGGTCGTGGCCATCTTCCTCGGCGGCTTCATTCCCGCCGCCGTCACCGCCGTCTGCCTGATGGTCGTCATCTTCTTCCAGGCCCACCGGCTCGGCTGGCCCAAGGACGAGCTGCCGACCTGGGCGAGCCTGACCACGGCGGCGCGGGCGTCGCTGGTGCCGCTCGTGGTCCCGGTGGTGATCGTTCTCGGGTTCTATTTCGGGGTCTTCACGGCCACTGAGGCCGGCGCCCTGGTGGCCGCGTACGCGGTGGCCGCCGCCATCCTCTACTATCGGAACGTGACGGTGCGCGAGATGTGGACGCTGCTCCACGAGACCGCGTTGCTCACCGCGGCCGTGATCTTCCTCCTCGCCGTGGCCAGCATCTATCAGTTCCTGATGGGCATGCTGGGTGTGCCGGCCTTGCTCGGCGAGGTGCTGCGGCCGCTCTATCCCACGCCGTGGCTCTTCCTCGTGGCCGTGTCCGTGCTCGTCATGCTCTTCGGCATGGTGCTGGAGGGGCTCCCGGCCGCGGTCGTGCTCATCCCCGTCGTGTTCCCCATCTCCAAGCAGATCGGCATCCACCCCGTCCACTTCGCCACCGTGCTCACCGCCGCGGTCGGCATCGGTCTGTTCCTGCCCCCGATCGGCGTCGGGCTGCTCATGGCGCTGCGCTTTGCCGACGTCTCGGTCGGCCGCCACTTCCGGGTGTACTGGCCGTATCTGCTCTCGCTCTTCGTCGGCCTCTTGCTTCTCATCCTCTTGCCGGAGCTGACCCTCTTCCTGCCTCGGCGCGCCGGCCTCATCCGCTGAGCGAGAAAGGCGAACGATGCTCTACATGATCATCGAAAGCTTCAAGAATCGTGACCCGGTGCCGGTGTATCGGCGGTTTCGGGATCAGGGGAGACTCGCCCCCGAGTCCGTGAAATACATTTCGAGCTGGGTAACGCAGGAGATGGCCAGGTGCTACCAGCTCATGGAGTGCGAGGATCGTCATCTCCTCGATCAATGGATCGCCCGATGGAGCGATCTCGTGGATTTCGAGGTGGTGCCCGTCATCACGTCGGCTCAGGCGGTCGAGCGGATTGCGCCACGGCTGTAGGTGCCAAGGGGGCGACATGAGTACACAAGCTTCGAAAGCGGCGGCCTTTCGCGCTCTGCACGAGCGTCCGGGCGCCTTCATCATTCCGAATCCCTGGGACGCCGGCACCGCCAAGCTCCTGGCCTCGCTCGGGTTCGAAGCTCTGGCGACGACGAGCCTCGGCTTGGCGAACAGTCTCGGGCGCCCCGATGGCGCCGGCGTGGTGAGCCGGCTTGAGGTCCTCGAGAATTGCCGGGTGATCGCGGAGGCGACGGATCTGCCGGTCAATGCCGATCTGGAGAACGGCTACGCGCACGAGCCCCGCGCCGCCGCCGAGATGATCCGACTGGCCGCGAACGCAGGGGTCGTGGGCGGCTCGATCGAGGACGCGACCGGTGACCCGGCGAACCCGATCTACGACTTCGCGCTCGCGGTCGAGCGGGTCCACGCGGCGGTCGAAGTCGCGCGGTCGCTGCCGATCCCGTTCATGCTCACGGCCAGGGCGGAAAATCTGCTGCACGGCCGCCACGATCTCGATGACACCATCCGGCGGCTCCAGGCCTTCGAGAAGGCCGGGGCGGATGTGCTCTACTCGCCCGGGGTGAGAGACCTCGCCACGATCCGCGCCGTGGTCTCGGCCGTGACGAAGCCGGTCAACGTGGTGATGAGCGCCGCCGATCCGTCAATCACGGCCGCCGAGCTGGCCGGAGTCGGAGTCAAGCGCATCAGCGTCGGCGGATCACTGTCGCGGCTCGCGCTCGCCGCCTTCCTCAAGGGCGCGCGCGAGATGAAGGACCGGGGCACGTTCACCTGGATGCGCGACACGGTCCCGAGCCAGGAGCTCAAGGCGACCTTCACCCGCTCGGAGTGAGGGGCTTCTCTGCGCGAAAGTACAGGAAGAGCGCCCTTAGCCGCTTGCTCGACGCCGGACGCCGCGATAAGGTTTCCTGGCACCGGAGGGGACCGCCATGGCGAACACGGACGGCAACATCTTCCAGCGGGGCCTCGGTCGCGCCCCCGCGAACTTCGCGCCGCTGACCCCCCTGGGGTTCCTGCCGCGCACCGCCGAGATCCATCCGGAACGGGTCGCGGTCATCCACGGGGACCGCCGCATCACCTACCGCGACTTCGACGCGCGGGCCCGGCGTCTCGCGTCGGCGCTCGTCCGGCGCGGCATCGGGCCGGGCGACACCGTGTCGGCCCTCCTGCCGAACGTGCCGGCGATGCTCGACGCCCACTTCGGCGTGCCCATGATCGGCGCCGTGCTCAACACCATCAACACGCGGCTCGACGCGCGCACGATCGCCTATATCCTGGAGCACGGCGAGGCGAAGGTTCTCCTTACTGACCGCGAGTACGCGGCGACGGTGGGGCCGGCGCTCGAGCGGCTCGGCACGAAGCCCCTGGTCATCGAGGTGGACGATCCGCTCTATCAGGGCCCGGGCGAGCGGCTCGGCGAGGTCGAGTACGACGCGTTCCTCGCGACGGGCTCGGGGGATTTCGCGTGGACGCCGCCGGTCGACGAGAGCCTTCCGATCGCGCTCAACTACACGTCGGGGACCACCGGCAACCCGAAGGGCGTCGTCTACCACCATCGCGGGGCGTTCCTCGAATCCGTCGGCAACATCATGATGTGGCCGCTCCCGCCCCGCGCGGTCTACCTCTGGACGCTTCCGATGTTCCACTGTAACGGCTGGTGCTACACATGGGCCGTGACGGCGATGGGTGGCACCCACGTGTGCCTGCGCCGCGTCGACCCACCGCTCGTGTTCCAGCTGATCGCGCGGCACGGCGTCACCCACATGTGCGGCGCGCCGACAGTGCTCACGCTGATGATCCAGACGCCGCCCGAGCAGCGGACGCGCTTCGGCCGCGTGGTCGAGATCCAGACCGGCGGCTCCTCGCCGCCCGCCAAGGTCATCCGCGCCATGAGCGAGATGGGCTTCAACGTCACGCATCTCTACGGGCTCACCGAGGTCCACGGCCCTTCGACCCTCTGCGCTCCGCAGGAGGCGTGGGAGGCGCTCGACATCGGCGAGCGCGCCGAGAGGATCGCGCGCCAGGGAGTCCGCTATCCGACGCTCGACGGCCAGATGGTGGCCGACCCCAAGACGCTGCGGCCGGTGCCGGCGGACGGGCGCACGATCGGCGAGGTCATGCTGCGAGGTAACACCGTGATGCTCGGCTATTTGAAAGACAGGGCGGCGACCGAAGCGGCGCTCCACGGCGGCTGGTTCCACACCGGCGATCTCGCCGTTCAGCACCCCGACGGCTACATCGAGATCAAGGACCGCGCCAAGGACATCATCATCTCCGGCGGTGAGAACATCTCCTCGATCGAGGTCGAGATCGCGCTCAACCGGCATCCCGCGGTGCTGATGTCGGCGGTGGTGGCCCGGCCGGACGAGAAGTGGGGCGAAACGCCGTGCGCGTTCGTCCAGCTCCGTCCGGACGCGGTCGCCACGGCCGAGGAGCTGATCCGCTTCTGCCGCGACAACCTGCCGCACTTCGCGGTCCCCAAGACGGTCGTGTTCGAGATGCTGCCGACCACTTCGACGGGGAAGGTCCAGAAGTACACGCTGCGCGAGCGAGCGCGGGCCCTGTGAGCACGGCGTTCTTTCGACCGCCCCTCGACTATCCGCGCGTCCCGTACGACCGGTTGCTGTCGCACGGGGCCGAGCGCCACCCCGAGAACGTCGCGGTCGTCTTCCGCGACGCGAGCCTCACCTACCGTGAGCTGGACGCGCTGACGAACCGGTTCACCCGCGCCCTCACGAGGCTCGGAGTGGGTAGGGGTGACCGCGTCTGCCTGCTGACGACCAATTGCCCGGAATACATCATCGCGTTCTATGCGATCACCCGGGTGGGCGCGGTCGCGAGCCCGATGAACCCGTCCTACCGCGAGCGCGAGATCGAATACCAGCTCAACGACACGGAGGCCGTGGCCGTCGTCGTGCACGCGGACCTGGTGCCGCTCGTGGAGGCGGTGCGTGCCCGCACGCGGCACCTCCGGCACGTCGTCGCGATCGGGTCCGGCCCGTCGCCGGCGCCGACGGTGCGAAGCTTCGCCGAGTTGATCGCGGATGAGTCGCCGGTGCCGCCGGCACGGGTAGACATCCACGAGGACGAGCTCGTGGCGCTGCCCTACTCGAGCGGGACGACGGGGCTCCCCAAGGGCGTGATGATCAGCCACAAGAACCTCGTCACCAACAACATCCAGTTCGTCGCGTGCATCGGCATGCGCGAGAGCGATCGGCTGATGATCTTCCTGCCCTTCTATCACATCTACGGCACGATGCTGATGGGCGCCGCAGTCCACACGGGCGCGACGTGCGTGCTGATGGAGCGTTTCGAGCCGGTCGAGTGCATGCAGCTCGTGGAACGCCATCGGGTCACGCTCTTCTTCGTGGTGCCGCCGGTCATCCTCATGCTCTCGAACTGGCCGGATCTGGCGAAGTACGATCTGTCGAGCCTGCGGCTGACGATGGTGGGAGCCGCGCCGGTCGCGCCGGAGCTGTCGCGGCGCTTCGGCCAGCTCACCGGCGTCCCGGTGCTCCAGGGTTACGGCATGACCGAGGCGTCGCCGCTCACGCACGTGAACCCCGTCCATGACGAGCGCCTCAACGTCGTCGACTCGGCCGGCCTCGTGGCCCACGACACCCAGCACCGGGTGGTCGACATCGAGACCGGCGAGCGCGTGCTCGGGCCCGGCGAGATCGGCGAGATCTGCATCCGGGGCCCGCAGATCATGCAGGGCTACTGGAAGGCCCCCGAGGCGACGGCGGCGGCGCTTCGCGAGGGCTGGTACTACAGCGGTGACATCGGGTGCGTCGACGAGCGCGGCTATCTCTACATCCGTGACCGCAAGAAGGAGATGATCAAGTTCAAGGGCTTCGGCATCGCCCCCGCCGAGATCGAGGCGCTCCTGCTCGAGCATCCGGCGGTTGCCGATGCCGCGGTGATCGGCAAGCCGCATCCCGAGGCGGGCGAGATCCCCAAGGCGTTCGTCGTCAGGAAGCCGGGCCAGCCGCTGACCGCCGCCGACGTGGTCGCCTTCGTCAAGGGCCGCCTCGCCAACTACAAGGTTCCGGGCGAGGTCGAGTTCGTCGACGCCATCCCGAAGACGCCCTCGGGCAAGATCCTGCGTCGCGTCCTGAAAGAGCGGGAGCTCGGCGAGCGCTGACGCGGAGCCCTCACTCCGGGAGCAGCGTGTACGTCCAGCACTCTCCTTCGAGCACGACGGTGCCGTCCTGGTTGGTGATCGTCGCGCGGAGCTGGCAGACCGGCTTGTCGGGCTTGAGCGAGCGCACCTCGATCTCGGCGGTCAGCGTGTCGCCGAGGTAGGGATCTCGGCGTAGAGCTCCACGTGCTTCGCGGTGACGGTCTGCGTGCGCCGCGCGCGCTGTCCTACTGAGAGGCGAAGAGGACCGATGCGCTCGGCCATGATCGAACCTCCTGCGTCGAGAGCATACTTGACGCGCCCGGCGTCCGCGCGGTATGGAGGCTCGCATGAGCGGCCGCAGGCCGATCGTCGTGGCGATGCTGGCGGCGGTTGCCTGCTCGAGCGCGGCCGCTCCATACCGGGAATACGAGATCCGGTTCGACGCGCCGGCTCCGCCATCGCTCGACCAGAGCCCGAGCGACAGCGAGCTCATCGACGCCATCGCCTGGCTGATGCGCCACCGGCTCGATCTGCCGTTTCCCGCGGACATCAAGGCGTACGTCTACGTCAACGAGGCGACATTCGTCGACGGGCTCATCAAGATTGGGGGCGAGAAGATCGACGAAGCGTGGGACCGAGGGCGCTTCGCCTCCGGTGTCGCCACGCGCGTCGGCCTCTTCCTGCGTGGCGACTACCTGGCCCGGATCCACCTCGTGGGGCGCGCGGGACTTTTCGCCCACGAACTGGCGCACGTGAGCCAGAGCAAGCTCCGAGCAGGCGGGCGCGGCAGACCCGCGCAGTGGATCCTCGAGGGCCATGCCGACTGGGTCAAGTTCAAGGTGCTCGACCTGCTCGGATATCGACCCTACGCCGAGTCGCGGGACACGGTCGTACGCGCCGCCCTCGGATCGACGACCCCGATCAAGTTCTTCCCTGACCTCCCGGCGCTCGCCAGCAACGCGGCCTGGACCCAGTCGGTGAATCGGCTCGGCGCCCCGGCGACATATGGGCAGGCATTCCTGGCGGTCGACTGGCTCGTCGAGCAGCATGGCAGCGCGAAGCTCACGGAATTCTTCGGGCGCTTCGCGCTCGACGCCGATCCGCGGGCGCACTGGGGGACGGTGTTCCCGATCCCGTATCGCCAGTTCGGCGACGACTTCCGCGCGCGGCTGAATAGCCTGGGCCGGCCTACGCCGCCGGCAGGAGTGGGCAGCCCGGCGGCGTCGCCGCCCGCTTCTTCTCGATGATCGCCGAGGCGTACTTCTCGAGGTAGTGCGTGATCGTCTCGACCCGGATCTTCACCGACCCGGAGGGCTTGGTGGAGTCGAGGTCCTGGAAGGAAAAGAAGAGCGTGCCCGAGCGCTCGACGATCTGCTGCACCGGCGTGTACGTCGGCTGGTCCATCCCGCACTCGTAGGACGACATGCGGACCACGCAGGCGATCCACGGGATCCGGGCCGCCACCTTGGCGCCCCACAGAATCTCGTTCGTGTTGGAGCTGTAGGACGACGGCCACACGTCGTGGATGTCGAACGCGGACTTGATGTGGCCGGCGCGGATGTCCTCGCCGAACGCCCACTGCATCAGATCGTCGTCGATCGGGAAATACTGCATCCAGAGGATCGGGTAGCCGTAGGCCTGCAGATCGACCTCGATCTCGTGGCCGATGCCCGGGTCCATGTGGTACGGCCGCGCGATCACCATCAGGCACGCCCGGTTCTCCCGAGCGCACCACTCCAGTACTTCGCGCGACTTTTTCCGGAGACGGTGGCTGAAGTCGCGCAGGGCGCGGAAGCCCGCCTCCACCGCCCGCCCGGTTTCCTCGTAGGTCAGCCCCGGCAGCGCGTCGCGCATCGTCGCGAACAGCTGCTTGGGCACCAGCAACGGCTCGTCGAGCGAGACGAACGGCGTGACGTACTTGATACCCGCCTCGGCGAAGGCGTCCTGCTCCTTGATGAAGCCGGCCTTGATGTTCTCGGGAGCGGCCATGACCCGCGGGCACGTGAGCGACTTGGCCACGTGGCCGGAGAGGAACGAGGGCAGGTTGTAGATCATCGGCGAGAGCAGGATGTCCAGCTTCTGCTTCTGGCCGAAGACGAGCTCGCCGTAGTGGCCGGAGATGCACTTCACCGGGTAGCAGCAGTCCACGGTGCCCCGGCCCTTGCCGAACTGCCGGCCCTGCTCCTCGGAAGTGTCCGACGAGAAGACGACGTTGCGCGGGTCCACGCCGAGCGCTCCGAGGAACCCCATCCAGAACTGATGGGTGTTCCAGAGGTTCAGGACACGCGGAATGCCGATCCGGAGCTTATTCCGCGGCGACGACGGCGGTGCTGACCCGGCGGAACGCGTCCTTCCGAACCATCTCGGCAACGTTAGGGTACTCACGCTTGACCTCCTCGAGCTTCGCCTTCACCACGCGCATCTCGTTGACGTCCTCGACGAGCCCCTTGGGACACGAGTTGTTGCTGATGACGCGCTCCCAGCCGGGCGCCAGCGGCAGCTTGCTCCACTCGCGGCCCTTGGCGCCCGGGAGCTGGACGTCGATGAACGTCCGCGTGCAGTTGATCGGGCACCACTTGCAGACGGTCGCGGCGCTGGTCGTGCTCGTGTAGGTCAGCGCGGCGATGGCGTCGAAGCCCCGGAAGTGCGACGCCTCGCCGCGCTTCCGCCAGTCGCCGGCGCAGAGCGCGGCGCCGATGGCACCGGCCTCGCCGGAGTACGGGTGCAGGACCACCTCGGCGTCGGGCACCTTGCCCCGGATGAAATCCACCTGCGCCTTGACCACCGCCATGTTGCGGTGGGTGCCGCCCTGCAGGATGAACTTGCGGCCGGCCGCGCGCAGATTCTGGAGCTGGCCCGCGTAGATCCAGACATTGACCGGCAGGACCGCCGCCAGCGCGGCCATGATCTCCTCGGCCGACCAGCCCTTGCGCTGCTGGTTGACGATATCCGACTGGAGGAAGACGCCGCAGCCCATCGTGAGGCTCGGCATGGCCTTCGCCTGGAACGCGCGGTCGGCGTAGGCCTCGAGCTTGATGTTGTAGCGCTCGGCCACGCCCTGCAGGAAGGCGCCGTTGCCCGACGAGCACTGCGAGTTCAGGCGGAAGTCGGCGACGGTCCCCTGTCGCAGGATCATGATCTTGACGTCCGTGCCGCCCACGTCGCAGATGACGTCGGCGTCGGGATAGAAGTGGAGTGAGGCGGTCGCGTGGGCCACCGTCTCCACCACGCCCATGTCGGCGCCCAGGACGTCCTTCAAGAGATCTTTGCCGTAGCCGGTGAGCGCGAGCGCGCCCACGTCGGTGAACCCGGCCTCGCGTACCTGGTGGAACAGCGACTGGGCGTCCTCGATCGGGTTGCCCTTGCTGAGGGCGTAGCACGAGAACAAGAGCTCGCGGTCCTCGGAGAGGACGACCGCCTTGGCGGTCGTACTGCCGAAGTCGCAGCCGAGCAGCACGGTGCCGACGTGCTGCGCGCGCGCGTCGCCGGCGCCGCAAGTCGGCGCGGGCTTCACGTACTCGCTCACGAACGTCGCCAGGTCGGCGGCGCCGGCGACCAGGCCGCGGGCGCCCTCCTTGGCCTTCGCTTCGTGCTGGCCTTCCTCGACCCACCACTTCAGCTTGTCGCGCCCCTGGTAGACGCCGATCTCGGGCTTCTCGCCCTGGCCGATCTCGATGCAGCCGAGACAGGCGTAGTAAAGGGCCTCGGCGGGGATGTTGATGAGCGAAGCGGGTTCGCGGCCGCCGAGATCGAGCTTCCGCTGGGACCAGAGCTTGGCGAGGTGATGGCGCCACGCCTCCTGCAAGCCTTTGAAGAAGAGGTTGGGGCCGCCGAGCAGCAGCACTTCGGGCGCCGGCGTGTTGCCCTTGGTCAGCGTGGCCAGATTCTGATAGACGACCGCCTCGAAGAGGCTGGCGATGATCTCCTCGACCGGCACCCCGGTCTTCACCAGGGAGTTCGCGTCGGTCTCGGCGAAGATGCCGCACTTGCTCGAGACCTTGTGCAGGGCCATGCCCTCGTAGGGCATCTCGGCCAGGCGCTCGCCGGGCACCTGCAGCTTGCGCGCGGTCTTCTCGATGAAGGTCCCGGTGCCGCCGCTGCAGGCCGACTGCATGTAGACTTGCTTGGAGCGCCCGGTCCCGGTGGCGGTGAAGAAGATCGTCTTCATGTCCTCGCCGCCGATCTCGGAGACGAAGCGCACGTCGGGATGCTGGCGCTCGACGCAGGCGGCGACGGCGACGACCTCCTGGATGAGCTTGGCGCCGACCTGCGGAGCGATGAAGCCCGCGCCGGACCCGGTGAAGAACACGCGGTCGGCGCCGGCCGTCAAACCGGCCTCGGTCTCCATGCGCGCGAGGAACTCGAGGACCTTTTCGGCCTGGCGGGTGTTGTGCCGCTGGTAGTCCTGCCAGCGGACCTTGCCGTCCTCGATCACCACCGCCTTGACGGTGGTCGAGCCGACGTCGACGCCCGCGAATTTCATGGTGCTGGGGGGGCCTGGACCCCCCCAGACCCCCCGGTCGCGTTGCGCCCGAACGCCCTCATGACCGACCCAACTTCTTCGCGACGTGCAGGACGAGCTTCGCGGCCGTGCCGGCGGCGGTGCCGTCGTGCGGAATGGCGTACGTCGCCTTCTTCATCTCGGGGTGCGCGTGCAGGTACGCGCGCACCTCGTCCACGCTGAGCCCCGTGCGCGTGAGGGCCTCGTCGAACTCGCGCTGGGCGCGCTTCTTGGCCTCGGTCAGGATCATCTGGCAGCGCGACAGCGCGTGGACCTCGGCGTCGCCCTTGATCTCGAGCGGCGCGTAGAGGATCTCCGGATACTTGCCGATCACGCCGGCCATGGCGCCGATCGACATGGTGTTCGGCATGCAGGAGTACGGCGACAGCTCGCAGATCATGTGGGCTTTCTTCTTGTGGTAGGCCCACAGCGTCTTGCCGACCAGCATGTCACCCTCGCCGCCGTCGAGGTTTCTGTGGAAGTACGGCGCCGCCAGCCGCCGCAGCTCGAACTGACTCGGGCTCTCGTGCGGCAGGTTGCCCATCGCGCGGCGCAGGCGGTTGACGGTCAGGCGGTAGATGCCCTGCGCCACCCGCCCCAGCCCGAGCTTCAGGCGCGCGTGCTTCTCGATACCGCTGTAATCCTCGAAGCGCTGCAACCCGAGCCGCAGCAGGTAGTCCATCCAGATCGTGATGGCCGCCGGGTAGACCTCGGCGCCCTCGGCCTCGAGCCA
>WNFT01001774.1_pt1 | contig 25273 bp, 22 predicted proteins | sample 5400191 | NCBI WGS metagenome assembly WNFT01 (sample SAMN13153359, study PRJNA577476) | soil metagenome | isolation source: 80 cm saprolite under Madrone tree | place: USA:California | collected 2016-06-14 | reverse complement strand
CCCGCGTAACCACGCCGCTGCCGGCAGCGGTTTCTAAAACGCTGCGCGGCGAAAGCGCAGCCGCTCGTTGGGCAATATCCCGGGCGAAGCTCTCGAATATCAACGGGACCAGATAACGGTCGTAGTTTTCCGGGATCGAACCGGCAAACACCTTGTCGGTTTCAGGCATTGTTTGTTTCCTGTGCGCACTCCAGGCCCGTTATTGGTTAGCGCTACACGCCGGCAAGCAGGTACGATTGGCGGTCGGCCCTCAGCGGCATCAGCGATAGTCATGTCCGATGTGCAAGTTCGAGTGTTACCAGCCTGGCAAGCAGCGTCGCGGGGTAGAGCTGGCCAAATATTGATTCCAGGTTGCAAAGGCTGCGCGCTATCGGGTGCACTGGAAAAATATCGCCGTAACCCGTGGTCGTCAGCGTCATGAAGCTAAAATAGATCAGATTGCTGGCGAGCCCCGGACTATCTTCCAGCGACAAGCCGGAAAATGCCCGGGGTACCACCGATCCAGTAAACGTAAACAGCGCCACAAAGGTAACGGCGATCGTCAGATAGAGCAGGATGGCGCCCATGATGTGGTGATAGGTGACCCGACCCGAGCCGAACGCCGCGGGTGCAACCACACACGCCAGGGTAATTCCCATTATCAGCCAGGCGCCCGCGAACAGATTTATGTCCAGCATCGATGGCGCCTTGAGGCGGGATATTCCGGCTACCACGGCCATCAGCAGCGAGACCATCATCGCAGCGAGCGCCGTTCGGCTTCCGGTCATGACAAAGACGCCGACGACGAGAATGATTGCAAAAACGAGCTCGAAAGCCTGAAAGACGAACACTCCCAGGGCTTGAAGCGGCGCAATGACAAACAGCATGACGACAAGGAGCCCAGTGAGAAGTGTCAGAAGAGGATCGCTCCATCGTTCCCGCAAGAGAGCCATATTGCCGTTCATGGCGACGCCCCTTTCCCCGTTGATTGCTGTTTTGGCACAATACAGGCAGGACGCGCCCGAACGCGCTCGGGGCCAGTCGGCAGTCGATCAGGACCACCCGCGCTCATGCAACATCGGCTCGGGCGCTCTCCTGTTCGCCGGCGGCGAGCGCATCGAGGTCGACGAGGTGCGGATCGTCTGGATGCGGATCGCTATTGAAGTCTCCGCTGCCATGAACGTGCATCAGGGTCTGCACACGCCGGGCATTCAGATAGTCCACATGCTGATGCCGCAGCGCGACCGGCAGCAACATTTTTGGCAGCCCAACCACGGCGAACGCCGGAACCCTGCGCACCTCGCTGCCCTCCCGCCAAAGCAGCGGATTGAGCGTGTAGATCAATTGCCGCTCGATCCCTGGAGTTGGCGGCTGCTCCAGCTCAGGTGGCGCGCTCAACGCGATGTTTGCGTTGCCCGCGCGCGTGCGCACCGCGATGCTGCGCAGCTCCCAGCAAATCAGGTCGGCCGCCGAGAGAACCTCCCGACGCATCGCATCCACGCTCGTGGAGAACCGGGTCGCTTCCGGCACTGACACCGCGCTTTTTGTGACGGCCTCCACGAGCGCGGCCGCACTGGCAAGAAATCCCGGGGCAGCCTGCTCGATTGCCGCGGCCATCGCTTCAATCTTGTCCGCCACCAACTCGCGGTCGCGCTGCGCTTTGGCGTCAGCCAATGCGCGCTCGGTTGAGACGATCTGCTCGTCGAATTCTGCCAACGCGGCCCGCAATGTCTTGGCGCGGTCCTCGACGGCGCGCATGTTGGCCTCTGCTCGATCAAGCTGGGCATTGGTGGCACCGGCTACCGCCAGCCGTTGGGCTGCGACACGTTTTTCTGCGACTACCGTTTCGGCGCTGCTCAACCGGTCGGCCAGTTTCTGCCGCGCCGCCTGCTTATCCTTCAGCATACTCTCGAAGCGCTCGACCGGGCCGACCTCACGCTTGAAAAATGCCATGGCGATATCCTCGCGAATCGCAAATCATCTGCCGAATCAGCTGGCAGATGCCCCGAAGGTAGCCCGAAACTTGGAAACATTGGAGCTTCAGTCGGCGGCGCGGGCCAGCCGCGTCGCCGTCTGGCGGATATGAATTCACGGAATCAATCTATGCCGTCTCACGGACTTGCCATCGGGCAGCTGCGGCGTCACGCCCTTTCACATTACGGCAGGGGACCGCGGGACCTGCTTTGCCCCAACACGTAGTTGCTCATGTCCCGCTGGTGCGCCGCGATGACCGAGAAATGATCTTCGCCGCCCGTGGGGAGGAAATTCACCGAACGGCGGACGTTGGAGGGAACTTGCGACCCGCCGACCGGATCGAGCATCACCACCAGTTGGACCGGAATACCTGCTCGGCCGAGCTCCGCGGCCATGTCGACAGCGGCGCTGCCGCCCAGCGAGTGACCGACGATCATGATCGAGCGCAGCCGGCCGCTCTGGTATTGCTGGATCGCCTCCTGCGCCAGCGCCGGCCAGTTGCCATAATTTTGGATCGTCGTGGGAATGCCGTGCTGTGCCATCCTGCTGCCGAATTCGCCGAGCCCCGGCGAATTATTGCCCAAACCGAGCAACACATAGAGGTGCGAGCCTCCCTGTGATGGCGAACCGGTGTGTGCGCGGGACCGCCCGTAGCCATGCTCCGGCCAGGCCAGAAATGCACACACGACAAGCACCAATCCCCGCGTCGCAACACGCCACGATGACATGTGAACCGATCCTCCCGATGAATTCCGAAACGGCCTGGATAATAGCAGGCCGCGGAGTTCCTCGGAAGCTACGGATGGCTCTAGCGCACCCGCCGCATCTGCCGACCCAGCCGCCTGCCACTAGAGCATGATGGTGTTGGGTTGAATCGGCGCCGATGTTTGGTCCACCTCGCCCCGCTTGCGGGGAGAGGTCGGATTTTACGCGAAGCGAAAAATCCGGGTCTCCGCGAGTTGAATGCGTGGAAGCAGCCCCCACCCCGACCCTCTCCCCGCAAGAGCGGGGCGAGGGAGAAGTGGTCCGCCGCTTCAACCTAAACTCATCATGCTCTAGTGCGCGACGGCGGACGTTTTGGTTGGGGCATCTTCGGCCAGGCATCGCACGATGTGGGCCGTCCGATCCCTCGGCAGCACCTTGGCTTCATCGGCCTTGTGGGCGCATTCGTGTTGCCTGATTTGCTCGGCTCGGCGCTTTTCCGCAGCTTCGCGATATTCGGGGGCGACAGCTTTCGGGTCGACCAGCTTTTGCGCAAGGGCCGGTTCGCAAAAAACCAATGCTCCGATGACGCCCAGGTACCAATCTGATTTCAAGGCAGGTCTCCTTGGCTTGCGGTTAGAAAAACCCGGCGCTCGAATCCAGGCCACTCAATAACAGGAACAGAGACACCACCAGTCCTGCGCCGCTGAATATGGCGACGGTCTGGAAGGTTTCGTCCTGAATACCGGGAGCGCGGGAAAGGACTTTTGCGAGAGCAGTCATTTGCACCCTCCAAAGCTCGGCCTCGGTATAGCGGCCCGTTTTGCAAATGTAGCCCGGCCCGCCTGCGGTGCTTGTGAACTAGCTCACATCTGCGCTTGCGGACTTGGCGCTATCCCGGCGAAATCGGAAAAATTAGCACGACCACCTGGCGCACGCCGCGGGCGACGCAGGCCGCCAGCGTATCTTCGGAAAATCGGCTGCGCGCAGCAATAAACAGCCGCCATGGGCGCAGCGACGGATTGGCGGCTGTTTCGTCCAGCCTGGCGCGGGTTTCGTCATCGAGAATTTTTGCGGCGAATGGATCGCTGAAGATAACTCCGCCGTCCAGCGTATGATGGATCGCGCGATAGGCAGCCGCTCCGCGCGCGGTTTGACTGGGCTGTCCGGTCTGCACTTGCCCTCCTCGGACCGCTAGGAAGCGTTCTGAAGCCGCTCCCGCGCCTCGAGGATTTTTGTCTTTCGCGCCACCGCTGCCTCGCGTTTGTCTTTCTCTTCCTCGACGATTTCTTCCGGCGCGTTGGCGACGAATTTGTCGTTGGCGAGCTTGGCGTCGACGCGCTTGATGTCGGCTTCGGCCTTGGCCAACTCCTTGTCGAGCCGCGCCTTCTCGGCGGAAAAATCGATCACGCCTTTCAACGGCAATGCCGCGACCTCGCCCCGCACCAGTAGCTGCACCGCGCCTTCCGGAGCCGAGGCTGCGAACGAGATGTCGGCGAGCCGCGCCATCCGCTTGACGACCTCATTCCAGCGCTGCGCGCGCTCCTTTGTTTCGGCGGACGCGCCGGCCAGCACCAGCGGTGTCAGCGTCGCCGGCGGAATATTCATTTCCGCGCGCACCGAGCGTATCGCGGTCACGAGATCGACGACCCAGCCGATTTCGGATTCAGCGGCAGGGTCGCTGAGACCTTCGAGTCTGGGCCACGGTGTCAACGCAAGCAAAGTGCGGTCCTCTCCCCCCTTGTGGGGGAGAGATAGAGAGGGGGGTACCACGGGCGCAGGAGTTTGCGGTTTACCCCCCTCCCCGCCCTCCCCCACAAGGGGGGAGGGAGAAGAAGCGGCAGCCTCCGCATCCGCAGCCGTTACCGCCCAGAGCTCCTCGGTGATGAAGGGCATGAAGGGGTGCAGCAGTTTCAGGATTTCGTCGCGTGCCCACGCCACCATGGCGCGGGTTTCGGATTTGGCGGCGCCCTCCTCGCCCATCAACACGGGTTTTGCGAGTTCGAGATACCAGTCGCAATAGACGTTCCAGACGAAACGGTAGATCGAGCCCGCGGCTTCGTTGAAGCGATAGGATTCAATTGCCTCGGTGACTTCACGTATGACACTGGAGGTCTCATGCGCGATCCAACGGTTAATTGTTTCTCGCACCCCAGCCGGATTGAACTTGGGTGGCAGCGCGCAGTCGTTCATTTCCGCAAAGCGGCAGGCGTTCCAGAATTTGGTCGCAAAATTGCGGTAGCCCTCGACGCGTTGCGGCGCGAGCTTGATGTCGCGGCCCTGGGCTGCCATCGCGGCCAGCGTGAAACGCAGCGCGTCGGCACCGTAATCGTCGATCAGGTGCAGGGGATCGATGACGTTGCCCTTCGACTTCGACATCTTCGCGCCCTTCTCGTCGCGAACGAGGGCGTGGATGTAGACGACAGGGAACGGAACGTTGCCCATGAAGTGCAGGCCCATCATCATCATCCGGGCGACCCAGAAGAAGATGATGTCGAAGCCGGTGACGAGCACGTCGGTTGGATAATAGCGCTCGGTATCCCTGGTATCGTCCGGCCAGCCCAGCGTCGAGAACGGCCACAGCGCCGACGAGAACCAGGTATCGAGCACGTCCTCATCGCGCGTAATAAAACCTTCGCGCTTGGCCGGATCGAGCGCCATCTCCCGCCCCTGCTCCGGCGTGATGACCTCCTGCTCGGCGTAATAGCCGAGCGCGTTGGAGACAGCCTCCTCCTCGGTCTCGGCGACGAACACCTTGCCGTCGGGCCCATACCACGCCGGGATCTGATGGCCCCACCAGAGCTGGCGCGAAATGCACCAGGGCTGGATATTTTCCATCCACTCGAAATAGGTCTTTTCCCAGTTCTTCGGCACAAATGACGTCGCGCCGCTGCGCACCGCCTCGATGGCCGGCTGCGCCATGGTCCTGGCATCGACATACCATTGGTCGGTCAGATAGGGCTCGATGATGACGCCGGAACGATCGCCATGCGGCACCATGTGCGTATTCGGCTCGGTCCGCTCGAGGAAGCCGAAATCTTCCAGCCGCGCGAGGATCTGCTTGCGCGCGGCGAAACGGTCGACGCCGTGCAATTCTTCCGCAAACTGCCCAGCCTGTTCCGGCAAGCCGCGCAGGTAATCTTCGTTGCCGACAAGGGCCAGACGGCCCTCCTGATCGAGCACGCTGATCTGCGGCAAATTGTGCCGCTGCCCAACCTCGAAATCGTTGAAGTCATGGGCCGGCGTGACCTTCACCGCGCCCGAGCCTTTTTCGGGATCGGAATATTCATCGGCAACGATCGGAATCTTCCGCCCGACCAGCGGCAGGATGACATGCTTGCCGACTAGATGCGCGTAGCGTTCATCGTCCGGATGCACGGCAACCGCGCTATCGCCGAGCATCGTCTCGGGCCGCGTGGTGGCGACGACAATGAAGCTTGCGGGATCGTCGGGATTGAAGGTCTTGCCTTCCAGCGGATAGCGCAGATACCAGAGGCTGCCCTTGACCTCGACCTGCTGCACCTCGAGATCGGAAATCGCGGTGAGCAGTTTTGGGTCCCAGTTCACCAGCCGCTTGTCTTTGTAGATCAGCCCCTGGCGATGGAGTTCGACGAACACCTTGACCACGGCGCGCGACAGGCCTTCATCCATGGTGAAGCGTTCACGCGACCAGTCGCAGGACGCTCCTAATCGCTTCAGCTGGTTGATGATGACGCCGCCGCTCTCGGCCTTCCATTGCCAGACCCGCTCGAGAAACCTGGCGCGGCCGATGTCGCGCCGGCCCGGTTCCTGCCGCTCCATCAATTGCCGCTCGACCACCATCTGGGTGGCGATCCCGGCGTGGTCGGTGCCCGGCTGCCACAGCACGTCGCGGCCGCGCATCCGCTCGAAGCGGCAGAGAATGTCCTGCAATGTATTGTTGAGCGCGTGCCCCATATGCAGCGAGCCGGTCACGTTCGGCGGCGGAATCACGATGGTGAACGGTTTTGCGTGACGGCGTTCGGGGCGGCCGGCCTTGAACGCACCGGCTTCCTCCCAGATGCGGGACATGCGGCTTTCGATATCGGCAGGCTGGTAGTTTTTCTCGATCATTGGCGGGTGCAATCGGGGATCTGGACAAGAGCTAGAAAGCCGCCGCAGCGCGCCAAGTCAACACGACCAGCACGTCGAAAGCTTAAGAATTAAAGCCCGATGTAATGGCTGAAGGGGGTCCGGGCAATCGACCAGGTTTGATAACTTGCGCGTATCCCGATCGCAAAACCGCTATCCACTTTTGCGGAATACGCCCTGCGCTAGCGTCCGCGCGAAACCCGCTCGATTTCCGCCTTGACGATGCGCTCCACCAGTCCCGGCAGATTATCGTCGAGCCAGGATTTGAGCATCGGCCGCAGCATTTCCTTGACGAGGTCTTCCAGGGTGCGTGCGTTGTTGCTGAGCACGGTATTGGCAAGCGTGTTGAAGGCGGATTCGACGGCGGACACCGTCGAGTGCGACAGGATCTGCTGAGGTTGCGGAGCGGCGGGGGTTTCAAGCGGCGGCGGAGGCTGCCGATGTCCCGCTCTGGCTGCGGCAGTTTCGGTAAATTCGAGATCATCCTTCGGTTCGATCTTGTCGAACGAAGGTTGCGGCGGATCCGGCAGCGCCATCGCGTCGGTGAGCTCAAACACATCGCCGTCCGGCAAGGGCGGCCTTATCTCCGAGGGGGATGTCGCTTCATCGAGGCCGGACAGCAACGCATCGATGTCGTCCTGGCCGTTGGGCACAGCGGGCTCCGGCGCCGCGGCAGGTGGCGTGACGGGCGGCGCGGGCTTGAGAGGGGGTGTTGCCACCTTTGCCGCGCCGGCTTGCGCCGCCGGGATGGCCGATGCAGGAATGTCATTCATCGCCGGCCTGGCTGCCGGCGGAGCGGCGGCGGGTTTTTCCGGCTTCGCCGCTGCCGGGCCCGGAGGCTTTTCGGCGGCCGTCGGCTTTGCTTCGTCGTCGGCGATGATGCGCCGGATCGACGCCAAAATCTCCTCCATCGAGGGCTCTTGGACCTTTGCAGGCTGCGTCATCTCCGACTCCACATCATCAACGCCTCCCAGATCATGATCCGATCAAATCGAATCGCCTCATGATCTCATCTCTTTGTTCGAGCATGATCTTTTCGGAAAACCGGCCCGCGCTTTTCCGCATCATGCCCCGACGTTCCCGAATCCGAAGTTCGTGTCATTTTGCAGCGCGCTCTCTAACGGACTTCGGATTCAAGAACACTGGAAACTCATCATCCTAGCGACGTTTGGTTGAGAAGTCCTTTCGCCGGACTCTCGGCGATCATGAAGAAGCTTCTCAACCTCACACTTCCGCGTTTTTACACCAAGCACGACAGGATTTGCCGGCTCCGGATATGCAGGCCGGGATTTTCATCGCACAAGCCTGACTTGTCCCCAGATCAAGCGCCGTCCGACACATCGCGCGGGACCCCGCCCCTGCTCAATGCACCGAAGCGTCGCGGCCCGCGCGCCAAAGGCTGCGCGAATCGCTCTGCTGCCTCCACGAAAAGTATGTCATGGCAACGATTGATTGCAAGCAACGCGCCAGCGCATGATTCGCCAAAGCATGCCCCTCGGGTTGGCCCGAGGGGCATGCAGCCTGGGAAGGACTCAAAGCAGGAAGAGGCTTAAGCGATCAGTGGCCGTCGGGAGTGCGGACACCGTACCAGCTGTCACGCACCTGGTGATAGTGCACGCTCGGATCGTAGACGATGGTTGAAAGATTGAGCACGATCGGCGACAGCCGCCCTATGGAGTTCAAGACCGCATATGACGCGACCACGCGATCGTGCTGCGCGGTCACCAGCGCGACGCGGGCGTTGACCAACGCCTGCTGGGCGTTCAGCACGTCGAGCGTTGTCCGCTGTCCGGCCTTGGCCTCTTCGCGCACGCCGTTCAGCGCAATCTCCGAAGCCGTCACCTGCGCCTGCGCCGATGCAACCTGCGCCTTGCCCGCCACCAGCTGCCCCCACGCGGTAACAGTGTTGGCGCGGGTCTGGTCGCGGGTCTGTTCAAGCGCAAGACGCTGCTGCGCCAATGTTTCCTTGGATTGTCGGATCAAGGAGTATTCGGCGCCGCCCTGATACACCGGGACCGAAAGCTGCGCGATCGCCGAGGCGCCAAACGAGCGGAAGATCGTCATGGTCTGTTCGTAGGATTGCTGCACCGAGGCCTGGAACGTCACCGTTGGCAACAACGCGCCTTCGTTGATCTTGACCTGGAGATAGTTGACGTCGATGCCGAACATCGAGGCAGTCACGTTCGGATTTTCTATCAGACTGAGCTCGACCGAGCTGGGCAGCGTTGCCGGCAAAAAGCGATCCACCGGCGAGCCCGGGGCAAGATCCACCGGTTCGTTGCCGATGATGCGGCGGAAATTCGCTCGCGTCGTCGTCAGATTGGCTTCGGCGGTCAGTAGTTGCGTCTTGCCGGCGGCAAGTTGCGCTTCCGACTGCGCGACGTCGGTACGGGTGACCTCACCGACGTTGAAACGATCGCGGGTCTGCTTCAGGGTCTGTTCGAGCACACGCACGTTGCTTTGGTTGACCGCGACAATGGCGGAATCGCGCAAATAGTCCATGTAGATGGTGGCCGCCGAGAGCAGGACCGATTGCTCGAGAACCCGCAAGGCTTCGCGCGAGCCCGAGACCTGGCTCTCCGCGGCGCGGGTCCGGTTGGCGGTCTGCTGGCCGTTGAAAAGCGTCTGCGACACCGTGAGGCCGGCGCTGCGCGGAGCGTTGGCGCCGTGAATTTCAGTTCTGACGATCGCGGTCGGCGAGCCGCCGGCCGTGGTATTCGTATCGGTGTATTGGTAACCGGCGCTGGCGGTGACCGCGACGCGCGGACGATAGCCCGAAAGCGCCTGCGGCACGTTTTCGTCGATGGATCGAACCTGGGCACGCTGCGCGTTGAGCTGCGGATTGTTCTGATAGGCGCGCACCAGCGCAGCCTCGATCGTATCGGCCAGGGCGGGCGTCAGGCCCACACGCGCCATTAGGAGGACCGCAGCCGCAGCTCCGGTGACGACCTTCACCCCACGCATTCCTGGCAATCCAATCATACCGTTCGCCGGTTCGAGCGCGCCTGAACCGGGTTATTGCCCATTCCGAGTCACTATCCCGCCACACCTTATGCCCCGGCCAAGCGGGACGGAACCCCGCGGGGGCCTCACGCGGTCGAAACTCTTCACGTGGGGCATCTGGGCCACACTTTTGATTCGGAACGGGATTACGGGGCGGGGAAGACCTAAAAGACGAATGCGGGGCGCCGTTCAAGTCCGGGCAGAACCGGCCCCGAGGCGTCGAAAAGCGCTCGGCTCCCGAAATCGCCACGGGAGCGCGTCACGATCATGGCCCGGGGCGGCTGGGTCATGGCGAAAACGCCGACCAGCCGGCCGCCTTCCTTGAGCTGTCCGTAAAGCCGGTCCGGGGCGATCTCGGTCGCGCCGTCGAGCACAATCACGTCATAGGGCGCGCTGGCCGGATCCCCCTCGGCCACGTCGGCAGTCCGGACCGTCACCCGTTCAAGCCCGAGCTGGACCAGAACCTCCCTGGCCTTCGCGGCCAGCGACGGGTCGACTTCGGTCGCCGTCACCTGTCCCGCCAGCCTGGCAGCCAGCGCGGCAGCATAGCCGGTGGCGCAGCCGGCCACCAAAACGCTGTCGGTATCCTTGATTTCGGCGGCCTGCAGCATCTTCGCCATGACCGCCGGCTTGATCAGGAAGCGCCTTGCCGAGCCGCCTTCGCTGACCTCGACATCGAGATCGAGATAGGCCAGCGCGCGCTGACGTTCCGGAACAAAAACCTCCCTCGGCACCGTGAGCATCGCATCGACAATTCTGAGATCGGTGACGTCGCTGGGGCGAACCTGGCAATCGACCATGTTCTGGCGCGCGGTCGAAAAATCGGACATTGACGGACCCTGGAAGTCGAGCGGGGCGGCCGCTCGGGGGAGCTTAAGATCGCGTCATCTTTGGTACAGGGCTCGCCAAAACGCAACACGCCGAGGGCGCGCGTCAGAGCCGGCGACGCGCCCATCCCTCAGTGGCGTTGTAGCCTGGAAAGCGACCTATTCGATCGTAACCGCGAGCCGTCCGATCAGCCTCGCGACCTCGTCCAGCTGCTCGGAATCCTGCGTCTCAAGGGCTCGCGCAAGCCGGGTGAGGCACTCGTCATCGCTCATCGCGGGTATATCGTTTGGAACGATCGACGGCACCGGCCTCATCAGGGCGGTCAGAAAATCTGGCATCGAATTACCTCAGATGGTTCGAACCGGCGTTGATGGAGCTTGCTCAGGCATTAAGTCTTTTTGGCGCTCGGTTCATGGCACGGGGGAGCCACGGGCGCGTCCGGTGAGGTGCCGGACCGGATTTTCTGGGTCGCTGAAATTGGCAAAAATCATTGGCCCGCAGCGCGTTTCAGCCTGTTCTTGATACCGTGCCGGAGCTGCCTATTTCGTCCTTTGCAAGCCTCGGTGGCTTTGTTATACGCTGCCCGTCGCGAACGCCCTTTCGCCTATTCCTCGGTAGCTCAGCGGTAGAGCATTCGACTGTTAATCGAATGGTCGCTGGTTCGAATCCAGCCCGGGGAGCCAGTTGCCTCTTCATTGATGTCCGGCAACGTCCAAGAGCGTCCATCGAAGCAGCAGTTTTGCCTTGTAAATCAACGGTTTCTTGATTAGTCTGCGGTCAAGGTCGTCCGACCGCATCCGATAACAGCCGCGTTTTTTGCTGGCCTCGTTGCTGGCCTCGGGATCAAATCGAGAGAACGCGCGATGTTGACCGATATCGAGTGCCGGAATCTAAAACCACAAGCCAAGGCGCTCAAGAAGAGCGACGCCGGCGGTCTGTATCTATTGGTTAAGCCAAGCGGATCGAAACATTGGTACATGGGCTACCGCATTGGCCGCAGGCAAAAGAAACTTTCATTCGGTCCCTACCCTTTGATCAGTCTTGTCGGCGCGCGAGACAAGCGCGACGCTGCCAAGCGGCTACTTGCAGATGGCATTGATCCGAGTGTGGCGAAGCAGGAAGCGAAGCGCGAACAAGCCGCCGCCCGAACGTTTGCCAAATGGGCTGATGAATGGTTGGAAAAAGAGCGCACCCAGTTAGACGAAAAAACGATGGCCGGAAAAGAGCGGTACGTCGGCTATCTAAAGCGCAAGTTCGGCAACCGACTCATCCCGGGCATCAAGCGCCCCGACGTCATCCTTTACCTCAAAGAGTTTGAGAAAACCGGCAAATTGGAAACGCGCGACCGCGTCCGCGCGGCCGGAGAGCAAATTTGTGTCTACGCTGACGTCAATGGCAGCGATCATAACCCCTTCCGCAATCTCAGAAAGCAGCTCATAGACAACCTATCGGAACCGCGCCCTGCTCTGACCGACCCGGTCGAGGTGGCGACATTGTTCCGGACTATCGCGGCTCCTTTTGATCGCGCGCGGTTCGGCGACTTGGTAGGATATGCGGTCCGCTTCATCGCGCTTACGGTGGTGCGTCCCGGCGAGGTGGCCAATGCGGAGTGGACCGAATTCGCCAATGGGCGATGGACGATCCCGGCAGACAAAATGAAAATGAAGCACGAGCACGTCGTGCCGCTGTCGCGGCAAGCACTCGTCATTCTCAAGCAGGTGAAGGCGTTGACTGGCGGCCGGAGGTTCGTTTTCTCGTGTAGTCAAGACAAGCCGATCTCTGACAATACCCTGAATAGGCGGTTACGTGATCTCGGCTATGATACGGCTGAGCAGCATTGCGCCCACGGCTTCCGCACAACGTTCTCGACCCTGTCGAACAGTGAATGTGACCGCGACGAGAATAAAATGTGGGACGGTGACGTGATCGAATTGCAGCTCGCGCATCTCGACGAAAGTAGCGTGAAGGCGATTTATAACCGCACCGGACCGCTGTCGCTCATTGGCCCGAGAACCAAGCTTTTGCAGCATTGGGCCGACCGGATCGATACGATGATCGGAAATAACGTCGTGCTCATAGAGCAGGCGTCATGACAAACCGCCATGTCTGTGCAGACTCCGAGTCGGCGATAGGCGTAAAGCGGGGGCTTACTCTGAACCCCTAAGCTGGAAGGTGGCGGAGTGGTTTAAGCACAGGTCTTGAAAACCCCATTCCCCTGTTTGTTCTCGTCCCGATTGGGAATGTTTTGCCTGATTCTGTTGGGTTTTTAGGCCCCTACCCCGCGCCTTTTCCCGTCTAGTATCGGCCTATACTTGCCCGTCCGGTGGCAATAGCGGTGGCAGTTGGCGCACTCATCGTCGTCCGGTTTGAGCGCGATGCCGCCTTGGTCAGAACCCACGACACTCAGGCGACCCGATCCGGTTGCGTCGTGGCCCGCGCGATCTTCGTGAGGGCTGCTCAGTAGCCGCCCAAATTCGGCAAGGTCGAACGCAGCTCCCGGTCGGAGGCCGCCTCGGGCGCCGAGCCTGTTTACACGAACGCGCCTTTGCCCAATGGACCTCGCCTGGTTGAGTGCTCGCGCCGCGACTTCGCTCGTCAACCGGACGAGGCAATGCGGATCACAACCCAAGGAACGACGTCGCGAAAAATTTCTTGCCGAACGACATTAGGCCAAAGAAGCGGCTCGCCGTTGGGCTCTACAAGATCAACGATAACCGTGCCGTCGAGAGGTCCGAGCACGCCGGCCGGGACTTCCATCACGCCTGTGAACGCCTTTGGATCGCAAACCGCCCCTAGGCTTTTCGGGCTGTGCCCGCCAAATGCACCCAGGTGTTCTGTTCCCCGGAAGGCGCCGGTCAAAGGCTGTCCCTTCTTCGGGAACATCGTCTTACGGCCACGGCCCTTCATGTGCTTCCTGCCGTCGAGATGATAACTGTTGTGATGGTCCCATTCCGGGTTGCCGCTCGGCAACATCACGAAAAATTCGCCCTTCCTCGTCCGCTTGACCCACAACGTCATCCAAAGATCGGAACCATCGCGAAACGCGACCGCATACCGATGTTCACCTTTTGGAATTGGCTTGGAGAGCTTTATCGTCCCAACCTTGGGGGTGGCCGAACTGCTCGCCCTGGCCTCATCAAAAATGCCACGCCACATCTCCAACTGGTCGGGCGTTAACAAGTCCGCGTCAACGCCCTGATACCGGAGCCATCCATCGAACGTCTTGAGATCGTCCTCGCTAATGAACGCTCGCGGTGGGGGCGTCTGCTCCACCCGAACAAGGTGCTGCACCTTGCGTATCATGCCGCGTGTCTGTGGCGTGTCCTGCCGATAAACGACGCGACCAATTCGCCTCAGGCCGAGCCCGATCAGGGTCTCGCGCTGCCCATGGTGACGCCGTATGGGGCTGCCGGTCTGTTCAATCTTGAGCACGGTTGCTCCTCAATCCTCTGGCTCCGGTTCACTGTTCCAACTCACTGTCCCGCTAAACGTTGACGCCAAACCGCCTACCGTGAGACATGGCAACCAAATTCAACACCAAATGCTGGTTTTCAATGACGGCTCAATTCATAACGCGCGGTGTCTGGAAATCGATCACGGCATCGGCGAAAGCTGCCCGTAAGCCGGCGCTCGTCGCGGTCGCCTACTTTGGACAAGGCGCAAGCAAGCTAATGCCCCTGCCCGCCGGCAGCCGCCTTGTCATCGACGCGAGCGAGGGAGCAGTCAAGAGCGGCCAGACACACCCCGCTGACCTAATTCGCCTCCAGAAGCGCGGCGTCGTGATCTACAGCTATCCGTTGCTCCATGCCAAGGTTTACGCCTTCGACGGCTTTGCTTTCGTCGGATCGGCCAATGCGTCCAACCGCTCGGCCGGCACGCTTAGGGAAGCAGTGGTGAAGACGTCCGACCAGGCGGTCGTCCGATCGGCAAGAGCGTTTGTCCGAGATCTCTGTCGAGATGAATTGAGCCCAGGACGGCTCGACCGAATGCAGAAAATGTACCGGCCACCGCGCATCCCTGGCGGGAGCAAGGAGACCCGAAAGGCCAGCTCACGAAAAGCAGCGAGCGGATTGCCCCGGCTGTTTCTCGCGCAACTAGAACTCAAGGATCTCCCGGAAGGATCAGAGGCCGCCAGTGAAAAGGGAATGAAAATTGCCAAGGCCAGACGAAATCATGGCCGGTCCTATGTTCGGCGGACTACTTCAGAATCGGGAAAAACACCGTTCGGAAGGGCGATAAGGTCATCCAGATCGTTGAACAGCCAGATGGTCGCCGCCTGATCGATGCACCCGCCGATGTCCTGTACACGCGACCCTGGAAAGGTAAGAGGTGGCCGGTGACATTCATTTATCTCGAACATCCCGATGTGCGGCGGACCAGATTGGATAAGTTGGCGCGCCATCTTGGCTACGGCGCCAAAAAGATGCTCCACCGGGACGGCCTGGTACGGGATCGTGGATTTGCAGAGAAGCTGTTGGCAAACTGGAGCCAGGTTTGAGGTGGGGTAAAATTGCTCCCAAGTGATAAGACTGCTACCGGGTCATGATCTGCGCAGAGAGGGTGACGCCGTGAGCCGCATTAGCGACCTATGACTCGAATTCTCTCGCTCAACATCCGTCACGGCGGCGGCAGCAGAATGAACAACTTGGTCGAGTGGATCGGGCGCCAAAGCCCTGGTGCCACGATTATCACAGAATGGCGCAATAACGCTTCCGGTCAGCAACTCAGGAATGGCTTATTGTCTGGCGGCCTTCGGTCATTCTCTGGTGTGCGAGGTCCTAAGATCAACAGCACCCTTTTGGCGGCAGGAGAGTTCACGTACAGCGAGATGATTACGCCGCCGAACTCACCCGCCGGCGAAATGGCTTTGCTGAGTCTGAATAGCGTTACCGTCATCGGATGCTATTTCCCGCAGCGAATGGCCAAAATCCCGTTTTTTGAACGCTGCATCGAGGTAGCGGCTAAAGCCCAGCATCTGCCACTTTTGATCATTGGTGATTTTAACACCGGTCGAAATGACCTTGATATCGAAGGAAATGGAACACGCTTCGACTGTGCAGACCAGTTCATTGGACTCTGCAACCAAGCGGGCCTTAGCGATCTATGGCGTTTCCGTCACGGCCAGCGGCGCGAGTGGACTTGGCGGTCCGCCAAGAATGGATTTCGTATCGATCATGCTTTCGGAAACCAAGCATTCATTGATCGCTTTCCAAATTATAGATGTGAAATCGATCACAAACCGCGGTTGATGGGGTTGACCGACCACAGTGCGCTGCTCGTAGACCTACAATAAGTCTTACATATTTGACGCTGGCGCACGATATTTGCGATGCTGATCGTCGCATTGGCGATAATCCGGCCCAGCTAGGCCACTCGCCTTTTCGAACGAGGCCACTGGCAATTACAACCGGGAACCCTATTTACGGACTCCACCAGAATGGAGCAGGGAATATGTCCCGAGTTACCGAAGATGAAGTCGCTAAAGCCGTCGAAACGGTCCTAAAGGGCCGCACCAGTGGTCGGGCAACGATCAAAGAACTTGTGGCGGAAATTCCTAAACATCTCAAGCTTTCCGCAGATGACCTGAAGCAATCGGAGACCCGGCCCAATGAGGCGCTCTGGGAGCAGCAGGTCCGCAACATCACCTCGCACAAACTATCTCCCGGCAACGCCATTTATGAAGGCAAGCTGGTTGCTATCCCGGGCGGTTTCGCGCTGCACGGAAAGGAAGAAGCCGCCTAACCGAACTTCGTTTTGTAGCCGGGCTTGAACCATTTCAATTCGGATCGGCCCGGTGCGTCCTTATCCCACACAAACCAAGCATAAGCAGTTGTTCCGCTCCCCTTCGGTTCGATGCCGCTTGGATAGAAGGTTATGCGCTCACTGAAAACCCAGACGCGAGCGGGTGGTGTTTTAGCGAAAATCGTGTTTGCTCTGTTTGCGCCTTCAAGGAAGGCAAGCCGCAGGAGAAGCGCAAATTTTTGTTTCGAATGCTTGACACCACTTGCCACAAACCCTTCCGCACAATTGTACGGCGGGTTTGTCACGATGTTGTCGGCAGACCATTGGGGCGCAAGGAAATCAAAGCCGACCTCTCCATAGCCACGATCATACAAATCGGAGCTTCGCACGGGCTGACCCGTTTCTTCTAGAACGCGCGACATGGTGCCATCGCCACAGGCGCTTTCCCAAATCTCGCCGCTGAATTTTTCATTCTCGATCAGAGCAAATGTTGCCCAACGCGGGGTAGGGAAAAAATCAGGTCCGCTTAAATCAGCGAACCTTTTAGTTGTGGGCTTGAACCCGCCATTCAGATTGTATGTGGCATCCGCCATGCGAATCTCCTTGCTGGCGGTAGAGTAGCAGAACCATTGATTCAGCAAGGGTTTTTGGTGAGTTCAAGTTTACGTCCTTGCCTCTTCGAACGGCGGCCGGTGCAGGTCGCGGGCGTCGTGAATTCACCCGCTCTCCTAGGGGAACACGGTCAGGTAACGAGGTGAAAATAAGCGGCACCAGTAGGACCAACTGTATGCATGGCAGCACTCCGAGCGATACGATTGTAGCGAATCACTTCAGCTACGCTGCGACAGCGCGGTCGGGCAGGAAGGTTCTTGGCTTCCAAGGAGCGACTGTCATGCCGTCTGGGCCGCGTCCTAGCTCGATGGTTATTAGGCGATCATCAAGAAAAGTTGGACTGAGCTCCAAAGTCAGGTACTCGAACAAAGACCGCTCGTGCACGGCGATGATGACTTGGCGCTGAGCGTTCTTTAAACTTCTCAGCAGTGCGGCGAACTGAGCTATATGGACCTCGTCCATGCTTTGTACGGGATCGTCGATAATCAACCATGGCAGTTGGGGTCGGGCCGACAGGTGGAGGGCCAAGAAGAGCGTGAGCGCAGCAGTATTGAGGTTGCCGGCACTTAACATTGCCCGGGGGTTTCCACCCCGTCCGCCAGATCGGTAGCGCGTCTCCAAAACCGCCTCAACTGGGCCCGCCGAAGACAGCGGGAGGGCGAAAGCCGGCACAAACGCTTCATCAGGAGCGAGTCTAATGAAGAGGTCTCTCCATAGGGCGTTCAGGTCATCGTTGAACACCGTCCTGACCATATTGGTTCGGACATCCCGAGCGCGCCGCACGAGGTCCTTCCCCAGGTCGATTCTACGATCGGCCTCGACCTTCGCCATTGTGAGTCGATAAAGATCGGTACGAACTCGCTCTTCGGCCTCAAGAACCGCGCGGAGATTGGCCCTCTGGTTCACGATTTCGTTGAGAGCCGCTACCGCGTTGCGCTTACTCGCTTGACGCTGGCTGATTTCGCCTTCCATTTTTTCGGCAAAGGCGTGGAGGCGCTGCAAGACATCAGCGAGCGACTCGCCGGCGGCCGCCGGCGCGACGCCGAATTCTACAACCAACTGGGCCGCCAATGCGCGGAAACCTTCGACGGCAGTATCTCGGCTACCTAACTGGGCGATCCGTTGCGCTGCGCGCGTCACGGAAATCTGCTTCTGTGCCCCCTCACGAGCGGTTGCCTCCAACCCTCGGAGCCGGAGCTCCAGCTCTGACAGACGCGCCAGTTGAAGCTTCAAGTCCGTTCGCCGCGCGCCAGGCTTTGCAACCGTCCAGCGGACGCCACTAGGCCCGCAATGCGATTGGCCAAGCGCGCTGCCAAGGGTTCCTCGGGAGATACCTCCTTGAAGTTACGCTCGCAGAAAGGGCAGGTCTCATCGTGGATGTGCGGCACCAGAGCTGCAAGGGCTTGTGCTAACTCTTGATTAGCGCCGCTTGCATTTGCTAGCTCCCTGTCAATAAGGTCAATCCGAGCTGTGCCCCTGCGGATGGACTCTCGCAATTCGGCAAGCTTGGTACCTTCTTCAGCATCCGTGTTGAGTACTCGCTGGACACGCTCACGATCCGAGCTCACCAGAGCGGAAGCTGCTTTTTGGGCGTGAGCCGCGTCAGGGTCCATACCGGGTACGTCCGAGTAGGTATTTTGTAATTCCGTCAGGACGGCCGCCAGTTCGGCGCCAGCGCCTCGTAACCACTCGTCAAGGCTACGTCGGCTCAACTCTAAGTCAGCCTCGGAACTCCGACGTTCGCCATCTGCTTGGCCGATGCTCGAAGCGCGAACCTCCTCCATGGCACCGATTAGGTCTCGGCGTCTTCGGGCCCAATTCAAGAGGGAACGTTCGTCGTCTTGAGAAGCAGCAGTCAGCTTCGCGTCTAGGTCATCAATGTCTAGCTCTGAGGATGAAGGAGGAGCCAGGGAGCCGGCGAGATTGCGCAAAAGTGATTCTTGGGAAGCCAGATCAGAACGTATCGTTGTGACGGCGTGCGCAAGATCCTGTGTCTTCCGTTCAAGCTCTGGAATGTCATTTCGGGCAGACCAATAGTCCGGTACGGGCTCGCGAAGGCGACGTACATCACCTGCGGAAAAGAGGCCGTCGATTAGTGCATCGAAGCGTTCCAGACGGAGCAGTTCTTTGACGAAACGGGTGAGTGGCGAGTCGCTGCGGCGAGCGTCCTGGTGCTGGTAAATCTCCAGAAGCCGGCTGAGGCTCGATTGGGCGAGGTAGCACCGCTCCGAGAAAAACCGTGCGTCGTCATCGGCGAGCAAAGATTCCCCAAAAATAGCCTGCCCGTTGGCGATTATGCGAGCATCGCTTGCAGATGCAATGCCGCCCAGCTTCAGAAAGATGCGGCCTTCACGAGTTGGAGCGTCCTTGTGAGGAAGGTCCTCGACGTATCTGGGGTCAACGCGCGCAAAGGAGGCGACTGAACCTGTCAGCCCCAGCTCAATTGCCGACAAAAGGCTGGTCTTCCCCGTGCCATTAGCGCCATGGATTAGCACCACCGGCGCGTCAAGGGAGACGGATACGGGACCGCGGATGCTTCGAAAGTTTTCAACAGTGAGTGATAGCAGACGCGGCGTCATGCTTCGGCCTCCCCTTCAGTGCCACGTTCTGCCTCGTCGGCTGACGACTCTGCTTCTGCGTCCCATTCAATGTCAGGTACCGGGGCAAGAGGTTCTCCTTCGACCTCCCCTTCGACGTCAGCTTCTGCGGCTTCGGCGAAAGGTTCTGCGATGAATTCGTGAAACTCGGCAGCAACGGCTTCGGCACCCTCATCTGCCTTCGCCAATAAAGCGCCAATCAATGGGTCATCCCCACTCTCTTGTAAGAGGGTTTCGACGACGTCGCGGAATTCGTCCCTGGGGTTTGGAAGCTTCAGGGGTAAAAGAACGGCGAGCCAATTTAGCAGATGGTCATCGTCGGTTAACTCGCCGACCGGCAGCACTCGTGCGAATCGCGACATGGCGCTGATTTCAGCGGAATTGGGACGGGGACCGACGATTACGAAGGTGAGGGGACGACGGGAATCCATCATGTCGAGCGCACGACCAATGCCTTCGATCACCTGGAGAAGACGCTTTGGCTTGTCACGGGTGGTGTCACCAACCACGATCAAATCTGGAGCTATGCCGGTACCAACAAAGGCGTCGGACACGTCGATCTTCAAGCCGCCAATCTCCAGCGGAAGCGGCACGTGCCTATAGTGGGCCCGGACCAGCACCTCTGCAACACGTTCGATCGGCGTCGTCGTCATACGACCATCTCCGCCTTCAATCGAGCCAACATCTCATCCAGTTCAACCGCGCCTTCCGCAAGCTCCCCCACGTTAATCTCACGCAGACCCAGCCTACCCGTGCGTCCGAGCGGTCCTGCGGGCGAGCGAGGCGCTGATGGGAGCACACGTTGGCTATGGAGGACAATCGCGTCTTGGTCCTCGGAAACCCACCCATTAAGAACAAGGTTTGTCGCAGCGGCAGCATTTGCTGCGAAAAAGATTTCCGCCGATCGTGCTGGGCTGGTCACCCGCATTGTACCAAAACCAACAGATGGTGCTGTACAAGTCCATTGTCCAGCTGCTTGGCCAAGCCCTAGCAGCCCAAGACCAAGCGCGAACTGTCGTATTCCGGAGGCGGCGAGCCCAGGGTCAGCAAGGGTGGCGGCAGTGGGCGATGGCGACAACGGGCTGTAGGGACCTACACCGGTGGACGGTTGACGGCCTTCTCTAAACAGGGTCATCGCCCGTCCCACCCGCACCAGCGCATCAGCCAGAAAGCCCTCGTAGTTGGTCGGAGGCGCTGCGTTCGCGACTGAGTTCCGCAACAGTTTGAGGCCATTTCGCAAAAGGGTATGGTCTGCGTGATTTAGGTCTGGGGCAGCTGCGTCAATCATCGCCGAGAGTTTCGCGCAGACCACGTACAGCCACAAGGCAGGAAGGAGTGACCGTGCATAGGCGCGAAGCAGGGCCTCCTGGTCAATGGCGGCTTGGTTGGGGTCGTACTGCTCCTTGTAAACATTCCGCAGAAGGCCGCGCTGATCGACGCCGATGTGATCCTCCGAAAACACGAAGGCCGGTGGATGCGAGGGAAATTCCCAGGCCATGTCCTCGCTTGCAGCCACAAAGATTGTCTGGATGTTTGCATCTTGGGCGGAAAGCCCCAGCATTAAAGTGCGCTTTGATAATGCTAAGTCGATAAGCTTACGTGCGAAAACCCGGTTCTCAGCCTTCTTTTCCCAGCCGTTAACTTGGGACGCACGGCCGACGAGGCGCGAGCGGTAGGCGGCCTCGTCTTGACCCGCCAGCACGGCGCAACCATGAAACTTATAAAGATAGGCTCGGGCCGGTCCTCCCCGGACGTCTTCAGGTCGCACCCGAACCTGGAGAATAGCCGGGTCGGATCCAAGGAGCGTTTCAGTTGCTCGCTCGACCAAAGCATCCCAGTTGGCAGTGGCGATGTCCGATGCGACGCCTTCCGCGATCAAGGCGGCGACTGCCAGATGTTCCACTGCTGGCGTTTTGGTTGGATCGCCGTACCGGCCGACAACGTCCACCGCTTCCCAAACCAGGTAGTCGGCAGGTTGGCCGGCCGGAGCCTGGTCCAGGGCGCGGGCATAGTGCAGCACCATGCGACTACAAATGTTACCAATGTCCGGCCAAGTCGCGACCTGCTTCGTGAAATCTACCCGCGTCCGTTCGTCTGGGGTGAGGCCCACAAGGCCCAATATCGCTTCGAGACTATTCCGGTAAGGACAAGCAGCGTTGCCGACCTCAACACGATGTTGAAGGTGATCGAGGACAGCCATGGCCACCTCGCCTAACCCCGGCATTCGCGAAAGCGAAATCCCAGAACCGAGCCAGAGCGCGTAGAAGTCTTCGGCAACGCCGTCCGCTAACTCAACGAAAGGCCCGTCGAGCAAGTCCAGGGCTTCTCGGATGGTTATGTCGTTGGCTGTTGTCACAGGCGAGGCTAAGAGACATTCGAATTGCAATGGAGAGCGTTGGTTGCAGGCGATAACGTGGAGTCCTTCATCCGATTATGTCCCTTCCTGTGAGATAATCTTTATATGCCGCGAGGGTTCGTTGAAGCAAATTCTACCTGAAATTGAGATCCATATAGCAGGCCGGCGGATCCGATGACACCGGCGCAGGTCGGCTCACGTCCTCTTTTGGAGCTGCTCTGTGAAGGTGTATGTAGAATTTGCGGCACCAAGATAGGGCCCGCCGCATGTCGGGGTTTCTCATTCGTCCTCAAAACCGTAGGTGATCGCCGCCCGTCGGCGCTCCCATTCATCGCTGCCGATATAGCTGGCCGAGGCCTCAGTAAGCGCCTTCCGCGCCAGCTCGTAATTGCACCGGAATATCTCTTTTATGCCGCGGCGATAGCCGTAGAGACGCCCGTGGGCGCCAAACTCGATTTTGCCCGCTTCCTCGAATTTGATGTGGTAGAGTATCACCCAGTCGGTGATGCCGCCGTATCGACGGGAGTTGAGCGCCGAGACGCGGCGCTCGGGCCAGATCGCATTGCCGACTTTCACCACCTTCCATTCGAGCAAGCCCGCGATGTAGATGTATGCCGCGGCGTGGTGGCGTTTGACGAAGGCTATGCGGGCCGTGTCGCATTGAATGCAGTGGCCAGGGCGGCTGCGCAGGCGGTGGCTCTTGTAGCAAGGGCTCGGAGAGATGCACCAGAGGTAGCCCTCCTCTTCCATCGCCCATTTGTAGCGACGCGAAGACATGTGAGCGCAGTCCATGACTGCGCTGTCGTCGATGCGCTGGGTGTACAGAAAGCGCAGTTCGGCCTCGGTGAGCTCCGCCATTTCTCTCCCTCCCCGGAGGATAATCTTGCTATCGCCGGTTTTGGTACAAATGGGTTTATTCGCAAGGCACTGGCAAATGGGTCGTCTACGCCGTCAAGATCCTTTCAGATAACATCGCCGACTATCAACGCTCCAACCCGTGCTCGCCTGCTTTCTCACGCAATGCCTCGTAAAGCTGCGCTGGACCGAGAAGTACGTCCTTCAGTCCTTCTCGTACTCGTTCGCTGTCGATGGCTTGCTTGCTCATGTGGGTGTGCGCAGCGAGCGCGTCCATCACGGCGTTCATGATCTCCTTGGAGAGCGTCGGGGAATTGGCAAACTGCGCCTTGGTGTTGTTGCTGGCCTGAAGAACCAGTTCCTTTGACTCCAGCAACTTGCCCTTGATCACGTTGTTCACATACACCAGCTGATCGTCGTCGGTCAGCTCGCCCTCAAACAAGTCGTTGACCTTGGCGATGATCTCTTCCAGCCGCGCCTTTTCCTTCTCGTGCAGCGAGCCTGAACCTGCCTCCGACAGCGGCGGCAGCTTAAACGCCTCACCATCTCCGAGCGGCAACTGCCGTTTGCCCTGATCCTTCAGGCTGTGGTGAGTGAGCTTGACCTTCGAAAGGTCAATGCCTTCGCGCTCCCGGCCGAACTCCAGCAGCGGTATCAACCGCCGATAGAACATGAACCGCTTCTCGATGGCGGTGTTGCCATAATCGAAGATCTGCGACAGGAAGCTGTACATGCGCTGGAACGCGCCCATGTCGGCCTTGAACAGGATCAGCGCGTTGATCTCCCCGTTGGCCTCCTCGGCGGCCGCCTTGTCGTCCTTCTTCGCCCTTGCTGCCAGTAGCTTCTCCTGCGCCTGCTTGAACCGCTTCAGAAGGCGATCCGCGACCGGCTCAAGCGCGGCAATCAGGTCACCCTGCTTGGCCTTGGGGTTCATCTCAACGGCCACGACCCGATCCACTTCAAACTCGTCGTAATGACCCGACCCATCGAGCTTCGCCCGCAGGTCGTAGACGAGGTTCGGGTCAGTGACGCCCTCCAGCTCCGCTGTGTCGTAGTAAGTCTTGAATGCGGCCAGCACTTCCTCGGAGCTGTTGACGAAGTCCAGTACGTAGGTGGTGTCCTTGTCAGGATAGGCCCGGTTGAGCCGTGAAAGTGTCTGCACAGCCTGGATGCCAGCGAGGCGCCGGTCCACATACATGCCGCAGAGCAGCGGCTGGTCGAACCCTGTCTGAAACTTGTTCGCCACCAGCAGGATTTGAAACTCATCGCCCTTGAAGGCATCGCGGATGTCCCGCCCGTTCAGGCCGGGATTGAGCGCCTTGCTGGTCTCCGTGAAGGCATCGGGGCCGGACTGGCTGTCATTCACCTCGCCCGAAAAGGCCACAAGTGTTCCGATTTTGTAGCCTCGCGACTTGACGTATTGTTCTATGGCAAGCTGCCAGCGCACCGCCTCGACGCGGCTCCCCAGCACCACCATGGCCTTGGCGCGTCCCTCCAGTAAAGGCGCGACGTTCTCACGGAAGTGCTCGATGACGATCTGAACTTTCTGGCTGATGTTGTAGGGATGCAGTCGCACCCAGCGGATGATGCCCTTTAGCGCGGCATCGCGTTCCACCTCCTTGTCATCCCATTCCTTGCCATTGTTGGCGAGCCGGAAGGCCAGCCTGTAAGGCGTGTAGTTCCGTAGCACGTCGAGGATGAAGCCTTCCTCGATGGCTTGTCGCATAGAATAGACATGAAACGGCGCGGGCAGATTGTTCTCGCCAATCGGCTGGTCGGACTTTGGAGGCCGCCCGAACAGTTGCAGCGTCTTGGCCTTTGGGGTGGCGGTGAAGGCTACGTAGGTGATGCCCTTGTCACTGGCGCGGGCCGCCATTTGGGCCGCCAGCAAGTCTTCGGTGCTGACCTCGCCACCATCCTCCAGCTCGGCAAGCTCCTCGGGGGACAGCACCTGCTTGAGCTTCGCGGCGGCCTCGCCGGTCTGCGAGGAATGTGCCTCGTCCGCGATCACCGCGAACCGCTTGCCCTCGGTCGCCGCGAGCTTGCGTACCTCTTCGAGCGCGAAGGGGAAGGTCTGGATGGTGCAGACAATGATCTTTTTGCCCGCCGCGAGCGCCTCGGCGAGCTGTCCGCTCTTGCTCGCACCTTCCGATTTGATGGTGGCAACGACGCCGGTGGTGCGCTGGAAGTCGAACAGCGCGTCCTGAAGTTGGGCATCGATCACGTTGCGGTCGGAGATGACGATGACGGTGGAGAACAGCTTCTCGTTCTTGATGTCGTGCAGGTCGGCGAGGAAATGCGCGGACCACGCAATCGAGTTGGTCTTGCCCGAGCCAGCCGAGTGCTGGATGAGAAACTTGCCGCCTGCCCCCTCCTCCAGCACCCTGGCTTGCAGCTTCCGGGTGGCGTCGAGCTGATGATAGCGCGGGAAGATGACACTACTGATCTTCTTCTTGTCGTCGCGGCGGGTCACCAGGTAGCGACCTATGATCTCCAGCCAGCTATCTCGGCGCCA
>WNFT01005598.1_pt1 | contig 25282 bp, 24 predicted proteins | sample 5400191 | NCBI WGS metagenome assembly WNFT01 (sample SAMN13153359, study PRJNA577476) | soil metagenome | isolation source: 80 cm saprolite under Madrone tree | place: USA:California | collected 2016-06-14 | reverse complement strand
CGTGCCGAGCTCGGCCTGCGCCGCGGCGGTGGAGGGACGCGTAACGAACGCGGCCGTCTTGTCGGCGTCGGCGGCTTTCGCACCTCTGACGGCGGGGACTGCGCCCGCGGCGCCTGCCACTGCCACGCCGGCAAGGAACTTGCGCCGATTCACTTCGGTACGAGCGATCTTACGAGCCATGTTTTCCCCTCCAATTTCCTCAAACAGATACGTGCTGCTCGCGCTTAAGCGAAGCGCCCGCTCGCGCTAGATATAGCATGGCGCGAAATCATGTCCCATCCGGCGGACGCGCCTGCGTGGCGGCACGAGCGGGATGAGATTATCATTTTTGACTAAAGACTTATACCACGCAATCAAGCCGCCGGCACTCGTTCGCGCACCTGACTTTCTCGTCCGGTATGCGAAAACGGTGCGGTGTAGCGCGGCCACGAAAAGGATGAGTTTGGAACCCCGAGCTTGGAGATTGCGCTCTCCCGCGACCCTGAGATCACCTACTGTTCCGGCACCTGAAGATCGCGGCAGATCTTGCGAGCAAGAAAATCATTGATCTCGGCATGACGCGGTACTGCAGAGGACTTTCGCGTTGCGCGATTGATAAAAACAGAGTGCTTGCCGCCCTCTCTCAGCAGAACACACCCGTGTTGCGCAAGATGACGGATGAGTTCGACTCGCTTCATGCTGCCGGCAACAGCAGGGGTTCACGAATGACATCCTTGCCTTTGATGGATTCCTCTGAAAGATGGCGGTTGGCTTCAAGAACTAATTCAACCGCCTCGCTGAGATTCGCGCGAGCTTCATCTAAAGTTGCGCCTTGCGTATTAGCCCCAGGAAGCTCTTCGACAAAACCAATATAGCCTTCCGGTACCTTTTCAAAGATAGCGGTGAAGTTCATGGCAATCCTCATACGGACTAAGTGAAGCGGCGTGCCGCAGCGCCCTTATATCACGTCGCGACGAAAACAAGGGTGTAACTATTTCAGTCTCAGCAGTTGCTTGGCGTTCAGCTCATAGATCTTGCGCCGGTCCTCGGCGCTGATCTCGAGCTCGTCCAGCACCTTGATGATGTCGCGGATGAAGAGCGGTCCGCCTAGGGGATCGAACGGACAATCGGTGCCGAACAGCACATGCTCGCAACCGAAGAACTCGATGCCGCAGCGCGTGCCGGCGCGCGAACCGTTGATCGCGGTGTCGCCGAAGAACATCTTGAAGTAATCGACCGGACGCCGTCCCTGCTTTTTCATGTTGGCGATGATCTCGGCGTAGTGCGGTTCCGCGCCTTCGCGCGTCCCCAATTGATCGAGGCCGAGACCGACGCGCGCTTCCAAATAGGGAACCATGGCGCCCAGATGATGCGTGATGATCTTCAAATTCGGCCAGCGGTCGAAGAAGCCTGAGAACACCATGCGCGCCATCGCGGCGCTCGTCTCGTAAGGCCAGCCGAAGCACCACCAGATGTCGTATTTGGAACCTGTCTCGGTCGGATAATCGGCGAATTTCTGCGGCCGCGTCGGATGCATCCAGATCGGCAGATCGTAGGAATGCATAAGCTCGAAGATGGGCGCCAGTTCAGGATCGTCGAGCGGGCGGCCGTTGACGTTGGTCATGATCTGGATACCGCGCGCATCCAGCGTCTCGATTGCGCGCCGAATCTCGGCCAGAGCCGCCTTGACATTGTTCATCGGCACCGAGGCGGCAAACGCCGGAAAGCGCTTGGAATGTTGGGCGACGATCTCCGCCATTCCGTCGTTGGCGAGCTTCGCCATTTCAGGCGACGTCTCGGGCGGGGCCACATATTCGATGGCGGGCATGGAGAGCGTGAGTATCTGCTGATAATCGGGCCCGAACTCCTCCATCATCTTTAAGCGGGCATTCAGATCGTAGAGCACCGGGATTTCGAGCCAGCGCCGCACCGCGCCCTTGTTGGGAATGACCTCGACCATTTTGTCGAAATAAGACTTCGGGAAAATATGTGGAAAGATGTCGATCTTCTTCACGACGGAACCTCGAAAGGAATGGATATTTCGCGCGGGCGCGACCATAGACCAGCGCGTTTAACGGCGGCAAGCGCGATTCAAAAGAGGAAAACGTCGCTACTTAAGCGACGCGCAGCGCGCTCTGTTCGAGCGTGCACGAAGCAGGGAAGATCACGGTGACGCGCGTGCCGACGCCGGGCATGCTTTCGAGCAGAATGCGCCCGCCGTGCATCTCGACGAGTCCCTTCACGATCGGAAGCCCCAGTCCCGAGCCGCGATCGATGGTCGTGATTTCGGGCTTGCCCCTTCCGAAGCGCTCGAAGATGTGCGCCTGAATTTCCGGCGCGATCCCGATTCCGGTATCCGCCACGGAGAACTCGATCTCGTGCCCGGAATTGAGCGTCACCGAAACTTCGACGCGGCCGGGCTTCAGCGTGTATTTCAGCGCGTTCGAGATCAGATTCTCGATGACTTGCCGAAGCGCATGCGGGTCGGCGCTTAAGAGCGGCAAATTCTTCGCCGCCAGATTGACGACAATGATGCCTTTGCCCGCCCCGATTTCGGCGGCTTTCTTCACCTCATCCGTCACCAGGCTGCCTATGTCGACCGGCTCTTGCAGCAGCACCTTGCGCCCCGACTCGATCTTGGCGAGGTCGAGGATGTCGCCGATCAGATCAAGCAGATGGTGGCCGGATTGATTGATGAAACCGCCATATTCGCAATATTTCTCGGCGGAATTGCCGAACGCCTGTGTCCGCACGATGTCGGAGAATCCGATGATCGCGTTCAGCGGCGTCCTCAGCTCGTGGCTCATATTGGCCAGAAATTCCGACTTGGCTCTGCTGGCCGCAACGGCAGTTTCATGGGCGATTCGAAGATTCCTGATCAGCTCCTCGCGATCGTGCTCCAGCCGCCAGGATTTGTTGAAGCGCCCGTGAATCGCATAGGACTGCACCCCCATGATTGCCATGTAGACGGCGGCCAACGCGATGAGAGGCGAACCCGTATTGAAGCTGTTCATGAACTCGAGCACGATGATGAAGAAGGAAAGAGCGCCAAAGGCGCCGGTCGCCGACGCGGCATGCGCCGAAAACATCGTCGTCACCGCGGCGAGCGAGCAGGAGAGAATCAGGAGCCCGAACGAATCGCTGCTTGGAGGCATCCACAGGCCCAGCGAGAACAAGCCCCAGGTGCCCATCAGCAGCCATGCGGCCAGCGAAACGGTTCGCGCGTTGTGGGTTGCCCGCGCGATGATGTCTTTTTCCTGCGCCCACTGACCGAGCAGAATGAGTTCATTGATGAGGCAGATCATCACGGTAAGCGCGAGCAGCGATCCCATGCGCGAAAATGGCGCGCGGTCGCTGTGCACGAATACGATCACCGCTCCAACGAAGGGCAGCGCATAATCGAGCAGCCTCACATTGCCGCGTACGAGCTTGAGCTGAGCCTGCACGTTTCGCGCGCTGGACTCTGTTTCGGGAAACAGCGATTGGCGGATGACCGCGGGCATCCGCAGGGCGCTGGAAAGGAACGTTTTGAGCGCACGAAAAGCGGCGCTCGTCTTGCCCATCATTGGAGTCAAACTCGCCTTGAGCCCGATGTCCGGGCGCCCCCTGTGCCAGGAGTATCGCGCACTCCCGGTTAACGGCGGTTTGCCATGCCCGAATCGATTGGTAAAAAATGGCTTTAGAAAGCTTCTCGACTTGGTTGCATCGCAAAGGCGTTGCCTGCTAACCACGCGCCTCCTAAAGGATCAGGCATGAACGCCGACGCCAACGATGCCAACACACCCGCCGCGCAAGCCGCGCGAAGGCGAAGCTTTGCCATCATTTCTCATCCCGACGCCGGCAAAACGACGCTGACCGAGCAACTGCTTCTCTTGGGCGGGGCCATTCGTCTGGCGGGACAGGTGAAGGCTCGGGGCGAAGCAAGGCGCGCCCGCTCGGACTGGATGAAGATCGAACAGGAGCGCGGCATCTCCGTTACGACCGCGGTGATGACGTTCGAGTTCGAGGATGCCGTCTTCAATCTGCTCGATACGCCCGGCCACGAGGATTTTTCCGAGGACACCTATCGCACGCTGACGGCCGCCGATTCGGCCGTCATGGTGATCGACGCGGCCAAAGGCATCGAGAGCCAGACGCGGAAGCTTTTCGAAGTCTGCCGGCTGCGCGACATCCCGATCATGACGTTCATCAATAAGATGGACCGCGAAGCGCGCGATCCCTTCGAGCTCATCGACGAGATCGCAGACCAATTGCAGCTCGAATGCGCGCCCATGAACTGGCCGGCGGGCTCGGGCCTGAATTTTCACGGCGTGTTCGATTTCGCCGCCAATTCCTTCCTGCGGTTTGGAGAACGCGGCTCACCGGCAACGGGGCTGGATGCTCTCCCCGCCGAGTTGCGTGCCAAGCTCGATGAGGACATCGCTTTGGTGCGCCACGCGACGCACCCTTTCGACCTCTCGGTCTATCGCGAAGGGCATATGACGCCGGTCTATTTCGGCGCGGCGCTGAAGGGGTTCGGCGTGCGCGATCTGTTGCAAGCGCTTGCCCGCTTCGCGCCGCCGCCGCGGCCACAGCCGGCGCAAACGCGCCAGGTATCGCCGGCCGAGGATCAGGTGACGGGGTTCGTTTTCAAGGTCCAAGCTAATATGGACCCGAACCACCGCGACAGAGTGGCGTTCGTGCGCCTGGTGTCGGGCCGATTCCGCCGCGGCATGAAGCTGAAGCAGTCGGGCACCGGAAAACAGCTGAGCGTGCACAACCCGATTCTATTCTTTGCCCAGGAGCGTGAGGTCGTGGATGAAGCCTGGCCCGGCGACATCATCGGCATTCCCAACCATGGCGTCTTGCGCGTTGGCGACACGCTTTCCGAAAGCGAAGCGCTCGCCTTTACGGGCATCCCCAACTTCGCGCCCGAAATCTTGCGCCGCGTGCGGCTCAACGACGCCATGAAGGCGAAACATCTGAAGCGTGCGCTCGAGAGTCTGGCCGAGGAGGGCGTCACGCAAGTGTTCAGGCCCGTGATCGGAGCGCAATGGACGGTCGGCGTGGTGGGAAACCTTCAGCTCGATGTGCTCAAGAGCCGGCTGCAGGCCGAGTACGGCCTCGACGCCGACCTCGAAGCCTCGCCCTATGAAACCGCGCGCTGGATCGACGGTGCGCCCGACGAGGTGCAGAAATTCCGCGACGCCAACAAGGGTCAAATGGCGGAAGACCGCGATGGCGCGCCGGTGTTCCTGGCCAAAAGCACCTGGGAGCTGGGTTACGTCGGCGGAAAATTCCCGAACGTGCGCTTTCTCAAAACAAGAGAGCGCAGCGCCTCGGCCGAAGCCGCTTAATCGGTGTCTACGATCGCCCAGTCGTTGGGATAGAAACCGTTGAAACCGGTGCGAAGCGCCAGCGAATAGGCGCCCACCGTTTCGAGCACGACGAAATCGTCTTGCTGGATGGTCTTGGGCAGCATGAGCGGACGGGGCAGCACGTCGAGCGTGTCGCAGGTCGGCCCGAATATCTTGAACGGTCTCACCTCACCGGTCCGCTCGCGGACGCGTCCGCTGGGTCCGACATAAAATACTCTGCGCGGGTAATCGGCCGTCCACGCCGGAAGCGACAACTCATCGAACGTGCCGTAGATGCCGTCGTTCAAGAACAGCTGATCGTCGCGGCGCAGGATGACACGCGTGACGAGCGACACGCCTTCCGCGCACAGCGCCCGGCCGGGCTCGCACAGGACCTCGCTTCCCGCCTCAAGCGGAAACGTCGTTAGGGCTTCGCGCACCGTGTCGAAATACCAATGCGGGGGCGGAACGTCGTTGCCCGGGTAGGGCCCGGGAAAGCCGCCGCCGACGTCGAGCGCGGCAATCTTGACATGCGCCGCATCGGCGGCGCGCCGCGCGAGTTCGATCGCCTGAGCATAGGTGAATGGGCTCAAGCATTGCGAACCGACGTGAAAGGTAACCGCGGGATCGGCACCGGCGCTCGCGACGCGCTTCAAGAGCCGACCGGCATTGGCGGGCGTGGTGCCGAATTTGCTGGACAGTTCCAGCATCGCTCCCCCCAGGGGCGTGGCGACGCGGACGAAAATCCGCAACCCTTTGCCGCCCTCTGTCTCGCCGAACAATTTGTCGAGCTCCTGATCGCAGTCGACGACGAAATCCTTGAGGCCGTGGTTGCGCCACGCCGCTCCCGCTTCACCCGGAATTCGTACTGGGGCCATGAAATGGCAGTGGACGTCCGCGTAACGGCTGCGAATCAGCTCTATTTCGGCAAGCGAGGCAGTATCGAAATGGCGGATTCCGGCCTCGTAGATCTGGTCAAGCACGTGTGGCGCGGGATTGGCCTTGACCGCGTACATCGTCGTGCCGGGAAAGAGATCGATGAAGCGCCGCGCGGAATTGCGAAACCGCTTTGGATGCAGAGCGTAATAAGGCAGCGTAGGCCGCGTCGCTTCGATCAGTGCGGCGAAAGACGGATAATGCGCGAGCGCCTGGCTCGCTCGCGACGCGCCGACGGCCGGTTGGACGTTCATGGATGCAAACCTCACGGCGTGGGCGGGCTTTCTTAGGCGCGCCCGGGATACGGGTCAAGCACAGCTCCACGACGCGCGTTAGCCGCAACTGCCCCGCTGAGGATCGCGCGGAATCTTCAACGAGTCGCGCACCTGCGCTTCGTTGCTTGGCGCGGTCAACTGGTCCATCGCCTGCTGCGCCAGCTTGAAATCATCCGACTGGCAGGATTTCAACCCGGTGATCGCGCGTTTGATATTGTCATCGATGCCGGCGATCATCGCTTCAGGATCGTTCTTTCCATTGGCGCGGATGAATTGCTCCATGCTTGCGCGCAGGCGCTGATAGCGGTCCTCCCTGTCCTTGGGCAGCGCGACGCGGCAATAATCGAGCTCGGCATGGTAGACGCGCAACAGCATGTACATGCAGGCGATTGAGCTCTGCGCATGCGCCGCGGTTCCCGCCAGCAGCGAAATCGAGACCAAGACGCCAGTGAGCGCCTTTTTCACGCGCGTCCCCAAGACCGACAAATCAACATTTCAAACTGTATAGAAAGTTCGCCGAAACGGAAATTCAAGAGGCCGAAGCCCGCATTGCGCGGAGTTCACGGATCGTCACCTGGCCGTCGACGGAGGGCTGGTAGACATGGCTGATCGCCGCTCGCGCCGTCTCGATCTCGGCCGGTGAAAGCGTCTCGGCGAGCTCAAAACTGTCGACGCCGACGCGGGCGAAAAACGCGATCTGGTCGCGCAAAACATGTCCCGTCACGCGGATTTCGCCCTTGTAGCCAAGCCGCGTGCGCAGCAGGCGCGCCCAGGAAAAGGCCCGGCCGTCCTTGAAATAGGGAACATGCAGGACGATGAGAGCGAAATTATGGACGTCACTTCCGAGCGCTTCGGGGGATTCAGTCGTCTCCAGCCGGACGCCCAGCGCGTCCTCGCGCGCGAGCAGTGCCGCTCGATCCTTTAAGAAGCGCGGAAGAGAGACGATTACCGCACCCTTGGGCGGCAACGCGCCGCTGTCGGCAACCTCGGCAAACGCGGTGTCGCGGACATGGCCGCCTCTAACCAGCATAAAGGCGTTCCTTGAAGGGAGTTGGCCCCACCCGGCGATAGGTGTCGAGGAGGCGCTCGCCGTTTTGCCTCAGCTGTTCGTAGGTGCCGATCACATTCTCGACGGCATCGACGATACCTTCGGAATCGAAACCAGGCCCGAGGATTTCGCCCAATGACGCGTCCTCCGCGCCCGACCCGCCGAGCAGGATCTGATAATTCTCCACGCCTTTGCGGTCGACGCCCAATATGCCGATGTGGCCGACGTGATGGTGGCCGCAAGCATTGATGCAGCCCGAAATCTTGATCTTGAGCTCGCCGAGATCGTGCTGGCGTTCGAGATCGGCAAAGCGACGGGCGATATTTTGCGCGATATTGATAGAGCGCGCATTGGCCAGGTCGCAGTAATCGAGACCCGGGCAGCAGATGATGTCCGTCACCAACCCGTGGTTGGGTGTGGCGAGCCCGAGCGGCTTAAGCCTTCGCCAGAGCACGGCAAGGTCTCGCTTGCGCATGTGCGGAAGGACAAGGTTCTGCTCGTGCGTCACGCGGATTTCCGCCTGACCGAATTCGTCCATCAAATCTGCCAAGGCGTCCATCTGGTCGGACGAGCAATCCCCCGGCGTTTCGCCCATGCTCTTCAGTGAGATAGTGGCTATGGCATAACCGGACATCTTATGAGGGTGCACATTCGTCTTCACCCAGTCGGCGAAGCCGGCATCGTGCTTTTTGGCATGCTCGAACTCCGTTGAGTCGTCGAGCAAATTCTCGAACAAAGGCGGCGCGAAGTAGGCCGCAATGCGCGCGATCTCGGCTTGCGGCAATTGCAGCGTGCCCGCCTTCCGGATTTCCTCGAACTCTCGTTGCACCCGCCGGCGCATCTCTTCGGGTCCGATCTGATGCACCAGAATCTTGATCCTGGCTTTATTGATGTTGTCGCGTCGTCCACTCTCATTGTAGACGCGCATCACGGCTTCGAGAAAGGCGAGAATGTCAGCCTTCGCAACGAAAGAGCCGACCTCATGGCCGATAAAGGGCGAGCGCCCCAATCCGCCGCCGACCGAAACGCGATAGCCGATTTCGCCCTTGTCGTTGCGCACAATCTGAATGCCGATGTCGTGCACCATGATGGCGGCGCGATCGGCAGCCGAACCCGAAACCGCGATCTTGAATTTGCGCGGCAGAAACGAGAATTCCGGATGCAAGGTCGACCATTGCCGCACGATCTCTGAAAGAATGCGCGGGTCTTCGATCTCGTCCGCGGCGGCACCCGCGAAATGATCGGCGGTGATGTTGCGAACGCAGTTGCCGCTGGTTTGCATGCAGTGCATTTCCACTTCGGCAAGCTCGACCAGCATGTCGGGGACCTGCGGAAGCTGCGACCAGTGCAATTGCAGATTTTGCCGCGTGGTGAAGTGGCCGTAGCCGCGATCGTATTTGCGCGCGATGGCGCCGAGCTTCCGCAACTGGCGGGCCGACAGTGTGCCGTACGGTATGGCGATGCGCAGCATGTAGGAGTGGAGCTGCAGATAGAGCCCGTTCATCAGGCGAAGCGGCTTGAACTCGTCCTCGGTCAGCGCGCCCGAGAGCCGGCGCGCGACTTGGCCGCGGAATTGTTCGGCGCGCTCGCGCACCAATTGGGCATCAAACTCGTCGTAGCGATACATCGCTTAGCTCGCCTGCTTACCCAAATCCGGCCGAACCGAGGGCCCGGTCGCACGAATCGCCTCGCGGGTCTTCACCGGTACCGCGGCGCCGGCAACGATGCGAACCTCGAAAAGATAGGGCGCAACAACTTCGCGCTTTTCAACCCAGTCGGCCGCGTTGTTGAGTGCGTCTTCGGCCTTGTCGTCCGGCAAAATCTCGGCTTCGCCGAGCCGTGACACCCAGCCCCTGGCTCCGTTCCAGTACACGACTTCCCCGACGGAGAGCCGGTTGGCGGTAAGCACATGCGGCATCATTTCGCGCTCGGCCTTATCGAAGCCTGGAGAAAATCCCACTCCGAAGGAGGGAAATCAAGAGAGTACATTTTTTTGATGTAATTTTGCCGATTCAACTTTCCTGCAAGTGTATTATTTTTCCTTGGAAACCGCGCTTTCATGCCATTTCCGCAGAGCCCAATATTCCAAAAGACTCAGGCTGAAGAAGATCGCAAGACCGACTGCCGTCAGCAGAAAGAAAGCCGCGAACATCCGCGGGATCTGTAAGCGGTTTCCGGCCTCGATGATGCGCCAGGCAAGCCCCGTTGCCGTGCCGGATCCGGCGCCATATTCCGCGACAACCGTGCCGATAAGAGCGAGGCCGCCGGACGTCTTCATCCCTCCGAGCAGGTAAGGCAATGCCGATGGCAGCTTGAGCCGCCATAGAATTTGCCAGTGCGAGGCGCCATGGAGGCGAAACAGATCGATCAGGTTGTGATCGGTCGAGCGCAAGCCGAGCGTAGTGTTGGAGAGAATGGGAAAGAAGGCGACGATCCAGGCGAGAATGAGGAGTGCGAGATTGATGCGCTCGAATCCCACCCAGATGATGATCAGCGGCGCGATGGCAACGACGGGCGTTACTTGCAACGCCACAGCGTAGGGATAAAGCATCATCTCGACGACGCGGCTCTGCGAGAACAACACGGCGAGCGCGACACCGCACAAGACAGCGAGGGCGAACGCCATCAGCGTGATGCGCAGCGTCGTCCACAACGACGACAACAGCGAGGGAAGATCGGCGATAAGCGCCCGCCAAATGTCGGACGGGGCGGGCAAGACGAAGCGCGGAATGTCGTAGGCTCGTACGATAGCCTCCCACGCGACAAGCACCGCGAATCCGAGCGCCAAGGGAAGCGCATATTTGAGCGCGCTCCTCACGCCGCATCTTTCATGGCGTTTCGCAGCGCCGACGTGACCCGGTTTGCTTCATTGCCGAATTCGGGCGTGAAGCGATAGGACGGATCGGGCGCGGGGCTGCGCGAGAAAGGAATTTCCGCCGCAACGCGTCCGGGGCGCGGCGTCAACACCACGGTGCGCGTCGAAAGATAGGTGCTCTCGTAAACCGAATGCGTCACGAAAACGATCGTCAGTGAATCGTCGCGCCAGAGACCGAGCAGATCGTCGTTCAGTTCCTGGCGCGTCATCTCATCGAGCGCTGCGAAAGGCTCGTCCATCAAAAGGAGTCTCGGACGCGCCGCCAACGCTCGGGCGATCGAGACGCGCATTTTCATTCCGCCCGACAGCTCGCGGGGATAGGCGCTTTCGAAGCCGGAGGCACATTATCGTGCGCATTTGCCCAAGGCATCAGCGTCGGATCCTGGAAGACGAATCCGATGCGGGGTTTTTCCCCCGGCCAGACGATGGCGCCGGCAGTGGGCTCGAGCAGTCCGGCTATCAGCCGCAAAGCTGTCGACTTGCCGCAGCCCGACGGCCCCAGCAATGAGACGAACTCACCGTCGCGAATTTCCAAATCGAGCGGCCCGACGGCCTTTACGCCGTTGCCGTAAACCCGCTCCACGGCATGCAAGGCGGCGATGATGCTCATTTCAAGATCGACGCAGCCATCATCGCGCCGAAGCGTGCTGCGCGTTCAATGCGTAACCCTTGTTGACGAATTGCAGCGTATAGGCTTCGCGGTACGGAAGCTGCGACGGATAAACGCCCTGTTCGGCCATGACGCCGAAGAATTCCTGCCAGCGCGAATCTGTCATCGCGCCCAGGCCTTGTGTTTTCGCATCTCCTGAGAGCGCGATGCCGTAGCTCTTCATCTTGTCGATGGCCTGGGCGATCACGTCGTCGGTCATGTCCGGGTTGTCGCGTTTGACGGCTGCGTTTCCCGCCGTTGGATCGCCGTAGAGATAATGCATCCAGCCCAGAATCGTCGCGTCGACGAAGGCCTGGACGATCTCCGGTCTCTGCTCGATCCATGAATCGGGCACCAGAACCATGTTGGCGTAGCCGGGATAGCCGTTGTCGGCGAGCAGATAGACTTGCGGCTTGAAGCGGCCTTCTTTCTCGATCGAATAGGGTTCGGAGGAAAGATAGCCTTCTTGAATCGCGTTCTTGTCCAGCACAAACGGCGCCAGGTTGAACGTGTATTTGCGAATCTGGCGATCCTCGAAACCGAACTTCGCTTTGAGCCAGGGCCAGAAGGTCACCGTCGAGGCATCGCCGATCATGATCGGCTTCCCCTTCATGTCGGCAATGGTTTTCAAATCGTCGCGTGGATGGCTGATGAGAACCTGCGGATCCTTTTGAAACACCGCCATGACCGCTTTGAACTTGGCGCCTTCACGCCGCATGTTGAGCGGAATGAAAGCATTGGAGCCAATGCCGAAATCCGCCGCACGGCCGGCGAGAATTTGCGGCACATTGACTGCGGGTCCGCCTTCCATGATCGAAACGTCCAGGCCGCGCTCGGCGTAGAGCCCTTCGGCCAGGGCCTGGTAGAATCCACCGTGCTCGGCCTCTGCTTTCCAGTCGGTGATGAAAGTGATGTGCGTTTGAGGTTTGCCTTGCGGCGGCAGTTTCGGTGTCTCCGGACCGCAAGATGCAGCGACGAGGCACAGCGCCGCGCAAAAATATCGCGCCCAATTGTCCATGAGCGGCTCCCGCTTCGATCAGCATCAATGGTGCAATTGCACGCCCGGAGAAGCAAGTGCGCGACTTGAGGCGCTAAGGCACGGCTTCGTAATAATACGGGTAAGGCATGTCCGCTCGCCGGCCGGACATATCGGGTGAGTATCGCTGCTGATCAGTTCGGTAGCCGTCGTTCGGTGCCGAGTCGTAACGCGGTTGAGCGCGCTGATAATCATTGTCCCCCGGGTAAGGGTAGGGAGGTTGCTCGGACTGATAAGCGGAACGCTGTTGATCGCGCCCGTAAGGGTCAAGCTGCTGATTGTTCTCGGGAGCCTGAGCGTGGAATTGCTGGTCCGGAAGTTGGGAGTTTGAATTCCGCTCGCGCGGATCTTCACCCGAAAATTGTTGGCGGTCTTCGTCGGGCATGTAGTGCCAGGTGTTGTCCAAACTGCGTGCCCAGCCGCGCGGGCGGCGTGGCGCAGGGTTGCGGTCTCCGTGGAATAAGCGTCCGAAGAAATCTCCCAAGCGGTCGAAAAAGCCCTCGCCTTGATTCTCGTTTTCGGCAATCGGCGGCTGGTCGAGCGGTTCGGCGCGCGGAAGAACCGTCGCCGGCATATTCTTGAGCGCGGCCTGCATGAAGCCGCTCCAGATCTGCGCCGGTAATGAGCCGCCGGTGACTCGCTTGGTCGGCGTGAAATCATCATTGCCGACCCAAACACCGGTGACGAGCTGCGGCGAAAAGCCGAGGAACCAGGCGTCGCGATACTCCGCGCTGGTGCCGGTCTTGCCGGCCACCTCGCGGCCAGGGACCGCGGCCGCGCGTCCCGTGCCCGATTGCACGACCTCATACAGCATCGCGTTCATGGCGAGAGCGTTGTCCGTTGCGATGACGCGGACCGGTGCAGCGGGCGGGCGGCTGTACAACACGGCGCCATTGGTGGAACGGATTTCCGTCACGGTGTACGGCACCGCTTGCATGCCGAGAGAAGCGAAGCTGGCATAAGCCGCCGTCAGCTCGAGCGGCGTGACTTCGGAGGTGCCGAGAGCGAGGGACGCGTTCGGTTGCAAAGGTGAATTGACTCCGAGCCGCCGCGCCGTGGCGACAACCGTCGGTAACCCCACCTCTTGGCCAAGCTCGACTGCAACGGTGTTGATGGAGCGCGCCAACGCGTCTTCGAGCGTCACGGGCCCGACGTGACCCTCGGTGTAATTGTCGGGCGACCAGTCCTTGATCGTGATCGGTTCATCGACGCGGATCGTGTCGCGGGCCAGCCCTTTTTCAAGCGCGGCCAGATAGACCATCGGCTTGAACGCCGAGCCGGGTGAGCGATGCGCCTTGGTGACGCGATTGAACGAGCTTTCGCTGTAATCCCTTCCGCCCATCAGGGCGTGCACCGCGCCATCCGGGCTCATCGCCACGAGCGCTGCCTGGTGTGCGCCCAATGCCGGTCCGCGCTTGCTCATGACGTTGGCGACGGTGGCGCGCGCGGCCTCTTGCATGGCGGTGTCGAGCGTGGTGACGACCGTGACGTCGCCCGCGGACGGCACGAGATGTCTTGCCTCTTCGATGGCCGCATCCAAGAAGTAGTCGCGGGCCAGATCGCCGTTCGGCGCAACGATCGTCGCGGGGTGGAGACGCGCGCGGGCAACGTCTTTTTCTCTCATCGTGCCGTAAGTAACGAGCGCGGTCAGTACAAGATCCGCATGTTTCTGCGCCGTTGGAAGATCGCGTCGCGGCGAGTAGAGCGAGGGCGCATTGGTGAGGCCCGCGAGCATCGCGGCTTCTTGCAGCGTCAGATCTCGCGCAGACTTGCCGAAATACAGCTTCGCCGCGCCGTCGACGCCATATGCGCCCGCGCCGAGATAGATGCGATTGAGATAAAGCTCGAGAATTTGATCCTTGGAGAGAAGCCGCTCCAATTTCCAGGCGCCCGCAATTTCGACAAGCTTGCGCGAGAGCGTGCGATCGGGTGTGAGGAAAAGGATCTTCACCAATTGCTGCGTGATCGTGGATCCGCCCTGCACCAGGCGCAGCGCTTTGAAATCGGTAATGGCCGCGCGCACGAGCCCGCGCGGATCGACGCCGCCATGCTGGTAGAACCGGCGGTCTTCCATGGCAAGGAATGCGGCGGGAAGATAGGACGGCAGCTCGGAGAGCTTCAGCCGTTCGCCCACAACGGCACCGCGATGGCCTACGGTCTGCCCGTGTTCGTCAAGAAAAGTATACGCGGACGGCCGGTTCATCACGTAAAGATCGGCGCCCAGAGGGAGCTCAGGCTCGGCGAGCTTCAGAACCAAATACATGAGCACAAATGCCGCGAGGCTGAGCGCAACCACGGCCCCGCCCACGGCCGCGAGCCAATGCAGCGGCCATTTTTTGGCCGCATTCTCTCCGCCGGAGAAATCGTGAAGCTCGGTGCCCCTCATGGAAGGAAACTCGCCCGGCAATGGGGCCATATCATGGCGAATGCTTTCGCTATGATTAGCGGAACCGTCGCCAGCGCCGTCAGGCCTGAATTGCGGGTCTTCTTTAACCACGCGCGCGTCATCTCCGAAATTGTGCTCCGATAGAACGCGTCACCAGGATCGAACGCGCCCGAACAATTTTCGCGTGTGGGACGGAACAAAGTCGTGAGTCTTTATTGCGACGCAGTGGAAAACAAAGAAGACGCCCGCGAGGACGGGGATCTCGCGGGCGTTGCTGCTTGAGACCGATCGCGTGAGGAGGGGCGGTTACACAGGACCGGCCTCCAGCTCTCTAAGTTCCTTATGTGTTGGGCTGACCTCGATTGGCTCGCCCTTATGTGGGGCGTATGATGCCCAAGCGTTCCTGAATGGAGGCTGGCCGGCGCGTTCATACCGAGTTCAGGCTCGGCGCGATAAAAGGCGGCCCATGCGGTATCTTGCGCCCCTCTTGGGTTTACTGTTGTTCGGCGCCGCCGCGGCGTCCGAGCCTGCGGCCGCGCAACCCAACCGCGCTCGTGATGGCGTGCGATCGGGCGAAGTCCGCCCATTGGATCAAATCCTTAACGACATTCGCCGCGGCCGCCCGGGCAGCCTTGCCGATGTCCAAGGACCGGATTTTGGTCCATCGGGCGAAGCGCATTATCGTCTAAAATGGCTCACCCCTGACGGGCGTGTTCTGTGGCTTGATACCGATGCCCGCACGGGTCGCGTTTTGGGCGTTCAAGGCGATGACCGGGGGCAAGGCCCGGGTGCGCCCCGTGGACCCTTTGGGCCGCGAGGCAATTTCGGTGCACCACCGCAGGCCTATGGGCCGCCCGGACCTAACTATGGACCTCCCCGCGGCGATGGCGGTTTTGCTCGCCCGCCAGACCAGGGATTCGGTCGCGGACCCGGTGGACCATTTGGCCGCCCCCCTCAAGGCTTCGATCGCGGTCCTCGAGCTCCCAATTTTGGCGGGCCCCAGGCCGACCCCGGGAATGCGCCGCGCGGTCCTTTTGGTCGCGGCGGCGGATTCGATCGCGGACCACAGCCCGGGCCGGAAAATGCTCCGCGCGTCCCCTTTGGTCGCGGCGGCGGATTTGATCGCGGAGCCCAGCCTCCACCGAACGCTGGGCCTCCTGGCGGTTTTGCTCCGCGCACCCCATTTGGGCGCGGCGGCGGCCTTGATCGTGGCGCTGGACGCGAGCGCGCTCCCGATGATGGTTCTCGCGGCGGCGGCCGCTCCCGATTCCGGTAAGCTATGCGCATTCTCGTAGTCGAAGACGATAAAGACCTTCAGCGCCTCTTGAAGAAGTCGCTCAGCGAAGCTGGCTATGTTGTCGATGTCGCCGCCGACGGCGAGGAAGGCCATTTCCTCGGTGACACCGAACCCTATGACGCTGTCGTGCTCGATCTCGGTTTGCCGAAGATCGACGGTGTGACCGTGCTCGAGCGTTGGCGCAAGGCCGGCCGCAAGATGCCCGTGCTGATCCTGACCGCCCGCGACCGCTGGAGCGACAAGGTGGCGGGCTTCGATGCCGGCGCCGACGATTACGTCGCGAAGCCCTTTTACACCGAGGAATTGTTGGCGCGCTTGCGTGCGCTGTTGCGCCGCTCGGCCGGTATCGCCTCCCCCGACATCGAGATCGGACCTTTGCGCATCGATACGAGAAGCTCCCGCGTTACCGTGGACGGCAATCCGGTGAAGCTCACCTCGGCCGAATATAGGCTGCTTTCCTATCTCGCTCATCACAAGGGGCAAGTGATGTCGCGCACCGATCTCGTTGAGCATCTGTACGATCAGGACTTCGACCGCGATTCGAACACGATCGAAGTGTTCATTGGGCGGCTGCGCAAGAAACTCGGCGTGGAAGTCATTCATACGGTGCGCGGTCTCGGTTATCGTCTCGATGAGCCTAGCAAGGGCGGAGACGAAAGCTGACGCGGGCTGTGCCCAAGACCAATTCGTTGACCTTCCGTCTGATCGCCGGCGCGGCGATCTGGACGGTGCTCGGGCTCGTCGTCGGCGGTCTTGTGCTTTCGGGCGTGTTTCGCAGCGTCGTCGAAAGCAGCTTCGATGCTCAACTCACTTTCGATCTCGACGGTCTGATCGCGGCCGCCGAGTCCGACGTCGAAAACCATGTTGCGCTCGAAGGCCGCTACTCGGATCCCCGGTTTGAGCGCATTTTCTCGGGCTGGTATTGGCAGATCCGGCCGGCTCAGCCGACCGGCGCCAATGTGCAGCCGCAGACATCGCGCTCGCTCTGGGATCAGACACTAACGCCGCGCGATCTCGTTCGCGGGGACAACAACACGCTGTGGGGCTACGCCAACGGTCCCGATCAGCAGCAGCTCCGGGTGCTGATGCGCCGCATCGCATTGCCCTCCGTGTCGGAGGATGGAAGTCAGCAGACGCAGCTGTTCGAGTTCGTTGCCGCCGGCGATCTGGCGGAAACGGAAGCCGACGTCGCGCGCTTCAATAGGACGCTCTTCTGGTCCATGGCGGTTTTCAGTCTGGGCCTGATCGCCGCTATGCTCATTCAAGTCCGAGTCGGATTGATGCCGTTAAGGCGCGTCAGCGAGGCGCTCGGCCGCATCCGAGAAGGACGCGCCCGGCGATTGGAAGGCGAATTTCCTTCCGAGATTGCGCCGCTCGCGGGAGAATTGAACGGCCTGATTGCGCACAGTTCCGAAGTGGTGGGCCGCGCACGTTCTCATGTCGCGAACCTCGCGCATTTTTTGAAGACCCCATTGACGGTGCTAGCCAACGAAGCGGCCGCTTCCTCCGGGCCGCTGGCGGACACCGTATCGCGACAAGTCACGTCCATGCGCCGCCAAGTCGATCACTACCTTGCTCGGGCTCGCGCCGCGGGGGCCCTCGACGTGCTCGGCAGCCGAACTGAAGTGGCGCCTGTACTCAATGATCTTGCGCGCGTCATCAAGCGCATGCATCCCGAGAAGGAAATCGCCATTCAGGTCAATGTCCCGCCCAATTTGGCGTTCCGTGGCGAGCGCGAGGATCTCGAAGAAATGGCCGGCAATCTCGTCGACAATGCGTGCAAATGGGCGCACGGCCGCATCACAGTCGATGCGGCCGCAGTGGATGGCGCGCTGTTTTCGCTTCGTGTAGGCGATGATGGACCGGGACTGCAGCCCGAAGAACGTTCACGTGCGATGGAACGCGGCGAGCGGCTGGACGAATCGGTCCCCGGCACCGGGCTCGGACTCGCCATCGTGCGCGATATCGCCAAGCTCTATGGCGGCAATTTCGCTTTGGACGAATCCCCGATGGGCGGATTGGAAGCGCGGCTCGAGCTGCCGAGAGCGCGGTGATTGGCTCCGGCTTCGAAACCCGGCTCGGCTCCTAAGTCCAGGAAATATCGCGATAAAAGCACGGTTTTTGCGGCAAGCGGTCAACACCGCGTTAACCTCGTTTGCTTAAGCTGCAAGGCTCTCGCGGCATCAGGGGCGGGCCAGCTCTCAGGCCCGCGGACGACATTGACCGGGTTGACGGCCGACAAACAGGTTCTGCTAAGCGGCTTTCTCGGTCAGCTGCCGGACCATGTCGCTGCTCGGCTTGCCAAGGCGGTCGAGGTGGACCGGTTGATCGGCGGCACGGAATTGCCGCATGAGGAAATCCTGCGCGCGCTCCGGCCGCAATTGCGAGAGGTCCCGCAGCCCCAGCGGGTGGCAACCCCGCAGCGTCTCTTCTGCCGGCCGTTCGAAGATCTTCTCGTCGAACCCGAACGCAGCTTCAAACAGAAAGGACGCATCGCACGGTCTTCGATTTCTCCGGTATGGAATTGGCTTGCGCATGATCTGATCCCTCAGCGTCATCTTGAGCTGACGGAATCAATTCGCGAGGCGATCGTACGCGGACGCGAAGACGATATCGAGTCCAAGCTTGCAGATCTATGGAGAGACTCCACGGCGGCGCTGAAGTCCGCTCTTAGGGACGACAAGGACAAAAGTTTCGCGACTCGGAAACTTGGAGGCGCGGCGGTCGCGGAAGATGCGGCCGAGATGGTGCTACTCTTCAGCGGAGCAAAGATCATTACGGAGCTGCAGAAAAGGCTGCCCAAGCCTGTCGTCAATTTGAGTGAGGACGACATCGCCACCTTGCGCGATATGTCCGACCGTCTGTTTCTGAGCGATCCAGACCTGGCGCCCTACGTGGCTCTCGTGGTCATGGGTCGGCTCGCACGGCCGTGGGAGGCGCTGCGCCTGGCCGCGGCAATCTCGCGCAAGTCCGATGACATCGTGCTCAGCAGCACCGATATGGGCGTTGTGGGCGAAATTTTGTTCAGCGATCTGGATATCTACGCGAACAAAATCCACTCCATGCGGCCGGTCGATTTCGACAGCGCGGCGCTGCTTGCGAACCTCGCCGGATTCACCGAGCTCTCCAGCGGCATGGTGAAGGAGCTCGGCATCAGACGTGACGGCAAGTGGGGTCAGCGCTTGGCCAAGGACCGCGGAAAAGTGGCACAGCTCATGGAAGGTCTGTTGGAGCGCGCCCCCAAAGAAATTCTAGCCGCGCTTCCGCCGTACAAGATCGGCGGCCCCCCGAAAAGCCATAGACCGATCGATCTGTCGCGCCCCTCCGATCCGGAACGCGTGGCCCGCGCGATGCGCTACGCCCACTTGATGGTTCACAGCCGGCCATTCGAGACCGATTTCCTGCGCCGCCGCGCGCGCGTGTCCGCGGCATAGGCACGATCAACCGTCTCGACGCGCCTCAGTCCTTCGTGCCATATCGGCGCCTTCTCAAGGCTGGGTCATGGCGAACAAGAAAAATCCGCTGAAGCTCAATCCGTTGCAATTGCGCACGCTTACCCTGTTGCAGGTGCTGGCCCAATTGCCCGAAGCTGCGAGCGCGGGACCGGAAGAGGGCGAGATCACGATCAGCCGCTTTCCGCAGGCCCATGCCGATCACTTTCACCTCGGGGAAGCCGTGGTGATGGGCCGTGACGCAACTGGGCTTTTCAATCAAGCGGTGTGGAACGCACTTCATCGAAAGGGGCTGGCGAAGCCCGATTGGCCGAACGCGGTGACGCTCACGGCGACGGGGCTTGCTTACGACACGGGCGAGGCGCGCGACATCCTGCATCGCTCCGGCCATTGAGCTATCAGGCGCCCAATCGCAATCCGTCTTTCATGCGCAGCGAAACGGCGCCATAGGTCGCTACGCAATAGGGGACCAGATAGGTCAAGAACAGCTTGAAGAGATTCACTGTCGCCCCAGCCATGAGCGCGTCCCCCTGATTGATCAGATTGAGAATCGTCCCGATCACCAAGGCGATCATGAGCGATCGCTTCGGGATGCCCTCCGACAGCGACAGTGAAACGACTTGCATCAAGCGTGAGATTGACAGGTGGCCCCCTTGGCTGAAGATTTTTTGTAGCAGCTTCGACTCAGTGGAGAGCTTTGGCGGCGGCTGAGCCCGAAACCAGCGGAACACCCTGAGGTCTTTGAGTCACAGGCTTGCCCGGGCGTTCGATCTGCGTAGCCTCCGCCATCACCGCGCCCTCGGTTAGCGCCAACGGCTTGAGCTTTCCGTCGGCGAAGAGAGGAGCCTGATCGGCATAATGACGCGTGCCCTCGACGGCGGAACTGCCATAGGGAACGATGCTTTCCACTTGCCAGAGACCGTTTCTGCTCCAAGTCGACAAGAGGGTAAGGGCATCGCCGCCGATGGCTGGCACCGTTCCCGCCCGATCCAGGCGCGGTGTGAATTCGATATCGCGCAAAGCGTCGGGTCCTCCGCTCAGCGGCAGATCCACATTGCCGCGTCTCAAGCGCATGACTTCGCCCCAGGTCGGATCGAGCCGCCCGAAGCGTTCGAGCAAACGGCCGGCGAAGCCCTTCAGCACCGCCGCGCCGTTCGGGCGGGGCAGTCCGCGCTGGTTTGCCTCGAGCACGGGAACCGCGGTCAACAGCGCCAGCGCCGCGCTGCGGTTTCGTTTATCCGTACACAGATTATACCGCCGCAAGATCTGACCGGCTTCCTCGAGCAGCGGATCGCCCGCGTAATTTCGCTCGCCAAGGTCCTTCACCACCATGGCGAGGTCCGAATCGGGTGCGTAGCAACCGTCGAATTTGTAGGCCCTGAAGTCGTCCGCCGTGATCGAGCGATCGGCGCCGAGGAGCGCAAGCGCGCGCCGCGCCCGGTTGGACAGGCGCGTCTCGATTCCCATCGAGGGCGGGAAGGCCTCCTCCTTCGGGTTGAAGGGGTCGGCGGTGGCCTGGAAAGGCGTCGCATTCGCCGAAATGACGAACCCGCTGCCTGGAGCGACTACCTTGGGCACGTTCTCGAACGGAAAGTAGGTCTTCCATAGGGTGGCGGAAACATTGCCGGCGACAGCCTGACTCCAATCGTGCGCGGGGTCTCGTTCCGGAAAAGCGCCGTTGTAGATATTGGCGATGCGCCCGGATCTGTCGGCGTAGACGAAATCGAGACTGGGGATCGACCCGCTCGCAAGAGCGGCAGTAAAGGAATCGTAATCGCGCGCTTTGTTCAGACGATAGAAGGCTTCGACGCCTTTAAGATCATCTTGCCCGGCATAATGGATTGCGAACAAACCGCGTGCGTTGCGGATCGCCGGCCCCTGCAGCGAGGTCAGTACTTCCTGGCGAAACGTAAAGCGTATTGGTCCCCACAGGCGAACGACGATGCGTGCCTCCCGCGCCTCCAGGCGGCGCCACTCGCCGTCGAAGCGATAGAAATAGCGGTCGTTCGGATTGGCTTCGAGCGTATAGACGTCGGTGAGATCGGGGTGGTTGGCGGAAAATCCCCAACCGATGTCGGGCCCCGCGCCGGCCAGCAGCAGCGCCGATCCGGGAATGAGGCCGCCCGCGACATTCCAGCCTTCTTCAGAGGTAACGCGCGCTTCATACCAGGAGAGCGGTCCGTTGAAAGGTCCTTGTGGATTCAGGAGAAGCCGTGTCGCCCCATCGGCGGCGCGCGAGGGCGCCACGGCGACGGCAAGAGCGCGTGAGGCGGAAGCGTCGCTCGGCGCGATTTTGGCGTTGCCGCCCGCGAGCAAAGCATGCAGCTGCTCGTCCAGCCCATAGAAGAAGGGCAGTCTGAGCATGAACAGCGCGACGATGTCCTGACCCTTCACCGGCGCGACGCCAGGCAGGAGAGAGCTGCGATGCTGCGCGGCATAAAGGTTGAAACCCGCGGCGTAGCCATCGAGAAGGGCGCGGGTGTCGTCCGAAAGATCGGTCTGATAGCGATCGGTAATGGCGTTCCAGATACCTAGGAGCTGGACGATGTAGTCGCTCTCGAACGCGCCAATGCCGTCCACGTCGGCCAGACGACCGCGCGCCGCCAGCAGCGCGCGCTGGAGGGTTTGAAAGTCGTCCTCTGCATGGGCATAGGCGAGGCCGAAGGCCACGTCCGCATCCCGGCGTCCGGAAATGTGGGGAACCCCAAACCTGTCGCGCACAATGGTGGAATCATATTTGGCCGCCGCCGCAATCGCGGCTTTGGCGTCGAACCACGTCAGGCGGGTCTCGTGCGCTCCAAAGAAGGAGAAGAACGCCAGAACGGCAAAAACGATAAGGGCAAGAATGCTGCGCAGGATCATGTGGCCTTCGTGCCGGCAAACCCGCTTGAAACTGATAGGACTCGCAGGGGCCTAGGGCAAGGCGCGGCTGACCCTCGCGGAAAATTGACCTTTTCTCGCCGCTGGACCCGGTTTGGCGATACAATGTAGGTTAGTGCCGAACCATTCCGGATGAAGAGATGAACCCCAGAAAGCAGAGGCGCCTCGCTTTCGCGATTACGCTGCTTCTTGCCGGCGGCGGAGCTGCCGGCCTCGCCGTCTTTGCGCTTCAGGACAATGTGCTGTTTTTCTACAGCCCTTCGGACGTCACCGAGCACCCGGAAAAGGTGCCGGAGGGCAGGGCATTCCGCATCGGCGGCCTGGTGCAGACCGGCAGCGTGAAGCGCGATACCGGGCTGGAAGTTCATTTCGTCGTCACCGACGGCAAGAACACGGTCCCGGTGAACTATTCCGGCATACTGCCCGATCTCTTCCGCGAGGGCCAAGGCGTGGTCGCCCTCGGAACCCGCAGCAGCAACGGCGTCTTCAACGCCAGCGAAGTGCTCGCCAAGCACGATGAGAAATACATGCCGCCCGAGGTGGTTGACGCGTTGAAGCGCTCCGGCCACTGGAAGGAAGGCGAGACCCCCGGATCCTTATGACAGGCGAACTCGGCCAATTGGCACTTTGTCTCGCGCTGGCGCTATCGCTGGTGCAGGCGCTCGCTGGTTTCATCGGCGCCTCGAAGAACAGTGTCCGCGTGATGGCGATGGGACGGGGCGCTGCGCTCGGCTCCTTCGTTTTCATCGCGCTCGCGTTCTTCACCCTGATGTTCGCCTATGTGACCTCGGATTTTTCCGTGCTTGCGGTGGCGCAGAACTCGCACACCGCAAAACCGCTGATCTACAAAATCAGCGGCGTGTGGGGAAATCATGAAGGCTCGATGGTCTTGTGGATTCTGATCCTCGGCGCGTACTCGGCCGCCATCGCGCTGACGCAGCCCGGGGACGGACAAGAAGGCACGAAGCTCGGCGCGCGCACTCTCGCCGTGCAGGCGCTCATTGCCATCGCCTTCTTGATATTCATCCTGCTGACCTCCGATCCGTTCGAGCGCTTTTATCCACCGCCGTTCGAAGGCAATGGACTTAATCCGCTCTTGCAGGCTTCGCTGATGCCCTGGCTCGTCGCTACCGCTTTGATCCACTCGATGATGGCGACCGAACGCACCGGCGCGTTCAAAAGCTGGACATTGCTGCTCGCGATTACCGCATTTTCCTTCAGCCTGATCGGCACCTTCCTGGTGCGTTCCGGCGTGCTCAATTCGGTGCATGCGTTTGCCAACGATCCGCGGCGCGGTTTTTTCATTCTGGTGATACTTTTCTTCGCCATCACGCTTCCGTTGATCCTGTTCGCTTGGCGGGCGCCGAAGCTCACACCCGGCGCGCCCTTCGATGTTGCGAGCCGCGAGACGGGCATCATGATCAACAATTTTTTGCTGACCGCCTCGGCAGTGATCATACTGGCGGGCACGCTCTACCCGCTGGTGCTGGACGCGGCCGAAGGCATCAAGATTTCCGTAGGTCCGCCCTATTACACGGCGATGGTCATTCCTCTGATGGCGGTCTTGGCGATGGCGATGCCGTTCGGACCGATCATGATGTGGCGGCGCGGCAATTTGCCGGCGGCCCTTTATTCCTTGCGCTTCGCTGGAGCCGCCGCTCTTGTCGTCCTGCTCGCCGTCTTGGCCATCGTTCGACCGGTCTCCGCGCTTGGCGTGCTGGCGACTGGGCTCGGGACTTGGCTGATCGCGGGATCGGTGACCGATCTCGCCCGGCGGGCGGGAAGCTTCAGACGCGTGCGTCATCTCGGCGCCGGCGCTTGGAGTGTCGCGCTCGCCCATGCCGGACTTGGCGTCGTTGCCTTTGGTGTCGCCGGCACTGCGATTTGGAAAAGCGAGGCGACCGAAGTGCTCGCGCCCGGCAAGAGCATGAACGTCGCGGCCTACGAATTGCGCCTGGATTCCATCGAGCGCGTGCAGGGTCCCAATTACGTCGCCGACCGGGCAAACATCACCGTATCCACCAATGGGCGTCCGCTCACTGTCATTCATCCCGAAAAGCGACAATATCCCGTCGAACAGATGGCCACCTCTAATTCCTCCATTCGCACGACGGTGATTTCCGATCTCTACGTGGTCCTCTCCGAACCGCGCGATGGCGGCGGCTGGGTGGTGCGCGCCTATGTCAATCCGTTGGCGCCGTTCATCTGGCTTGGCGCTGTCGTCATGGCGATGGCGGGCTTCATCGCCATCGGCGCTCGTATTGCTGCGCGCGTTCGCGCCGCGCGCTCGGAGGCAGCCGCAGGCGTCACCGAACCTGCGTCATGAGAGCACACGCGGCGCTTTTCGCCCTGTTTCTGGCCGCCGCTCCTCTGGCATCGGCTGCGGCTCAACAGCCTCCTGAGGACACTTTTGTTGCGCCGCTCTCCGATCCGGTGCTTGAGGCCCGCGCCAAGGCCATGCAAAAGGATTTGCGCTGCCTGGTTTGTCAGGGACAGTCCATCGACGAATCGAATGCCCCCCTTGCCGCTGATCTGCGCCGCCTGATTCGGCAACAGATTCAGGCAGGTCAAACCGATGATCAGGTCAAAGATTTTCTCGTTGCCCGCTATGGCGCCTTCGTTCTGATGAAACCGCCGGTACGGTTCGACACTTATATTCTCTGGTTCGGACCGGTTTTGCTGCTTCTGCTGGGCGGCTCGGTGATCGGCGTAACAATCTTACGCGCCCGCAAACGGCTCGCTTCGGATCCGGCTTCGGAAAACCTTGATTCGCCGGGCTGAGATACCAAATCTTACATGTAATTCACGTACTAACCATGAAGTAGTAAGGATGTGGTCTTAACTTAGTCAAGAATTCGGGGTCCTTAAAAGTCCAACCTCACTAGGAAAGCCGCGATGACCAACGAAACTCCAAACAGTTCGAATATCTCGCGCATGAGAATCCGCGCGCTTCGCATGACCGTTGCCGCGGCGGCTTTGGCCGCCCTCTCCTTTGGTGCCGGCGGGTTTATGCTTGGCCCCCATCCTGACGCGGAATCGCCCGTGCCCAGGCAAACCTTGGGCTTGAATCAATATCCCTCGGAGTATCTGCGCCCTGCCGCGGCAGTAACTCAGAGAGGAACTCCGGCGACCC
>WNFT01000890.1_pt1 | contig 25284 bp, 20 predicted proteins | sample 5400191 | NCBI WGS metagenome assembly WNFT01 (sample SAMN13153359, study PRJNA577476) | soil metagenome | isolation source: 80 cm saprolite under Madrone tree | place: USA:California | collected 2016-06-14 | reverse complement strand
TGTAATCATCAACGCGGTGGCTGTTCTTTTCTCTGAACTCGATCGCGCGATCGAAGAGTGTCTTCTGGATGGTGTCGAGCATATCGCGCACGGTACGGTCCAGGCCATCCTGTGATACCGGTGACTTCTGCCCGTTGTCGCGGCGCGCGAGCATGACCTGATTTTTCTCCAGATCCTTGGGTCCCACCTCGATCCGAAGCGGAACCCCCCGTTTTTCCCAATCATTGAATTTCCAGCCCGGGCTGTACTGTTCGCGTTCATCAACCTTGAAACCGATGCCCGCCGCCTTAAACGCCTGGGCGAACTTATCCACGGCCTGCATCACTCGATCCCGTTCTTCAGGCTTTCGGAATATGGGCACGACGGCCACCTGGATGGTCGCCAGTCGCGGCGGTATGATGATGCCGTTATCATCGCCGTGCGCCATGATCATCGCACCGATCATGCGGGTGGTAAGTCCCCAGCTCGTTGCGTAAACGTATTCGCGAGTCCCTTTCTCCGTCTGGAAAGTCACATCGAAAGCTTTCGCAAAGTTCTGTCCCAGATGGTGCGAAGTTCCCGCCTGAAGCGCTTTGCCGTCGCCCATCAACGCCTCGATGCAATAGGTGTGATCAGCTCCCGCGAACTTCTCGCTCTCTGTTTTCAGACCTTCAATAACCGGGAGCGCGAGGTGCTCTTCGGCAAACAGTCTGTATACTCCAAGCATGCGGAGAGCTTCTTCTTCGGCGTCCTGGTAGGTCGCGTGCGCCGTGTGTCCTTCCTGCCAAAGGAATTCGGTCGTACGAAGGAACATACGCGTACGCATTTCCCACCGGACAACATTGCACCACTGATTCAATAGCAACGGCAGATCACGATAGGACTGAATCCAATTCCGATAGGTATGCCAGATGATTGTTTCCGAAGTCGGGCGTATAACGAGCGGCTCTTCCAGCTTTGCGCCGCCCGCGTGAGTCACAACTGCCACCTCAGGCGCGAAGCCCTCAACGTGCTCAGCCTCCTTTTTAAGAAAACTTTCAGGGATGAAGAGGGGGAAGTAGGCATTCTGGTGGCCCGTCTCCTTGAACATCGCATCCAGGGCCTGTTGCATCTTTTCCCAGATGGCATAGCCGTTGGGCCGGATGATCATGCAGCCCTTAACCGGCGCATAATCGGCCAGTTCGGCCGCGGCAATCACGTCGGTGTACCACCTGGAATAGTCTTCGCTCCGCTTCGTAATCTTCGTCTCAGCCATCCGTCGATCATAGCAGGAATCGAGCTCAATACGGTCTGCACTGGCAGCGGACGGTTCGGTTGATCGGTGTGCCTACGGCCGCGCTTTGAACTTTCGTTTCGACGTCCTGGCATTTCTCAGGCCGTGTTGGATCACACATCATCACCGTTTTTGCTTCGCAAATAGGACTCCCGTCGGTCCGGAGCACGTCGGTAACTCTCCATCCATCCGGCTTTTCTCTAAAGCTGGGCCATCTGATGATAAACGAGTACGGACCGTTGGCCGGAAAGACGCCGGTTTGGCCGACGAAGTTATTGCCTTTGTACACCTGGGCCGAAACTGCCACCATCTCGGGCATCGGGCCATTGCAGGTTTGGTTAAGGGTGCTAATGATCCCGAAGACGTTGTAATCCACCGGCACCTCGTTGATTTGCGCTCGAGACTCACAGCTCGTCAGATACATAGAACCGGCGATTAACAGCCCCAAACGGAGCCACTTGCCTGATCGTTCGCTCATGTCTCCTCCTTACGACTGCCTTCAGAGGCTTTCCGTCAGACCGTAGCTTCAGTATCATTAGGGTTTGGAGATTATGCGATGGCGAAAGACGTCAGCGATCGTGTAGGAAAAGGAGTCGAGCGTACCGGACCGTTCACGACGGTATCCGGTGTGCCGATCGAAAGGCTCTACACGCCGGAAGACATTGCGGATCTCGATTACAAGAAGGAGCTCGGCGATCCCGGCCAGCCGCCTTACACCCGGGGCATTTACCCGACCATGTATCGGGGCAAGCACTGGACGATGCGCCAGTTCAGCGGATTCGGTACGGCTGCTGACACCAACGAACGTTTCCACTACCTTCTCAAACACGGTCAGGACGGGCTGTCGGTGGCGTTTCATCTCCCGACTTTGATGGGCCTCGACTCGGATGACCCGATGTCCGAGGGCGAAGTCGGAAAATGCGGCGTCGCGATCGATTCGCTCGCCGACATGGAAACGCTCTTCAAGGGACTCCCGCTCGACAAGATCAGCACGTCGATGACGACGAACGCGCCGGCCACGATCCTCTGGTCGATGTATCTCGTCGTTGCAGAAAAGCAGGGCGCCGACTGGAAGAAGTTGCGCGGCACGATCCAGAACGACATCCTGAAGGAATACATCGCCCAGAAGACCTACATTTTCCCGCCACGGCCGTCGATGAAGCTTATCGTGGACACGTTTGAATTCGGCTCCAGACACGTGCCCCAGTGGAACACGATTTCCATCAGCGGCTATCACATCCGCGAAGCGGGATCGACGGCCCTCCAGGAATTGGCATTTACGCTGTACGACGGAATCGAATACATCGAGTGGGCCCGGCGTTCCGGTCTCGACGTGGACGAGTTTGCGCCGCGGCTTTCCTTCTTTTTCAACGCACACAACGATCTCTTCGAGGAAATCGCGAAATATCGCGCGGCCCGGAAGATCTGGTACAAGATTATGACCGAGCGGTTTCACTGCAAGAATCCGCGTTCGGCCATCCTTCGTTTCCACACCCAGACGGCCGGCTGTTCACTGACGGCGCAGCAGCCCTATAACAACATTGTCCGCACAGCGATTCAGGCACTGGCTGCTGTTCTCGGCGGCACGCAATCGTTGCATACGAACTCTCTGGACGAGACGCTTGCGCTGCCAACGGAGCATGCGGCCCGAATCGCTCTTCGAACGCAGCAGATTCTCGCGCACGAAAGCGGCATCACGAATACTGCGGACCCTCTCGGCGGATCGTATTTCGTCGAGCGGCTGACGCTCGACATGGAGAAAGGCTGCTGGGATTATTTCGACAGGCTGGATGCGATGGGGGGAATGGTTGCGGCAATCGAGAAGGGATTCCCGCAGCGCGAAATTCACGACGCGTCGTACGACTATCAGAAGGCGATCGAGCGCAAAGAAAAGATTATCGTGGGAGTGAACGAATTCGTGATGGATGAGGAGCCTCCGATCGACACCCTGCTGATCGACGAATCCGTCACCGGCCGGCAGGTCGAGCAACTTCGGAAGCTCCGCGAAACGCGCGACAATGGACGTGTCCGCCAGACCCTCGAAGCGTTGCGCGAGGCTGCCGCCACGCACAACGTCAACATGATGCCGTCCATCCTCGATTGTGTGCGCGCGTACACGACTCTTGGCGAAATCTGCGCAACGCTCCGCTCCGTCTACGGCGTCTACGAGGAACCGATATTCTGATGAGCGAAAAAATCCGCGTCATCGTTGCCAAGCCTGGACTCGATGGCCACGACCGGGGTGCGAAGGTGATCGCCCGGGCTTTTCGCGATGCCGGTTTCGAGGTCATTTACACCGGACTTCGGCAGACTCCCGAACAGGTCGTGCATGCTGCGCTCCAGGAAGATGCCGATGTGGTCGGCCTTTCCGTGCTCTCCGGAGCGCACATGACACTCTGCCCCCGCATCATGGATCTCATGAAAAAGGAGCGTCTCGATGACGTTATGGTTGTTGTTGGGGGTATCATTCCGGATCAGGATATCCCGAAGCTGAAGGAATGCGGCGTCGCCGAGGTTTTTCAGCCGGGCGCTTCAACCGAAGACATTGTTGCCTACGTCCGGCAGAACGTACGTAAGAAGTGATCACGCAAATCGAAACGCAAACAAATCGGCAGGCCATGCTGGACCTGGTCGCGGAGCTTCGATCGAAGCTCGATGCCGTTCGTAAAGGCGGTGGTGAAGCCGCTGTCAGGCGTCATAAGGAACGTGGCAAGATGTTCGTTCGCGAACGGATCGACGCGGTTATCGACCCGGACACTCCTTTTCTGGAACTGAGCGCTCTCGCCGCCAATGGAATGTACGACGATGAGGCGCCCTCGGCCGGCCTCGTCACCGGCATCGGGATGATCCAGGGTCATCAAACGATGATCGTGGCCAATGACGCCACCGTCAAAGGCGGAACGTATTTTCCAATAACGGTAAAGAAGCATCTGCGTGCACAGGAGATCGCCCTCCAGAATCACCTGCCCTGCCTTTACCTTGTCGATTCGGGCGGCGCGTTTCTTCCGCTGCAGGCCGACGTCTTCCCGGACCGCGAACACTTCGGGCGCATTTTCTACAATCAGGCCCGAATGTCGGCGAGCGGCATGTATCAGGTTGCTGCGGTCCTCGGTTCCTGCACGGCAGGTGGCGCATACGTTCCGGCGATGAGCGACGAGGCCATCATTGTTCGTAACCAGGGCACCATTTTTCTTGGCGGCCCTCCTCTCGTGAAAGCCGCGACCGGCGAGGAAGTCACCGCCGAAGAGCTTGGCGGCGCCGATGTCCATTGCCGCATCTCCGGCGTGGCCGACCACTACGCTCAAAACGATGCCGATGCGTTGCGGATTGCGCGCGATGTCTTCCGGTCGATTCCAAAGCCGAGCAAGCAAACAACCCAGGTGGCGGAAGCCGAAGATCCTCATCACGACCCGGACGAGATCTATGACATCGTCCCGCCCGATCCAAGGAAAGCCTACGACGTCCGCGAGGTGATTTACCGGATCGTGGACGCGAGCTGGTTTCACGAGTTCAAGGCCCTTTACGCGCCGACCGTGGTCTGCGGTTTCGCCCGTATCTGGGGATATCCCGTCGGGATCATCGGTAACAATGGGGTTTTGTTTTCGGAAAGCGCTCTCAAGGCGACACACTTCATCGAACTCTGCGCGCAGCGAAACATTCCCCTGGTCTTTCTGCAAAACATCACCGGCTTCATGGTGGGTAAACAATTCGAGCACGGTGGAATCGCCAAAGACGGCGCCAAGATGGTGAATGCAGTCGCGAACGCGGCAGTTCCGAAATTCACGGTGATCATCGGCGGGTCCTACGGCGCCGGCAACTACGGAATGTGCGGAAGAGCCTACGGGCCGCGCCAGCTCTGGATGTGGCCCAACGCGAGAATCTCCGTCATGGGCGGCGAGCAGGCCGCTCAGGTGCTGCTGCAAGTGAAGATGGATCAGTTGAAGACGCAGGGGAAAACCATGAGCCCCGTGGAGCAGAAGGAGTTCATGCAGCCGACGCTCGAAAAGTACGCGACCGAGGGAAACGCCTACTACAGCACGGCCCGGCTCTGGGACGACGGCGTGATCGATCCCGCCGACACCCGCATGGTCCTGGCGCTGGGAATTTCCGCGGCCATGAACGCCGCGGCGGAAGAAACACGCTTCGGCGTCTTCAGGATGTAGACGTGGGGGACATTGTAGCGGCGCTCTCTGAGCGCCGGTTTTTCGCAGAATCAACGAAATACCGGCGGTCATAGACCGCCGCTACAGTGGACGCCCGAAGTTAAGGAATGCTCATGCTGATTGTCGATGTCCAGAAACCTGTCGCTCGCGTCACGCTCGACAGGCCCGACACGCACAACGCGTTCAACGACGAATTGATTCCCCTCGTCACCGATGCATTCAAGGAACTCGGTTCCCGTAATGACGTCCGTGTCATTGTTCTCGGCGGAAGCGGAAAGTCGTTTTGCGCCGGCGCCGATCTCAACTGGATGAAGCGCATGGTCCAGTACTCCCATGAGGAGAACATCGAAGACGCGCGCAGACTGGCCGGGATGTACCTGGCCATCGCGAAGTGCCCGAAGCCTGTGATCGCGCGGGTGCACGGCGCGGCGCTGGGTGGCGGCGCGGGCCTTGTGGCGGCATGCGACATCGGTATCGCGGTGGAGTCCGTGCAGTTTGGTTTTACCGAGGTGAAACTCGGAATCCTGCCCGCCGTCATTTCACCTTTTGTTATCGCGCGCATCGGGCCGGGACGAGCGCGCGAGTACTTCATTACCGGTGAGCGATTCCTCGCCGCTGCGGCGTTGCAGATCGGTTTGATTCAGCACGTCGTTTTGCACGAGCCTGCACTGGATCTGCTGGTGGAGTCGAAGATCTCGCAAATCCTTACTTCCGCACCCGCCGCGGTCGCCGCTGCCAAGGAACTGGTGTTTGGAGTGGCCGCGCAGACGCTGGAAGCATCGATCGGTTACACTGCCGAAGCGATCGCGCGCGTGAGATCCAGCCAGGAAGGACAGGCCGGCATGAAGGCTTTTCTCGAGCACCAAAAACCCCCCTGGATAGAGAAGACAGAAAAGACAGACAAAACCGATCGACCGAACGGCAAATGATCCGCAAAGTTCTCATCGCCAATCGTGGTGAAATCGCGATCCGCATCGGCCACACATTGCGCGAGATGGAAATCGAAGCCGTTGCCGTATTCACCGATCCTGACGAACATTCGCTTCATGTTCCTGCCGCGGACGCGGCTTGCCATATCGAGAGCTACCTCGATGCCCGCGAAATCGTACGAGCAGCCAAAGAATACGGCGCCGACGCGATCCATCCCGGCTACGGATTCCTTTCGGAGAGTCCGAGCCTTTCCGAGGAGTGCGAGAAGGCGGGGATCATCTTCATAGGCCCTCGGCCGGATACGATTCGATCGATGGGCGACAAGCTTGAATCCAAGCGCATGATGAAAAGCGCCGGCGTGCCGGTCGTTCCCAGTTGGGATGGAAATCCGCCGGCGTCCGCATATCCCGTTCTGGTGAAAGCCGTCGGCGGTGGCGGCGGGAAAGGCATGCGGCTCGTGGAAAAGGCGGAGGATCTGGCAGAAGCCATGGCTTCTGCTTCTCGTGAGGCTTCGAAAGCGTTCAATGACAGCCGCGTCTTTGTCGAGAAATACATTCGACAGCCTCGCCACATCGAGTTCCAGATCCTGGGGGATTCCCACGGAAATCACATTCACGTGTTCGAGCGCGAATGCTCGATCCAGCGCCGCCACCAGAAGATCATCGAAGAAACACCCTCAACCGCGATGACGCTGAAACTCCGTGAAGAAATGGGTGCTGCCGCGGTGGCCGCGGCGAAAGCGGTCGATTATCGGGGCGCCGGAACAGTCGAGTTCATTTTGGACCCCATTGGCTCCTTCTACTTCCTCGAAATGAACACGCGCCTGCAAGTGGAACATCCGGTCACGGAGATGACAACAGGCCTCGATCTCGTTCGCGAACAAGTTCTGATCGCCGAAGGTCAGAGGCTTTTGTACCGCCAGGCGGATCTACACCCGGTGGGACATTCCATGGAGTGCCGCATCTACGCCGAAGTTCCCGAAGAAAACTTCCGCCCATCGACGGGAACGATCGAAATCTTCGAAGCGCCCGCGGGCCCCGGCGTCCGCCTGGACAGCGGCGTCGGGAAGAACTCTGTTGTGAGTTATCACTTCGACCCCCTGCTCGCCAAGCTCATCGTCTGGGCCTCTTCACGCGAGGCCGCCATCGAGCGCATGAAGCGGGCTCTTGCTGATTTCGTGCTTCTCGGCGTGCGCAACAATATCGAATTCCTCCATCGCGTCATTTCCGACCCCGAGTTTTCCTCCGGGAAGATCGACACTGGCTTTCTCGACCGCCATCCCGAACTCTTCACCGTTTCTACGGACGTTCCCGTCGAGGCTCTCCTCGTGGCTTCACTCGGAGGCGAGAAAACAGTGAGTGGGGCCCATATTCCCGACGTCTGGACCTCCGGCTTCTGGCGCAACTCATGACCTCGCGCAGCCACGGCACCTTCCACGCTTCGGGCCGTTCGATTCCCTTTCGCCTTCTTGAACCCAACCTGATCGAAATCGACGGCAAGCGCTATCACTTCTATGTCCTTCACAACCGCAACGAACACATTGTGTGGCTCAACGGCCATACCTATCATCTCCCGCGCGCTGAGAAAGGCGCCCTAAGTCACGCGGCAGCCGCGCCGGCGAGCGGCGAAATCACCGCGCTCATGCCCGGTAAAATTCTTCGGATCGAAGTGAAGGTGGGGGATACAGTCGCCGAGAAGCAAACTGTCGCCATCATGGAGTCCATGAAGATGGAAAGCGCACTGCACGCCCCCAAAGCCGGCCGCGTTGCTGCGATTCACTGCCAGCCGGGTCAGGTGGTGGAAATGGGGGAGTTGTTGATCGTCATCGACTAGGCCTTTGTGCCTTTGTGTAACAAGAGCGTGAAACTTTGTTTTTTTGACAAAGTTTTATGAGGGTTAGCGAAGATCGTCAGGCGAGGGTGTTCCCCTCCTGGGACAGGAGGGGTGGCTGCGCCATTAAGAAAAAGATCCCGTTCCGAAGCGGCGCAGACGGGGTGGTCAGACCGGCGCGCCTACGTTTTCGCCGAACTGACCACCCCGGCCGCGCCTTCAAAGGAGGCTTCGCGCCATTTTCTTGATGGCGCGTCCACCCCTCCTGTCCCAGGAGGGGAACACCCTCGCCTGAACCAATCGGTATTCCTGCTAGAATCCAAACATGGCGATGTTACCGAAGACCGTCCGTATTGTCGAAGTCGGGCCCCGCGATGGGCTTCAGAACGAGGCCAGGACCGTTCCCACAGACAAGAAGGCGGAGTTCGTCAGACTGCTCGCTGCCGCGGGATTGAAAGACATCGAGGTGGCTTCGTTCGTGCACCCCAAGTGGATCCCTCAGCTGGCGGACGCGCAGGATTTGATCAAACAGCTCGAACCGAATCCGAGCGTCCGTTATTCGGCCCTCGTTCCGAATATGAAGGGCCTCGATCGGGCAATTGAAAGTGGAATTCGGCGAATCGCCGTATTCACGGCCGCATCGGAGACGTTCAACCGGAAGAACATCAACATGGGCATCCAGGAGTCGATCGATGTTTTCAAACCCGTTGTCGATCGCGCATTGAAAGAAGGCATCTCGGTCCGAGGCTATGTATCGACCTGCTTCGTGTGTCCATATGAAGGCGCAGTCCCAAAAGAAAAGGTAGCCGAGGTGACACGCGCACTATTTGATCTGGGTGTGGACGAAGTCTCCATCGGAGATACGATCGGCGCGGCCACCCCGAAAGACGTTGAGAGTACCGGGGGGCACTTGTTGGGACAGTTCCCCGTGGAAAGGCTGGCTATGCATTTCCACGACACGTACGGAATGGCGATCGCCAACGTCTACCAGTCGCTCCAGATGGGCTTCGCCACGTTCGACAGCTCCGCCGGCGGCCTCGGCGGCTGCCCTTATGCGCCAGGCGCTTCGGGTAACGTCGCGACCGAAGACCTGCTCTACCTTCTCGACCGGCTCGGAATCGCGACCGGCGTTTCACTCCAACTTCTCCGGCGCGCGTCGCACTTCATTGCGCAGCAGCTTGCGCGTGATCTACCGTCGCGTGTTCTGAAGACATCCTGATGGGTCAGCCAACCGAGTCCCGATTCCGCGTTCGTTATGCTGAAACCGACCAGATGGGCGTCGTCTATTACGCCAATTACCTGGTCTGGATGGAGGTTGGACGCAGCGACTTCTGCCGCGAGCGGGGATTCAGCTATCGTGAAATGGAAGGCGAGGAGAAGGCGTACCTCGCGGTGGCCGAAGCCAACTGCCGCTACATGGCTCCTGCGCGATATGACAACGAGATTGTTGTCGAAACGGAAATGACGCGACTCAATCGCCGCGTCGTGGAGTTTTCGTACAAGATCAAAACCGGTTCCACGCTGTTGGCTGAAGGCCGGACCGTCCACGTCGTCATCGGTCCCGATGGAAGAACCCGGCAGATGCCGGAACGGTTTCTGAAGTTGCTGCAGGATAATGCGACCTCTTCCCAAAATCACTGATCACTGATTTTGGGAGGCCGGGCTTGCGCGGAATATTCCAGCATCTGGGCCGTGAGGTCCTGTGGGTACGAGATCTTGACATCCGTGACTTCCCCGTTCGCATTCGTAACCGGCGTGAGCTTTGGCATGACAAAGCCGGTGTAGGACGGCAGATTCAGCTTATCGACCCGCGCGACAATCTCGTCCCGCAGCTTCGGATCGAAATGCACGCCGTAAGTCTCGAACAACTCCTTCGCGGCCGGGTAATCTCCTTCGCTCTTGATCCGCTGAACCTCGGCGAGCAACCGGCCGACGCCCTCACGAAACGCTTTCGCATCGACCATCACGTAGAAAGTCTTGCCGTCGCGGGTGCGCTGCTCGATCGTCTTCGTATTGGCTATCAGCCAGTTCACGATCATCTGCCGGTTCCGCATGTGATCTTCTTCGAGCTGCGATCCCTCCCTTACGCGGCGGAGCTGCAGGAGAGCGTTGCGTGTGTACGCTTCGTACTCCGTCAGCACGATCTCAGTCTGATCCGCCGCCGACATCAGACCAATTTCCACCAGCTTCGGGTCCGGCAGAAAATAGAGTCCCACCAGATCCGCGCGGCCCTCTTCCAAGGCCGAGAACTGTTCCTTCAGCGCGCTCTGCGGATTCCCTTGCAGCCGTTCCGCGACTTTGCCGGACGCGTGGCCGATCACCTCGTGCATATTGGTATGAAACTCGCCCGAGATGCCTCCCCACTTCTCCGTGCGCGCAGCTTCTTCGGGCGTCCACGAAAACTCGGTGCGAAATTCCGGCAACGCCGACTTGTCGTACGCTTCGTTGACGTTCGACAGCGAGACGGACTTGCTGCCGTAGCGCTCACGGACGGACTCGTCGTTCGGAAGATTGATGCCGACGGGCGTAGTCGGTCCCGAGTCGCCGGTTTCGATGACCACGTTGATGGCGTTCGCCGTGATGCCCTGCACGCCCTGCTTGCGGTACTTTGGATCCCATGGCATGTGATCCTCAAACCACTGCGCGTCGCGCGCGAGCTTCTGGATTTCTTCAGTCTTTTGCTGGTTGACGTAGAACACCAGCGCTTCCCATGCTCCTTTGATGCCCCGCGCGTCGAGGTAGACTTCGGTGAAGTAATTGATGGTGTCCTCGGGCGACGCTTTGTCCTGCACCCATGCGATGTCGTAGGCGCGGCGGTCCGTGGTTTCACCTGTACGATAAACCTTGATGAGCGCCAGCAGGGCCTTAGACATGGGCTCCGTTGCGAACGGGACGGCCGCCTCGAGGTGCTTGACGATTTCAGCGATCTGCGGGCCATATCTGCCGTTGATCCTGTAAACTTCTTCCACGAGTTTCCCGCCCTGCTTGACGAGCCGCGAATCCAGAGGATACCGCTCCTTGAAATTCCCGAGGTCTTTCATGCTCACACCGGAGTACAGATTGTTCGCGCTCGCCTCGAGGATGTCTTTGCCCTGGCCCGGCGTCTTGTTCGTGACTATGGGATCGACGTTCGGATCGAAGAAGAACGGCCGGAGTCTCGCCAGAAGCTGATCGAGCGACTCGCCGGCAGGCGCCGGGAATTGAGCTCCCCCTTCCGCCGCCTTTTTTGCAGCCGCCGCCAGCGCCTCTGGCGCGCACTTCAGGACGAACTTGTGAGCGGTCAGATTGTTGTAAGGTCCGCTATTCAACCAGAACAGCTTGGTGTAGCGCTGGATTTCGGAGAGCGTGCTGCCGTCGATTCCGTTCGGATGCGACACGATGGCTTCCAGCACGCCACGCATCTCGAGATTGTGGGCGTGCTTCTGATCGTAAAAGATATCGCGCCCGGCGATTGCCGCCTGGTAGAGATGCCAGATCAATGTTTTCTCTCGAAGAGACAGCGACGAAAAATCGTCCGCATACAATTGGACCACTGCAGCATCATCCACGCGTTCGAGCAGATACTTCTTCGCGTCCGCCTGCGGCGCGGCCGGTTTGGCGGCAGTCTGCTCCGGGGCCGGACGGGAGCAGCCGAAAGCCGCAAGAGCCAGCGTAATGATGAGAACGAGCTTTCTGATCGATGTGATTTTCATGGTTGCACTGTAGCGGCGGTCTATAACCGCCGGCGATATCGTAAATTGCTGTATTGTCGGCGGTCATAGACCGCCGCTACAGCTAGAGGCTCCGGTAGACCGCTTCGACGAACATGTCGGTGGTCCAGGAGCCGCTCGCAGAACCGTAGCGCGGATCATAGTCGCGCGTGGGCCGCGCGGCCTTCACTTGTGCCAGCGTCATACCCTTTTTGATCATAGCCCGAATCCGATCGCGAATGATGGTGATGATTCCATGAATGCTGCCGCCCTTCCGGAGGTCGATCACCGGATAACTTGTCCGTGCGGAATATACCACTTCAGGGATGAACGCGGGCTAAAGCCCGCAACTACATTGGGGAACGATGAACGCGGGCTAAAGCCCGCGACTACATTTGGGAACAACGTTCGGGCCCCGACTGTAGTCGCGGGCTTTAGCCCGCGTTCATCCCCCGGCTACAAGTGCAGTATTATGGAAAAGAAACTATGAACTCTCTCCTGATCGACGGCGAATCACTCACGCTCGAGAATGTTCACGAGGTTGCCTCCGATCGCCGGCAAGTCACGCTACAACCGGATGCCGCGAAGAAAATGTCGAGGTCGCGGGCGGTCATCGACGCGATCGTCAATGAAGACCGGATCGTTTACGGCGTCTCCACGGGCTTCGGGAAACTTTCCGACGTCCACATCGGCCATGAGCAATTAACGCCGCTGCAACACAACCTGGTTCGCAGCCATGCTGCCGGCGTGGGCGACCCTTTCAGCGAAGAGGAAGTTCGCGCGCTGGTGCTGTTGCGCGCGAATGTTCTGGCCAAGGGACTGTCGGGCGCGCGCCCCGTCGTCGCGGAGCGCTTGTGCGATCTGCTGAATCACCACGTTTATCCCGTGATTCCATGCCGTGGCAGCGTCGGCGCGAGCGGCGATCTCGCTCCGCTTGCGCACCTGGCTCTCGTCCTGATCGGCGAAGGCGAAGTGTTCAGTGCTTCCGGTACCGCCCGCATCAGCGGACGCGAGGCTTTGGAAGGAATTGGTGTACCGCCGCTTCAGCTTCAGGCGAAAGAAGGTCTCGCCCTGCTCAACGGGACACAGGCCACGTTAGCCTGCGGTGCGGTCTGCTGGCGGCGAGCCCGGCAGTTATTGGACCTGGCGGATCTGGCGGGCGCCATGTCGCTTGAAGCTCTGAAGGGAACGCCTCAGGCATTCGATCGAAGAGTTCATCAGGCGCGGCCCCATCCAGGACAGGTTCAGGTTGCCGAAAGGCTTTCGCGATTCCTCCGCGAGAGCGAGATTCGACAGTCTCATATCGACTGCAACCGCGTTCAGGATGCATACAGCCTTCGATGCATGCCGCAGGTGCATGGGCCGGTCCGCGAGTGCGTCGAATATGTCGGGGATGTCGCTACCATCGAGTTGAATAGTGCGACAGATAATCCGCTGGTGTTTGCGGAGTCCGGAGACGTGCTCAACGGAGGAAACTTCCACGGCCAGTCGCTGGGACTCGCGTTCGACTTCATGGCTGTTTCTCTTTCGGTTCTCGCCAACATCTCCGAAAGACGGATCGAGCGATTGCTCAATCCCGAGTACGGTGATCTGCCGGCATTTCTCGCGGACCACCCCGGCTTGAATTCCGGATTCATGATCGCGCAGGTCGCTGCTGCTGCGTTGGCTAGCGAGAACAAGGTGTTATCGCATCCCGCATCGGTGGATTCCATACCAACTTCGGGCAACAAGGAAGACCACGTCCCGATGGCGATGGGCGCTGCGCTCAAGCTGAAGCAGGTTGTCGTAAACCTGGAACGGATTCTCGCGATTGAGTTCCTCTGCGCCGCGCAGGGCATCGATTATCTGCGGCCGCTCAAGGCGGGCATCACGGCTGAATCCGCGTACCAGTACATTCGAGGACGGATTTCACACGTGGGGGAAGATCGTGTTCTCTCGATCGATATCGAAAAGATGATCGAGATTCTGAATGAAGATGAATTCATACGACTGGCAAAATAGACAAGCCTGTAAGGTTTTAGTTTTTTGACAGAGTTTTTCTTGAGTGAAGGAAGATCGTGATGCGAGGGTGTTCCCCTCCTGGAACAGGAGGGGTGGCTGCGCCATTAATAAAAGATCCCGTTCCGAAGCGGCGCAGACGGGGTGGTCGCTCACGCGAAATCTTTCGCCGAACTGACCACCCCGGCCGCGCCTTCAAAGGAGGCTTCGCGGCATTTTCTTGATGGCGCGTCCACCCCTCCTGTCCCAGGAGGGGAACACCCTCACCTCTTTTTTTCGTGGAGCGAGCTATGTCTGAATACACGCCGGTCCGCGCACCACGGGGCACAACGATCTCGTGCAAAGGATGGCACCAGGAAGCCGCTCTTCGCATGCTGATGAACAACCTCGATGAAGAGGTTGCGGAGAATCCCCGCAAGCTGATTGTCTACGGCGGCTCCGGCCGGGCGGCCCGGAGCTGGGAACAGTTCCACGCGATTGTCGAGGCGCTCCGCAGGCTGGAAAACGATGAGACGCTGCTGGTGCAATCGGGAAAGCCCGTGGGTATCTTCCGAACGTTCCGCCACTCGCCACGAGTGCTCATTGCAAACGCCAACCTCGTGCCCCATTGGGCAACCCGCGATGAGTTCAACCGGCTCGAGGCACTTCAACTCACGATGTACGGCCAGATGACGGCCGGAAGCTGGATCTACATCGGCACACAAGGAATCGTTCAAGGAACCTACGAAACATTCGCCGCTGCTGCGCGCACCAATTTTGGCGGTTCGCTCGAAGGAAAGATCCTCGTGACCGGCGGCATGGGCGGTATGGGCGGCGCTCAACCCCTGGCGGCAACCATGAATGGCGCTGCGTTCCTCGGCATCGAAGTGGATCCGGCACGTTTGCAGCGGCGTATCGACACCGGGTATCTCGACACGATGACCCGCAATCTCGACGAGGCATGGACGCTCGTCACCTCGGCACGTGACGAGCGCCGGCCCCTGTCTGTAGGACTTGTCGGAAACTGCGCCGACGTCCTGCCGGAAATGGTCCGGCGCGGCTGGATCGCCGATGTCCTGACCGATCAGACCAGCGCTCACGATCCTCTCAATGGCTATGTCCCGCGTGGACTCACGCTCGACGAGGCCGCGAAGCTCCGCGAGTCCGATCCAAAGACGTACACAAAACGATCTATTGAGTCCATGGCCATTCACGTTCAGGCCATGCTCGACATGCAGAAGCGCGGCGCCGTGACATTCGACTACGGAAACAACATCCGCACGATGGCTTTCGAAGGCGGCGTAAAGAACGCATACGACTTCCCGGGGTTTATTCCCGCCTACATCCGTCCGATGTTTGCAGAAGGCCGCGGGCCTTTCCGGTGGGCGGCGCTTTCGGGAAATCCGCGCGACATCGCGGTCACGGACGATCTCGTGCTGGAGTTGTTCCCCGAAGACGAAGTGTTGCACCGCTGGATCCGTCTCGCGCGAGAGAAGGTCCGCTTTCAGGGCTTGCCTGCGCGGATCTGCTGGCTCGGTTACGGCGAACGCGCTCAGTTCGGCGAGCGCATCAACCATCTTGTGAAAACCGGCAAGGTCGAGGCGCCCGTGGTGATCGGGCGCGATCACCTGGATTGCGGCTCGGTCGCTTCTCCCTTCCGGGAAACCGAAAGCATGAAGGACGGCAGCGACGCGATCGCAGACTGGCCGATCCTCAATGCTCTGCTCAACACCGCGTCCGGAGCAAGCTGGGTTTCATTCCATCATGGAGGGGGCGTGGGAATCGGTTATTCCCTGCATGCAGGACAGGTGATTGTCGCCGACGGCACTCCGGAGATGGACGAGCGCCTGAATCGCGTTCTGACCAACGATCCGGGTATCGGCGTCGCACGCCACGCGGACGCCGGCTACGATGACGCCCGCGATTTCGCCCGCAGAAAAGGAATCAAGATCTGAAATTACTCAGATCCTTTATCGCCAGGCGGCACTGGCCCGGACTGCGCGATTGAACTCCTCGTCCAGGGCCGTAATGCTCCGTTCCAGAAAAAAAATGTGATTCTGCACACCTTTCTGAACCGTCGCGGCAGCGTTTTCCAGCCGGTTGCGTTCGACCTGAAGTATATCCGTGATCTCTTCACGGCGCGCCCGAAGCTCTCGCAACTTCTGCACCAGGTCCTCCGGCAGCGGCCGGGCTTGCGGGTGAACGATTTCGGCAAAGTATGCGAGCAGACCCGCCTGGCCGTAATCCGCGCGGCCCATCCTTCCAATCGCGCGGGCAAATTCACGGATATTTCGTGGATTGACGAGAGCAAAACGCAGGCCCTGGGTTGCGAGAATTCCCGCCACCGATAGCTCGAATGTACCGTTGGCCTCCATCACAACCAGCTCTGGCTGAATATCCTTGAGCTTTGTGGCCATCGCCGAGATGTTTTCATCGGCGAAGTCCGTTTTCCATCGTTCACCGGTAGGCCGGACCGCCACCTCGATGAGCTGAGACGTCAGATTCAGTCCCACATACGTCACATCCATGGAATGACCTCCTCGACTGGTGGTGTCGCGCTTGTATTGCAACTCGCCTGCCACTCATCTCCATCCTTCCCTTCCGTATGTCGCTGTCAAATCGACAGAATTCCGATCGCGCGAGCGCGCTCCCGGGTTTCAGTCATGGAAGTTTTGCCGGAATTTGACAAGGTTGCGCTGGGAGCGGATACAATTCTCCGTACGACGTGCTGAATATCGTCCATGCTGGCCAACTTGTGACCGTTGCCGGAGCCTCTCGTCCACGCCGCGGCCCCGAACTTCGCGAACTTCGCGTGATTAACGACGGTGCGGTCGCAATTCGCGACGGCGTGATCGATTGGGTTGGTCCCACAGACCAATTACCCGACAAAAGCGCCCCCGCGTTTGACGCCACCGGCAAGATTGCGCTTCCCGGCTTCGTCGACTCGCACACTCACGCTGTCTTTGCCCGCACTCGCGCCGACGAATTCGAATGGCGCATCGAAGGTACTCCGTACATGGACATCCTCGCTCGTGGAGGTGGAATTTTCTCGAGCGTCAAAGCGGTTCGCGAGTCCGCGGAGATCGGCGTGCGATTTGCCGGCCGGTTCCTCGAATATGGAACGACGACAATTGAAGCGAAGAGCGGCTACGGATTGAATCTGGAAAACGAGATCCGAATGCTGGAAGCCATGCGCTCGGTGCCGATACTCGAAGTCGTGCCCACCTACCTCGGCGCCCACGCACTGCCCGCCGAATTTCAAAACAACAGAGCGGCGTTCATCGATAAGGTGATTGAAGACCTCGCTTCCATAGATGCCCGCGGCCTGGCCGAGTTTTGCGATGTCTTCGTCGAGCCCGGAGTTTTCATGCCCGGCGAAGCGCGGCGGATTTTCATCAAGGCAAAATCGCTGGGTTTGCATGTGAAGATTCATGCCGACGAGTTTCAGTCGTCGGGAGGCGCCGCACTGGCGGTGGAAGTGGGCGCGACTTCCGCGGACCACCTCGGAGCAATAAGCGATCCCGATATCCAACGCATCGGCTCTTCGGACGTTGTAGCGACCCTGCTGCCTTCCACTTTATTCATGCTCGGCGAGAAACACTACGCCCCTGCGCGCAGGCTGATCGAAGCGGGAGCGGCTGTGGCCCTGGCCACGGACTTCAATCCCGGCACGTCGCCGACGCTGAATATGCAATTCGTTCTCTCCCTTGCGTGCACTCAAATGCGGATGACACCTGCGGAGGCTATTGTTGCCTCGACAATCAATGGAGCTTGTGCTGTTCGCCGCCAGGATCGTCTTGGCTCCATCGAGCGCGGTAAGCAAGCCGACATTGCCGTCTACGACGTGACGGACTATCGGGAGATCCCCTATTTCGCAGCTGTCAACTTCTGCACCGCGACGTTCAAACGCGGCGAACTGGTGCGTCTACTGTAGCGGCGGTCTATGACCGCCGGTATTCGTTGATTCCAGGAAAAACCGGCGCTCATAGAGCGCCGCTACAGTAAGAGCCGCAGCAAATCGTGATAAAAGGTTCTTATGAACAAAATCGTGGAATGCGTGCCGAATTTCAGCGAAGGACGACGGCCGGAAGTTGTGGACGCGATCGTGAGCGCGATCACTTCGGTCAGCGGTGTCTATCTGCTCGGGCGGGAAATGGACGCGGATCACAATCGGGCGGTCATCACCATCGTAGGTTCGCCCGAGTCGATCGGTTGGGCCGCCGTGCGCGGCGTCGAAGTCGCGCTGCGCCATATTGATCTCACGAAGCACCAGGGCGAGCATCCGCGAATCGGCGCGGCGGACGTGATTCCTTTTGTCCCCATCCGCGGCGTGACACTTGACGAATGCGTCCAGATCGCGAAGAGTGTCGGCCGCGAAATCGCGGAAAAGTTCCATATCCCCGTTTATCTATATGAGGCCGCGGCCACCCGGCCCGAGCGGACGAATCTTGAAAACATTCGCAGGGGCCAGTTCGAAGTACTACGTGACGAGATTGCAACGAATCCGGACCGCACGCCGGACTTTGGCGAGGCACGTATTCACGCGACTGCTGGAGCAACCGTAGTCGGCGCGCGTAAGCCACTCATCGCCTACAACATCAATCTCGACACACCCGACGTGGACCTCGCCAAACACATCGCGAAGCGCATCCGCTCTTCAAGCGGCGGATTCCCGTACGTGAAAGCCATGGGGCTTCTCCTGAAGGAACGAAATCAGGCGCAAGTTTCGATGAATCTAACCGATTACGAGCAGACTTCCATTGAAGTCGTTTTCGAAGCCGTTCGAGCCGAAGCCGAGCGCCATGGCGCCCGTATCGTGGGAAGTGAAATTGTGGGGCTGGTCCCGCAGAAAGCGCTCGATCAGGTCGCGGTGTCCTCTCTTCGAGTCGAGAATTTCCGGCCCGAAATGATTCTCGAGAACCGGCTTGAGGAGGTGATGGCCGGTGTACGGGCAGCCCCGCCGGGCATGGCCGAGAGTATTCGGGGCTTCGTGGATCGAGTCGCTTCGGCCGAGCCCGTTCCGGGCGGAGGAAGCGTTGCAGCGCTGGCCGGCGCACTGGGCGCGGCTCTCGGTCAAATGGCCATTCGGATTACCCGGGAAAAAAGGGATTTTCAACAGCACGCCGACCGGTATGCCGACGCTCTGGATCGACTGGCACCTTACGCCTCCGCGCTGCTCGAATTGGTCGATGCGGACGCCGAAGCGTACAACCGGGTTCTGACCGCTTACAAATTGCCAAAGACGTCGCAAGATCGTGATAAAGCCATTCAGGAGGCGCTCATACGCGCCACAGAAATTCCCTCGCGAACCGCGAATTGCGCCGCGGAAGCCCTACGCGTTCTGGAGAGTCTGCGTTCGATTATCTATGCCAATGTGGCGTCGGACCTTCAAGTGGGCCTCCAAATGCTGCGCTCGTCTCTTCGCGGCGCTATCGCGAACATGCGTATTAATCTCACGCACGTCAAAGACTCTGTTGTTCGGCTACGATACGAGGACATGATTGTGAACTGGGAACAGGTGCTCCGGGGAAACTAAGGTATCTGGCATGAACGCGGGCTAAAGCCCGCGACTACATTGGGGATCCACGTTTGGCCTGAATGTAGTCGCGGGCTTTAGCCCGCGTTCAAAAAAGGCCCAAAAATTGCAATTCTAAACTCCGACCCGGGTTAGGATTTTCAGGGTGTTATAATCCGCGAATATGGCTCAACGTAAGCCTACAGAAAATAAGGATAAGAAGTCCAAATCGTTCAAGCTGCCGAAGTTTGCCGATGTCATCAGATCGACGCAATTCAAGATTGCTCTTTCCATTTTCCTGTTCTTTTTCATCGGTGCCTCGGCCGCCGTCCTCTACTACTACAACTATTACGCGAGGATCATCGACAGAAAACTGAGCGGAGAAATCTTCAAGAACACCGCCCAGATCTACGCCGCACCTTATCGCATCTACCCCGGCCAGAAGGTGACCGCGGATGATGTTGTAGTACGCCTTCAGCGCGCTGGATTCGAGCCAGCGGCCAAGGGAGGTTCCGACGACGGCGCATACGAAGTCAGCCAAAACAAGATAACCATTCGGCCAAAGATCGGCGACACGTTGCGCCTCGAATTCCAAAAGACTTCACTTTCACGCATCGTGAAGCCGGGCGGCGAAGCGACCGAAGCGTGGCTTCCCGCGGAACTGGTGACCAATCTTTTCGACGAGACCCGGCAGAAGCGGCGCATCGTCGAATTCAATGACCTGCCGAAGAATCTTGTCAATGCGCTGTTGGCCGCGGAAGACCAGCGCTTCTTCCATCACTGGGGAATCGATCCTGTGCGGCTCGCAGGCGCGTTGGTTGCAAGCGTCCGCGAATCGGAGCGGGTGCGCGGAACCAGCACGATCACTCAACAGCTCGCCCGCATGTTCTTTCTCAGTCTCGATCGCTCGATGAGGCGCAAGATGGCCGAAGCGTGTATCGCCCTGATCCTCGAGCAGCGGTTGACGAAAGAACAAATCCTGACCATGTATGCCAACGATATCTACATGGGCCAGCGCGGGTCATTCAGCATTCACGGATTCGGTGAAGCTTCGTCGGCCTACTTCGGAAAAGAGCTGGATCAACTGACACTGGCGGAGGCCGCAACGCTCGCGGGCATCATTCCGGCTCCCAACGGAGCCTTTTCTCCAACCCGGCATCCCGACGATGTAAAGAGGCGGCGCAACCTCATTTTGAACGCGATGCGCTCGATGGGCACGATCGCCGACAAAGATCTTGAAGAGGCCAAAAAAACGGAAGTGAAAGTCGCCCCAATCAAGATCGACGCCACCGACGCGCCTTATCTCGTCGATTTCATTCGCGAGGAGCTGCTCCAGGACTTCAGTGAAGAAGCGCTGACCAGCAACAGCCTTCGCGTGTATACGACGCTCGACCCGGTGCTTCAGAAAGCAGCCACCGAAGCCGTGGAAAAGGGATTGAAGTTCGCGGACGAGCAACTGGCGGCGCAGCGCAAACGGAGCAAGAATCCTGACAATCTTCCGAAACCGCAGGCAGCTTTGATCGCGCTCGATCCGCACACCGGCGAGATCAAGGCGATGGTGGGGGGCAGCGATTACGGCGCGAGCCAATACAACCGCATCATTCAGGCATTCCGTCAGCCGGGATCGATTTTCAAACCATTCGTCTATGCGGCCGCATTCGAGACGGCTTTCGACGGTGCGCCGCTTGAAGGTGCCCCGCCGGCAACCGACACGGCCAAGCCTGATCAGACGACACCGCCGGCAGAAGAGGCAGCCACAGATCCCCAGGCCGCCGCTGCTCGCTCTAACGTGATCACACCGATTACGACGTTGGTGGATGAGCCCACCACGTTCGTCTACCAGGGCATGCCCAAGCCGTACGAACCCAACAATTACCATCAGCAGTATCGCGGTGTCGTCACTGTCCGCACGGCTCTTCAAAACTCTTTGAACGTGCCGACCATCAAAGTTGCCGAGCGCATCGGCTACGACCGTGTGGCCCAGTTTGCTAAGCGCATGGGGCTGAATGCCAAGATCAAGGGATATCCCTCAGTCGCTCTCGGCGCCTTTGAAGTCACACCGCTGGAAATGGCGGGCGCGTACACCGCATTTGCCAATGAAGGCCGCCGCATGCAGCCGCACGCGCTGCTTCGAGTGACTTCTGGGGACGGCTCGACGAATAAAGCCTACAAATTCGAACCTCAGGAAGTGATGCGGCCGGAGTTGGCTTACCTGATGACGTACCTCATGGAAGGCGTGATCAATTCCGGAACCGGCCAGGGGGTTCGCGCGCGCGGCTTCAAGTTACCCGCCGCCGGAAAGACCGGAACGTCGCGCGATGGCTGGTTCGCGGGTTACACCAAAGACATGCTGGCGATAGCCTGGGTGGGTTTTGACGATAATCGCGATCTCAACCTGGAAGGTGCACGCTCGGCGCTGCCCATCTGGACGGAGTTCATGCTGAAGGCGTCGCAGGTATATCCGCCAGCGGATCCCGACTCCATGGCCTTCGTACGGCCGCCAGGCATCGAATCGGCAAAGATCGACGCCGAGAGCCTCCTGCTTGCGAATCCCTCATGCGAAAACACGTTCGAGGAAGTCTTCATCGCCGGAACCGCGCCGACGGCGTATTGTCCGCTGCATGGCTTACGGATCTCGCAGGCCATTGAAGACGGCATGACCGCAACCGGAAAAGGGATCGGCAAGGTGATGCGCGGCATCGGCAAATTCTTCGGCGGCGTTTTGAGCGGGGATGACGGCAAGCACTAGCTGTAGCGGCGGTCTATGACCGCCGAAAACCGGCGCTCATAGAGCGCCGCTACAGTTCATCACTTCACCTCTACGCGCTCCCGAAGGACCTTCCACTTTTTCTCGCTGATGCCCGGTACCGCCAGCAATTCCTCGACTCGTTTGAAACCGCCCTTTTTCTGCCGGAATTCGACGATACGTTTGGCGAGGACGGGACCAACGCCCGGCAGTGCCTCGAGCTGCTGGACAGTCGCGGTATTGAGATTCAGTGCAAGAAGAAGTGCGGCAGCGAGTTTCATGACTTTCCGTAATGCCTCCGGACAAAGTCGAGTGCCCCGGCGGAGTCCGTAAGCCGGCCTTCAAGCTGCTCATCCTCGACGCGAGTCAGGATCTCCTTGAATACGGGACCGGGCGGGAATCCGATCGCAATCAGATCTTCGCCGGAAATCAACGGCTTCGGCGCAATATCCTCGTCCGTCCATTCCTGGCGCTTGCGTAATACATAGTTGTAGTCTTCAACGTCTTCGCCGGCAGCGGCTGCGTGGATGCGTGCAAGCTCCAGGTGGTCGTCGAAACGCACAAGGCGGAAGAATCGCTTGAGAGAACTGGTCGACATCTGGCGCACCTGGTGGAACTTGGGGAGGTTCTCGAGAAGGGCGACTATATGATGCATCTCCGCGCGCGAAAACTTCAAGCGTTCAACGATGCTCTGTGTCTGCGCTATCGGCGTATAGTGCAGAAGCACAGCCATACCGAAATCCGGCTCGATCCCGGGCCTCAACATTTCCAGGCACCGCTCCAGGTGATCCGTTAACTGCAACTCGGGAAGAATCTCCTTGCGCAAACCGGATTCTTCCAGCATCTCAATACCCCGTGCGGCCTGGCCTTCGGTGAGTATTCGCGAAAGCTCCTCGCGAATTCGCTCGCTGCTGACCTGGTGGATCTTCGGCGCCATGGCGCGAACGGCTTCCCAGGTTGCAGGCTCGATGGTGTATCCGAGCCTTGCGCCGAAACGGACCGCGCGAAGAATTCTGAGCTTGTCTTCCTCGAATCGTGCCCGGGGGTCGCCGATGGCACGCACCAATTTGGCCTGGATATCCGCCTGACCGTTCACATAGTCGATTACGCGCTCCTCAAAGGGATCGTAAAGCAGTCCGTTGATCGTGAAGTCTCGCCGCAGGACATCCTGTTTCGCGTCCGTAAAAACGACGCCCGTAGGCCGCCTTCCATCCACATAGGCCTCGTCGGAGCGAAACGTTGCAACCTCGAATGCACGCCCTTTGTAAATCACCAGCACGACTCCAAACTGCGCGCCAATGCTCTCGGTTCTCGGAAAGATCTTCGTGATCTGTTCGGGCAGGGCGCTGGTTGCGATGTCGTAGTCGGCCGGCTCGATCCCCATTACCATGTCGCGCACGCATCCCCCAACGAGATAGGCTTCATGTCCATGGCGTCGCAGCTCGCCGACAATCGCGATCGCAGAATCCGGTCTCATGCGGCCTATGATAGCCTCTTTTAGACGGGATAAGTACGAGGCATCAGGAAGAGGGTGTTCCCCTCCTGGAACAGGAGGGGTGGCTGCGCCATAAAGAAAAAGGTCCCCTTCCGAAGCGGCGCTGACGGGGTGGTCGCTCACACGAAATGTTTCGCCGAACTGACCACCCCGGCCGCGCCGGCTAAGGTGGCTTCGCAGCTTTTTTTACATGGCGCGTCCACCCCTCCTGTTCCAGGAGGGGAACACCCTCTTCCTGATGCGTTATACATTTCCTGCCACTAAGAACCCTGGAGGGGCCGATGCCATTTAAGGGTGTCGATTTTTATCGAATCGACGATCTGCTCACTGATGAAGAGCGCATGGTGCGCGATACCGTGCGCCGTTTTGTCGACGAGAGAGTGATCCCGATCATCGACAAACATTTCGAAAACGCGACCTTTCCGAAGGAACTGATTCCCGAAATGGCTCAATTGGGCTTGTTCGGCGGAAACCTTCCGGAAGAGTTCGGCTGCGCGAATATGAATAACGTCGCGTATGGGCTCGTCATGCAGGAACTGGAACGTGGAGACAGCGGCCTCCGCAGTTTCGTGAGCGTGCAGGGCGCGCTGGTCATGTATCCGATTTTTGCTTTCGGATCCGAAGAACAAAAGCGAAAGTGGCTGCCGCTTCTGGCCAGGGGAGAGAAGATCGGATGCTTCGGACTCACCGAACCGGATCACGGATCGGATCCCGGAGGCATGGAGACGCGCGCACGGCTCACCGACAAAGGCTACGTTCTCAACGGCACCAAGCGATGGATTACCAACGGGACGATTGCGGACGTCGCGATTGTCTGGGCAAAAGTGAATGACGACATCCGTGGCTTCATTGTCGAAACCAGTACACCGGGATTCCAGGCCCCCGAAATCAAAGCGAAGCTTTCGTTGCGCGCTTCCGTCACTTCAGATCTGATCCTCGATGATGTGGTGGTTCCCGAAGCGAATCTGCTTCCACAGAGCAGCGGGTTGAAATCTCCATTGGGTTGCCTGAATCAGGCCCGCTACGGAATCGCATGGGGCGGAATTGGAGCCGCGATGGCGTGCTACGAGTGGGCTGTCGAATACACGAAAGGGCGCGTGCAATTCGACAAACCCATCGCGCAGTTCCAGCTCGTTCAGGACAAGCTGGCGCACATGCTCACGGAGATCACGAAGGGACAGCTTGTGGCGTGGAGACTCGGCCGTTTGAAGGACGAGGGCAAGCTTCACTTCGCACAGGTCTCGATGGCGAAAAGAAATAACGTCTGGGTTGGACTGGAGACCGCGCGGCTGGCTCGCGACCTGATGGGGGCGAACGGAATCACTCTCGAGTATCCCGTCTTCCGCCACATGTGCAATCTCGAGTCAGTCTATACGTACGAGGGAACCCATCACATCCATACACTGATCCTGGGGGAGTACATTACGGGATTGCCCGCATACAAATGACTGTTGGGGCGGTCATAGACCGCCCCTGGAGATTGGCCATTTTTTCGGAGGTTGTGAGCAATGGTGTCCGCATTGGCGTCTCCAATTTTTGCACTTCGTTGCGCGAGTGGTCGTGCACACGAAACGTGACTCTGAATTCCCCTCCTAGATTAGGAGGGGTGGCTGCGCCATCAATAAATGCGGCGAAGCCTCCTTAGCCGGCGCAGACGGGGTGGTCGATCAATGTTGCGAAGCCACCT